>SXGT01942455.1_pt1 | contig 11191 bp, 11 predicted proteins | sample 3176221 | NCBI WGS metagenome assembly SXGT01 (sample SAMN11356862, study PRJNA531348) | freshwater metagenome | isolation source: freshwater sample F1-120 | place: China: Fuxian Lake, Yuxi | collected 2017-12-25
GCAATGAGTTGGCCGCCATTCCAGGCCAGTTTGTAGTCCAACTGGCGGCGAAACTCATACCAGCCTTGATCGAGGATAGCTTTATTGAGGCCGGATTTGGCCTTGACGTTTTTGCCCGGTGTTTCGGTCGTGCCTGATGCCGACTTGGATAGATTCCGCACCTGCAAATCCTCGATACACACCATCGCGTGGTTTTTGCTGATGGTAGTCGTGGCTTTGTGCAAGTAATCGCGTCGGGCATTGCCGATACGGGCATGGATTTTCTGGACGTTGGCCTTGGCCTTTTTCCAGTTGTTGCTGAACTTCTGTTTGCGGCTCATAGCTCGTTGAGCCTTGACCAACGCCTGTTCCTGGCGTTTGAAGCTGTTAAGCGGGGCAAAGTAGCTGCCGTCGCTCAGTGTGGCAAAACGGGCGATGCCTATGTCGATGCCAACGATAGCCGTTGATGGATGGATGGGGTTTTCAACCTCGCGCTCGGTCTGGATCGAGACGAACCACCTGCCATTTTTGCCAGATACTGTCACGTTTTTTATATCGCCCGGCACGTCGCGACTATTGCGATACCGAACCCAGCCGAGCTTGGGTAGGAATATCCGGCTGTTGGCTTGGTCGAGCTTGCAACCTTGCGGGTAGCGGAATCTATCCAATTGGCCTTTCTTCTTGAAGCGCGGGAAGTCGGCGCGTTTGGCAAAGAAGTTTTGGTAGGCTCGCTCCAGGTCTTTCAGAGTTTGTTGCAATGGCTGGGAATGGGTTTCACAGAGCCATTTCGTTTCATTGCTTTTGCGCCACTCTGTCAAGTGTTTACACAAATCGGCATAAGACAGCTTCTTTTTGCCTTCGGCATAGTGCGCTTGCTGCAATGCCAATGCCTTATTGAATACAAATCGGCACGACCCGGCGAAACGACGCATAGCACGCTGTTGTTCGCCGTCCGATATTAATTCGAATTTGAAAGCTTGAAGTCGTTGCATGATTCAATGATTTCACAGATCGCTCAAGATGCAAGAGGCCACTATCTCGGCAGCGCTATTCTTCCCCGTCCTGAACGACGGGGCTTTTCGCGCATTTCGGTAAGTTTTTCGGGTTGCCGATGACGTGCTTTCCAAAATCGACAGTATTTGCTTTGGCTGCTACTCCGGCGTAAAAATCGACTTCCATAGGGCCAAAAGCCGAAGGGAATTGCCAGCCTAAACTTTTGGGGTAGTGACCTGCTTGTTCGTCAAAAAATAGCGACTGATAACAGCCGGTATCGACCAGGCAGGTTTTAAACTGGCCGGAATCACCAACAGCTACTTCGATGGTCATAGGGTTGTTGTGCAGCAAGGGGATGGCCGCTTCGAGTTGAAAATCGGTGACATTAAAGCCAATTTCCCGAGTGGCAAAGTTAACGACAACATTGTCAAATCGCTGTAGAAAATCCATGCCCAAAAATCCGGCCAAATCGATCATCAGGTGTTCTGATAGTGGTTGAATATCGATGGGTGCAGGATGCAAAGATAGTGTAAAGGGTTGCTCGCAGCCGACATCGTGGTGGCTGATCTAACTGATTTCATCAAGTTCGTTAGCAAACGAATAAGGAAACCCAGTAACCAGAAAGAAATAATAGGTAACGCCGTTTTTGATGATAGGCATTATGATGGCATTAGCGGCTAGAAGTATTTTCATGGGCATTTATGATCAATTTCGTTAGATATGGATTGGCGTAAATGCCTGAAGGCGCCAAATTCTCCATTAATGGGAAAAAACTCTTTAGTTTTCCAAGTCCAATCCTCTTCTCCACCCCAGTTTCGATTGATAGCCGCAAGATTGTCGTTTAGGCTTTTGTTATCCAATAAACCAGGCATCTGTTCCACTTTAAAGGCACGAATTCGAAAACCACTCCAGCGTAGGACAGGCATTCCAATTCGCTGCAACCGATAGTTTTTATGTTCAATTCTGTGCTTATTTGCAATTCGATGGTGAATTGCTAAGTCATAATGGACTTCGGCATCAACCAATAAATAACGCACGCCTACATACCCTAACAGGCTATAGAAAACCGAAATGCATTTTCGACAGCCACCAAATCCACAGCCTTGCCGGACTTTAACAAAATGGGTTATCGCCAGTCGTTTCTTCAGAATCATTTTCTCCAGGAAGTAATAGTTCTCGAATACAAAATAAAACACATGGGCATCGAACTCACCCAAGGTGTCAGACTGGATTCTGAGTTTGAGCAAATAGATCAGCGGTTCAAACGTTTCCGGCAGTCTGGATATGTTTTCTTGTCTAACGTAATAATCAACTTCGTTGCCGGGGGTTAAGGCCAGCGGGTGCTTTTCGACAACCATGACCGTGGTATGTGCATCGTTGCGCATACACAGGTATCGACTTTGTCTATCCAGCCCTGTCCAGTTATGCATGTAATCGGTGTGACAAATGATAGTGGGTTGTTCTGGTATTTGGTGCATTGCCAATCGCTCAGGGGTCATTTCCATCACATCGCGATAATCTTTACCAGCGGACGGATACCAAAGGATTCGTTCTTCACTAATATTGGCAAAAAACATATCCAGCGCACATTGGGCTTGCGGAGTCTGGCCTTGCAACAGATCTTTTAGTCTCATGGGGTTTCAAGCTCGGGTAAAAAAATCACGTAGTAGCACTTCTGAAGGGCTTGGCAATAACTGATTGCGTATCGGAAATTCGCCCCAAACACACTCCTTGCGATGATGAGTGGCAGTTAGCCAGCATGAGTCTTTAACATCAAAGAGTGTTAACCCATAATCATCGACTGGCATTGCCAACTCTGATGATAGAGACAAAAATGCCCCGGTATCGATACAAACATGCGATAAAACCTGTCTGGGTTGTATGTCGTACGTATGACCGCAGAAAGTAGGTGAAAGTCCGGGTTGGAATGTAAGCATGGGTTTGCGCTCCGCTTCGGTCATAATGGCTCGAGCCCAGTTCAAGCGCTCAGTTACATCAGGTGGAATACTTTGTTTTCTTAGCCATTGATCTATATCGCTATCCAACCAAACAGGTTTTTTCTGATTCCGGAAATTCGGTTTAACCAGTTCGGCATGAATAACATGAAAGCGATTTTCACCCTCCCCCACCACCCACATTAAGGGCATATCAAGCACCAACATCAAGGCTTGATTAAATTCAGTCGTCATGGATTTTTGGTCGGGTAAATAATAGTCCTTTATCCATTCACCGCCGTTCCAAAGAAAATCGGTTTGATTGACATCTTCCAGGCTTTCCAGTCGACCGGTTTGCAAATAGGGCAGAAAAAAATTCAACAACATATTCTCGTGATTGCCTTGTACTGCATAAAACCAGGGCATCGCTGACAAAAATAGACATTCCAGTGATTGGGGTCCACGATCGATTAGATCGCCAACAGAAAATAAGCGATCATGGTTTGGATCAAATTTGACTTCAGCTAGCAAACGCAATAGCAAGTCACGACAGCCATGCAAGTCACCCACCACATAATCTTTTCCTTGGCTATTGGCTGGAAGCTTTCTGATGGTAGGGTGTTCATTCATGTTTCGGCCTCAAGTTTATTTTCAAAGCAATTCCATCGGATTGGCAACTATCGATGGGAAATACAGGCAAGCAATAACGATAAATTGTCGACTGATTGAGACATCATAAAAACCGAGGCTGACATTTCGTGTCGCTTAGTTATTTTTTGAAGGCTGGCCTGTTAGCTTTTGCGAACATCAGAATATTGTTGAATCAAACACCTTACCCCTTACTCAAAACATTCATGACTATTTGCAATATTAAACAAGTCACCCGACAGATACTTTAATAGCAAAGCCAATTCACAGAATAGCTAACCTATATCGAAAGTGCACTATTGAACGCAGTTTATAGTGTTGCTAGGATGAAGGACTTTTAAACTCAAGAGGAATCGAATGAGCGATCAGATGACACGGTTGACGCAGCTTTTAATCAGACTGCCCATGGCTCCTAGATTCTTAACCGGCAATCAAATTAAGCGTATTTACGAAACCGAAAAGTTCAAAGATATATACCCCGAAAAAATACAAAGAGACATCAAAAAACTAAAAGAAATCTTTCCAAATAAAATTGGCACTGAATCGTATATTGACTGGAATACCAGAACCGGTCATGACTTGGCAGATGACAAAAGCCAGCATATTTTTTGGGAATCACTCACTAAACCCCTTGATCTTGCCAGCTTAACGGTCTCTCAGGCGCTTTCGCTCTGTTTGCTGAAAAAATTTCTGCTCCCCCTGATACCGCAAAGCACTTATACAGCTCTTGAACCTTTTTTTGATGAGGCTACCAACACGCTGGAAAAATTGAAAAACGAAAACTTATTGAGCAATTGGCCTAATAAAATCGCTATCGTCAACCCAACCCAACCATTGCTTGCTCCTGAATTTGACCCAGGGGTACATCATGTTGTTAGCGAGGCCTTGCTTTACGACCACCAACTGGAGATCCAGTATCGTCGTTCGGATGGTGCGGTCAACCATTATCAGGTCAATCCGCTCGGCCTGGTATTACGTAATGGAAGCTGCTATCTGGTAGCAACGAAAACCGAAACCCAAGAAAAGCGTATCTTCGCTTTACATCGCATTCAGAAAGCTAAAGAACTAGATGACCATGCAGTCCGGCCAGACGATTGTGACTTGCAACATTTCATCGATCAGGGACATATGGGCTTTGATTTGACTGGTGCGGGTGTTTATAAAATTATTCAACTAAAGGCAATATTTGATCCTATTACCGCCAACCATTTGTCGGAATCTCGCTTATCCGAAGATCAGGTGATTAAAAAGCTGGATGATCAGCATTTTGAGGTGACAGCGTCAATTCAGGAAACCGAGCAGTTGTTTTGGTGGCTTTTGAGTTTCGGTTTTCGCGTAGAAGTGCTTGAACCACCGGCACTCCGTGCAAAAATGGCCAATTCAGTTCAGCTTTTAGCAAAAAAGTATCAAATCATTGATTGAGTAACTCAGCATTGAATTCTGTGCGCAAGGATGCACACAAATTCGAAGCTATGAAAGACCAAACGATAGGCCCCTTAGTAGTGAGGTGATAAGGTTCCAACACCCATTGCCAAATGATTTTTTGATCTGTTGCGATATTGACTGACATTTGAATGCGACAGACTTTGTTGTTTGCTCTGGATATGATGGACCTTCTAATAACAGGAGGACATCATGCAAACCAGCACTTATTTTGCTTATCTCACCCGTCTACGCTGGATCAAACGTTGGGGCTTGATGCGCAATGCCTACCATGAAAATGTTATGGAGCACAGTTGGGAAGTGGCGACCATTGCCCACACGCTAGCGTTGATCAAAAACCGATATTTTGGAGGTACTATCGATGCAAATGCGGTGGCTGCCGCAGCCTTGTATCACGATGTAACCGAGGTGATTACAGGTGATTTACCAACACCCATTAAATATCATTCGACTGCCATTCAACAGGCCTATAAGTCAATTGAACACCAAGCGGCTAACGAGTTGTTAAGCTTGTTACCGGAAGAATTGCGAAACGATTTTCAACCATTGGTATCCGGTAGTCAAACCGATGAACAACAAACGCTGATCAAAATGGCCGATAAAATTTCTGCGTATTTGAAATGCAAAGCTGAGTTGCATGCGGGAAATCAAGAATTCAACACCGCAGCTGAAACCTTGTTTGAAAAAATCCAGCAAGCGAATACTCCAGAAGTCCATTATTTTATGGCCGTATTTGCACCAGCCTGTGGATTAACACTAGACACTCTAATGAAACCGGCCGCCGACTCAATTTGAATACAGCTACTTGGAGTTAACGTGACTGAATTTATGCCGCGATATTGGCATATGCTGAGATGTATTCCTCATCATCCAGGGCGCATTACAACAGAGGAAATAGCGCGTAAGCTAGCTAGCGAAGGATTTGATGTAACTCGAAGGACTATTGAACGTGATTTGCGAAAATTGTCGGAACATTTCGCCATCGAGGCCGACGAGAGCGACAAGCCATTTGGTTGGTTTTGGTGCCCTGGGGTTAAGGGATTAGATCTTCCAGGTATGTCGATGAGCCAGGCGGTGACGTTTGCATTGGCCGAAGCGCACTTGACACAGCTGTTGCCAACTACAATGTTGGGACAACTCGAACCATTTTTTCAACAGGCACGGGAAAGATTAAATAATCTGAATGCGGTGTCTGCTTCGAAATGGCCGCATAAAGTTAGAGTAATTCAAGCTACCCAGCCATTATTACCCCCCACTATCGACGAGGCCGTGCAAAGTGAAGTCTACACTGCGTTATTCCGCGATCAAAAATTGCGTATCAACTATCTCAAAAAAGGCGCTGATAGGACGAAGCCACATGTAGTGAATCCACTGGGCTTGGTTCAGCGCGGGCAAGTCATTTATTTACTGTGCAGCTATGAAAACTCAAATTCGCCACTCACTTTGGCGATTCATCGGATTAAGTCAGCCGAAGCCTTAGCAAACAAAGCGACTGCACCCGATGGTTTCGACTTTGATCAGTCGATTCAAAACGGCTTGTTACAATTTCAGCGCCATGAGATTACAGAATTTGAGGCAATATTCGACAAGAACGCCGCCCATCACTTGTTCGACACGCCGTTGAGTATGGATCAACAGATTAACGAGGTGGATGATCAACATGTCCGGGTAACGGCCAGTATCGCCGATACGGAACAACTTAAATGGTGGATATTAGGATTCGGGGTAAAAGTCGAAGTTTTAAAACCAATCTCGCTTCGCCATAGAATTGTCGAAATTGTGAATGGGCTGAATGTAATTTATGCCCCTCCTTCTGGATAGCAAGGCGACACCTCCTTTTGTTCGCCCATGCTTTGTAACTTAAGCAACCATAGGAAGTGGTCGTCGTCCTACCGGTAGAATGAGATCACCCACTAAACGAAAATTATCAATCACAGGGGGTTCAACATAACGTAGCAATTGTTTGGATTCCTCGGTCCCCAAACGGTATTCATCTCTCACTTCCATCAATAATTTTCCCAAAACATTCTGCCCCTTTAACACCCCTTCGTTAGTCAGTACTGCACCCCAAAAGGTATCCTTATGAGAGTATTCAACAATCGGTTTGTCCCCGGTACTCTCCAATAACTTTCCAAATCCTATAAAATTTTGTGCCAACTTAACCCTAATACACCACCTCATAATATCCACCCTGACATCATCCCAATCTAATCGGGTATGGGATCGAAAATGTCTACTTTTCATTTTGACCGTCATCCCACTACCCTGTTTAACAATTTCACTTTGTATTTCAATCCAATCCGGGAAACGACAGGCTTGGTAAAGGGCTTCAGTATTTTTCATCAGAATTCCATTAACTCTGACCTTGAAGTCATTAGACATATTGGAAAATCCCCCAAATTCCTCTTTGACTTTCTTAAAGGCACAGCACTCGGTTAACTGATATTCAACCACTTCTAATAATTCATATTCATTCATAACTCACCTCAATATTTTAAAAACTCACCGAACTAGTGAGGATTATCATTATTGGGCACCCTGCCGACATTTCGTGTCGGAGTTAAGCAGGGTCATTCGATATCGAGAATGAGTGGATAATAATTAAAATAGATATTATTTCTCGCTCAACTTCTTTTTAGTGCATTCAAACAAAAAATTACGGTTATTAATAATAGCTATATTTGGCCAAACGCCAATATTAATGATACTAATAAATTAAATGGCGATTATTAGAAATCGACATAAATGTAGACGGTTTAAAATCAATTTCACTTGACGAAAAAATATCAAAATATTCAGTGATCAACCTAAAATGATCTGGTAAGCAAGCCAGACACATCCTTGTGTTCAAGCTAATTCATGCTGACTTAGGCAACCATAGGAAGTGGTCGTCGTCCTACCGGTAGAATGAGATCACCCACTAAACGAAAATTATCAATCACTGGGGGTTCAACATAACGTAACGATTGTTTGGATTCCTCGGTCCCCAAACGGTATTCATCTCTCACTTCCATCAATAGTTTACCCAAAACATTCTGCCCCTTTAACACCCCTTCCTTACTCAGTACTGCACCCCAAAAGGTATCCTTATGAGAGTATTCAACAATCGGTTTGTCCCCGGTACTCTCCAATAACTTGCCAAATCCCAGAAAATTTTGTGCCAACTTAACCCTGATACACCATCTCATAATATCCACCCTGACCTCATCCCAATCAGATCGGGTTTGGGATCGAAAACGTTTACTTTTCATCTTGGCCGTCATCCCGCTACCCTGTTTAACAATTTCACGCTGAATATCAATCCCATCCGGGAAACGACAGGCTTGGTAAAGGGCTTCAGTATTTTTCATCAGAATTCCATTAACTCTGACCTTGAAGTCATTGGACATATTGGAAAATCCCCCAAACTCTTCGTCAACTTTCTTGAAAGCACAGATTTCATTCAACTGATATTCAACAATCTCTAACAATTCATATTCATTCATAACTCACCTCAATAATTAAAAACCTCGCCAAACTAACGAGCATTCATATTATTAGGCACCCTGCGACAGTTTGTGTCGTGGTTAACCAAGGTCAATCATTACGGCCAATCCATGAATAAAAAGATGCTATGACACGATTTGTCGTTTGGTATCTGTAGAGTGCATTCAATCAAACCATACTCAAGAAAACGAATATTAATTTCAGAGGTTTGATGTCTGTTCACCTACTTGGAGAAATACAAAATGAAAACAATTATTGCTGGCTGTAGAGACCTTACCGATTATGCTGTTCTTGAAATAGCCATTACCGAATGTCGCTGGAAAATTACCAGTGTTGTGAGTGGTAAATCTAAGGGTGCTGATGCTTTGGGAGAAGAATATGCAAGTCGTAATCATTTGACCGTCCAGGCATTTCAGGCCGATTGGACTAAAGGTAGAGGTGCTGGTCCTGCTAGAAATCGTGAGATGGCTAGAGCATCCCAGGCATTGATTGCTCTGTGGGATGGAAAAAGTAAAGGTACAAAAAATATGATTGACGAGGCCCGAAAAGTGAAATTACGGGTATTGGTCTTTAATTTTGTAACCAATCGATTTTTTTAATTATTAATTTATATAGCCCTGATAGGCATTTTCTATCAGGGTTATATATGCACATATCATAATTTAAGCCTTGGATTTTAACAATTTATAAATCAAAAGCTATTGCGACACGAATTGTCGCCCCTATTCAGTAATATTGAATTTTGAATAGTTCAACTAAAGAATTTTTTTATCTTCAATAATTATTCTGGAGTAATCATTATGTTTAAAATTCTAATATTTCTGATGATATTTCCTTTTCAAATTTATGCTCTGGAGATACCTGGACCGGAGGGTGTAACGGTCGAAGTGGAGGATGATGCCCCGTATCGATTTGTACGTTTACGAGCCGTTGGCGAATCAGATCTTCTGATTGGTGACCGACGTGATGTGCAACGCGCCACCAAGGTTGCGACCTTGAAAGCCAAAGCCGCTATTGCACGATATTTAGGGGAAGATGTGAAAACAGAAGAGTTCGTTGAACAAGTCAGCGAATCAGCCCAACAATCTAACGGAAAAACGACTACTGTCTCACGCAGTGACGTCGAGAAGCTGGTTGAAACCATCCGTAACTCATCCTCTGAATACATGAAAGGCATTCTGGTTTTAGAGCAAAACGTCGACCAGCGAAACAAGCGTGTCATCGTTACCGTTGGCACCAGTGATAAAAGCCAACGTACAGCTGACTTAATGAAAAAAGCCTTTAATCGGGATTCCACCTATCGTTCTTTGCTACCAGGAATAGCAACCGATGAAATTCAATTCGAAGTAGCCGATCAAGAAATTCGCCGGAGTGAGCAGTATGAAGAATTTTACTGAAATGAAATTATGGCTTTTCATGATTGCCTTGATTGGAACAGTATCATGCGCAACGAGTCCTCACGAAACTCAAACCATCTTGACTACCGGTGTTGGCATTAATTTGGAAGAAGCTAAAAATGACGCCATCCGCCAAGCTATTCAATATCAGGTAGGGAGTTATGTCACTTCTGACATTGAAGCCAACAAAGATACGATAACCAAAGACGTGTTGACTGATTCTTCTGGGGCGATTGTTGAACGTTTCGAAATTTTAAGTCAAATACGACGAGCTGACGGATTGTATGCTATGAAGGCACGTGTTCGACTAGTGGGTGATGCCCATCGACAGTTAAATCGATCGGTCATTGCCAAACCTATGGCAATCGACGGTCAAAGTTTGCAGGCCGGCGCATTGAGTTATTTTCAATTCAGAAAAAATGCGGAGCAGACGTGGTCGAATATATTGAATGATCTCCCCAAACGCGCATTTCAATATGAAATTATCAACTTAGGTATTAAGCCGATACCTGATGAGACGGAGCGCGTCAAACTAGGGCTGTATGCTGAAGCCCATTGGCGAATGGATTTTGTCACTGAACTACGCTCTGCACTGAAAAACACTGCTCGCCAAGCTTCCGTACAATATGCGGAGCCATTTGGTATCGATTGGAGAAATCAATCACCCAATGAACAGCAAACGGGCTTGTGTTTAGCAGATGGTTTTAGACGTCAGCGGCAAACCTATGGCGTGGAATGCTACATTATTGATGTCGATAGTACGCATTTTAAAAATTGGTTATGTTCAAAGCAAGGTTTTAATCTGACGTTTTCTGTTCAAGGCCTGGAAAATGAATCACTTAAATTCAACAATGTCTTGAGAGCATCCGTCTTACCTTACTTGGACACTGATCGAAACAATGGCCATTCTTTGACCTATATTTTTTATATCGTCGACGATGAAATGTTAGCTTCTGATGACCATTATCAAACTGCGGCTTCCAGCCTATGGACAGTTCATGTACCGGTAAAAAAGTTACCTGACATCAAAAATATTAGTACCCAGTTAGGTTGTGGCGGGTGAAGTCAATAATCAAATCCCTATCACTAACCAAGAAATCCAAGCTATCAGAAAAACTAAGATCATACACTAGACTTTATGCACACAACACTATCTCGCTTTGTTGAAAATTTATGACTGTGAAAAGCCAATACCGCTGGCCAACCAAGTTAAAAAAGTTTGGTATCTCAGACCCCTTCTTAAAAATTCTCGCGACTAAATATGAGAAGGAAATTCCATGGCAAGTTGAAGTTCGCTGCCCTGATAGCCTA
>SXGT01259483.1_pt1 | contig 11190 bp, 10 predicted proteins | sample 3176221 | NCBI WGS metagenome assembly SXGT01 (sample SAMN11356862, study PRJNA531348) | freshwater metagenome | isolation source: freshwater sample F1-120 | place: China: Fuxian Lake, Yuxi | collected 2017-12-25
CGGCGGCGGGCGATCGACGCGAGACTGACGGCGCTGCGGACGTCGGCGAGCACGAGGTGCCACGCGAGCGGCCCGACCGGGCGGCCGCGCTCGCGCTCGTACGCCGCGACGAACGCGCCGCGGTCCAGGAAGCCCTCGCCCGCGGTGAGCCCGCGCGTGAGCGGGTGCGTCGCACCCTCGGGCTCGTCCCAGAAGCTCAGCGTCGTCGCGAGGTCGGCGTCGGTGTCGCCGCCGGTCGACAGCTCCCAGTCGAGCACGGCCCGGACCTCGCCGCGGTCGTCGGCGGCGAGCAGCATGTTGTCGACCTTGAAGTCGCCGTGGACGAGCCCCGTGCTGACGCTCGGCGGGACCGTCGCGGCCAGCCGGTCGAGCAGCTGCAGCAGGAGCGGGTCGCCGAGGTCGCGGGCACGACGGGCGTACGTGGCGATCTGGCGCTCGAGGTAGCGCGACGGTGGACGGTCGCGCCGGGTGAGCGGGGCGGCGTCGACGGCGTGCACCGCGGCGAGCAGCCGGGCCATCTCCTCGCTCAGGCGGCGCCGCTCGTCGGCGCTCATCGACGCCGCGTCCTCCACGGAGGAGACCGTCCGGCCCACGACCCGGTCCATGACGAAGAACGGCACGCCGCCGTCGGAGCCGTCGTGGACCCCCAGCACGCGCGGCACCGGCACCGGCCCGCCGGCGAGCAGGCGCAGCACCCGGACCTCGTGGGCCAGGCTGTGCGCGGCCGAGCCGTCGGCGGCCAGCGGCGGACGTCGGACGACGTACTCGCCGCGGCTCGTGGTGGCGAGGAAGACGGGGTTCGACCGACCGCCCGCGAGGGGAGTGACCACCACCTCGGCCGCGGTGCCGGCCAGCTCCTCGCGCACGAGAAGTGCGGCGATCCGCCGGTCCTCGGCGCCGGCGACGGCCGTGGAGCCTCGCGACGTCGTGTACTGATCGGTCATACTAGATAACCTAGCGTGCGTTCGGATAGCGCTCAACCATCTTCTCGCAATCCGTTCCGGAGAGAGGGAGTTTGCTCTGCCACGGCATTCGTCGTGCGCGCGCCGACTCGCACCGACGCCGCCGTCCTCGTTGACAAGCGACCGTTCGGACCATAGCGTCACCGTGACCCATGTCTCATCGAAGGGATCCCGCCATGGCGACGACGACCGCCACCACGACGACCCCGTCGCGCGACGGTCGCCGCCGGGCCCGTCGCGCGGCCCCGGCCGGCGGCGTCGGCCCCCTGAGCGAGTACTACGACTTCAGCCTCTACGGCTACCTCGCGATCGTGCTGGCGCCGCTGTTCTTCCCCGGCGACGACCCGACCGTCTCGCTGCTGTCGGCCCTGGCCCTCTTCGCCGGCGCCTACGTCGTGCGCCCGCTGGGCGGCATCGTCTTCGGCCACATCGGCGACCGGTACGGCAGGCGCAAGGCCCTCGTCATCGCGCTCGTCTCGATGGGCGCCGCCAGCACGCTCATGGGCCTGCTGCCGACCTACGAGACGGTCGGCGTCCTGGCCACCGTCCTGCTGGTCCTGGTCCGGCTGCTGCAGGGCATCTCGGCCGGCGGCGAGCTCGGCGGGGCGATGACGCTGGTCGCCGAGTCCGTTCCGGAGGCCGACCGCGCCCGCTACGGCGCCTACCCCGCGATGGGCGGCAACGCGGGCTTCGCGCTAGCCGCGGCCGTGGCCGGCGCGACGACCGCGTTCGTCTCCGAGGCGACCCTCGACTCCTGGGGCTGGCGCGTGCCGTTCCTGCTCGCCCTGCCGCTGACCTTCCTCTGCCTCTGGTTCCGCCTGCGGGTGGAGGAGACCTTCGAGGCCTCCGACGAGGTCGTCGAGCGCACCCGTCCCCCGCTGGGCGAGCTCGTCACGAAGCACTTCGTGCCGCTCGCCAAGGCCGTCGGCCTCGCGATCGCCACGAACGGCACCGCCTACATCGGCCTGTCGTACCTGAGCATCCACCTCGTGCAGCAGCTCGGCTACGACAAGACGCCCGTCTACTGGATCGCGACGATGTCGATCGGGCTCGCGGCGCTCAGCATGCCGCTCGCCGGCATCCTCGGCGACCGGATCGGCCACAGCCGGCTGGCGATGGGCGGCCTGCTGGTCACCGCGGTGCTGAGCCTGCCCATGATGGCGCTCATGGACGTCGGCCTCGGCTGGGCGGCGCTGGCCTACCTGGTCATCATGCTCGCGACCGTGGCCACGCAGGTCGCCGCGTACACGATCCTGCCGAGCCTGTTCCCGCCGGAGCTGCGCTACACCGGCACAGCGATGGGCTGGAACATCGGCGTCGTCATCTCGGGCGGCACGGCCCCGTTCACGGCGCTGTGGCTCGTCGAGACGACCGGCAGCTCGGTGGCCGCGGCCTACTTCGTGTGGGCGGCCGCCGCGGTCGGCATCATCTCGGTCGCCGCCATGATGCGCGGCGCCCGGCGCATGCGGGTCGAGCTGGACTAGGCCCCCGCCGACCCGGACCCGGGCCCGCGCGGAGCGGGGCCGTCGGGCTCACGAGCGCGAGCGGTGCCGAGCGCCAGGTCGACGAAGCGCTCGACGACGTCCTCGCGACGCAGCGGCCCGTCCTCCTCGTACCACGTGGAGACCGCGACACCCATCGAGATGATGCCCTTGGCGCACTCCCGCGGGTAGGCAGTGGCGAAGTCGCCCTCGGCCACCCCGCGCTCGATCACCCCGTAGAACAGGCGGGCCTGCTCCTGGCGGAGCGTGAAGACCAGGCGGCGGCCGCCGGCATCGAGGCTGCGCAGCTCGGACGCGCCGATCATGGCCTCCGGGCGTCGACCGATGTGGAAGCCGACCCAGGCGGCGACGAGGGCGCGCAGCTGCTCGGTGGCGGAGCCGCCCGCGCCGAGCACCGCGTCGCGCGTCGTGGCGAGGGAGTCGCTCAGCGAGCTGACCATGATCTCCTGCAGGATCACCTGCTTGGAGTCGAAGTGGTGGTAGATCGAGGCCACCGTGATGTCCGCGCCCGCGGCGATGTCGCGCATGGTCGTGGCGTGGAAGCCCTTGGCGTGGAAGTGGCGCATCGCCGAGGCGGTGATGACGCCCCGGCCGCCGCGCACCTTGGCGGTTCCGGCGTCGCTGGGCACCACGCCATCATGCGGCATGGCGACCGGCCACGCCTCCTCGCCTCGACGTGCCCGCGGACGTGCCATCCACCCGACCTCTCGCTCCGGCTGTACTGACCGAACGGTATAGCAACGTCCTCACGTCCCGCGCGACGGTCGGGAGCGGACCGTCAGTGCGTGCCCGAGGGCTGCGCGTGCTCGTGCGGCACGAAGGTGAGGTCGGCGCGGCCGGCCACGACGTTCCGCGTCATGGCGAACAGCACCTCCACGAGCACCATCGCGAAGCCGATCGGCACCAGGAAGAAGAACGGCCACAGGGTGTACAGGTCGCCGCCCGCGGGGAACGAGACACCACGCTCCATCCCGTCGGTCGCGTACGACCAGGTGTAGACGGTGACGACCGCCAGCAGGACGCTCTCGAGGACCAGCAGGCTCAGCACGACCTGACGGCGGACCGCGCGCAGCCGGGGCGTGAAGAAGTCCATCTTCGGCAGCGCACCCGAGCCGTAGACGTACGCGAGACCGGGGAAGACGCTCAGGGGCATCAGGTAGTTCTGCGAGATCTCGAAGCTGCCCGGGATCGAACCGCCGAGCAGGTTGCGCCGGAGCACGTCGGCGGCGATGAACAGCATCATGGCGAAGATGGCGGCGCCGCTCAGCAGGGCGCCGGCGAGCGTGACGCGACGCCAGGCCGCGTACGCCGTCGAGAGTCGGGTCACGTCGTGCTCCTTCGTCGGGGTCTCGTCGGTCTCGTCGTGCGGGCTCATCCGGCCACCCCCGGCAACCAGAGGGCGAGCTGGGGGAAGGCCACGAGCAGCCCGCAAACCAGCACGGTCGCCAGCACGGCGAACCCGGTCGCGATCCTGAACATGCCGTCGGGGGCGATGCCGGTCGCGCCGGAGACCGCGTACACGCTCAGGCCCACGGGCGGCGTGATCAGGCCGACCGTGCAGATGACGGCGATGAACACGCCGAACCAGACGATGTCGGTGTCCATCGCCTCGATGATCGGGAGGACGACCGGGACGGACATCAGGATGACCGCGGCGCCCTCGATGAACATGAACAGGACGAAGAACACCACGGCGAGGATGAAGAGCATCAGCAGCGGCGTCTCGACCACCGGCTCGAGCAGGTCGATCAGCCGACGCGGCAGCAGCGACAGCGAGATGAACCGGCCGAAGATCTGGGCCCCGATGAGGATCAGCATGACCATGGCCGTCACCTTGACGGTCTCGAGCAGGCTCGTCCGCAGGAAGGTCGCGTTGACCTTGCCGAGCAGCAGGGCGGCGACGAAGGCGCTGAACGCCCCGAACGCGCCAGCCTCGGTCGGAGTGACGAAGCCGCTGTAGATGCCTCCGAAGACGATGACGACGATGGCGGCGCTCACGGCCATCGCGACGAGGAGTCGCCGGACGGGGACGTGCTCCAGCTCCATCGATCCGTCGAGGACGTCGTCGGCCGACCGCCCGCTGCGACGCAGGTAGAACATCATCGAGACCACGAAGGAGGCCGTCACGAGCAGACCCGGGATGATCGCGGCGATGAAGAGGTCGCCGATGGGGGTCTCCGTCGCGACGCCGTAGAGGATGAGCACGAGGCTCGGCGGGATGATGCCGGAGAGGGCGCCGGCCGCTGCGGCGACCGCACCGGCCAGCTCGGGGCGGTACCCGTGCTTGTCCAGCTCGGGCACGGCCACCTGACCGAGCGAGGCCGCGGTCGCGATGCCGGACCCGGAGACCGCGCCGAGCATGGCGCCGGCGCCCAGGGTCAGGGTGCCGAGCATCCCGCGCCGGCTTCGCGAGACCTTGTTGACCAGGTAGAACAGGTCCTTGACGATGTCGGCCTGGAGCACGAACTGCGCCATGACCACGAAGAGGGGGATGGTGGTGAGCGCGTAGCTTGCCGTGCGTCCGAAAGGTTGTGGACCGAGCAGGCCGTTCAGGATCTCGGGGCCTTCGAGCAGGTAGATCCCGCCCACGCCGACCACGAGCAGGATCGAGTGGATGTAGTAGCCGGCGAACAGCATGACGACGAACGCGCCGCCGACGATGCTGAACAGGAGTGCGTCGCTCACTGGTTCTCCATTCCGAGCGCTGGGGGGCGGTGGTGGCCGCCGGAGGTCGGGGGTTCGACCTCCGGCGGCGGGCCGGGCTCTAGTCGAGGTCCGCGATCGCGTCGGGGACCTCGCCGCCGGCCTCCACGACCAGGTCGCGCCACCGCAGTGCCAGCTCGCGGCCGGGCAGGCCCTCCTCCTCGAGCAGCTCGATGTAGCGGTTCCAGGTCTCCTCGACACCGCCCTCGAGGTAGGTCCGCACCTCGGGATCGAGGTCGTTCACGCTCACGAAGGTGCCGCCGACCGCCTCGTTCTCCTCGACCATCTCCGCAGCCCGCTTCTCGTACTCCTCCGCAGCCTGCAGGAAGATCTCGTCGTGCGCCTGGGTCATCGCGTCGGCGACGCCCTCGGGCAGGTCGTCCCAGGTGCTCTGGTTCATCCCGATGAGCGCGTTGAAGTGACCGAAGTTCAGGTCGGTCAAGGTGTTCTTGAACAGGTCCTGGAAGCCGTAGCCGGACCAGTCCGCGTAGGGGTAGAAGCTCCCGTCGAACGCGCCGCGGCTGAGGGCGTCGAACATGTCGACGGCGGGGATGGTCACGGAGTCGACCCCGATCTCGTCGGCGTAGATCTCGTGGATGCGCGAGGCGGTGCGCAGCGAGGTCCCGCGGATCGCGTCGACGGAGTCGAGCTCCTTGTCGACCGTGGAGATCGAGTACTCCTGGGTCGCGGAGAGCGGCAGGACCTTCAGGTCCTTGTCCGCGTACTCGCTGTCGTAGAACGTGGCGTCGCCGAGCGTCGCGTCGTCCTCGATGAGCGCTCGCCACGCCTCCGACGCGACGATCGCGTCCGACTGCGACGTGGGAAGCATCGCCACCTCGGCCATCGGGAACTGGTCCGGCGTGTAGATCGGCAGGATCAGCGCGATGTCGACGGTGCCGTTGCGCACCGCCTCGACCTCGTCGGGGACCTCGACGAGCTCGCCGCCGGTGAAGGTCTCGAAGGTCACGGCTCCGTCGGAGAGCTCCTCGACCCGCTCCATCCACGGCTCGAGCGCGGAGTCCCACCACACATGGTTCTCGCTGAGCCCCGTCGCCACGCGCAGCGTGACGGATCCGTCGTCGTCGCCCGCGCCGCCGCAGGCCGACAGCAGGAGGGTGGGCACCACGGCCAGCGCCGCGAGTCGTCGTAGTCGCACAGTTCTGATCCTCGTTGCTCGAAGGTGGGTCCGAGAGGCGCCGGCGGGTGCCGGGAGGCCGGTGACCGGCCAGGGCGTCGCTCGCGCGACGCGGTGCGCCGCTGGACATCGGGCTATGTACTGACCGAACGGTACATAAACTAGCGTGCGCTGCGTCACACGTCAACGGCACGCCGGCCCTGCCGTTGCACGGCCTCGGCCACAGGTCCGCACGCACCGCCCGCCCGAACGCACGCTCGGCGCAGGGGCGCGAGCCGCGAGTGCGTGACACCGGCCAGCGCTCGACCTTCCCTCCCAACGCGTCCTGCCGATACGATGTACTGACCGACCAGTACATGCGTTCGACTCCCCGACACGGACCACCGATGCCCGAGCCCTCCGCCTCGCCCGACGCCCACCACGAGCCGGCGCGGCGCGTCGCCCTCGTCACGGGCGCGTCCCGCGGGCTCGGGCGCGAGGTCGCGCTGCACCTCGCGCGATCCGGGCACGACGTCGTCGTGAACTACCGGCGCCACGCGGACCTCGCCGCCGAGGTCGTCGCCGAGGTCGAGGCCGAGGGCGTCCGCGCGCTCGCCGTGCCGGCCGACGTCGCCGACCCCGACGCGGTGCGCGCCCTGACGACCACCGCCGCCGAGCGGCTGGGGCGCATCGACGTGCTCGTGGCCAACGCGGCCGCGACCGCGTTCAAGCCGCTCGTGGACCTCAGCGCCGACAACGTGCGGCGCACGTTCGACCTCGTGGTCGGCGGGTTCGTGCAGCTCGTCCAGGGGTCGGTGCCGCACATGCGGCGCGGCGGTCGGGTCGTCGCGGTCAGCGGCATCGACAGCGTCCGGTACATGCCGGACCACGGCCTGCTCGGCGCCGCCAAGGCGGCGATGGAGAGCCTGGTCCGCTCCTTCGCCGTCGAGCTCGGCCCCGCCGGCATCACCGTCAACGCGATCAGCCCGGGCGGCTTCGAGACGGAGTCCTCGCGCATCTGGGGCGGGTCGAAGTTCGACGTCATGAAGGAGCGGTTCTCCGCGCAGTCCGCGGTCAAGGACTACGGGACCTGCGCCGACATGGCCCACGCGATCGACTACCTCGTCTCCCCCGGCGCCCGCTTCCTCACCGGCCAGCCGGTCGTCGTCGACGGCGGACTGACGGTGAACCTCGCCGACCTCGACGCGCTGCACGACGCCACCCGCGCGTTCGAGGGCGGGTTCGCGCTCGCCACCGGCGGCGACGGCGCGGTCGGCTCCCCGTCGAGCGGCGCCACGACGTGAGCACCCGCCCCCCGGACCCGGCGTGACGGTCGCGCCGGCCGGCGGCGTGCCGGGTAGCCTGGCCGCCTCGGGCGGTCGTCGGACGAGGCACGACGACCGGGGACGGAGGCGTGCGGTGGCTGCGAGCGGACGCAAGTCGGCGCTCACCCAGACCCGCATCATGGACGCCGCGGCGTCGGTGCTCGGGCGGCGCGGCTACGCGGGCACCCGCCTGACCGACGTCGCCCGCGAGGCCGGCCTGCAGCCCCCGGCCATCTACTACTACTTCGACTCCCGCGAGGCGCTCGTCGAGGCGGTGATGGTCGCCGGGGTGCGCCAGATGCGCGAGCACCTGGAGACGGTGCTCGACGCGCTCGACGCCGGCACCGACGCGCTCGGCCGGCTGCTCCTCGCCGTCGAGGAGCACTTGCGGCACGAGCTCGACATCTCCGACTACATGACCGCGTCCATCCGCAACGCCGGCCAGGTCCCCCCGTCCATCCAGGAGGCGAAGCGCGCCGAGGACCTGCGCTACGGCCGGCTGTGGCGCACGCTCGTGCACGACGCCCTGCCGCCGGGTCGGCGCGAGGTCGAGCGCGACGTCCTGTTCACCCAGATGCTGGTGCTCGGTGCGCTGAACTGGACTGCCGAGTGGTGGGACGACGAGCGCGCCGACCTCGACGCGCTCGTCGTCCACGCGCGCGGCTTCGTCCGCGCGGCGATCGAGGGTCCCGCCCCGGCGCTCACCGGGCCCGGCCCCGGCGCGACGGGCGACGCCGCACCGGGGTGAGGTCGGACCTCAGACCTCGATGCTGAGGTCGCGGCGCTCGCGCGACTGGCCCTCGGGGAACTCGACGAGCTCGACGAGGGTGCCGTCGGGGTCGCGGCACAGCAGCAGACGGATCGGCCAGGGCCCGACCCGCTCCTCCTGGATCGGGCCCACGACCGACGACCCCGCCGCCTCCAGCCGCGGCACCCAGTCGTCCAGGCTGCCCTCGACCTCGAGCGCGACCCGGACGAGGCCGAGGTCCTGGGCCACGAGCGGCGGCCGGCGGTCCGGCAGCTCGGCCCCCGTCCACTCCACGAGGTCGATGTAGGGGCCGCCGCGCGCGCCGCCGAAGCAGACGAGCGCCGCCCGGTAGCCCGGCGCGCCGTCGGCGTCGACGCCCATCGTCGGGCGCAGGTCGCTGTCGCCGGAGTGGAAGGCCTCGTGCACCTGCCCGCCGAGGACGTCGACGTAGAAGCGCACGGACGCCTCCAGGTCGGTGCAGTTGACGTTCACGTGGATGTAGCGGGTCACCTTCACGGCGTCTCCTTCGTGCTCTCTCGTGTCATGCTCTCTCGTGTCGTGCTCTCTGGTGTCGTGCTGGGGGGTTCGGGAGCGCGGCGGGCCCTCGCCCCACGCCCGGGCCGGCTCACCACGCCATCATCCGGACGAGGTCGGCGCGCAGGACCGGCAGCGCGAAGCGGTTCCAGACCATGCGCAGGTCGTCGGTGCGGCCCTCGGCGTACGTCCGCAGGCCGGTGCACAGGATCGCGCTCAGCGCCGCCGCGGCCAGCACGGTGTAGGCGCGCAGCAGGTCGGGGTCGACCGTCCGGCCGGAGGCCTGCTCGTAGCGACGCAGGAACCAGTCGCGCTCGGCGACGCCGCCCAGCAGGCCCGACCCGGGGCCGAGGAACCGGCCGCCGAGGTACTCCAGCGCGAGCCAGCCGAGGTCGTGGTGGGGGTCGCCGACGTGGGCGAGCTCCCAGTCGATGACGCCCGCGACGCGACCGTCGCGCACGAGCGTGTTGCCGATCCGGTAGTCGCCGTGGACGAGCACCGGCGGCCCCGTGCCCTCGGGCTGCTCGCGCAGCCAGGCGAAGGCCTCCTCCACGACGGGGTCCGGCACCATCGCCTGGGCGCGGTACACCTGCTGCCACCGGTCGGCGCTCGCGGCCAGGCCGCGACGATCGCCGAGGAAGGCGAAGTCCTCGACGGGCAGCGCGTGGATGCGCGCCAGGGTGTCGGCGAGGGACCCGGCGACCGCGCCGCCCGCGGCCCAGTCGCGCTCGAGCGCCACGCGGTCCTCGGTGCTCCAGACGTTGTGCGCCGTCCCCTCGACCCAGTCCATGACGAAGAACGGGCCGCCGAAGGCGTGGTCGGCGTCGAGGCGGGCCCCGAGCGGGGTCGGCACCGGTGCGGAGGTACGGGCGAGCGCCTCGTACGTCCGGTGCTCCACCGCGATCTCGGTCTCCAGGAGGGAGCCGTGGGGTTGCACGCGCACCGCGAGCCGACGGGCGGGGTCGTGCCGGTGCGCGACCCGGTAGGTGGTGCGCGACCAGCCGCCCGTCAGCTGGTCGACCGTCCAGTCGCCCGCGTCGTCGAGCACCTCGGGCGCCGCCCCGACGGCCGCCAGCGCGGCGAGCGCGCGCGGGTCGGCCGTCGAGCGGGTCCGTGAGCCCAGCTCAGTCATCGGCGGCCGGCACGTCGACGACCTGCTTGAACTCGATGTTGGCCCAGCCGACGCGACCGTCGTCGAAGGTGCACTCGACCAGGCAGCGGTCGTTCCACGAGATCTCCTCGCCGCCCTCGACCTCGCGCCGGAACAGGACCGGCACGACCCGGTGCACGACGCCGACGAACGAGTGCCGCGCGCCCTCGACCTCGATGCTCGCCTCGATCGAGCGCGGCAGGCCCTTGACCCGGTCGCCCGGCTCGAGCTCGACCTTCTCCTCGTAGGAGGTGAGCGGCTCCAGCCCGGCGTCGCCGTAGACGGCGCCGTCCAGGATCGGCGAGGCGCCCGCCGGCTCGCCGCGCCACAGCGTGAGCTGCGGCGCCGACCCCGAGACGATGTCGACCCAGCGCCAGTCGATCGGGGCGAACCAGTTCCGCACGCCCCACGAGTGGTCCTTGCTGCCGTGGCCGTCCACCGCGTGGGTCACGCCGTCGATCGTCAGCGTCCCGGTGACGGTGCAGATCTCGTCGATGTGGCCGGTGAAGAGCTCGGCCCACTCGCTGCGCTCGCGGTACACGTACGGGTCGTGGGTCGGGGTGAACAGGAGGTCGTACGTGACCTCGACCGTGTCGTCGGCGCCCTGCGCCGACGCCAGCGCGGCGTGGTCGCACTCGACGCCCAGGCCGCCGCGGTTCATCGGGCCGGAGAAGCTGACCCGCCAGGGGCCGAAGGGCACGGGCGCGTCGTAGACGAGGCCGCCCGCGGCGTAGTCGCTGTCGAACTCGGTGAAGGAGTCGTACTCGATCCCGACCAGCGACTCCGCCTGCGGACCCCACAGCACGTTGAACGAGCCCGAGTGGCCCGACGCCGGACGCTTGCCGATCGAGTTGAACCCGCCGAGACCGAGCGCGGGGTCGTAGAAGGAGAAGTAGAAGCTCTCGCGCCAGCGACGGTCGTCGCCCGGCGTGTGGACCCGGTCCTGCGACTCGGTGGTGTCGGTCTGCGTCATGTCAAATCGCCTCCTGGGGCGTGGTGCGGTGCCCGGCGGGTTCGCCGGACAGGGCTCGTAGCTCGTCGTCGGAGTCGACGCGCAGCGCCTCGCGGACGGCGTCCCGCACGCGGGTCGCGGCGGGCGAGCCGTCGTCGCGCAGCTGCGCGAGCAGGCGTCCGGTCGCGAGGGCGAGGGTC
>SXGT01331495.1_pt1 | contig 11190 bp, 10 predicted proteins | sample 3176221 | NCBI WGS metagenome assembly SXGT01 (sample SAMN11356862, study PRJNA531348) | freshwater metagenome | isolation source: freshwater sample F1-120 | place: China: Fuxian Lake, Yuxi | collected 2017-12-25
CGGCATTATTTACTCTCTTGTAAAAAGTCAGGCAAATCCCATAACATCGGTATTTATCCTGTTGAAAACAACTGAACTTATCTAATCGTTAAATTTCATTTGTACCCATGTTCTAAACGAAAGGAATCTCTTCAAAATAAAGATAAGCAAGTTCAATTGTTTCAATTAAAACGGCGTTTTTTTCCGAGTTTAATTCGGACACCGACCATTTCACCGGATAAGCATCGACAAAGAGCCATGACTTGCATGACTGTCCCTCTTTATTCAATAAGCTGATAAGGATGTTTTTCGTCATTATCGGCAATACCAAGCCGGTACTAAGCGTATATCGACACCAATCAATCAACAGGGAAGTCTCCAGAGTGACTCCCCTTTTCAGAACCAGGTTTTGATAGGTAGTGGTGGTTGGCAAACGGTATTTGTAGCGGTTTTGACCGCCGCAGACCACTTCTTCAACATTGAGCTCTTTGCTGAATCCCGATGCCTCCTGAAAAGCGGCATCCATATCGCCTACCTGCCCTACAAACGCCAGACTAAAATAAAACCCGGTAAGAATTTGTTGATTAGGCATTAGCGATAATTAATTGTTCATACGCTATTTCCAGGGAATCCACCGCTACTTCGTTACCGTCCGACTTTAAATCGGTGCTGGTGATCTTGGTCGGCCAAGCATTATTCAAGGTCCATTGCATGGTAACTTTGCCCTGTTCGTCGAGCAGCCGGATTATTACAGTTCTTCTTTCGATGGTGTTCATGGTGATTTCCGCCATCCAATCCCAGAAAGTATTGTCTTTAACAAAAACCCCCCGTTTCATGGTGACGTTACCGTACTTGGCGATACCGGGCATTTTAATGGTCGAAAACAGTTTACTGTTGCTGTGTCTGTACTCAATAATCTGGACTTCTTTGTCCATTCCCGATACTTCCTGAAAAGCCACATTTTTTAGTTTGTCGCCGAGATCAACCTCGAAATAGAACTTCGGCAAGGGCCAATTAGCGTCTTCTACCTTTCCTTCAGCCATGATAAAACCTCTTTGTATATATGTTGTTTTGTTAATATTTAGTTCGATACTCTAACGACTATCATCGCTAACTAGCCTGATTTGGCCATTTGCTGCTGAAAGGTGATCACGATGAATTCCGCTGGATGAACGACTGCCACTTTGACCGTTACATTCATGAATCCATTCAACAAATCCTCAGCTGTCATGGTGCTGCCCAGACCGATATCAACCTGAAAAGCATCGGCGGCCTGCGCCCCTTGTAATCCGCCCGCTTTCCAGACGCCGGTCAGGAAACTGCTGATCATGCTTTTAACCGCTGCCCAGGTATTGGCATTATTGGGTTCAAACACATAAATCCGCGCCGCCAGTTTGACCGATTGTTCCAGATAGGTCATGGTCCGGCGGACAGAGACGTAGCGCCAATCCTGCGAATTGCCGTCCAGAGTACGGGCGCCCCAGATCAGGATACCTTGGCCGTTGAAAAAGCGGATCGCATTGATCGATTTACCGCTAATGGCATCGATGTTCAAATTTTCCTGTTGGCTATTCGATAAACGCAGCGGCAAATCGGCAACCCCGACCATGCTGACATTAGCCGGCGCATGCCATACGCCTAAGCGGCTGTCATTGACCGTGTAAATTCCCGCCATACCGCCGCTGGGCGGCAATACGTTGGCGCCCTTTATTACGTGGTTAATGATCTGCTTGTAAGTTGGGCTGGCGTTTAACAAAGCCTCATTACACTGGCGGTTGGTCAGTGGATTAGTTGCAGACGGTTTTTCTATCATGCCGAGAATGGTTGCCGCCGCGGAATTGGGTTTAGCCGGAGGATTAAGCAAAGGTTCGAGCTGCTTAATATCGCCGCCGAATAAGTTGGTGAAGTCAAGCTCATCGGATTGCATGATCGTGGTGCCGACAAACGGATAATAGCCGGCACCGTATTTTAGTCCGGCTGACCCGGTATTATTTCGGAAGGTTTCAATGTCATTGGTATACAGAATCGGATCGGGATTGAGACCGCCGATAATGTCGAAAATACAAATCGCCGTTTGCATATCCTGGGCCTGGAGCAACATAGACTGCATTAACGTACCGTTATCCGCGACCGGCAGCAGCGTCGCTTCCGGACAAATGTATAGGGTCGGTTCTTCCTCATTCAGCAGCAGTTTCAACCCGTCTTGTAGATCTTTTAATTTAACATTGGGATTGACGATTTGTGCGCCCGGATCGTCCATGGGTTTGCCGCTAGGGTCGCCGTAACTCCCCATTGAGACGATATAAGCATCGCCTCCGCCATTTTGATAAAACAGGCGAATACTGTTGTAAAGGTAATAGATCGTATTGGGATCCGGTAAGATCGAATAATACTTACCATCGATCATTACATAATTACCCGCGCTAGGCGTTGTTTTTTGCTCTACCAGATAATAGCTGGGATGATACTGCGAGGCGGGCGCAGCGGGCGCCGGCGGATTTTCAAGCGTATAAAAAGCTTGAAATTCCGCAAAAGAAGTAATTTTCTGAGCTTTTCTACTATAGGATTTACCGTTATATTCCGCTTTTGGGGTATAACCGATAAAGGCGGGAACGGCGGTCGCTATGGGTACGACAGAATTTGCAAAACCGTTGACTTCATTAATGTAAACGCCAGGCGTTTTAATAGTAGCCGGATTCATAATCTTAATGCGTCCTTTAGAGTTGAGTGGATATTACCGATTTGGCTTGTCATTGCTTCTCTCCGTAGTGATTTCATAGGTAAACATACATGGGTGAATAGACATATTGATGCCCGTCGTGCATTTCAATCGTCAACACATCTGTTTTGGGGATGGGTAACCCGGTAATCAGCTGTTTTGCGCTTGATCTGGAATATCGCGGCTGATCGGATTCAACCGGCATAAAATTGACTAAATTGAACGGCGCTTTAACCGTTTCAGAGAGAGCAAAGCTGCGTTCGCCGGAGCGGAACAGCAAGGCCTGTTCGCCATTTCTGAGCGTAACCGGTTCGGGGGCTTCGAATTCAATTCCCTGAGCGTTGTTCACCGCCAAATTGGTCAATTTGAGCTGGCTGCGGTTAACCACATAATAATGCCAATGGGTTGAGCGAGCTTTCATCCGGATGGTAAACAATGGACGGCGCGGGTTGCCGTCGTCGCTAAGCAAGTCTTGCGGATAAACGGCAATTTGGCCGATCACAGAGGCCGAAACAATAGTCCTTAAAATCAGTTGCATAAGCAGTTCGACAGGCTGATCCTGCTCTATTGGAGGCTCAATATGTTGGCTGCTGTAGTGGAGCTGCCCGCGCCAATTAACCGGCAAGTCGGTAATAATCGCAAAGTTATCATCGTTGCTGAGCAAATTGAAGACCAGAGGACGCTCATCCAATAGACGGCTTAACGATTGAGTAAAAGCCCCAACCGCACTTGAACCGAAATAATAAAGCTCATAGACACCTTGTGTTTGCCGAGCTGTCAGACGGTAGCGATCAAGAAAAATTTGCGTGGCGTGATCCGGTTGCAGCTGCATATTTTGCAGTACACCGTTATCGTAATACTGATGAAATAAGCGGATTTGCATCAGCCGATTGTCCATATCAGCCTTGTACCTTCGCATCAATATCAGTCACGGCACTAACGATAGTGTTGATTTCATTGCCTTGAACCGTCACATGCCTGACTTTATAAATAATCGAGGGTTGGTACTTGGCGCCCATGGCGCTCCATAAATTATGAATCTCAAAATATGAAGCGTTTTCGATTTCAAAATTCAGCATCTTTATGCCGCCGGGTATATCGGGGGTGTTTTTGCTGTTAAACGAATTATGACTTTGGAAAAAAGCGATAGTGGCATTCAGAAATTTTAAGGCTTCTTCATAGTCGTCGAAGCTGGCGGTAAACAGTAAATCGATATTAAACAGGATTGCCGGATTGATTCTTGCTATACCGTTGTCCTTGACCCGCTGCTGGCTGTCCTGATATTGCTTATTGGTGTCGTAATCAAGATTGATTAAGGTGATCACCATTTTATTGTGATTTTTTTGCGGGTAGCTTCCGTCGGGGCTAAGCAAATGATTAAGCACCGTAATGCTTTCATCCAGATTAAAACGATTGACCAAATATTGGTCGAGTTTCTTTTTGATAAATACCAATGCTGCTTGGATCATTTTTTATTATTATTTTATTTATTATTTTCCCAATCCCTGTCGTGCGGATTACAGCTAACATGAATAACCGCTAACCTTAACGCCGATCATCCAGTAAAATCCCTTAGAATTACTTTAACGTTTTTTGCAGGCTATTACAAGGACTAGTCTCTTTCGAGCGGAATGAGTCAGCTAAACGTTTAAACCTAGCTGACGATAAGAGTTTGAAATCTATCAGGATCGCAAACGGACTCAATAGATTAGAGGTCCGGCCGCTGGCAGCAAGGATAATAATTTACCAAGCCGAACTTGACCGGAGCGAAGCCTCAGCGCTTATCCGTTTCGACTCCATTCAGCGAACGCCTTAACATTGAGTGCTTCTATCAGAGACAGACAGCGCACAAGGCATAAACCAAAATAACCATCGTGCGCTTTCCGACCAAATACCCTCTTTTTTAATTACGGTATTTATTTAGCCACGCTTTAACAACAGGCCAAGCGCGCATCAGCCAATATTCCGTTGCGATAGCGGCTGCCTGCTTGGTTTGCTTTGCCAACACTTTAAGATAAAACCACAGCCTATCCGCAACCGATGTTTCAGCACTGTCGCGCCACTGTAAATACCGGGAGCCAAAGCCGTCGATAAACACCGGCTTAAAAAACCACATTTCCAGAATAGAGGTAGCCCACATAAACATAAATGAAACCCCCATGCCCATACCGGCAAAAATAACCAGCCAGGCAAACATCGGATGAATTTTAGTCAGCCACCAGGATAATATATCGGCCACCAGAAACGCATAGGGCATGCCTATCGCAATGCACTTATATTGCGTGGTCGTAGTCTCGGCAAAACTAAAAATAAGCCCCACGAACATAAAAATAAAGCTGATGCCGAACATATGTACATGCGAAACCCGCGTTAACGACGCGAACGTAGCGCCCGTATCTTGTGAGGTTAAGGCTTTTAGCGATTCAAACTGAGTAAAATCGGGTATGCCGGCGGCTTCCTTGTTATGGCACATCACACAACGGTTCTCAATGATTTTGTCTATGCCGTCGTCTTTATAATCTTCCTTATCCGCACCTTCTCTAACCCATTCCATAATCTTGAAACGTTCCTGTTCCGGAGCGTTATCCTTCATCGAACCGTTCAGTTTTTGCTCTAAAACCGTGCCGGAACGATTACCGTAATAACTGTACACAATATCATCCACAGACAAGCCGAATTTGCCGTCCGCCATACCATGGGTAAACAATATTTGGATTAATGCGAACAGATAGCCTAAGCCAACCGTACACAAATAACCGGTAAACAATACCTTGATCGGGGTATCGTGATCTTTTAAGGGGATAAATTTTGTTGTCATAATATCGAATGATAGTTTGTTGTGTTATAGGCCCAATCGAACCCAAGATTGCATGGCTTACGATATTGCATGAGCCGTAGAGCCAAGCGGCATTATACTTTATCTTGCTTGCCGCCCGGTCAAACCGCCCTTCTTCCGGCTGACGCCCAAATGCGGATAAAGGCCGGGTCTACTGCAATAACAAGCCAAATGACTTTAAATAATATGTTCGTCTCGGCCTTTTAATGCAAATTTAAAGGTTAGCGGCAATAACGGCTGCCGCGAAATAATCATAGCAATAACCGCGCCGGAGTGAAGTCTAAGCATCCGGGGCTATCCCAGACACGCGGCGCGGTCTATTAAAAACTCAATTTGGTGCAACAAAGTCAAAGCCCGCACACAACTAGGGCGCCAACAGCCGTAAATCAACCGGCAAGCCGCATCGCTACAGATATAAGTCTTCGAATTAATTAAATAAAATTTTTACGGCAAGCGCTTATTCTTTTTGGCTCATTGATTGCTTAAGGCAACGCAGTGCATCAGTGTCATAGCATTAAAAATACCGGTGTAATAATAAACACTTTAAATCAACCGGATTGAAATGGATCAAGAAAAAAAACGCTTTCCTTATATTTTGCAGATTGTGGGCGTCTTTTTGCTTTATGAGGTCTTTGCGAAAGTCGGCCTTGAATATGCCGTGATCGGCCACACGGTTAGGTTGATGTGGCCCCCCAGCGGAATTGCCCTAGCGGCCATCCTGATAGGCGGTTATCGGTTATGGCCGGGGATTGCCTTGGGCGCCCTCGTTGCTTATGCTTGGACGGGGCTGTCTGCGCCTACTCTATTGATCATTACCGTAGGCAGTACGCTGGAACCTTTGCTCGGCGCGTTATTGCTCAAACGCCTGAATTTTTCAATTACGCTGGATAAGATCTCCGATGTACTTGCCTTGGGCCTGCCCGCCGCCTTCGTCAGCGCCCTCCTAGGTAGTTTGCTCGGCACCGTGGGTCTGTTGACAGGGGGAGACAGCGCTAGCGTCGATTTCACATCGACTTGGCTGTCCTGGTGGCTGGGCGACAGTATCGGCATTCTCGTGATAAGTCCGTTTATTCTCGCCGGATTCGGCCTAAGTCGCGGAACTCGCAGCCTATACTCAACAGCGAAAATCGTTGAAGCTTTAGCGCTGATCACCGCGTTGGTGCTGATCGCTCAAGCCACCTTCGGAAACGTGAGGTTAACCGGAGTGGAGTATTTTCCGCTGTCTTTATCCCTGTTTCCCTTTGCCATCTGGAGTGCGCTTCGCTTCGGACTGTTTGGCGCCGCTTGCGTTACGCTGACGACCTCCTCGTTCGCTTTTTACAATACCCTGCAAGGCGTCGGCCCGTTTGTGCTGAATTCGGCACTGGACAGCCAAATACTCTGGTGTTTATTTACCAGCGTAATGACCGTCACCGGGCTTATCTTGGCCGCAGTTAATTCCGGACGGGAAAAGGCGCTCACCGCATTAAAAAACGCTAACCTGGACCTGGAAGGACAGGTACAAAAACGGACGAACGAACTCATCCAGACTAACTTGGAACTCAGTAAGACATTGATCGAACGGCGGCACTTGCAACTGGAAATGAATCAGATCAGCGAAGAGCGCCAGAAAATGATCGGCCAGGAATTGCACGACGGATTAGGTCAGCAGCTCATCGGAATTGCCTTTTTGGTTTCATCCTTGCATGAAAGATTAGCCGCGAAATCGGCGCCCGAGGTGCCTTCCGTTTACCAAGTCAAACAGCTGCTTGATGAAGCCATGTCGGTCATTAGGCTGCTGTCGCGCGGACTTTACCCGGTCGCGCTGGAAACCGGGAGCTTTTCCTCCGCACTTCAGCATCTGGCCAACTACACCCAAAACACATCCGGCATCCCCTGCGCCGCTCACTGTACCAACGCCCCGCACGTGTTCGACAAAACCATAGCGCTAAATCTTTACCGCATTGCCCAAGAGGCCGTCAGCAACGCTTTACGGCATAGCAAAGCCCAACATATCGAAATTACACTGTCAGTAAATGGCGAACGCTACACGCTTTCGGTCGAAGACAACGGCGTCGGTTTTCCCGACCAAAGCATGGGCAGCATTGGCACGCTGGGTTTGCGCAGCATGCGCTGCCGGGCCGATTTGATCGGCGCGGAGATTAAAATACGAGAGAACTCGGGCGGCGCCTCAATCGTCGTGACAGGCTCGATAAAGCGTGAGACGCAAGTCCGAAAAGCCGACCGCAGAAAATCTGACGCCTCAAGCGCCGCTACAGCCCCGCTAAAACAGGAGAGATAAGGCATTGTCAAACCAAACCCAAGCCAGTCGGAGCAAAGCCAAAATCCTGATCGTAGACGACCATCCCATTGTCCGCCAAGGTTTAGCGCAAGTTATCAACCTTCAACCCGACATGCAGCTTTGTTGCGAGGCCGGCAATGCGGAAGAGGCCTTGGCCGCCATGCGCACTTGTCATCACGATTTGGTTATCGTCGATATTTCGCTTGAAGGCGTTTCCGGACTCAGCCTTATCACCGCCCTGACCGCTCAATATCCCCGGCATCCCATCCTGGTCATGAGCATGCATGAAGAATCGCTCTACGCTGAGCGCTCGTTACGACTGGGCGCAAAGGGTTACATCATGAAGCAGCAGGCGACGGTAAACATTCAGTCGGCTATCCGGCGAATTTTAGACGGCGGACTCTATGTCAGCGATGAAATGCATGCGCTGATCCTGGACCGTTTGCATGCCAACAGTTTCGCCTCCGGAGCCGCCGACCCCGTAGCCTGCCTAACAGACCGCGAATTTGAAGTGCTGCGCTTGATCGGATTTGGTTTGGGTACTCGAAAAATCGCTGAGAAGTTCAATAGAAGCATCAAAACCATCGAAGCGCACCGTGCCAACATCAAAGAAAAACTAGGGCTGAAAACAGCAATAGAATTAGTCCGTTTTGCCACCTTCTGGGTTGACACCAAGAGCTAAATAATTACTTATCAATAGTTTATCAGGCAACATAAAATATAATAAAACGAAAACAATACCTCAAATGTATCTATCGAATATTACGGATTTAGGTAGCTAAACAATTTTTACATGCCCCATCAATACCGGTCGCGCACTAGGGAAAACCCCTAGAGCATAATCAGGGTATTGCCGATTTTTCCTCATCCCCCAGTACTTTAAACTGTCTTTTTGTTGCCGTAACGCGTAATTGAAAGCCAAGAGCTTGAACTCAACGCCGATACCAACACATAGCGGACAGGCTAGGTTATTTGTTTTATCGAAAAGCGCTTGCCAAATTAATGGGATTTTCCGTTGTTCGTGATCAAAATAAGGCGTTAAGGGCATGGAAAAACAGACTTTTCAAAATCATATTGAGTTTTGCTCTCGGTCCTGTAACTCGACATTTTAAGGTTACAACAGGATTGGCGAAGCGGATTTGCCCGGTTTTTTCTATGTCGAAAATAACACTATTCGTCTTGTCCGCAGAGCATTTCATTGCTCTCCTCCCTTTTAATAACGCGTTTGAATACCCCTAAGTCAAAACGGCATTCCGCCTAAAATCCTCAGCCTGAGCGAATAAGTCGCGATTTTTAAAATAAAGCCGTGCAACTCCCCGCAGTTCCTATTTATCAAAGGGGAAGCGCCGCATTAATGAGCCATTCGCCAGTTAAAAATACAAAGGTAATTACACCATGCTAGAGCAGCTGAAAAAGTCAAATCATTTAACTATCCGTGCGCGTTTTATGATTATCGTAGCCTCCTTAATCATCGGTTTTGCATTATTCGGTTTGGCAACCTTTAAAGCCATGAATACGCTGAACGTTAACGGCCCGATTTATCAACGCATTGTTCAAGGCAAGGATATTATTGCCGACATTTTGCCTCCGCCCGAATACATTATCGAATCCTACCTGGTGGTGCTGCAATTGGTTCAAGCCCATGACCCTGCTGAAATCGGCGCGTTAGCGGCACGTTTTCAAGTATTAAAATCGGAATACGATTCCCGTCACAGTTATTGGCTGGACCAGTCTTTGGAACAGGAACTCAATATTCCTTTGCTGAACCATTCCTATCAGTCGGCGCAAGCGTTTTACGATGAGGCCGAGCACCGCTTTATACCCGCCATTCAAGCAGGGGATCGGGAAAAATCATTGATCAGCCTTCAAAAAATGCGCCGCGCCTATGAAGACCACCGCGTCTTTATTGACGAAGTGGTCAAACTGACAAGCGCCCGTAATAGCAAAGATGAGGCGCAAGCTCAAAACACCATCCGCTGGTACGGCATCGTATTGGCCGGTATTTTTACTTTCAGCGTTGCGGTAGCCGTCACCTTGACCGCGGTAATCAGCCGCGGCATTATCCGCCAATTGGGCGCCGAGCCCAGCAGCGTTACAGATTTAGCCAGAAATATCGCTACCGGCAAGCTGGATAATGCCATAGAACTCAAGCAAGGCGACAGCGACAGTTTGCTGGCCAACATGAACAATATGCAACAACAACTGCTTGAGCGGGTAACCGTGGAACGCCGGGCAAGCAATGAAACCTTGCGCGTCAAAATCGCGCTGGATAACGTCAGCACCGGCGTTATGATTGCCGATAATAACCGCACTATCATCTACGCCAACAAAGCGGTAACCGCAATTCTGAGTAAAGCCGAAGCGGATATTCGTAAACAACTGCCTAAATTCAGCGCCGCCAATCTGGTCGGCAGCAATATGGATGAGTTTCACGCAAGCCCCGCACATCAAGCCAAGCTTCTCCCCACCTTAAGCAGTTCCTATACAGCTACCATCGGTTTTGGCGGGCGGACTTTAGCGGTCACTATCGACCCGGTCATTAATGAGCAGGGACAACATCTGGGCGCTGTGGCCGAATGGCATGACCGCACCCTTGAAACCGCGATAGAACAAGACGTAGCGGCGCTTGTGCATGGAGCGGTTATGGGCGACTTCACCCGGCGCATTGAAACCGAAGACAAAGAAGGCTTCATTAAACAATTGGGCGAAGGCCTTAATGAGCTGCTGGAAACCATGGAAAGCGGTATCAACGATGTTATGCGGGTCTTGGGCGCACTGTCGCGCAACGACCTGACGCAAACGATTACCAACGATTACGCCGGCAGTTTGGGACAACTCAAGGATGACGCCAATACCACAGTGGAAAAGCTTAAGGAAATCATCGAACAGATCAAAACCGCCACTGACAGCATCAATAGCGGAGCTAAAGAAATCGCTTCCGGCAATAACGACTTGTCGCATCGCACCGAGGAGCAAGCCGCCAGTCTGGAACAAACCGCCGCCAGCATGGAGCAACTGACATCCACCGTGCAGCATAATGCGATCAACGCCAAACAGGCCAATCAACTGGCCGTCGACGCCTCCGATATAGCCGGCAAAGGCGTCAATGTGGTCGGGCAAGTGGTCCAGACCATGGAAGACATTAACAACTCTTCGCGGCGGATCGGCGACATTATTTCGGTCATCGACGACATTGCTTTTCAAACCAATATTCTGGCCTTGAACGCCGCTGTCGAAGCGGCCCGCGCCGGTGACCAAGGCCGAGGCTTTGCAGTCGTCGCGGTCGAAGTGCGCAACCTCGCGCAACGCGCGGCGACGGCTGCCGGAGAAATCAAACATCTGATTGACGATTCGGTGACGAAAGTTTCCGACGGC
>SXGT01090636.1_pt1 | contig 11189 bp, 8 predicted proteins | sample 3176221 | NCBI WGS metagenome assembly SXGT01 (sample SAMN11356862, study PRJNA531348) | freshwater metagenome | isolation source: freshwater sample F1-120 | place: China: Fuxian Lake, Yuxi | collected 2017-12-25
CGATCCGCGGCTGGTGCTGGTGAGCAGCGGCGATCGGGAGGCGAACCTGCGGCTGATGCGAGAGCACGACATCCGGGGAGAGGTGCTGCTTCAGGAGAGTCACGAGGTCGCGGAGCTGCTCCGCGTTGGCGGAACGCCGATGGGCTACCTGGTGGACGAGCAGCGCCTGGTGGCCCGCCCGCTGGCGATGGGAGGCCGCGCGCTCCTAGCGCTGGCGGAGGCGCCGAACGCGGCAACACTCTCGGACGCGTTCACGCCGGTGCCCCCAACGCGCCGGGTACCGTGGAACGGGCTGCCGGCCGGTGCCCGGGCCCCGGATTTTCGGCTCCCGGCGCTCGGCGGCGGGGAACATTCGCTTGCGGAGCACCTGGGGGAGACCCTGCTGCTGGTGTTCGTCGATCCAGCCTGCGCCGCCTGTATTCCGTTATTGGGCAAACTGGAACGACTACATCGCCGCTCGGCCGCGCTTCGGGTACTGATGGTGAGCCGCGGCGATCCTGACGCCAGCCGGGCGATGGTGTCGAGACACCGATTGACGTTTCCCGTCCTGCTGCAGCAGGGCTGGGAGGTCTCGCGCAGCTACCGGATCCTCTCCACCCCGGTCGGCTTCCTGATTGACGAGAGAGGGACGATCGTCGACGAGGCCGCGGAGGGCGCCGACGCGGTCAGCGCTCTGGGCTCGCGCGCGCGGCGCGGCGTGGTGAGAATCGGAAGCGATGGCCACGTCTAACCCGGCGGGCGACAACCCGCTGGTCTCCGTCATTCTGACCACCCGCGACCGGCCGCGCCTGTTCTCCACCGCGCTGCGTTGCTACGCGCACCAGACGTATCCGCACCGCGAGTTGCTGGTGATCGACGACGGCGACGAGTACCCGGTTGCCGAACGATCGATCGCCGCGCTGGGCGGGCGCTTGATCCGCGCCGCTCCCGGCACCGTGCTGGGCACCAAGCTCAATCTCGGGCTCGCTGAGGCGCGCGGGGCGTTCTGTCAGAAGATGGACGACGACGACTGGTATGCGCCCCGCTTTCTGGAGTTGATGGTCGCCGCCGTGCGACGGAACTGGGAACGGGCCTGCCGCCGATTTCTGGCGTTCCTCACCCCGTTTCTCTTCTTCGAAGTCGCCCGCTGGGAGGTGCGCCGCTCGGTCCACAACAATGTGCCCGGGGCGACGCTGTTCTTCGCCCACGAGGATTGGCGGGAAAGCCCGTTCCGAGCCCTCCCGGGCGACGAGGACGTCTGGTTCTTTCGTGACCAGTTGCGCCTGGGCTCCACACCGCTCGCGGTGCGGGCACTGGAACACTATCTCGCGGTGCGCCACCGTGGGATGAGCGGCGAGCGGGGCCATACCTGGGTGATGCAAGGCGACGGCCAACTGTTGGAGTCGTACCTGCAGGATCGCGAACTGTACCCAGGCGGCCCGCAAGCACTGCTTCCCGATTGGGCTCACGCATTCTATGCCGAGCTTCGCCGCGACGTTCTGGCCGCCGAGAAGCCGGATGAGTGACGCCTCGGACATGGCTGATCGCCCCTCCACGGCCCGTCCGCGGCTGCTGTTTCTCTCCCCGGTGCTGCCGGCGGAGAGCGGCAACGGGGTGGCGATGCGCGCCGCGATGGTGCTGCGGCTGCTCGCGAGGCACTACGATGTCTGGCTGCTAGTGGTGTCGCTGTACCGCGCTCCTCCGCGAGCCACGCTGGACGCGATGGCTGACGTCTGCCAGGAGAGCGCCATTTTCCATCCCAGGCGGGGAGGCGGCGTTGGGCAAGCGTTGCCGTTTCACGGGCTTCGATTCGACGTCGTACACGTCTTTCGACTCATCACCCTCCCCTTCGCGTCGCCCTACTTCATCCCGCCGAGCGGGCATCGACCGCGACGCCACCTGGACCTGGACGATATCGAATCGGCGACCCGCGGCCGGATCGCCGCGCTCCACCGCGACAACGGCGAGGAGCGTGACGCCAGGCGGGAGGAGGCGCAGGCCGCGCGCGCGGCACGCCTAGAGAACGACCTGCTGGCGCGGTTCGACCGGGTGTACGTCTGCTCGGATCAGGATCGGCAGGCGCTCGAGCAACGCGCGCCCGGGCGCGTGTTCGTGCTGCCCAACGCCTTGCCGTCTCCGCCGATCAGCATGGCAGCCGCGCCACTGGATATGGATCCGTTCACGCTGCTGTTCGTCGGCACCCTCGATTACTACCCGAACTTCGACGCGGTGCGCCTGCTGTGCCGCGAGGTGCTTGCAGAACTGCGGACGATCGCCACCACACCGGTGATCCTCAACGTCGTCGGGGACGGGGGCTGGAGCCGTCTGCGCGAGCTGACCCCGCCGGCGGAGGCGCGATTGATCGGCGCGGTAGCGGACCTGGACTCCTGGTATCGCGATGCTCACGCGGTGATCGTCCCGTTACGCGCCGGCGGAGGGACCCGCATCAAGGTGCTGGAGGCGTTCCGGGCCGCCCGCGCGGTGATCGCCACCTCGATCGGCATGGAAGGCATCGACGCCCGCCCGGACCAGCACTTCCTCCTGGCGGATTCACCCGCCGCGCTGGCTCGACAGTGCCTGCGGCTGATGACCGAACCCGGGCTCATCAGCCGCCTGGGCGCGCAGGCGTTCGACCTGTTCAGCTCCGCCTACTCCACGGAAGCCGTGACCAGAACCTACGGCCCCAACCTGGCGCCTCCAGATCCTCCAGAATCGCCACCAGGCGGCGGGTCGCTTTCTCCCAGGTGAAGTCGCGCAATACCCGCTCGCGGGCGGAGTGCGTCGGGGCGTCCTGACCGGCGATGGCGCGCCGCAAGCAGTCGATAGCGGCCTGCTCGTCAGGTTCCCACCAGTTCGCGCCGCCGAAGAACGTTTGGAGTCCGCTGTCCGCCGGCACCGTCGCCGGAACCTCGCGGCAGGGGATGAGCTGGGCCACCGAGGGATCGAGGTAGGTCGGGTAGGCGCTGTGTCGTGGCGCGATCAGCCGCAGCCCGCTGGCCGCCGCTTCCACCATCGACTGGTCCCAGCCCTCGCCGTGGGAGAGACTCAGATAGTGGGTGGCGCTGGCGAACAGCCGCGGCATCTCGGCGTCCGCGAACACGTCGAAGACGAAGCAGACCGCCGCCGCATCCGCGAGCGATCTCCCGAGCCGCGCCTGGAGCCGCGCCAACTCGCGCTCGAAACGCTCCCGCTCGCCAGGGAGATAGGAGCCCAACTTCAGGATCAGCACCGCGTCATCCTGGCGGGTCGTCCCCAGCAGCCAGGCGCGCAGTAACCCGATCAGGTTCTTACGCGGTCCAAGCTCTGAGACGTTCAGAAAGCGGGTGCGGTGCTCCACCACCGACCGACCGCTTTCGAGCCGCAAGGGCAGCGCCGCCGGCCGAGATTGAAACAGCGTTGGATCGATCCCCAGCGGGCACACCCGCAGTTTTTCCGCAGGGACGCCACTCGCCAGCCAGGCGCGCCTCGACGATTCGGTTGGCAGGATCACCAGGGCCTGCTCCAGCGCCCGCTTGACCCAGTGACGGGGGATGCGCGTCGCTTCGAACATGGTGTAGTTGACGCTCAATCGGTCCGCGAACCGCCTGACCTGATGCGGCATACAGAACTGGAGCACCGTTCGCGCCCCAATCGGGTTGCCCAGCGTATCGAACCAGGGATCGCGCTGCGCCTCCGCTAGTCGGGCCGGCCCCCACCCGGGCACGTCGATCAACTCCACCGCCACCCCTTGACGATGCAGCTCGCGCACGAACTCCCGCACGTGGTGCTCGTACCCGCTCGGCCCCCGAAACGGACCCCGCACCGTCAGCGCAGTCAGGCTCATTCGAAAGGACCCTCCCGGATCCACGGAACTACGTGAGCCGCCCTCTCCCCCGCCCAGATCCCGTACGGGTGAGGTCGCCGCATCCGTCTCCTTGATTGTGGCCCGGGGAGCGTAGTACCGTCGCCATGCGGATCGGCCGAGACGACCGACGCGGAGTTGGCTCGCGATCGCACTCGCCGCTGGGAAGGATCCATTTTGGACATCGCGCTGCTGGCGGGCCGATTGGCGTTGGCGGCGGTCTTCGCGGTCGCCGGGGCGACCAAGCTGGCCGATCTGGCGGGATCGCGCGAGGCGCTGCGCGGTTTCGGGGTGCCGAGCGCGCTGGCCGGGATGTTGGGGCTGCTGTTGCCGCTGGCGGAGCTGGGGATCGCGGCGGTGCTGCTCCCCGCCAGCAGCGCCTGGTGGGGCGCACTGGCGGCGTTCGCGCTGCTGCTGCTGTTCGTGGCCGCGATCGGCCTCAATATGGCGGCCGGCCGCAGACCGGATTGCCACTGCTTCGGCCAGCTCCACTCTGAACCGGTGGGAGCATCCACACTGGTTCGCAACGTTGTCCTGGCGGCGGTCGCCGGATTTCTCGTCTGGCAGGGCCAGGTGAGCGCCGGGCCGAGCGCGATCGGTTGGCTCGGTGACTTGAGCTTGGCAGAGCTGCTGGGGTTGGTCGGCGGCCTGGCCACCCTGGTGCTCTTGGCGGCGATGGTGTGGATGCTTCTCCAACTCACCTCGCAAAACGGCCGCCTGCTCAAGCGGTTGGATCGATTGGAGGAACGACTGGCCGGCGACGGCGCCGCGCCGACCCGCGAGACAGGCTCGCCAACGCCCAACGCGCCGCCAGGGGACCCGCGAGCCGCGCCGTAATCGGCGCTCGACCGATCCCCTGCGTGTCACAATACTGTTACAACCGACACTCTGGGAATCTGTACTCCGGGCGCGGAACATGCTACGCTACCGGTCCAGTCTGCTCCAATGAGTGTGTCATGCGCCGCTTGCACGTGCTGACTTTAGCGCTCGCCGCGCTGCTGCTGTTTGCAGGTGGCCCGGCATCCGCGTTCGCCGCGTCATCTCGGCCGCTCTCGGCCACCGAGGCCAGTCTCACCGTGCTTGAAGGTACCGTGACCGTCATCGATGGGCGCGACGGCAGCGTTGACCAGGGAGTTTCCGGCCTGAGGCTGTTGGAGGGCGACCGGATCATCACCGGTAACCCGTGGCGAGCGGTGCTGACCTTCTCGGACGGCTCCGAGACGACTCTCGAGCCGTCGAGCGAACTGCTTGTGGACACGCTGGGGCAAGCCGAGAGCGGCGGGCTGTTCGTGCAGCTTTCGCAGTCGGCGGGAATGACGTTCAATCTGGTCGCCTCGCTGGTCACCTTCACCCGATTTGAAGTTCACACTCCGAACGCCACCGCGATGGTGCGTGGCACCAACTTTGTGGTGACGGTTAACGTCGCGCCCGGCACCACGCGGGTCATCGGGGAAGAGGTGAAGGTCGATGAGGGTACCGTTGAGGTCCTGGCTGGTGGCGCGACGCACATTCTGAACGAGGGTGACCTGATCGCGATCACGCCCAGCGATCCCCCTGGTGGCGTTGCCACCGCGCGGGTGACGCCGGCCACGGCGCAGTTGCGACAGGCGGCCGCCGCCCCGCAGTACGGCCAGGGGGCGGGCGTCACGCGTGCCCGCGAGCTGCCTCGCACCGGTGACGGGCTGGTGGTGGACGAGCCGATCGCGAACACCGCGGATCCAGTGGTCGCCGCGGGGCTGATGCTGCTCGGCGGCGCGCTGCTGCTCGCGGTCTGGCGCCAGCGCACCACCCGCGGACTGCGGAACTAAGCTCGGGGCTTACGCTTCCGATCCGTCAGCGCGTAGCTCGAAGGTTCGCGCCAGCAGTTCGTACGAGCGCAGTCTGGCGGCTGGATCGTGGCAGATGGTGACCACAACCACCTCGTCCACGTCGTACTCCGCCGCCAATGCGCACAGTTCCAGGCGCACTTGCTCGGGATCGCCCACCACCACCCGGCGGCGATTCTGCGCCATGCGTGCGCGCTCCAGATCGGTGTAGGGATAGTGCAGGGCCTCGTCCACCGAGGGCACCGGCCCGGGGTCCCCCTGCTCCAGACGTAGCCGCCACAACTGGAGGCTGGAGGCCTGCCGCTCCGCCTCCTCGGCCGTCTCGGCGCAGATCACCGACACCCCGATGTTGGCCCGCGGCTCGTCCAGCGGCGCGGCCGGACGAAAACGGGCGCGATACCCGGCCACCGCACGCGGCCCGTGAACCGGATTGATGAAATGCGCGAACGAGAACGGCAGCCCGAAATGCGCGGCGTAGGCGGCGCTCTGGCCGCTGGAGCCCAGCACCCAGACGTCAGGAGCACCGGGACCGCTGGGCATCGCCCGCACCCCGGCAAACGGATGTTCCGGCCCAAGACCGTCGTTCAGGTAGCTGAGTAGATCGGCGATCTGTTCCGCGAAATGCTCGATCCCCAGCGCTCCCGGTCCGTGCTGAAGCGCCAGTGCGGTGAGCTGATCGCTGCCCGGAGCGCGACCGATGCCGAGGTCGATGCGGCCCGGAAACAGCGTGTGCAGCATGCGGAAGTTCTCCGCCACCTTCAGCGAGCTGTAGTGGGAGAGCATCACCCCGCCCGAACCGACGCGAATGGTGGAGGTGTGTGCCGCGACCTGCGAGATCAGAATCTCCGGGGTTGAACCGGCCAGCGCCGAGGTGTTGTGATGCTCCGCCAGCCAGTAGCGGCGATAGCCGAGCCGTTCCGCGGCCTGCGCCAGCGCGATCGTCTCGCGAACCGCCTGCGCGGCGCTGGAACCGCTGGGGATCGGCGATTGATCGAGCACACTGAGCGTCAGCATCCTGGGCAGCGGCCTCCGGCCGTCCAACCGTAGCAGAGGGTCACCAAACAAGGGCGGGAAATGGCCGCCTTCGACCAACCCAGCGTGTTGCCCACCCGCCCAAAGTCGTGCCGCGCCGATGGCCGCGGTCAACGGTGTAGACTGCTGACCCGATAGCGTTGAGCGCCCCACCGGCGACGGCAGGGGCGCACCACCCCAACTCGGTTCCAGGAGACCGGATCCAGTGAGGCGACCGTGGCCCCGCTTGCCTCGCGCGACGCTCCTCGCGGTCTGGGCGTTCGCGGCGATCTCCATGCTCGCCGCGCCCAGCGCGGTGGCGCTCGCCACCGCCGCGCCCTCCGCGCCCTCCGCGCCGGGCGGCATCTGGTCCTGGGGCCGCAACGACGATGGCCAACTCGGAGCCGGGATTCCGTCCGGCGCCGCGCAGCGCGTAGCGGGGTTGGATCAGGTCCAGGCGATCGCCGCCGGCGGCGCCCATGCGCTGGCGCTGGCGCTGGCGCCGGATGGCACCGTGTGGGCCTGGGGCAGCAACCTGTACGGCCAGTTGGGCAGCGGCGGCACAGAGGCGGCGAACCCGCCGGCTCAGGTCGTGAGGCTCTCGGATGTCGCCGCGGTCGCGGCCGGCGGCGGGCATAGCCTGGCGCTGCGCCAGGACGGAACCGTGTGGGGCTGGGGCAGCAACGCGTTGGGGCAGATTGGCGACGGCACCACCATCGATCGCGGCGCCCCCACCCTGGTGGAAGGGCTGGACCAGGTGGTGGCGATCGCCGCCGGCCCGGTGGGGCCGCACAGTTTGGCGCTGCGCGCCGATGGCACCGTCTGGGGTTGGGGCGAGAATTTCTGGCTGGCGCCCCAGGACAATCAGCCGATCGTCAGGACGTTCCTCACCCCCACCCGCATCGAAGGGCTGGAAGGCGTCTCCGCGATCGCCACCGGGGTGCGGCACGCCCTGGCGCGCACCTCGGATGGCAGCCTGTGGGCGTGGGGGCGCAACTGCGAGGGCCAGCTTGGCAACGGGGCGAAGGCCGATTGCTCCACGCTGAACGCGAGCGGCATCGTCGCCCCAGCTCCGGTCAGCGGGCTCGGCCCGGTCAGCGCGTTCGCCGCCGGCGACCGCTTCAGCCTGGCGGCGACCGAAGACGGCGCGGTGTGGGGCTGGGGGATCGACAGTTTCGGCCAGTTGGGCGGTGGCACGCGCGACAGCTCCAACGTCGCGGTCCTCGCCCCGCGGCGGGTAGTGGGATTCGATGCCCCGCTGGCGCTCGCCGCCGGGCAGGACCACAGCCTGGGCCTGGCCGCCAACGGCGCGGTCTGGAGCTGGGGCGCAAACCTGGAGGGCGAGTTGGGCAACGGCTCGCGCGCCGTCCCATCGGCCAGCCCGGTGCCGGCCATCGGCGTCGGCCAGGTGATCGCGATCTCCGCCAGCCGCGCTCACAGTCTGGCGCTGCGGGAGGACGGCAGCGTCTGGGAATGGGGCGGGGCGCTGGTCAACGCCCGCGCGGTCAGCTCCCCGCGCCCACAACCGGCCGCGCTGGCGCGTCCGAACGACGTGGTGGCGATCGCCACTTCCACCAGCCACAATCTGGCGCTGCGCGCGGACGGCAGCCTGTGGGCCTGGGGTTGGAACGCCTACGGCCAGCTTGGCAGCGGAACCACGATCAGCGCCGGGACCCCGATCCGCGTCACCGCGCTGAGCGGCGTGGCCGCGGTGGACGCCGGCGCGTTCCACAGCCTGGCGCTGTTGACGGACGGCACGGTGTGGAGCTGGGGGCGCAACTGCTGCGGCGAGCTGGGTAGCGACGCGTTGAACGGGCTCACCGCGAACCCCACCCCTCGACAGGTGCCCGGAATCGACGCCGCGACAGCGGTCGCGGCCGGCACCAGCCACAGCCTGGTCTTGCGCGCGGACGGCAGCGTCTGGTCCTGGGGCGACGCCGGGTTCGGCCAACTCGGCGATCCCAGGCTCGAAAGCCGCCACCTGCCCGCCCGAATCGAGGGTCTGGACGAAGTGATCGCCATCGCCGCGGCCGACATGCACAGCTTCGCGCTGCGCGCTGACGGCACGGTGTGGGCCTGGGGCCGCAACGCGGAGGGCGAGCTGGGCCTGGGCAGCGTCAGCGAGGAACACTGTTTGTGCATCGCCACCCCCACCCGCATCACCGACCTGGACTCGGTGGTCGCCATTGCCAGCGGGGCGCGTCACGCGCTGGCGCTGCGCCAGGACGGCAGCGTCTGGGCCTGGGGCACGAACCGCGCCGGCCAGCTCGGCGACGGCACGCAGTTGCCACGCCCGGCGCCGGTCCAGGTGCCGAACCTGACCGAGGTGACCGCCATCGCCGCTGGCGCGGGCCACAGCCTGGCGCTGCGCGCGGACGGGACGCTGTGGGCCTGGGGCGACAATCGCGCCGGCCAGCTTGGCGCCGATGCCTCGGTCGATCGCCGCTCCAGCCCGAGCCAGGTGATGGGTGTCGAGCAGGTGACCGCGATCGACGCCGGCGAGCTACACACCCTGGCGATCCGCCCGCCCGCCCCACCCGGCTGAGCGAGGCGCTGGAGCGCTTCGCCGCCGAGGTTCGCCCGCCGCTGCAACCGACTTCACCAACGGGACTTCGGTACCGGGCGGAACCGATCCCTTGTACCTGGCCGCGACCCGTCCAAACGTGCGAGTCTGTGGCACACAGTCAGCATAAAGAGGATTGCGATGCTCCGCGCACGCGTACTCCATTCCGTGACGTTGGCTTTAATGCTGCTTCCGTTTCTGGCGTTCATGCCCGCCACGGCGCGGGCCGACAGTGGCCAGGCGACGCTCACCGTGCTGGAAGGGCTGGTGATCGTGAACTCGACATCGGCCGGCATCCATGAAGGCGTGAGCGGCGAGCAGCTCGTGGCGGGTGACAGCGTTTCGAGCGTCGCCGGGCGGGCAACGCTCACGTTCGTCGAGGGGTCCGAACAAGAGCTGGCGCTCGGCACCGACGTGGTGATCCAGAACCTCGGCCCGAACGAAGATGATGGCGAGCAAATCGCTCTGGCACAACTGTCCGGGCTCACAATCAACCGCGTCGCCGCATCGGCAAGTGGCTCTTCCTACCAGGTGGATGCCGCGAACGGAACCGTGCGCGGCGGTGGCATCGAATACACGGTGGAGATCGAGGCGCCCGAGGCGAAGGTCCTGGTCACCCAGGGGCTTGCCGAGGTACAGGCCGGCTCGCAGGTCGAGTCGGTTGGACCCTGTCAGCGCGCGACGATCTCCCCGCCCGCTGAGGAGGGCGGCGAGCCGTCCTTGCACGTCGCCTGGTGCGGCACGGTCTGGGGATGGGGTTCCAACTTTTTCGCCCAACTTGGGGAGGGCAGCGACTTCGATCCCGGAGTTCCGGTACAGGCGGGTGACTTGAGCGGGGTGGTAGCGATCGCCACCACCTGGCGGCACAGTCTGGCGCTGCGCGCCGACGGCACCGTCTGGGGTTGGGGCAACAACCAGGCCAACCAGATCAACTCGACCCCGGAGGGCAAGATCTTCACCCCCACCCTGGTCGAGGGGATCGATGGGGTGGTCGCGATCTCTGGCGGGTTCCGCCACAGCCTGGCGCTCAAGGGCGATGGCACCGTGTGGGCCTGGGGCGGCAACGACCAGGGCCAGCTTGGCAACGGGACGATCTCGGAGTACGACGCCACCTCCGGCACCCCGGCCCAGGTGAGCGGGCTGAGCGGGGTGGTGGCGATCGCCTCCGGGCGCGATCACAATCTCGCGGTCGGCGCCGACGGCAGCGTCTGGTCGTGGGGTGGCAACACCGCCGGCAAGCTGGGCAACGGCAACACCGACGAAAGCCCCACCCCAGCCCAGGTGGCCGGGATCGACGGGGTCACCGCGGTGACCGCGAGCGACACCGCCAGCATGGCGCTCAAAGGCGACGGCACCCTGTGGGGCTGGGGCTTCAACATCACCGGAGAGCTGGGCACCGGCAACCTGGAAGACAGCTACAGCCCGGTTCCAGCGAACGGCGTGAGCGGGATCGTCGCGGTGGACATGGGCCGCGCGCACACGCTGGCGCTGGCCAGCGACGGCACGGTGTGGGCCTGGGGCGACAACGAGCGCGGCCAACTGGGTCTGGGGACGATGGACAACGACTCTCATCCGGTGCCGACGCAGATCCCCGGGTTGACCGAGGTGACCGCGATCTCCGCCGGGTGGGGCCACAGCGTGGCGCTGCGGGCCGACGGCACGGTCTGGGAATGGGGCTACGAGACCCTGCCCAGCCCAGTCCAGGTCGCAGGGCTGGAGGACATGGTCGAGGTTGTCGCCGGCGAGCACCACAACCTGGCGATCAAGGAGTCGCGCCCGACTTCGTGGTGTGAAGGGGTGAGGCGCCGCATCGGGTGCCTCACCCCCTCCTCGGGGCGGCCCTGCTAGCCGAGCCGCCGCGCGGGAATGCGACACTGCGCCGCGCGGTTGTCCTCACCACATACGAAGATGACGCGCGCGGCACACGTGGGGCGTCACGCTCTGGGGGACGCATGGCGAAAACGAACAG
>SXGT01200532.1_pt1 | contig 11189 bp, 7 predicted proteins | sample 3176221 | NCBI WGS metagenome assembly SXGT01 (sample SAMN11356862, study PRJNA531348) | freshwater metagenome | isolation source: freshwater sample F1-120 | place: China: Fuxian Lake, Yuxi | collected 2017-12-25
ATGAATATGTTTTTGCGGTTGGCATTGATAGTCAGGGCGGCAAGTGGTTTGGCACAAATGCCGGCGGAGCTTCGCGCTGGAAAAACGGCAAGTGGCAGACTTTCTTTCCGATGCACGGTTTGGCACCCGCTGACGCTGGCGCTCACCGGTCAGCGCTTCGGCCGCGCCGTCGCCGCCACCGCCGCCTCGGCCGCCGACGCCGCCGAGCTGGCCGACCTCGCCGGCGACGGCTTCGACTACTCGCGGTTCCACGAGGACCCGCGCATCCACCCCAGCCGCGCCCGGGCCCGCTACCGGCGGTGGATCATCGACAGCCTCGGCAACGGCGACCAGGTGTGGCTCCACCGCCACCGCGACGCGCTGGCGGCCTTGATGAGCTTCCGGCGTGACGGCGACCACGTCCAGCTGCTGCTCGGCGGTTGCCGCCGGGACCTCACGCTGATCGCGCCGATGTTCTGGGCCGGCGTGCTGACCCGGCTGGCCGCCGAGGGCGTCGTCACCATCGCCACCCGGGTGTCGGCGGCGAACGCCGGCGCGCTGCGGCTGCACGAGGCGCTGGGCTTCGTCCGCGCCGGCACCGACCTCGGGCTGACCAAGATCTACGACGCGTCGACGCTGGCGTCGCCGCTGCCCGCCCGCGCCGCGCCGACCACCGCCGAGCGCACCTGATACGACGGCCGGTCGAGCAGCCGGAAGTGGGCGCGGCCGAGGTACTCGCCGATGATCCCCAGGCACAGCAGCTGCGCGCCCGAGAACACGGCGATCAGGCAGGCCAGGAACGGGAAGCCCGGCGGGCTGCCGCCCTCGACCACGGCCGCCACCACGACGTAGAGGAAGATCAGCACCCCGAACCCGGTGAGCAAGAAGCCGATCCAGCTGGCGAGCTGCAGCGGGATCGTCGAGAAGCCAGTCATCATGTTGACCGCGTGGGTGACCAGCTTGCGGAAGGTGTAGTTCGACGTGCCGATCGTGCGCGCGTCGTGGCGCACGGTGACGTGGGTGAACCGCTGGGTGCCCCACGTGAGCAGCACGTCGATCGACACGAACGCGCCGCGGAAGTGGGTGAACGCGTCGCGCAGCCGGGTGCGGAACACCCGCCACGCCGACGCCTTGCCCGCGGTGGCCGCGCCCATCGCGCCCTGCAGCACCCACTTGGTCACCCGCGACGCGACGCCGCGGAACAGCCCGTGGGGCTCGGCGGCCGGGCTGCCGTAGACCACGTCGACGTCGTCGGTCAGCGCCGCGAGCAGCTTCGGCAGCTCGGCCGGCGGGTGCTGCAGGTCGTCGTCCATCGTGACGACCACGTCGAACCGCGCCAGCCGGATGCCGCACAGGATCGCCGCGTGCTGCCCGTAGTTCCGCGACAGCGAGATCGCGGTGACCTCGGGATGGCGCGCCGCCAGCGCCGCGATCGCGCGCCCGGTGCCGTCGGGCGACGCGTCGTCGATCAGGATCAGCTCGTAGGCCGGCGCGTGGGCGGCGAGGATCGGCCGAAGCGCGTCGACCACCAGGCCGATCGATCCCTCGCTGCGGTAGCAGGGGATGACCACCGACAGCCCGCGGGGCAGCAGTGGCGGGGCCAGCTCGGGCGCGGTCACCCCTCGCTTTTACCAGGTCGCGCCCGCCCCGACGAGGAGCTGGGCGGCCTCCGTGTCACGACGTCGGCAACGTGAACGTAACCGTCGTGCCCTTGCCGACCTCGCTGGCGATGCGGAACGAGCCGCCGGCCTTGCCGACCAGGCGCTGGCACTGCGCCACGCCGAGCCCGGTGCCCTTGCGCTTGGTCGTGAAGACCGGCGTGCCGCTCCGGGTCAGCACCTCCGCCGGGATGCCGCCGCCGTTGTCGCTGATGCTGAAGCGGATCTGGCCAGCGCTGGCGTCCGCGCTCACCACCACGTTGCCGCCGCCGGTCGGGCGTTCGCCCAGCGCCTGGGCGGCGTTGGTGACCAGGTTGATCAGCACCTGGGTCAGCTCGGTCGAGCTCATCCGCACCGTGGGCAAGGTCTCGGGGCCGTCGTAGCGCAGGAACCCGCGCGCGCGCACCGCGACGTCCTGGCACACGCCGAGCGCGTGCTTGATCACCGGCACCGGGGAGGTGGCGGCCTCGACCTCGCGGCGGGTCCCGCGCAGGAACTCGTGGAGCTCGACCGTCATCCCGCGCATGTGCTCGGTCGAGTGGCGGAACTCGTCGACGATCTCCGGCAGATCGGTCAGCAGATCGTCGAGGTGGCTGCGCTCCTTCTCGGACAGATCGGCGTCCTCCATCAGCCGCCGGACGAGCGGCATCGCCTCGACCAGGTACAGCAGGCGGTCGCAGTTCATCAGCATGCTGGCGATCGGCTGGTTGAGATCGTGCACGACCGAGCCGACGATCGAGCCGAGCGTCGCGAGCCGCTCGGTCTCGAGCAGGCGGTGTTGCAGCGCCGCCGAGTCGCGCGAGAACTCCCACGCCGCGATCGCCCACCGCAGCAGCTGCTCGAGCTCCTCGCGGTCCCACGGCTTGACGATGTAGCGCGCCACCAGCCCCTCGTTGATCGCCGCCAGGATCGGCTCGATGTCGGAGTACGCCGTGATCACGACGCGCACCACCGCGGCGTGGTCGCGCTTCACCACCCGCAGCAGCTCGTCGCCGCTCATCCCCGGCATCCGCTGGTCGGTCAGCAACACCGCCACCGGTTCGCTGGCGAGCACCGCCAGCGCCTCCGCGCCGTCGCGCGCGGTCTTGATCCGGAACTTCCCGGCGAACGACTTCTCGAACACCACCCGGTTCGGGCGTTCGTCGTCGACGTAGAGCACCAGCGGGCCAGTCACTTCGGGCGGGGGCGTCATCGGCGGACCTCGGTGGGGAGGGGCAGGCTGATCGCGAAGATCGACCGGCCGTCGCGCATGCGTAGATCGAGTGTACCGCCGTGGCGGGTGATCAGATCACGCGCGGTGGCCAGACCGAGGCCGGTGCCCTGGCCAGGGGCCTTGGTGGTAAAGAACGGCTCGAAGATCTTCTCCTGGAGGCCAGGGGGTACACCGGGACCGCTGTCGGATATCAGCACCCGGACCTGGCCGTCGCCGAGCTCGGAGGCGATCCGGACCCAGCCCTTGGGTCCGGCGGCGTGCGCGGCGTTGTCGAGCAGGTTGACCAGCACCTGGATCAGCAGCGGCGCGGCGCAGCGGATCGTCCCGGCGAACGCCAGCTCGGTCTGGACGGTGACGTCGGCCAGCGCGCCGCTGGCGTTGGACAGCGCCCGGTTGATGACCTCCGACAGCAGCGCCGGCCGCAGATCGAGGTCCCCCGAGCGCCGGAAGCCGAGCAGCTGCCGCGAGACGTACGCCACCTGTTCGGCGCACTGCTCGATGACGTCGACCAGCTCGCCGACGCCGGTCTCGGGGTCGAGCGCCTCCGGCGGCAACAGCTCGCGCAGCGGCGCGATGGCGTTGACGATCCCGTTGGCCGGGTTGCGGAGCTCGTGGGCCAAGCCGGCCGACAGCGCGCCCATCGCCGCGAGCTTCTCGGTGCGGTACAGCCGCTGCGCCAGGCCGCGGTAGGCGAGCTGGGCGCGGACCCGGGCCCGCAGCTCGGCCGGATCGAACGGCTTGACCAGGTAGTCGACCGCGCCGGCGTCGAAGCCGGCCAGGCGGTCGCCGAGCTGCGCGCGGGCCGACATCACCAGCACCGGCATCGCCCCTTCGCCCGGGATGGCCTGGACCTGGCGCGCCAGCTCGAGCCCGTCCATGCCCGGCATCTCGATGTCGGGGATCAGCAGGTCGGGCGGCCGCTGGGTCGCGGCGGCCAGCGCGTCGGCGCCATCGTGGGCCAGCGACACCGTGTAGTGCTCGGCGAGCAGCTGGCGGATCGCCTCGGCCAGCGCGACGTCGTCCTCGGCCACCAGGATGTGTCCCGCCGACAGGCCCGGTGGGTGGCTGGTCGACGGCGCCGCGATCGGTCCGACGCCGTAGTCGCTGGGGCGCAGCCGCCCGGGGGTGACGGTCGCCGCCGCCGCGGCGTCGGCGTTGGGCACCGTGAACACGAACCGGCTGCCGCCACCCGCGGGGTTTGGCTGGAACTCGAGGTCGCCGCCGTGGGCGCGCACCAGCGCCCGGGCGATCGACAGCCCGATGCCTGACCCGGTGCGCAGCCGGCGGCCGGCCTCGCCTTGCTCGAAGCGCTCGAAGATGCGCTCGCGGAACTCGGCATCGATGCCGGGGCCGTCGTCGGTGACCGCCAGCTCGGTCCGGTCGCTTCGGCGGACGGCGGTCACCTCGATGTGGCCGCCGCGCGGCGTGACCGTGATCGCGTTCGACACCAGGTTGGCCAGCACGCGCTCGAACGCGGCGGGATCGGCCATGACCGGGCCGGTGGCGTCGACGCGCAGCGCCAGCGCGAGCCCGGCCTCGTGGGCCGCCAGCGTCCAGCCAGCGAGCAGGTCCGGCAGCGCCTGGGCCAGCTCGATCGGCTCGGGGCGGACCAGCAGGTTGCGCTCCTGGCCCGACGCCAGCAGCAAGAGCTCGTCGACCAGCCGCACGAGCTTGCGCGTGCTCACGGTGATCGCGTTCATCTGTCCGACCGCGCGCTCGGTCAGCTCGGCGCGGTGGTGGGTGAGGACGCCGTCGACCAGCAGCAAGACCAGCGACAGCGGCGTGCGGATCTCGTGGCTGATGTTGTGGAACAGCTTCTCGCGTGAGGCCTGGGCCTCCTCGAGCCGGGTCACCGTCGCGGTCAGCTCGTCGCGGGCGCGCACCAGCTCGGCCGTGCGGTCGGCGACGCGCTGCTCGAGGTTCTGCTGGTACGCCGCGAGCGCGACGCGATCGATCGAGTTCTGCAAGACCAGGGCGATCGTCGGGATCAGCGGCGGGATCAGATCGAGGTCGGCGGTGGGCCCGGCGTCGAGGCGCCCCAGCACCCCCCGATCGGTGCCGAGCTCGAAGCGCTGGCAGCTCGCGACCGGCGCCGGTGACGCCGCGCCCAGCGAGATGGCCACGGGCGTGACGGCGAGCTCGTCGGTGAGCGCGGCGCACACCGCCTCGCAGGCGGCGGCTGGCGTCAGCGCCTCCAGCGCGAGCCGCGCGATCCGGCTCGACGCCGACAGGCCCCGGGCCTGCTTGGCGAGCTGCTGCCGCGCCGCATCGAGCTCGCGGTACCGGACCAGCAGGGTCCGGTGGGCCTCCGTCAGTTCGTCCGCCGCCTGCGCCAGCGTCTGGGGGGCGTCGAGGCGCCGTCGCAGGCGGGCGGTCCAGGTGGTGCGCTCGGTGTAGGCGACGACGAACCGGGCCCCGTCGGCGAGGAGCTCGAGCTCGACGGACGCCGGCGGCGCCCCGAGCATCGCCGGCATCGCCGCGAAGGTGCCCTTGGTCACGTGGTGCCACGACGGGCAGTTCGCGTGCTTGTCCGCGATGCGCACCTCGATCACCAGCCGCCCGTCCGGCAGGTCCCACGAGCGGGTGGTGGTGCAGGTGACCATCTGTCGGCCCGGGCCGGCCTCCGACGCCACCCAGTGGAAGAACTGGCGGACGGTGAACCGGATGCGCGCGACGACCCCGATGAACCGGACCCGCGGTCCCTCGACGGAGCGTCGCCCGAGCCGCTCGAACTCGGCCGGGCTCCACACCGTCGCGGCGTTGGTCATGACCGCCAGGAACGTGTCCCAGTCGATCCGTTCGTCCTTGTCGGCGAGCTTCGCCGCGGCCAGCGTCGTGCCCTCGACCAGCCGTGTCGTCGGGATGCCGCGCGTTGCGAGGTCGGCGATCAGGACGTCGAAGAAGCGGCAGGAGACCTCCTTCACCGGCCCCACCGCAGCACCAGGCTCGACCAGGTCTCGCCGGTGCCGCCCGCGAACGTCACCGCGAGCATGTCGTCGGAGAGGGTCCCGGCGCGCTCGGCCAGGCCGAGGATCAGCGGCAGGTTGACGCTGCTGACGTTGCCGTACTCGGGGAAGGTCACCAGCGTGCGGGCGTGGGCCAGCCCCGCCTCGCGCTGGGTCACCTCGGTCAACCACGGCGTCCCCTGGTGCGAGGCATAGAACCCGACCTCGTCGGCCCGGTGGCCGGCGCGGCCGAGCGCGCGGGTGATCGCCGACGTCGCGTGGTCGACGATGCCGAGCAACATCGCGCGGGTCGCCTCGTGGTCCACGGCGTGGAAGCTGGTCGGTCCCGCCTCCCACCAGCGCCGGCCGGGCACGCCCAGCACCAGCGCCGCGCAGCCGCGGCCATCGGCGTTGTGATCGGCGCCGCGGAGACCGCGGCCCGCGGTGACCGGCCCGATCACCACCGCCGCCGCGCCGTCCCCGAACCAGGCCGAGTGAGGCTCGTGCGCGCCCTGGACCCGGGTCATCGCCGATGAGTGCAGGCTCAAGACCCGTCGCGCGGTCCCCGCGCGCACCAGGCTCTCGGCCAGGGTCAGATGCAGCGCGAACGAGTTGCAGATGCCCTCCGTCGACAGCACCAGCGCGTCGCGCCGCATCCCGAGCAGGTGGTGGGCCTGGCACGCGTGGTTCACGTGCAGGTACTCGGGGCACATGCTGGCGCCGAGGATCACGTCGACGTCGTCGATCGTGATCCCGGCCCGCGCCATCGCGTCACGCGCGGCCCGGGCCTCCATCTCCGCCGAGGTCATGGCGTCGTCCATGACCCGTCGGCGCACCGCGCCGCGGAACGCGTCGGGATAGGCGGCCATGCCGTCCAGGGCGGCGCGCGCGCCGCGGGACAGGTCGGGTGGTCGCTGGTCGGTGGAGGTCGCGCGGTGGGCCATCCGCTCGCGCCAGCGCTCGACCTCGTCCGCGGGCCACCACGCGTTGGTGCGAACGTGTTCGGGCATGAACAACCCGATGCTGTGGATCCCGACGTCGGTCATGGGCGGCGTCCCTCGGCTCAGAGCTTGGCAGGTTGGTTGGTCGAGCACCGGTCGACGCGCCAGGCGTCTCGCGTCGCGGGGGGAGGCGCGATCCCGGCGTTGCCTCAGTTGACGAGCTTGATGCTACGCGTGGCGTCGATCGTGATCATCCGATCGCGGGTCGGCATGCGCACGTCGGGATCGATCAGCACGTCGATCACGACCGGCCCGCGCGGGGCCCGCACCAGCTCGCGCAGCGCGCGCAGCTGCCCCGGGCGATCCACCTGCGCGAACTCGGCGCCCAGCCCGCGGGCCAGGCTGCCGACGTCCATCTGGATCGGGTAGAGGGCCTCGCGGCCGTAGACGGCGCGGTGGCCGTTCTCGACCATGCCCAGCCGGCGATCGTTGAACACGAACAGCACGATCGGGATGCGCTCGGCCGCGGCGGTGGCGACCTCGAAGCCGTTCATCGCGAAGCAGCCATCGCCGCAGATCGCCGCCACCGGGCGCTCCGGGCGGGCCAGCTTGGCGCCGATCGCGCCGCCGATGCTCTGACCCATCGAGCCGAGCCCGGTCATCACGATGAAGCTGTCGGGGTGTGCGAGGTCGAGGTAGTGGGTCGCGAACAGAAAATGATCGCCCGAGTCGACGGTGTAGATCGTGTCGCGCGGCAGGATCTCCTGGATCTCCGCGATCGCGTCCTGCGGCGCGAGCCGATCGCGGGGCGTCGCCGGCAGCCGATGGCGGAGCACGCCGCCACCGACCAGCCGCGGGACCAGCGGCGGCACCCGCTCGAGCATCGCCGCCAGGAACGCCTGGGCCGGGGCCACCAGCGCGTGGGTGGGTTGGTAGCTGCGACCGATCTGCTGGCCATCGATGTCGACGTGGACGAACGCCTTCTTCGCCTTCAGCAGGGGCGACCAGCCGTCGGTGGCGACGTCCCCCAGGCTGGTGCCCACCGCGATCAGCACGTCGAGGCCGCGCTCCGCGTACGCCCGCACCGACGGGTGCCCGCCGAGCCCGAACACGCCGAGCGACATCGGGTGGTCCTCGGGGAAGACGCCCTTGCCCTTCGGCGTCGTCGCCACCGGACACTGGTAGCGATCGGCCAGCGCGCGCAGCGCCGCGGGGGCGCCCCCGCCGCGCACGCCGGAGCCCGCCAGGATCAATGGCCGCGCCGCCACCGACAGCAACGCCGCGATCTCGTCGATCGCGCGCGGCGCCACCGCGAACTCCAGCCCGACCTGCGCGGTCACCACCGACGGCACCAGCTCGGCGTTGGCGACGTCCATCGGGATCGTGACCACCACCGGGCCGCGCCGGCCCGACAGCGCCGTCGCGATCGCGCGGTGGAGCACCAGCGGCGCGTTGGACGCCTCGGTCAGCTCGACCGCCATCTTGGTGATATGGCGGGTCATGCCGACCACGTTGAGGCCGTGGCTCGAGCCGTCCTGCAGCGCGCCCTTGCCGTGGACCCGGCGTGGCACCTCGCCGACCAGCAGCAAGACCGGCAGGCCGTCGCAGTGCGCCGACGCCAGGCCGGTCATCGCGTTGAGGATGCCGGGCCCCGACGTCACGACCGCCACGCCGAGGCGGCCGGTGGCGTGGGCGTAGCCGGCGGCGGCGAACAGCGCGCCGCTCTCGTGGCGGGTCTGGATGTGGCGGACGCCGCCGTGAGCGAGGAGGGCGTCGTGGATCGGCGAGATCGGCCCGCCGGGTAGCCCGAACGCCAGGTCGACACCGGCACGCACCAGGACCTCGATCAACACGTCGGCGGTCCGACGGTCAGGCGACGCTGCGTCCGCGGGGGACGAGGAGGGGCTGGGGGCGGGCAGGTCGCTCGTCGACAATGGGGTCCTATCTGCTCGGTGCCGTCACGGCTATCCCGAGCTCTTCGATCACGGCCGTGACGTCGACCGGCTTTCGAAGGACGCGGCGAGCGCCGGCGGCTCGCGCCGCCTGCTCGAGCTCGCTGGTGAGTCTGCCGCTGGTGACGATGATGGCGATGTCCTTGGTCGCGGCGTTCGCCTTGAGGCGCCGGCACACCTCGATGCCGTCGATGCCCGGCAGGAACACGTCGATCAAGAGCCCGTGGGGCCGCGAGGCGCCGACCTCCAGCAGCGCGTCGACCCCGTTGTCGACCAGGATGACGTCGAGCTTGTCGCTCCACCGCTTGAGCGAGCGCCCGATGGCGCGCAGCTGGGTGATGTCGTCGTCGACGGCGACGATCCGGCGCTTCCCGGCGTGCTGCAGCTGGCGTGGCACCGGGATCTTGTGCGCGTCGAGGAACGCGACCAGATCGAGCGCCCGAATTCGCCGATGTCCCCCCGGCGTTCGGAATGCTATGATGTGACCGTCATTGACCCACTTCTTCACCGAGCTAGGGTTGACCTGAAGCAGGTTCCCCACCTGGGTCGAGGTGAGCAGCGAGTCGGGATCGATGGTTTCCGGTATCACGTTTTTCTCAATAACCGCGCTTCGGGGGGCCTGTCAAACCGGAACGTCGGGGAACGCGTTTCCGCTACTACCCCTCACCTAACCATGGTGACTGGTGGTCGACAATCACCCCGCTCGGGTCATGCGAGATCTCCTTAGGTCTCGTGGCCGCGTACACCTCACCGGTCGCCGGCGGGATCGCAAACCCTGTGACTTCACACCAGAGCGGCCATTGGTCTGGTGGTCCAATGTCATGGGGAGACGTGCGGCCAGGTGATCCAGTGTCGTCGTTGCTTCGTAACGAGAGTCGACGTCCCTGTGATATCTGTGTCGCCCACCGGTACCAGGGGGCGGACGTCATCCGCGCCGCAGCGTGACCGAGGAGTGACCGTGCCCGACATCCAGCAGCATCTCGCCGTCTCGCAGAAGGTCGACTTCGACGATCTCGACTGGGCCGCCGCGCGCGCGGCCGGCCTGTCCCCGCGTGAGCAGAAGAACCTCGAGTTCTTCGCCGACGTGGAGAGCCAGACCTTCTTCTACTTCCTCGAGGTCGCCAAGCTCGAGATCTCCCGCGATCCGGACCTGATCTCGTTCCTGACGATGTGGAACTACGAGGAGCACTTCCACGCCCAGGCGCTGTCGAAGCTGATGGCCGAGTGTGGCTGCCCGGTGCCGCCCGCTGGCAGCCGCGCGGCGAAGCTGCGGGCCGCCGCACGGCTGCGGGCTCGGCTCGAGGACGCGTTCCAGGTCTCGCTGGCCCGGGCGATGCCGCAGACGTTCGTCGCGCTGTGGATGACCTGGGGGGCGTCGCAGGAGCTGTTGACGTGCCAGGGCTACGAGTCGCTGGTGAACGGCACCCGCAACCCGGTGCTGGCCGAGCTGGCGCGGCGGATCGGCAAGCAGGAGCGCCGGCACTTCGCCTACTACTTCGCGTCGGCGCGCGAGCGGCTCGAGGGCGACCGCGTCGCGCAGCGGGTGGTGCGGACCATCCTCGAGCGCAACTGGAACCCGGCCGGCTCGGGCGTCAAGTCGCCCGCCGAGCAGGCGGAGTTCATCACCAACCTGTTCCCCGATCCGGTCGCCACCTTCAGCCACACCGACGAGCGCCTCGGCACGCTGCCGGGGCTCGCCGGCGTGTCGCCGGCGATGAACTGGCTCCGGCGCGTCGCGCCCCAGCTCATCACCAGCGCGCCGGGGCCCGCCCACTCGATGGCGGCCGCTAGCTGATCACGCGCATCGTGCCGCGGGTGACGCCGAACTGCTCGAGCGCCGCCGCGGTCCGCAGCACCTCGGCCGGGCCGACCCGACCGGCCGCGAGGTCGCGGTAGGCGGTCCACACCCGGGCGGCGTCGGCGCCGGCCTCGCGGACGAACTCGACTCGCAGCCGCGTGACCCCGCGGGCGATCAGGTCGGGCACCAGGCCCGCCGCGCTCTGCGCCTGCGCGCCGAACACCGTGTTGCGACACCCGACGTCGACGACGACCGGGTGGACCAGCCCGACCCGATCGCGCAGCGCCACCTGGCGCGCCTCGCACGGGCGGCCACAGGTCCGGTAGTCGCGTCCGGCCGACAGCAGGTGCGCGTAGACGCAGTGCTCGGTGTGGAAGCTCGGGATGTGGTGGTGGACGGTGACCGCGAAGCGCCCGGCCGGCGCCGCCGCGAGCAGCGCGTCGAGCTGGGTCGCGTCGAGATCGTGGGCCGCGGTGACGGTCTCGAGGGCCAGCCCCAGCGCGAAGCCGGCGCTGACGCTGTTGGTGATGTTGAGCGAGAAGTCGCCGTGCAGCGCCGGGCCGCGGCCGGCCAGCGCCGCCGCGGCCGCCCACGACCGCACCAGCACCGCGTCGGGCGCCAGCCGCAGCAGGTGCTCGAGGATCCGCTCCTCGCCCGGCTTGATCACCCGCGGCGTCGCGATCACCACCCGCGCGCCCGCGGC
>SXGT01371155.1_pt1 | contig 11188 bp, 6 predicted proteins | sample 3176221 | NCBI WGS metagenome assembly SXGT01 (sample SAMN11356862, study PRJNA531348) | freshwater metagenome | isolation source: freshwater sample F1-120 | place: China: Fuxian Lake, Yuxi | collected 2017-12-25
GACGATCGCCTCGCCCAGCGCGCGATCGAAGTGTGCGTTACCGGCCGCGCCCTCACCGATCGAGAGGATGGCGTCGTCCATCACGTCGTCGCGGATGTCGTGGTGACCCTTGCCACCCTCGCGCTTGGACAGGAGGATGAGGATGTCGCCGTGGACGGTGCCGTCCTTCACGATCTGGGTGTGCTGGAGCACCGTCGAACTCTCGCGCTTGTCGCCAACCGGCAGCTCGACCAGCTCGAACCCGCCCTTCTTGGCGTACGGGGCCAGCTTGTCGTGGTCGAAGTAGTGGTGGTGGCCGCCCTTGCGGCGATCGGCCATCTGCACCTTCTGGCCGATGATGCGCAGGTTCTTCCCCGGTGAGCCGGTGAAGATCCAGTCGCGGGCATCGGCGAAGTGGGTGCCGACGTAGCTCGAGTCCATGAGCGTCACGTCGGTGATCTTGTCGGCCAGGCTGCCCATCGCCTTGGGCGACGACATGGCCTGGTGCACGCCCTCGTAGCCGCCGGCGCTGTGGCCAGCGATGCCGATGTGGTTGGGCGTCAGCTTCTCGACCTTGAGCTCCTTGGCGACGTTGGCCAGGACCGAGTTCACGAACGGCTCGAGGCCGCCCTCGAGGGCCTTCATGTGGCCGCCGCGCTCGTCCTGCCGGCCGATGTTGCCCTGGGGCAGGATGGCGATCATGTTCTTGCCGGCGGTGTACGCCATCGCTTCCTCGGCGACGTCGCTGCCCGACTTGTAGAGCGTCATCTTGTCGGGGCGGTCCTGCTTCTTGTCGACGTCCTTGCCGTAGTCGGCCTGGTAGCCGTGGAAGAACAGGAACAGGTCGGGGGTGGCGGTGAGCTGGCCCGGCGAGACGAACACCAGGCAGCTCTGCACGCCGCCCTTCACGACCATCCGGGTCGGCGCGCCCTTGACCAGCGGCTGGGGCGCAACCTCGGACTTGGGCTTGGGCTCGACGTCGACCTGGGGCGCCGCGTTGGGCGTCGGCGTCACCGCGGGGGTCGGGGGCACCGCCGGGGTCACCGACGGGGTGACGTTGGTCGTCGGCGTCACCACGCTCGGCGTGATGTTGACGGGCGGGGCCGGCGGCGGCGGGGCATCGGCGACTTGCTGCTGCGCGATCGGCGGAGGCTCGTTGCCGACGGCGGCATGGACGGTCAGGGGACCGCAGAAGCCGTCGGGGCGAACGCCGTGCGACGCCTGCCAGCGCGCGATCTCGTTGGGATCGAGATCGCCGTCAGCGCCGACGCAGGCTCCGCCGGTCGCCGCCTTGAACTGGTCGACATACTCGGAGTTGTTGCGGTGGTACTCGCGGGCGCGGGTGACCCACGCCGACTCCTGCTTGGGCGCGATGGTGGGCGCGTCGGGGGCGGGTGCCGGCGGCGGGCTGACCTCGATCGATGGCGCTGGCGCGGGGGTCGGCTCGATCGCGGTCTGCGCGATCGGGGCGACGACCGACTGGTTGGGCTCGGGCTCGGACACCGGTGGCGGCAACACGTTGGCCGTCTCGGGGACCGACTGGGTCTGAGCCTCGGGCAGCGACATGTTCTCCGGCTCAGGCGCCGGCAGGCTCATGAGCACTTCCTCGGCCGGCTTCTGGACCGGCGCCACACTCTCGGTCTGCTCGCTCTGCTCGGCCTCGTTCTTCTTGGGCGCGCCGTTGACCTTGGGCTCGCTCAGCTTGCGCGAGATCTTGGTGACGATGTTGTTGCCCTTGCGGTGACCGACCGAGGTGTAGTCCTCCTTGGACTTGGCGAGGAGCGCCGCGTCCTCGTCAGTGCTCAGCTTTCCGCCCTTGCGAGCCTTGGCCTTCTTGTAGTGGAGCAGCGGCTCCTCGATCTCGTAGGTCTGGATGATCGACTTGGAGAGGATGTCGAGGAAGGCATCGCGGGTGCTGGCGCCCTTGGCGCCGTTGTCGACCGCGCGGTTGATCGCCTTCGACGTGAACGCCGGACGGTTGTTGTACGTCTCGAGCAGCCAGCCCTGCGAGGTGGTGTCGGCGAAGTAATCGTTGCCGCCGCCGCCGCCGCCGGTCGCCTTCTTGACCATGCCGTTGACCTTGCCGAGCTCGCCGAGGGCGAGCTCGCACATGGCCTCGACCACCTCCGGCTCCATCGACGCCTCGTAGAACTTCATGCCCCACTCGTGGCCGCGCAGCTCCTCTTCGTCCTCGACGCCCTGGATCGCCGGCGGTGGGTTGCTCCAGCCCGGGTGCTGGTACTTGCGCGAGGTGTCGAGGACGAGGCCGTGCTTGGCGAATGCCCCCGACGCCTTCTTCATCATCTTGGCCAGCGAGCCGTGGCCGAGCACGACCTGCTTGAAGCCGATCGAGACGATCTGATCGTCGTAGGTCTGGACGCACGCGATCTGGCCGCCGGTCTCGACCTGGGCCACGGCGTCGAGGATGGCGATGTCCTTGCCGCTGATGCCGAGCTTGCCTTGTTCGACCAGGTTGGTCAGGAAGCCCTTGACCGAACCGCCGCCGTACTTGGAGAAGCCCTTGCCGTGCTTCTTCTCGCGGGCCCCCTTCGTCTGCACGCCCTTCGACGCTCCGCCGCCGGCGGCGGCGGGCAGCAGGTCGGACGCCGACGCACCGGCGACGACGCGATCGGCGACCGCGTCGGCGTTCTGCTCGTAGCTATCGCCGACCTCGCCGACGCCGCCGTAGAGGTTGACGCCGTGGGCCTGCTGCACCACGTGCGCGGCCTCGTGGGCGGCGGTGTGCAGATCGGGGCTGCCTCCGAAGGCGACGTGGTTGCCGGTGGCGTAGGCGCTGGCGCCCATCGAGGCGCTGGCCTCGGCGGCGGCCCCGCCGACGTGGGCCTGGACGCCGGAGACGTCGTGATCGGCGCCGAACGATCGCTGGATCTGGTCGAGGAAGGGCAGGCGCTGGGCCGGCGCCTCGAGGCCGCGCGCCGCGGCCGCGTGAACGTCGCCGCCGCCGTCGCCGTCGCCGCGGCGTTGCACCGGCGTGTCGAGGTGGACGCCGAACGGATCGACCTGCGTGCTCGGATCGGGCGCGTCCATCGACAGCGGCGCGGGCGCGCTCGAAGACGACGAGCGTTGCACCGGCGCTGGCAGCCCGGTGGTCATGCTGCGCTTGCCGGGCGCAGCAGTGGTGCTCTCGGTGGCGCCTGTGGACGCCGCTTCATCGTGACCACGATCCTGTTTCATGGGCCGTCTCCGGACTCCAGGCTTCACCGTCCCGCCGCCGGGGTCAAGGTCCATCGACTCGATGTAAACCTTTGCCATCACAGGGAAGATCGCAGGGAAGGTGGCTCCCCGATCCGCCGTATTAAGGGGCGCAGATCAGTGCGCCGACGGGGTCCGGTCGCTCGCAAACGCGGCCAGGTAACGCTCCACCAGGTCGGCGTCGATCACGGTGAGCCCGGAGCGCTCACGCATCTCGGCGACCTCGGCCGACCACGCGGCGGCATCGAGCTCGGCCGGCGAGGGCGGCAGGTGACAGTTGCCGCAGCGTGCGAGCAGGAGCGAGCGGCCGCGGTTGAGATCGGCGGCGGTGGTGCCGGGCCATCGCGCCGACACTCGCGTCGCGTCGGCCTCGGTGGCCTCGGGGATCCAGCGCCCGCCGCACGCGGTGAGCGCGACGATCGCGGCGATGGCCGCGGCGAGCTTCACAGGTGCAGACCGATCAGCCCGCGCACGCTCAGGCGATCAGTGCGATCGTTGAGGCCAAGACCCACGGTGGTGGCAATCCACAGCGAACCGGCGGGCGCCCACGACAGCGCCGGACCGACCGCGGCCTTGGCCTCGTCCGGCGCTCCCGCCTCGAAGCCGCCCCAGGTCTCGGCGCCGACCTTGAGCGAGGGCGAGACCTCGTAGGTGACCCCCGCGGCCCAACCCAGCTCGATCTCGGTCTCGGGCACGTCGCCGCCGAAGACCACCTCGAACACCGGGTTCACCGCCACGCTGACCTGCCCGAAGTCGCGGCCGAGGATGGCCTTGGCCTCGGCCACGTACACGCTGGCGCCGAACTCCTTCTTCGCCTCGAGGTACGCGAGCGGGTCGACCGGGAGCTCGCCGCGCTCGGAGAAGCGGTAGCGCGTGCGCAGCTTGATCTCGGACAGGTGCAGCGCCTCGCCGGGATCGACGACGGTGCCGTCGCCGGTGGATTGCTCGAACACGTGGTAGAGCGAAACGTCCCAGCGCTCGGTGAGGCCGTGCTCGAGCTCGAGCTGGAACTGGAACGACTCGGGCGAGTCCCCATCGAAGGTGTCGCGCGACTGGGTGGTGTAGAGCTCGACCTCGGTCTCGCCCTTCGGCATCGTCATGTACTCGTACGTGCGCGTGAACGAGCGACGATCGGCGGCGGCGACGGCGGCGAGCGAGGGGATGAGGAAGCAGGCCAGGACGGTGGTGCGAAGGATGCGGGACATCGGGGTCGACCATAGCGCCGCGTCTGGAGTTTGACAATCGTTTTCAGTTTCAGTGTGGACTCAGTGGCACCCGCTACGGCCGAGCATGGCGTCGAAGTGCTCGTAGCGCCCGTCCTTGAGCACGTAGCGGACCTCGACCGGTTCGGGTCGACGACACCGGCTGTCCTTCTGGAGGTGGCGCTGCTCGCTGCCGACGATGTCGAGGGCGCGCTGTTTGCCCTTCTCGAGGCGGTAGCTGGTGCTGGTGCCGCCGCCCGCCGGATAGGTGTCCTCGGTCGACAGGCGGGCAACCGTGGGGACCTTTTCGTCGGCCTTGCGCAGCGAGACGACGAGCAGGTGGTGGTGGCGCTCGGTGCCGCTGTACGTGCCTCCGAAGCGGGTGGTGCCCTCTCCCGGCTCCTCGTCGCGGATCTCGATCACCAGCGCGGGAAACTTCGTGCGCTTGGCCGGTAGGGGCAGCGACGTCGTCCAGTCGTCGCGACTGGCGCGGACCTCGGTGCCCCGCAACGGTCCGGGCTTGCCGGCCAGGTCGACGATGCCGTGGAGGTGGGACTCGAATGCGCCCAGCCACACGCGCTGGCCGGTGCAGCGGTGGTCGTCGCACTTGGCCAGCGCCACGATGCGCTGCTCGCGCCCGCCCGTATCCTGGTACGAGCCGATGGCGATGTGGGTGTAGGCGGCGACGCCGGTCACGCGGTAGCCGCTGGCGCTCTTGATCTTGGTCTCGTCGACGTTGAAGAACGAGGCGAGCAGCGTCTTGGCGCCGCCGGCCGCGGCCGGGCGCGGCGAGGCGACGGCGAGCGCCACCGCACCCACGAGGACCAGCGTCGGCGAAGGCGTCATCGACATCAGTATGAGCGTGAACGCACGACCGCTGCGGAGGTTTCAGTTCACGCCGCGGTCTCGGCCGGCCCAGAACGGCTCGCGCAGCCGGAACTTCTGCAGCTTGCCGGTGGCGGTGCGGGGCAGGCTGTCGCGCAGCTCGATCGTGGTCGGGCACTTGTAGTGGGCGAGCCGGCCGCGGCAGTGCGCGATCAGTTCGGCCGGCGTCGCCGCTGCGCCGGGGCGCAGCACCACGCAGGCCAGCACGGTCTCGCCCCATTTGTCGTGGGGCACGCCGATGACCGCGGCCTCGGCCACCGCGGGGTGCTGGTACAGGCAGTCCTCGACCTCGATCGACGAGACGTTCTCGCCGCCGGTGATGATCACGTCCTTCTGGCGATCGGTGATCACGGCGTAGGCGCCGTCGAGGTGGCCGCCGTCGCCGGTGTGGAACCAGCCGTCGACCACGCAGCGCGCGGTCTCCTCGGGCTGCTGGTAGTAGCCGTCGAAGACGTGGTTGGAGCGGGCCAGGAGCTCGCCGCCGGGGCTCACGTCCATGCGCACGCCCACCGCCGGGGCGCCGGCGCGGGCCAGGAGGCGCGCGCGCTCGGCCGGATCGAGGGCGTCCCACTCGGCGGGCGCGCGGTTGACGGTGAGCAGCGGCGAGGTCTCGGTGAGGCCGTAGATCTGGATGAACTCCCAGCCCAGCTCGGCCTCGACTCGCTCGATCGTGCGCGATGGCGGCGGGGCGCCGGCGACGATCATGCGCACGGTGCCGCGGCCGGGGACGGTGTCGCCACGGTCGCGGCGGGCGGCGGCGGCATCGAGGACAGCGGCGACCACCGCCGGCGCGCCGTTGAGCAAGGTGACGCCGTGGCTCTCGATGCGGCGCAGGATCTCGGCGCCGTCGATCTTGCGGATGATCACCTGGCGCACGCCCATGGCGGTGAGCGCGTAGGGCATGCCCCAGCCGTTGCAGTGGAAGGTCGGCAGCGTGTGCAGGTAGACGTCGCGATCGGTGACGGCCACGTGCCAGCCCAGGGTCACGGCGTTGAGCCAGCAGCTGCGATGCGAGAGCTGCACGCCCTTGGGGCGCGCGGTCGTGCCCGACGTGTAGTTGATCGAGAGCGTGGCCTGCTCGTCGGCGACACCGAAGCTCGGCACCGCGCCGGCGCGCCGGAAGAGCTGCGCGTCGGTGGCGTGACCGAGCACCAGGCGGTGCGCGACCGGCACGTCGCGCACGGTGTCGACCAGCTCGGGATCGACCAGCAGCACCGACGCGCCCGAGTGCTCGACGATGTAGCCGATCTCGGCGGCGTTGAGGCGGAAGTTGATCGGCACCAGCACGCGGCCGTACGCGCTCACGCCGAACAGGCTGATGACGAAGCGCGCCGAGTTGGGTGACACGATCGCGACGCGCGCGCCCTCGGCGATCCCGAGCTCGTCGAGCGCCGCGGCCAGGGAACGCGCCATGTCGCCCAGCTCGCCGTACGTGATCGAACCCAGGCCACCGCCGGGCGGGTCGGGTTCGTCGACGACGGCGACGCGGTGGCCGTGCACGAGCTCGGCCCGGTAGAGGAAGTCGGACAGCGTCAGCGGCACGTGCATGGGATCTCTCCGCGCGCATCGTACTCGCTGCCGGCCGCGGCCGCAGCGATCGCGCTATCCTCGTCTCACCGCCATGGACTTCGTCTTCATGCTGACGCGAGCCGATCGGACGGTCGCCGACGGGCTCGACGTGCTCGACGACATCGCCTCGGTCGGGCTGACCCACATCGGCTTCAAGGACGTGGGCATGCCGCCCGACACGCTGGCCGCGCTGGCCCGACGCATCAAGGTCATGGGCGCGGTCAGCTACATGGAGGTGGTGAGCACCACGCCCGAGGCGGTGCTGGCCTCGGCGCGGGTGGCGCGCGACATCGGCATCGATCGGCTGCTGGGCGGCACCCAGGTCGAGGAGGTGCTCGCGATCCTGGCCGGCAGCGCGGTCCAGTACCTGCCGTTTCCGGGGCGCCCGTTCGACCACCCCACACGGCTGGGCGGCGCGCCCGACGACGTCGAGCGCGACTGCCGGCGCTTCCGCGAACAGGGCTGCGCCGGCGTCGATCTGCTGGCGTACCGTGCCACCGAGGCCGATCCGATCGAGCTGGTGCGGGCAGCCCGCCGCGGCACCGACGGAACGCTGCTGGTGGCGGGCGGCATCGGGCGTGCCGAGCAGGTGCGCGCGCTGGCCGCGGCCGGCGCTGACGCGTTCACGGTCGGCTCGGCAGCGTTCGACGGATCGTTCGTGCCGAACCTGGGCTCGCTGCGTTCACAGCTGCGCGCGGTCCTCGATGCCTGCCGCTAGCGCAGCCGACCCGATCGCGCTGCTGCTCGCCGGGCGTTATCCCGATCGCGAGTCCGGCGCGCTGCTTGCCGCCGAGACCCGCTCTCTCGTGATCGAGGATCGCCTCGACGGCGGCGAGGCCGAGCTGGTGGCGGGGCTCGGCGCCGGTCGCAAGGTGGCCGTGCTCAGCGACGTCGACACCGCGGCGGTGATGGGCCACCGCATCGAGCGCGCCCTCGGCGGGCGCTTCGACGTGCAGCCGATCGTGCTCGAGCGCGACCCTCACGGCGACGCGTCGCTGGTGCAGCGGATCGTGGCCGCGCTCGATCCCGCCACCGATCTGGTGATCGCGGTCGGCTCGGGGACTGTCAACGACCTGGCCAAGCTCGTCGCCCACGCCCGCGGCGTGCCCCAGGTGGTGTTCGCCACCGCTCCGTCGATGAACGGCTACACCTCGGTGAGCGCCTCGCTCTTCGACGGTGGCGTCAAGCGCTCGGTGCGCACGGCCACTCCAGTCGGCGTCTTCTTCGATCTGCGGGTGCTGGCGGCGGCCCCGCCTCGCATGATCCGCGCCGGGCTCGGCGACAGCCTGTGCCGTTCGACGGCGCAGGTCGACTGGCTGCTCGCGCACCTCTTGCTCGATCGCCCGTACCGCGAGGTGCCGTTCGCGCTCCTGGCCGACGACGAGCGGGCGCTGTTCGCCGATCCGGCGGCGCTGATGCACGGCGACATCGCGGCCATGCGTCACCTGGTCCGCACGCTCGTGCTCTCGGGTTTCGGCATGACCCTGTGCGGCGGCAGCTATCCGGCCAGCCAGGGCGAGCACCTGCTGGCGCACTTCGTGGCGATGACCCGGCCGCCGGACGTCGTGCCGGCGCTGCACGGCGAGGAGATCGGGGTGTGCACGCTCGCCATGGCCGAGCTCCAGGGCCGCTTCCTCGACGCCGACGAGGCGCCGGTGCTGGCGCCCAGCACGGTCACCCACGACGAGCTGCGGGCCCGCTACGGGCCCGGGCCCGGCGAGATCTGCTGGCGCGAGCTCGTGCCCAAGCTGCTCGATCGCGCCCGCGCCGACGCGCTCAACCAGCGCCTCGCCGCCGGCTGGCCGGCGATGCGCGCCCGCATGGCCGCGGTGTCGGTCGATGCCACGCGGCTGCGTGCGACGCTCCTGGCCGCCGCTGCGCCCATCGCCCCGGCGGAGCTGGGCTGGCCAGCGCCGCTGTTCGCCGCCGCGCGCCGCCACGCCCGCGAGATCCGCGACCGCTACACGTTCCTCGATCTGGCCGCCGACGCGGCCGCCTGACTCAGCGGTAGCTGCCGAGATCCACGAAGGCGTGGTCGGTCATGATCACGTACGGGCGATCCTCGAGCGTGATGTCCTTGCCGTCGAAGACCTGGATCTGGAGCAGGCCCATGCCGTAGCCCATCGGTCCCTGCGAGTAGTAGTTGATCGACAGCTTGTAGGGCGCGGCGGTGGGCTTGCCCTCGATGGCGAAACACTCGGGCCCGTAGCCGGTGGTGACGTCGGCGTAGAGCTCGCCGCCGGAGCGCAGCTTCATGTTCGAGTACCAGGCGTGGCCGCCGCGCGCGTCGCGGATGTGGAAGTCGACGTCGTTGGCGTCGGTCTCCCAGTAGAGGATGAAGCGGGTCGACGGCTGGGTGGGCAGGGCGACCTTGCGCTGGGTCAGCGCCTTCACCACCTCGTCGCGCGCGCCGCCATGGGTGATGTAGGCGGCGCCGATCATGCCGGCGTCCTCGCTCAACACGCGGGTGGCGCCGCGGAAGCGCCCCTCCGGGTACGGCTGATCGACGCCGGCCAGGATGGCGGCGAAGGCGCCGGCGTGGTCGCCGCCACGGAGGAGCGCGTAGGCGAGCAGGCGGTGGCCGGTGGCGTGATCGGGGCGATCGGCGACGGCGCGGCGGTAGGTGTCGATGACCAGCTTGCGCGCCGGCGCGCCCAGCCGCTCGAGTCGCTCGCCGGCGAAGCGGCGCAGATCGGCGCGGCCGGGGAACAGATCGATGATCGATCCGTAGACGCGGGCAGCGGTGGTCGGGTTCCGGGTCGCCTCGAGCGCCTCGCCCAGCGCGATCAGCGCCAGCACGTCGCCGGGCGACTCGTCGTGCCAGGCGCGCGCGAGGGTCAGCGCCTGGTCGGCCTTCCTGGCGGCGATCGCGGCCATCACGTCGGCCAGCTTGCCGGTGAGCGGCGGGCCGCCGCGATCCTCGGGCTCGTCGGGTTCTTCGGGCGGAGGCTCCTCTTCTTCCTCTTCCTCCTCGGGAGGGGGCTCGGGCGGCCGGCGGCGTCCCGGCCTCGGCGGCGTGCCCAGCGGGTTGGTGGCATCGCTGTCGATGCTGGCGCCACCGTTGGGGCTGAACACCAGCGGGTACCGCACCTGCACGCTGCCGCCGCCGTGGGGGCGCGGGAACTCGATCGCGCCGATGACCCCGGCGATGCAGCGCGCGACCTCCGGATCGACGCCGTTGGCCTGGACGCCGCTGGTGGCGCCGGTGGCGGTGATCAGGAACTGCACCGTGACGGTGCCGGCGAGGCGCGGCTTGGCCAGGAGCACGCGCTCGTAGCAGAAGCTGATGCGCGGGATGTTGCGCTTGATGTAGCGACGGATGATGGCGCGATCGAGCTCGCCCACGACCTGGGGCTGGCCGATCCGCACCTGGGGGACCGCCGACGTTCGTCCGCGCATCCCGCCACGGCCGCTGCCGACGCCGTAGCCGCTGCCGGTGCCCGAGCCGTGGCCGAGGGTGCCGTAGTCGCCGGTGCCGACGGTGCCCCAGCCGGTGCCGCCGCCGCCGGGCCCGAAGCCCGAGCGGCCGAAGCCGAAGCCGCCGTTCGCCTCGCCGGGCTCGTTGCCGAGCAGGCCGCCGTGGAGGTCGCTGTCGGTGAAGCCCGACATGCTGTCCGAGCTGTCCCGCTCCTGGCGCTGGGCCAGCATGGAGGCGGCGCGCGCGCGTTCGCGCGCCTCGGCGACCGCGCGGTCGCGGGCGGTGATCTCGTCCGGCGGCGGGTCGTCGCTGGCGATGACGTCGACCGCCTTGCGCTGGGTGGCCTCGACGCCGTCGGGGCCGATGACCAGGATGTCGGCCAGGGCCGTGCGCGCGATGCCGTAGCGCTTGTAGTCGTCCTCGCTCTCGAGCACGAGCATCGAGGTCTGGCTCGACAGCACCCGATGCTTGACCGAGCGCCTGGTGATCTCGTCGCGGAGCCCGCCGGCTGCGGGCCCGGCGCCGGCGGCGTCGAGCTGGTTCTCGAGCTCCTCGATCTCGGCGCCGGCGACCGCGCGCGCGAGCAGCGCCGGCGTGGCCCGGCCCAGACCGATCGTGCGGCGGTCGCCGCCGACGATCACGTCGATCGATCGCGTCGGCTGCTTCATGCGGGCGTAGACCATGAGCACGCTGCCGGGGCGCGCCGCCGGGACGGTGCGCGGGTACACCCACGCCGCGCCCGGCACCTCGATGGGCACGTCGACCAGCACCGGATCGGCAAGGCCGGCGACCACGCCGTCGATGCCGCGATCGAGGTCGTGCACGTCGCCGGCGTGGGGCAGGCCGGCGCGCACCATCGTCGCCGCGAGGCGCTCGTCGCGGATGCCGCCGGCGAGCACGACGTCGAGGCGATCGGCGGGCA
>SXGT01864023.1_pt1 | contig 11188 bp, 8 predicted proteins | sample 3176221 | NCBI WGS metagenome assembly SXGT01 (sample SAMN11356862, study PRJNA531348) | freshwater metagenome | isolation source: freshwater sample F1-120 | place: China: Fuxian Lake, Yuxi | collected 2017-12-25
AGACCCGTCGCCCGTGTGCTTCGCCGAGAAGGCCGCGCGGCCAGACCACCAGCACGCCAATCAGCACCAAATACGCCGCGACGTCCTTGCTGCCGTCGGGCAGATAAACGCCCGCCAGTTGTTCGATGACCCCGATCAGTACCCCGCCTAGAATGGCGCCGGGCACGCTGCCAAAGCCACCCAGCACAAGTGCTGCCAACGCCTTCAGCACCACCACCCAGAGTCCAATGTCGACCAGCGCTACCGGCGCGAGCAGAAGCCCGCACACCGCCGAGATGGCTCCCGACAAAGCCCAGACGAGCGATGACAGCGCCTTGACCCGGATGCCAGTGAGATAGGCGGCCAGCTGGTTCTGCGATGACGCCTGAATCGCCAGCCCAAGCGGCGTACGGCCCAGGAACCAGAACAACGTGACAGTGATCAGCAGAGCAACGCCCAGAATCACCAGGTTCAGATCGTTCACGACCAGCGGCCCGATCTGGGTACGGCCCTGAAACGGGACCTCGAAGCGACGCGAGTCCGGGCCGAACAGCATGCTGACCGCACCGCGGATCATGAAAGCAATGGCAATGGTGAGCATCACACCGGCAAACTGTGGTTGCCCGGCGATACGCCGCAGTAGCTGCCGGTCGATCGTCCACCCAAGCACCGCAGCAAACGCGAGCACTGCCGGAATGGCTAGCCAGAAAGGCCAGCCTGCGCCAGCGATCAGTGCCCAGCCCACGAATGCCGACGCCATCAGCATATCGCCATGGGCGAAATTGAGTACTTCGGTTGCCTTGTAGGTGAGCACCAGACCCAGTGCCACCAGCGCATAGATAGCGCCGATTGCAATGCCGTTTGCAATCAGCTGGAGCAGCTGGGCGAGCGCGGCGTCCATCCTGTTTAAGCGGCGGGCGACGAGCGCGTCACCAGCCTCGACGCAGGCGCTCGGCGCTCACCCAGGTGGCGTGAAACCCGTTAGGTACCCGCTCGGGTACCCGGATTCGGGCGACCGGACCCCGGCTGATATCGCGGGCATCAAACACGTTGCAGTAGGACTGAAGGGTTTCGTGGTCGGTCATAAAGCCGACCAGATAGCCGTCGTCCTCGGCCTTCATGGCGTCAGCCGGCGCAAAGGGTGCCTCGCTCCACCACTTCGAGGGCCCCTCGTGATAGACCTGACAACGGCCGGTCTCAAGATCGTAGCGGGTGAGCCCCCCGAATCGCGGCTCTTCAGGCCGATTGACCCGACCCATCAACAGGTTCCATGAGTAGCGTGTTTGCACACCCTGCATGGTGGAATTGATGACCGGGAACTCGGTGTTGACGAAGTCGTCGAGGACACGCTCGCGCGTCTGACCGGTGCGCAGGTTAAACCGCCACTCGTAGAACATGCAGTCGTTGTCAAGTTCGGCGAAATAGCGCGGCACCTTTGTAGCGTCAATCAGGCCGTCGGGCCGGCGTGGAAATTTGAACGGCGTGCCGGTCATCACGATTTCAATACCACCCTGGCCATCATCCTCTTCCCAGGCGTTCGACACGTGATAGATGTAGATGGGGTTAGCCTCGAACCAGCGGATCTGGCTTGGATTGCCGTGCCGCGGAACAATGCCGAAGCGCGCGGGCATCTGTTCGTAAAAGCGCAACTTGTGACGCCCCGCTGCGAAGGCATCCATGTCGTAGAACAGCGGCAGGTCATGCAGGATGGTGTAGTGGGTGGTGATTGCCATGTCGTGCGGCAGGCGCGGCCCGGGCAATTCCACCGGCATGAGCGTGCGAAGCTCCCCCTGACGATCCAGCACACCATAGTGCATGTAAGGGGCCTTCTTACCATAGGCAAAGAACAGAAACTCGCCGGTGCGCTCATCTACCTTGGAGTGCGCCGAGATCGGCAGGCCCTCGAGTCGAGGATCGAGCGCGAGCGGGCCTCTGGTGGACAGATCGTGGGGGTTGCAGCGATATACCGTGCCGCCCAGATACCACATGGTCAGCAGATCACCAGCAAAAAACTTGACGTCGGTGTTGGACGTGTTCTTGAGGGGCTGATCGGGGCGATCGCGTCGGGGCGGATCTTTCACGCCCTGCCACAACGCGCGACCGGCCGACAACTCCTCGTCTAGTGCCGCCGTGTGAATCCAGCGGTTACGGTAACGCGCGCGGCCACGATCGAACTCGACCGAGTGCAGCATGCCATCGCCGTCAAACCAGTGATAACGACCTGGCGCCTCGAAGCGCCGGTTGGGGCCATTACGAACGTGGATACCGTTGAGGTCAGCCGGAATCCCGCCTTCGATATCGGTGAGTTCGATGACACGCTCTGACTCGATCGGCGCAAAACCGCCCTCCAGCACTGGTACGTCGCTCGCGCCCATATTCGGTCTCCCTGATTTTTTTGACTGGCTGTGCCACCCAGTTTGAAGGCCACGAGCATAGCAAGCGTTGATTGGAACGCAAAGACTGGGTGGGCGGGCGCGCGCCACGGGCCGGTCCGCATGGCAGCGCCAAAAGATCAGCGGGTAACATCGAGGTAACCGAAACGAGGAGACAACGATGGTCAACCGACCCTCTCGCGAACACATGCCCACCCCTGCACATTTCGCTTCACCCGCGCACAGGCGGGTGGGGCTTGCCGCTGTGCTCGCCGGCCTCGCCGCGCTACTGATCGGGGCACCGGCCAGCGCCCAGTCATCCTCAGGCTACCCAGAACGTCCGGTGCGGATTGTGATTCCGTTCGCGCCAGGTGGCGGCACCGACGTCATCGGCCGCATGCTTGCCCATGCCCTGCGCGCGCCGCTTGGCCAGCCGGTGGTGGTCGAGAACAAACCCGGCGCCGCTGGTGCAGTGGGAGCGCTTCAGGTCTTGCAGGCCGCGCCTGATGGCTACACCCTGCTCTTCGCACCCGTAGGTTCGCTCACCATCTCACCCAACCTGCCAGGCGCCAAAGCCAGCTTCGATCCCCTGAATGATTTTTCGCCCATCGGGCTGATCGCAAGCCAGCCGGTTCTGTTGGTTGCAAGCGCGAAGCTGGGCGTCACCGATATGAAGGCCATGCTCGCGCTCGCCGCGCAGCGCCGGCTCACTTACGGTACGCCCGGAAGCGGAACCGAGCTGCACCTGATCGGCGAGACCTTCCGCCAGGCCACCCGCACCGACCTGACCCACGTGCCCTACCGCGGCGGCGGCCCCGCCCTCACCGACCTGATCGCGGGCAATATTGATCTGATGGTGGTTGTCACCTCATCCATCCTGCCGCACATCCGGAGCGGCGCAGTCAAGCCACTGGTCACTACCGAAAAGAAACGGATCGATTCATTACCCGACGTGCCCACCACCGCCGAGGCTGGGCTCGCCCAGGTTGACGGCACAGCCTCCTGGGGTGTGCTGGGGCCCAAGGGCCTGCCTGCGCCGGTGCTGGACAGGCTTCAGCACGCTCTGCGCGCCGTGGCAAGTGACGCCGAGTTCGTGGGCCGTATCCGCGAGACGGGCGCCGCGGTGATGCCACTTCCGGCGAATGAGTTTGCCCACTACCTGCGCCGTGAAAGCGACACCTGGCGCAAGGTGATCGTGGCGGGCGGCCTGCGCGCGGATTGACTGCGCCGGCGGGCTTCCCCAGGTCACCAATCCGACAGCGCATTTGTGCTGACCGTGCCTTACACCGTTCCCCTCTGAGCGCTCCCGCTATGAGACAGCCGAATTTTCTTTTTATCATCACCGATCAGCATCGCGCCGACCATCTGGGCTGCTACGGCAATCCCATCGTACGTACACCGCATATCGACAGCCTCGCAGCACGCGGCGCGCGCTTCAACCGCTTTCACGTTGCCACGCCGGTGTGTATGCCCAACCGCGCGAGCATCATGACCGGCCGCATGCCGTCCGTACACCGCTCGCGCAGCAACGGCATTCCGCTCTCGCTCGAAGCCACCACGTTTTCACGGTTGCTGCTTGAGCACGGGTACGAAACGGCGCTGATCGGAAAGTGCCATCTGCAGAACATGGAAGACCGTCCGCCTCTGGTCGACCCGGACGATGTGGGGACACTCAAGCCTACGCCCGGCTATTCGGAAGCTACTCAAAGCGATCTCGAGCAGGACGCCTACCGGCAGGAACTGCGTTCCTCCTGGAATCACCCCGAGCACCGACTTACCCTGCCCTACTACGGTTTCTCGCATGTCGAACTCTGCAATCATCATGGTGATGAGACCTTCGGCGACTGGAGCCGCTGGGTCGCCGAGCAGATACCTGACTTCGAGGCGTGCCGCGGTCCCGGTCGTGGCATCCCCGATGCGCGCTTCTCGGCACCGCAGGCTCGCCGCACCCCGCTTCCCGAGCACCTTTATTCAAGCGCCTACATTGCGGAGCGCTCGGCCCACTATCTGCGCCGTCATGCAGCGTCGGGCAGCGGTCGTCCCTTCTTTCTCAAGTGCTCTTTTCCCGACCCTCACCATCCCTTCACGCCGCCTGGTCAATACTGGGAGATGTATTCGCCCGACTCCGTTCAGGCGCCCGAGACCTGTGCCGAACCAGGGCCAGGTGCGCCCGCGCACGTACGCTGGATTCACGAAGAGCGCAGGCGAGGCAAGTCGATCCTCACATCGCAGCGCATGTTTGCGGTGAGTGCTGCCGAAACACGCGAAATCCTGGCACTCACCTATGGCATGATCACCATGATTGATGACGCGGTAGGACAAATTTTGACCGCGCTTCGCGAATCGGGTCTGGCTGATAACACGGTGGTGGTCTTCACCAGTGATCATGGCGACTACATGGGCGACCACGGTCTCATGCTGAAGGGCCCGATTCATTACCAGGGGCTGATACGTATCCCCTTCATCTGGTCCGACCCGGCCGCATCGCAGCCGGGCACGAGCACTGAATCGCTCGGCAGCAGCATCGACATCGCCCGTACCGTGCTGGCGCGTGCCGGCATCGCGCCGGTCAACGGCATGCAGGGTCGCAATCTGGCTCCACAACCCGAGGTACCCCTGGGCGCCGAACCTGATGCCATCCTGATCGAAGACGATAATCAGCGCGCTTATCTTGGCTTTTCAGAGCCGGTGCGCGCCCGAACGCTGGTGACTACCAAGCACCGGATCACCCTTTATCTGGGCGCCAACTGGGGCGAGCTCTACGATTTGAACGCCGACCCGCTTGAGCGCCTCAATCTGTGGGAACGCGAGCCAGGCCTGCGCGCCACCCTGCTCGAGCAGATGGTACAAAAAATGATGGCGCTTGCCGACAGGAGCCCTCGACCAACGCGCATCGCGTAGACGCACCCCGGCCGAACGCGGGGCGCGCGGCCCCCGCCACAGGTTTACTGCGCCTGGAGCGCGCGGATGCGTTCCTCGATGGGCGGGTGGCTGGAAAACAGCGCCATGATGCCGCTGGGCCGCGAACTGATGCCCATGTTCTGAACAGTCTTGGGGAGCTCGCCCGGGTCAAGGTTGCCCAGCCGAGCCAGCGCGTTGATCATGGACTGGCGCTGCCCCATGTACTGCGCGGCGCCGGAATCGGCACGGTACTCACGCTGGCGGGAGAACCACGCGACCACCATGGCAGCAACCACGCCCAGGAGAATATCCATGACGACGGTGGTCACGAAGTAACCAACACCCGGCGCGTCGTCCTTGTTCTGAAGAATCATGCGGTCGACTACATAGCCGACGACCCGGGAAATGAACACTACGAAGGTATTCATGACGCCCTGGATGAGCGTGAGCGTCACCATGTCACCGTTCGCCACATGTGCAACCTCGTGACCGATGACCGCCTCGACCTCATCCCGGCTCATCGACTGGAGAAGCCCCGTCGACACCGCCACCAGCGCCGAGTTCTTGAAGGCGCCGGTCGCGAAGGCATTGGGCTCTCCTTCATACACGGCGACCTCGGGCATGTTGATGCCTGCCTTCTGGGAGAATCGCGCCACCGTGCGAACGATCCACTGATGGCCGGGATCGGGCGAGTCGTTGATGATCTGCGCACCCGTGGACCATTTGGCCAGGGGCTTGCTCATCAGGAGCGAGATGAACGCGCCACCAAACCCCATCACGGCCGCAAACACCAGCAGCGCGCCCAGATTGAGTCCAGCGCTCGACAGGAAGCGGTTAAGCCCGAGAACATTGACGACAATGCTGAGCACCAGCATCACCGCTAGGTTGGTGAGAATGAAAAGAATGACCCGTTTCATGACCCTGCCCTCCGGTACCAACAAAGAGACCATCTATATCGTAGCGAATCCGGACGATGACAAGGGGCCAATAACCTTGATGCGAAGCGGTAAAGCTGATCGCAGCCCAACCGCCGCCAGAGCGCCGCTCGGCGGCGGCCGCGTGGCGGACCCGATATTGAACTCAGATCCAGGCCTGCAGCACGTACTCGTAGAGTCCCTGGCCATTCGTCAGATCAACCCGCTGGAGGGCGATCTTGAGCATCCCCCGCTCTCGCTCCAGGGTGTGCCGGTAGCTGCCAGCAAAGTGCCGGATGTCGTCGCGCCGCATTTCCATCATCTGAAACCGGGAATAAACCTCCAGCCGATCCGAGACCGCCGACTCAATCACCATATTACCGATCAAATGATTGGTCGCCCAGCTGGCAGCCTGTGACCAGGCGTTGGGGTGCTGAAGCCGCCCCATCCGCACCTCGCGAAGCAGGCTATCTTCGGCAAAAATCGATGGCTCGCCCTCCCAATCGGTCTGGTCGGGCGTGGCGGGCACCCAGTAAATGCCGTGGTCACTGAACAGACCACACCACTGCGCCCAGGCTTTCGAGTCGAGCATCGCTGCCTGGCGGTAGAGCAGCATTTCGACTTCTCGTTGCAGAGCGGGGTCCACCGGAACGGCCTGCGGCACGTAGCCGGTGGCTGGTAGGCGTCCACGGCCCACGTGCTCAGGCGCAATCGACTCGGCGCCGGTCATCGATTCGATCGCCTCAATCACCACGCCGGTGCCGAGGGCCTGACTGACATCTTTGCGTTCCATCGCGGCGCCCCTTTCAGACTGCGGCGCCGGCGATCACCGGCTGCATGTAGGTCTTCCAGGCCTTGAACTGATTGCGCATCACCACCTCAGAGGTGCCCCGGTTCGAGTAGGACACGCCGTCGGTCTCGGTATCGCGGCCGTGCTCACGATGGAAACTCACCCAGTCACCGCCCTTTGACTGCAGACCCCACTGCCCCTTGGTCCAGTTCTCCAGGTCATCGGCGTTGATCATGGTGGCCGGGGAATTGACCAGGTTGAAGTACCAGAGCGAGCGCCGGTAGATCGCTTCGGGTACGCCCTTCAGGCGGAAGTGCCAGATCTCGGACAGTGTTCGATCGGGTCCGATCGGGCGCAGACAGCGCAATTGCTGGAGCGGAGACTGCACCGACAGATAGGGATAGACGAGTACATGATGGATGCTTCGAGACAGATATTCCTCGGCCTTCGCCTCGCCATAGGCTTTCCTCATTAGCGCTTCATATTCGAGCGTATCGGGGTCGGTAGGTCGGAGCCCCATGTAGGCCGTCAGAATGCCGTGACCGTTTGGGAAATTGACGGTTTGTACGCTGTCCCACTGATCAAAGCTCGAGGCAAAGGTGGACAGATAGTGGAAAAACAACGGCGCCTTACCCTGCTCGGCCTTGAGCCGGTTCTCAACGCGCCGTGCGGGTACGCCGGTGGACTGGTGGGTGACCGATGGATGGAGCGCGTCAAGCTGGTTCTCCATGAAAAATTTCCAGTTGGAACGCTGCACCACCCGATAACAGACCGGTACCGCCTCCACCTCGCCCTCGGGCGACCGATCGCAGATGTCGTCAAACGCCACCTTGGAATCACCGAGAAATTCGGTAAGCGAAGGCCCAGTGGAGGACAGACTTGCAAACACAAAGCCGCGATAACTGCCCACTCGTGCCGCCGGCACCATGCTCGCCTGCGGGTCGTCAAACGTGAGCCGCGTGCCTTCGTAGCCCTTGGCGAGCGGAATTGCGCTGATCCGGCCATCGAGCTTGAAGCTCCAGGCGTGATACGAACACACGAAATGCCTGCCGGTGTTACCGCTCTGATTCCCGCAGAGCATCACGCCGCGATGCGGGCAGCGGTTGTAGAGCACGTGAATGCGCATGTCTTCGCCGCGCACCATCACCATCGGCTGGCGGCCGATCTGGAGCGTCCAGTAGTCGCCCGGCTTTTTAACCTGCGATTCATGGCCGCAGTACACCCAGATTTTCTCGAAAATATGCTCCATCTCCAGATCAAACAGGCTTTGATCGGTGTAGACGGTGCGGTGCACGCGGTCGGGCTGCACCAGATAGTCGAGGTTGGTCGCGCTCATGCGGCACTCCGGCTGGATTCGGAAACGACCCACCTTAACAAAGCAGCCGCCCTCCGCCAACAACCATCCATGCTTTTTCCATTACTCTAGGTTATGGATTATCGAAAAGTTCAGATGTTTCTTGCCGCGGTCCGCCACGGCAACCTCACCGAAGCCGCCGCCGAACTCGGGGTGTCCCAGCCGGCGCTCTCGAAGAGCATCAAGGCGCTGGAGCGTGCGCTTGGTGTGCGGCTTCTCGATCGCGGCCGGTTCGGCGTCGCGCCCACGCCCGCCGGCGAAGCGCTGCTGCAGCACGGTCAGGTGGTCGAAGCCGAGCTTCGGAACGCCGCTGGTGCGATTGAAGCCTTGAAGGGCTCGCGAAGTGGCCATGTGCTGATGGGCTGTGGACCCACCGAAGCCAACCGCCTGCTGCCACAGGCGCTGCTGCGGCTCGAAGGCTCGCATCCTGAGCTGCGGGTCACCGTCCTGTACGGGCTCAATGAATCGCTGATGCCCTGGGTCGCGCAGGGGGAGGTCGACTTCGCGCTGTCATCGGTGCCCGCACGCGCCACCAACGCCGCGCTCACACACGAGGCGCTCTTCACCGAAACCGGCGTGGTGGTGGCGCGCGCCGGTCACCCGCTGGCCCGTCAGCGTGCGATCGTGCCCGCGCAGCTTGTCCGCGAGCGCTGGATCCTGCCCCGCCAGCGCGAGCTCGAACGGCTGGCTTTCGACGATTTTTTTACCCGGTACGGGCTCGAGCCGCCCGAAGCGCAGACCGAAACCACCTCCACGGTGTTGATGAAGGCGTTGGTGATGCAAAGCGATGCACTCACCTTCATCCCTCGAGAGTTGATCTTGTGGGAGGTTCAGGCACGCCAACTGGTCCCGCTTGATGTGCAGGGTACTGACTGGACACGTATCGTGGGCATCACGCGGCGCCGGCGCGGATCGATCAGTCCGGCGGCCATGCGGCTGGTGGAGGCGCTTCGCGAGGTGGCGCAGCAGCAGTTTGAGGGGATACCCCGATCAGCAACAACAATCTCTGGATTACGGGGCACGCAATCGCACTAAGGCTCACACAGGTCAGCAACAGCAGTCGTGAAGCTGAGCGGGTGCAAACGCTCAAGCTTAAAACCCGGGCGTCCCGCTAGCCTCCCGCTGCTCCGCCCCGCCGATTGAGGCGCATAATCCCCCACTGCCCGGCAATTCCGACCAGGGTGAAGCCGGTGAGAAGCAACGCCACATGCAGGCTCCCCACGGTGGACACCCAACCCACCGAATACCCCCCGAACGCGCCGCTCAACTGCTGGACCAGGCCCGCAGCAGCTGCGGCCGCACCCGCCAGCGCGGGCGCCGCGCCTACTGTGCCTGACAGCGTGGGCGGCATGAGAAGCCCGTGCCCTACACCAAGCACCAGCGCGGGCCCGGAGAACGCCAGCGCAGAAGGCCACCCCGCGAGTGCCACCATCAGAATAACCGCGACCAGCGTAATTGCCTGGCCCGTTATCATCAGTCGTTGATCGCCCAGCCTCCGAATCAGGCGACTGGTCATGAAATTACCCACCACATACGAAAGTGTGGCCGTCATGACATGAAAGCCCACGCCGTCAGGGCCCACGCCATAGCCTCGCAGCACCAGCGGTGCGGCAGCGAGGTAGGTATAGAACGCGCCGGTCGAAGCGCCCAGAATCGCGACATGAAGCAGATACACACGCAGGCGCGCCAGCGCCCGGTAAGCGCGCATCATTCCCACCACCCAACGGGTATCACCCGCTGCACTGCCGCCACCAGGGGGCAGCATCCGCATGGCGAGGAAAAACAACATGCCCCCCAAAACGAATACCAGTGCCGGGTTGGCCTGCCAGCCGAGGCGCACATGAAGCTGCCCGCCAATCAGCGTGGCAAGCGGCGGGCATACGCCCATGGTCATGCCGATGAAGGCCATCACGCGCGTGCGCTCAGGGCCTGCGAAAAAATCCTGCACCAGCGACCGGCCCACCACCATGGTCGCGCCAGAGCCCAGCCCCTGGACTGCCCGGGCGAGAATCAGCTCATCGATACCTGGCGCAAACACTGCACCGAGCGAGCCTGCCAGTGCAATTGCAAGCCCGGTCAGCACCACCGGACGACGCCCATAGCGATCGGATAGGGGGCCGTAGATGACCTGCGACATTCCGTAGGCGATCACATAGGCACTGAAGGTGAGCTGTACCCGCGTGGCGTCGGTGGAAAAGATCTCGCCCCATTCCTGCATCGAGGGCAGACAGATCGTCATGGCAAGCAGACCGAACACGATCTGCGCGAGAAGATAGGGCATGAGCCCGGCGGGGCGGGGCCGGACATCGGCGCTCACAGCGAGCGCCCGGGGATCGAACAAGGTTGTGACATAGATCGGGCTTGCGCGACGCTCGCCGCTCAGACCCCCAGATACCTGTGCCAGACCGAGCGGTCCGCGGCCAGCTCGGCCGAAGTGCCGCGCCACGCCACCTGCCCTTTTTCCAGGATCACATGATGATCCGCAATTTCAACCAGCCTGCTCACGTATTTGTCGACCACTAGGAGGGTTTGGCCCGCTTCGCGAAGCAGTCGCAGGCAGCGCCAGATTTCCTCGCGGATGAGCGGCGCGAGCCCCTCGGTGGCTTCGTCGAGAATCAGCAGCCGAGGATTGGTGACCAATGCGCGGCCGATGGCAAGCATCTGCTGATCGCCCCCCGACAACTGCGAACCGAGGTTGTTACGACGCTCGGCGAGCCGCGGAAAAAATTCAAATACCTTGGCGGGTGTCCAGGGGTCGGCCGTGCCGTTTCGCACCGCGCTGAATGCGCAGAGATGCTCCTCAACGCTCAGGTTGGGAAACACCTGCCGGCCCTCGGGCACGATGCCGATGCCTAGCCTTCCGATACGATCAGCAGGC
>SXGT01898522.1_pt1 | contig 11187 bp, 9 predicted proteins | sample 3176221 | NCBI WGS metagenome assembly SXGT01 (sample SAMN11356862, study PRJNA531348) | freshwater metagenome | isolation source: freshwater sample F1-120 | place: China: Fuxian Lake, Yuxi | collected 2017-12-25
AAGATGGCGCATTACGGCTATTCCGGCTGGGCGGTGCTCGAATGGGACTGCGCGCTGTAGCGGGGCGAGGACGGCGCGCGAGAGGGCGCGCCCTTCATTCGCGATCACATGATCCGGCTGACCGATCACCCGTTCGATGATTTCGCGGCGAGCGGAGCCGATCGCGCCGCGATCCGCTCGATCCTCGGTTTGTCCAGAGAGGAGGGCTGAAGCGGTGACGCGGCACGCGCTACGACTTGGCATGGCGGGCGGCGGCGAAGGCGCGTTCATCGGCGCGATCCACCAGCGCGCGGCGGCGCTCGACGGCGACTGGCGGCTCGTCGCGGGCGCGTTCAGCACCGACGCCGCGCGCAGCGCGCGCAGCGGCGAGCAGCTCGGGCTGGACCGCAATCGCGTCTATTCCTCGTTCGACGCAATGATCGCGGGCGAACGCACGCTGCCCGAAGGCGAGCGGATCGACGCGCTTGCGATCGTCACGCCCAACCATCTCCACGCACCGATGGCGATCGCCGCGCTCGAGGCGGGCTTTCACGTCTTTTGCGAAAAGCCGATGGCGATGAGCGCCGCGGAGGGGCGCGCCATCGCGGATGCAGCGAGGGCCAGCGGACGCCATTTCGCGCTCGCCTTCACCTACAGCGGCTACCCCCTCGTCGAAGAGGCGCGAATTCGGGTCGCGCGGGGCGACCTCGGCGCGATCCGGCTGGTGCAGGTCGAATATCTCCAGGGCTGGCTCAGCCTGCCGATCGACACGGGCGGCAACAAGCAGGCCGAGTGGCGGACGGACCCCACCCGCGCCGGGCTGGGCGGATGTTTGGGCGACATCGGTACGCACGCGTTCCAGCTTGCCGAGCATGTCTCGGGATTGCGCGTCCGGTCGGTGTCGGCCGACCTTGCGACGCATGTGCCGGGGCGACGACTGGACGACGATGTCAGCGCGCTGCTGCGCTTCGACGGCGGCGCGCGCGGAGTGCTCAAGGCAAGCCAGGTCGCCGCGGGCGAGGAGAACGGGCTGAAACTGAGAGTCCACGGCGAACGCGGCGGCCTGGAATGGTCGCAGATGGAGCCCAACACGCTCACCTTGCGCTGGCTCGACCGCCCCGCCGAGCTCGTGCGCGCCGGCGGTCCGGGTCTCGACAGCGGCGCCGCCGCCCTGCTCCGTACACCTGCGGGTCATCCGGAAGGCTATATCGAGGCGTTCGCCAACCTCTATCGCGCGTTCGCTGCGACGATCCGCGCTGGGGACGGCCTCTGGTACCCGGGCGTCGCTGATGGACTGCGCACCATGTCCTTTATCGAAGCCGTCATCATCAACGCGGCGTCGGAGGTGAAATGGACCGACGTCGATCAGGGAGAGAGCGAATGAAGCTGCTCATCGGCGTGAGCACGGTTGCGGCGACCGCCGCGGCGCTGATCGCCGTCCCGACCGCCGCCCAGACGACATCGACCGCTGCGCCGCCTGCGTTCGCCGCCTGCCGCGCCTGCCATACGGTCCAGAAGGGCGGCAGGAACGGTGTCGGCCCCAACCTCCACGGCATTGTCGGGCGCCCCGCCGCCGCGACGCCGGGCTTCAATTATTCACCCGCGCTGAAGGCATCGAAGCTGCGCTGGGACGAAAAGACGCTGCACGAATTTCTCGCCGGGCCTTCAAAGAAGGTGCCGGGAACGCGGATGCCGATCCCGACGCCCGACCCGGCCAAGCGCGCGGCGATCATCGCCTATCTGAAGGCGGAAGGTGCCAAATGACGGATGACACCCGCACGGTTTTGTCGCGCCGAACATTGGTCGCCGGGGGAGCGGCCGCTTCCGTGACTTCCGGGCTGCTCGCCGCTCAGGGGCGGACGTCCAACGCGGCGCGCTTTTCGATGAACTACGCGCCGCACCAGGGCAGCTTCGCCAGTCGCGGGGGCCTGATCGAACAGATCGCCTTTGCCGCCGACCAGGGCTTTACCGCATGGGAGGACAATGAAGCCCGCAATCGCCCGGTGGCGGAGCAGGAGCGCATGGCGCGGGCGCTGTCGCAGCGCGGCATGATGATGGGGGTGTTCGTCGCCAGCATGCCCAGATGGTCGCAGTCGCGCCCTCTGCTCGGCGGTTCCGACGATGCCGAGCGCGAGGCGTTCCTGGCGGACATCCGAACTTCGGTGGACGTCGCGAAGCGACTTTCCGCCAAGTGGATGACGGTGGTTCCCGGCTTCATGGACGCCAAGGCACCGGTAGATATTCAAACCGCACGGATCATCGACGTGATGCGCCGCGCGGGAGAGATCGTCGCGCCGCACGGCATAGCCATGGTCATGGAGCCGCTGAACACGCGCACCAACCATCCCGGCGTCTACATGCAGACGATCGCACAGGGCTATGCGGTCGCGCGGGGCGCGAACAGCCCGGCGGTGAAGATCCTCGCCGATCTGTATCACGAGCAGATCCAGTCCGGGAATCTGATCCCGACCCTCGACACCTGCTGGAGCGAGATCCGCTACCTTCAGTTCGGCGACAATCCCGGTCGCAAGGAGCCGACGACCGGCGAGATCAACTACCGCTCGGTCGTCCGCTGGCTCAAGGCGAAGGGCTATGCCGGGGTCATCGGCATGGAGCATGGCAATTCGGTCGCGGGCCGCGCGGGCGAGGAACGCCTGGTCGCCGCCTATCGCGAAATCGACCGGGCGTGAGGGGAGGAAGGATGACCACCGTCCGCATCATCGCCGGGCTGCTCGCGGCGACGGCGCTGCCCGCCACTGCGCAAGACAAGCCGGGTTTCACGGACACGCCTATGCTGCCCGGCGGGCAATGGCGCGTCCACGATGCCGACCGGCCTGCGCCCGCGGTGGTCGTCCCCGCTGCACAGGCCGGCGGCGCTCCCTCGGACGCGGTCATCCTGTTCGACGGCCGCTCGGCCGACGCGTGGCGCGCAGACCGCAAGCCGTGGCCGATCGAGATCGGCGCGCTCACGATCCCTTCGCGCGCCAGCAGCGGCGGCGAGAACAACCTCGTCACCAAACAGAGCTTCGGCGACGTGCAACTCCACCTCGAGTTTCGCTCGCCCAATCCGCCGACCAAGACGTCGCAGGATCGTGGCAACAGCGGCATCTGGTTCATGCAACGCTATGAGGTGCAGATCCTCGACAGCTATCGCAACCCGACCTACGCCGACGGCGGCCTCGGCGCGATCTATGGTTGGAAACCGCCGCTCGTGAACGCCGCCCGCCGCCCTGGCGAATGGCAGAGCTACGACATCGTGTTCGAGCGTCCCCGCTTCGCCCCAAACGGCACGTTGCTTCGCCCCGCGTACGTCACCGCCTTTCTAAACGGCGTGCTGGTCCAGAACCATCAGGCGATGCTCGGCACGACGGTCTGGCGCAAGGTCGCGGGCTACCAGCCGCATGGCGATGCAGCGCCGATCCAGTTGCAGGATCACGACTCGCCCGTCGCCTTTCGCAACATCTGGGTCCGTCCGCTGAGCGAGGCGGCGATCGCGCAGGATTTGGGAGGAACAGGCAAGTGATCGATCGGAGAACCGCGCTTGCGGGGGTCGCGGCGATGTTCGGCACGGCGTTGTTTGCGCCGATCGCTCGCGCAGCGGGGATCGCCCCGGCAGCAGCCGCGCCAGTGATCAGCGAAGGGCCGCCGAGCGTCGCGGTCTTCACGCCCGCACAGCGTACGCTGATGACCGCGCTGAGCGAACGCGTCCTACCGACGACCGACACGCCGGGCGCGATCGCCGCGGGCGTGCCGGCGTATATCGAGAAGCTGCTCGCCGACTGGGCGAAGCCGGGTGATCGCGTCCCCATCCTCGCAGGGCTCGATGCGATCGAGGCGCGCAGCATGCAGGACTACAGGGTTCCCGCCGCACAGGCGTCCGCGGTGCAGCAGGACGCGCTGCTGACGCTCGCCATGAACGATCAACTGCCGTCGGGCGAAGTGTTCTTCCAGGCGTTCCGACAGCTCGTCATCACCGGCTATTTCACGTCGGAGATCGGCATGACGCAGGAGCGCGAATATCTGCCGGTGCCCGGCGAGTACAATGGCGCATTCCCCTTTTCCCAGATCAACAAGGTATACAGCGCATGATGATCAGCCGCAGAAATCTGCTTGTCGGCGCAAGCAGCGCCGCCGCGCTCGGGCTCGCCGGCGCAGCCGCAGCCCCCGCCTTCGCTGCGCGGCTCGGCGCGATCGGGCTCCAGCTCTACACGGTGCGCGACCTGTTCGCGAAGGACCCGGTCGGCACGCTCGAAGCGGTTGCGCGCATCGGCTATCGCGAAGTCGAGTTCGGCGGCGGCGGCTATGACGCGATGGACCACGCCTTGCTGCGCAAGACGATGGACCGGCTCGGCCTTCGCGCCCCGTCGATACATGTCGGCTATGACGCGCTGCGCCAGCAGTTCGGTCGCACCGTGGCGATGGCGAAGACGCTCGGGGCGGACACGCTCATCGTGCCGTACATCGGGGAAGAACACCGCAGCGAGCAGGCTTGGCAAGCCGCGCTGGCGAACTTCGAGCGATTCGCCGCCGATCTCAAGAAGGACGGGCTGGGCTTCGCCTATCACAACCACGATTTCGAATTCACCGCCAAGCCGGGCGGCGTCAGCCTCTACGACCGCCTCCTGAAGCAAACCGACCCCAAGCTGGTGAAGGTGGAACTCGATCTCTACTGGGCGGCCTTCGCCGGCGAAGACGCACTTGCGGTCATCAACCGCTCGGCAGGGCGCCTCTACGCCTATCACGTCAAGGACATGCGCGCCGACCGCAGCATGACAGCGGTGGGCGACGGCAGAACCGATTTCGCCGCATTGTTCCGGGCGAAGGGCAGCGCCGGCGTCCGCCACTTCTATGTCGAGAACGACGAGGCGCCCGCGCCCTACCTCCCCGACATCACCACCAGCTTCAAGACGCTTCGCGGCTTACGCTTCTGATCCGGACCATTGGAGAGTATCAACATGGCTGCGACCAACAGGTTCGATGCGATTGTCATCGGATCGGGCGTCAGCGGCGGGTTCGCCGCAAAGGAACTCACCGAAAAGGGTCTGCGCGTCCTCATGCTCGATCGCGGCAGGATGGTCGAGCATGGCGAAGGCTACCCCTACGACGGCAAGCCCGCCTATGAGGTGCCGGCGCGCAACTTGATGCCCAAGCCGCTGCTCGACAGCCATTACTTCATCGCCAAGCACGGCTATGTCGCGCCGAGCAATCAGGGCTTCTACAACGACGACCTCGCCAACCCTTATGCTTACGACGAAGGGGAAAAATTTTACTGGATCAGGCCCGCGGCGGTCGGCGGCAAATCGCTGATCTGGGGCCGGTGGTCGTTTCGCTGGAGCCCGGACGATTTCGAGGCGAACAAGCGCGAAGGCGTGGATGGCGACTGGCCGATCCGCTATGACGACGTCGCGCCCTGGTACAGTTATGTCGAGAAGTACATCGGCGTCTCGGGCTCGCGCGAGAACCTGCCGTACCTGCCAGACAGCGAATTTCAGCCTCCGATGCCGATGAACGTCGCCGAGAAATGGCTCAAGCAACGGCTGGAGGCGCGGTTTCCGGGCCGCAAGCTCATCAATTCGCGCCTGTCGAACATCACCGAAGACATGCCGGATCAGAACCGGACCAAGTGCCAGCACCGCAACCAGTGCAGCAACGGCTGCTCCTTCGGCGCGTATTTCTCGACCCAGGCCGTAACGCTGCCGGCGGCGCGCGCGACCGGGCGGCTGACGCTCAAGTCCGACGCGGTGGTCACCAATCTCGAATACGACGTGTCGCAAAAGCAGGTCACCGGCGTCCGCTTCGTGGATGCCAAGACCGGGCAGGCGGAGGTCGTGTCGGCCGACTTGGTCTTCCTGTGCGCGTCGGCGATGGCGTCCAACCAGATTCTGATGAACTCGCGGCCTGCGGGGAGCGGGCGCAGCCATTTCGACGAGAGCGGAACCTTGGGTCGCTACGTCATGGACCATATCTTCCGCGTTGGGATCGAGGGCGAGATCCCGGGGATGGAGGACCTGATCGAATACGGCCGCCGCCCCGGCGGCATTTACATCCCGCGCTTCCGCAACAACCCGGGCGGCGAAGACGTCGGCTTCAAGCGGGGCTACGGCTATCAGGGCAGCGCGCGCCGCGATCCCGCGGCTCCGGTCGGTTTCGGCGCCGCGATGAAGCACGGCATGCGCCGCTACGGCCCGTGGAAGTTCAGCATGGGCGCGTTCGGCGAGTGCCTGCCCTATGCCGACAATCGCGTCACGCTGCACCCGACCAAGGTCGATCGCTTCGGCATGCCTCTGCTGCGCTTCGACGTCCGCTTCCGCGACAACGAATTGCGGATGATGACCGACGCCAGAACGCAAGGGGAGGCGATGCTCAAGGCTGCGGGCCTCATCAACGTGACCAGCACGGAGAAGGAGCACGTGCCCGGCGACGCCATCCATGAGATGGGCGGCGCGCGCATGGGCCGCGATCCTCGCACCTCCGTCCTGACCGCATGGAGCCAGGCGCACGCCGCGTCCAACCTTTATGTGACCGACGGTGCGCAGATGGCGTCGGTATCGTGCGTCAATCCTTCGCTCACCTTCATGGCGATGACCGCCCGCGCCGCCGATCACGCGGTCGATCGCATGAAGAAGGGCTGAAGCTGGGATCCTCAACGCAGACACATATGAGCCTCTGCGGGCTCATGCTCAGCGGCAGCGCAGAAGACCGCTCGTCACCGCAACCGCGGTATTGACCGACACGTACTAAAGGGAACAGAACGCGAACATTGATTGTTGCGAGTCGCTGTGTCCTGTTCCGTTCCCACCATCGCCGAGCTGCGCGAGACACTCCGCGCCATCGCAGGAGACGTGCGTGAGCGGCCGGTGCTGCCGTTCGAACTGGAAGGGTTGGACGGCAAGCTGGCGGACCGAGGTCTTCGCCTCGACGCCCTTCACGAGGTGTCGTCGCAGGGATCGGGCTGGGGAGACGACGCGGCGGCAGTGCTCTTCGCCGCGGGCATCGCGGCGCGGACGAGCGCCCCCGTGCTCTGGGTGGTGCGGTCGCGTGACCTGTTCGCGCCTGGGCTCTACCAGGCCGGTCTGAAACCCGAGCGTGTCATCTACGCCGAGGCGCGGGATGACGGCGAGCTGCTGGCGCTGGTCGAAGAGGGGCTTCGCCACCGCGGACTGGGCGCGGTCATCGGCGAGGCGCGTCGCGTTCAGATGCCGCAGGCGCGGCGACTGCAGCTCGCCGCGGAAGCAGGCTCCACGGTCGCGCTCTTGCTGAGGCGACCGACGCGCGACGGAGCCGACCCGCTCGACTCCCCGTCCGCCGCCGTAACACGCTGGCGCGTCGCCCATGCGCCGTCCGCGCCGGTGCCCTGGAACGGGCTCGGCCGGGCGCACTGGCGCGTCCAGTGCGTCCGTCAACGCGGCGGCGATCCTTTCGAACTCGTGGTGGAGGGCTCCGATGAAGCGGGTCGCCTCGCTCTACCTGCCCAGCTGGTCGATCGACCGGCTGCGCAGGATCGAGCGCCGTCGCGCGCCGTCGCGTGAGGCGGACGGCCGCGCGGCCTTCAACGCGCTCGGCGCTGAGGCGGCGACCGAGCGCGCGCAGCAATGCTCCGTGCCCAACGAAGGAGGTTGGCGTCCAGGCGCGCGCTGGGCGAGGAGCGATCCCGCCGCCGCGGGCAGCGGCCTGGCCGACACGCGCGAGCAGGTGGAGGCGGCTATCGAAGCGCTGCCGACGCACCGGCGTCCGGCGCAGCGGGAGCTGGGTCGCAGCAGCGAGGCGGCGGGAACCCCGTTCAGGGAGGAGTCCCGTCGCAAAGGATTGTCCCGCCCCGCGGAGGAGCGCGTCGCCGCGCCCGCGCCGCTGCGCGAGCTGTCTAGGCGGACCGAGGCGGCCGGGCCGCTCTTTCGGCCGGGCACGCGCGGCTGGCATGGCGAGGATCTGCAGGCGTCGGTTGCGGCGCTGCCCGCTCATCAGCGCCCCCGATCCGGCGAGCTGTCGCGCAAGTCCGAGGTGGTGGACAATCCGTTCCGGCCCATGCCCTCCGACGAGGTCGGTCCAAATCTGACGCAGCGCCACGCGGTCATGCCGTCGCTCCAGTTCCCCGGCGAAGACGCGCCGGCCAAAGCCGGGCGTGGCGCTGCGCTTCGAGGAGAGACGAAGCGCGACCGCTACCGAAACGAGGCGCCGCATGGCTCCTTGTCCATCCAGCGTGCGGCGGCCATGCCGCCCGTGCAGGGTCCGGGCGAGGACGTCGTCGTGCGCCGGGCCATGAAGGCGCCGAAGCGCAGCGCGCGAGACGGGCATGGCGGCGAAGCGGGCTACGTCACGCCGCCCAATTTGGCCCAGAGCCTGAAGCAGCTCGCCACCATGCCCGCCGTGCAGTTCCCTGGCGAAGGGCCGCACCCGGACAACCACGGCAAGAGCGAGCCGACCGCCCCGACTTATGGTCAGGGCCGCTTCTTTCAGACCGGTCGCACGCTCGCCAGCGTCGTGGCGCGCGTATGCCGTGAGGAGGAGGTCGGCCCAGAGACGCCATCGGGTGCGGCCGAGCCGCCGCTGGTCACGACGCGCAAGGTCGGCTCGCGCGTCGAAATCGCCGCCGCCAACGCCGCCGCGCGCGCGCTGGGGATCGCCCCAGGCGTCGCGCTCACCATGGCGCGGGCGCAGGTGCCCGGACTGGAGGTGCGCGACGCGGACCCGGAAGGCGACGCCGAGGACCTGCGCGCGCTTGCCGAACTGCTTGCGCGTCGCTGGGCGCCGATCGTCACGATCTCCGACGCGGACGGATTGTTCATCGACCTGACCGGAGTCGCGCACCTTCACGGCGGCGAGGCGCGCTTCTGCCGCCGCCTCGCCAGGCTTCTCGCCAGGCACGGCGTGACGGCGCGTGTGGCGGTGGCGGACAGTCCGGGTGCGGCATGGGCGCTTGCACGGTTCGGCGCGGCGGCGACGGTGCAGATCGCCGCCGCCGGAACGCACGCGGAGTCGATCGCCGCCCTGCCCGTCGCCGCGCTGCGGCTCGAGGCGCCCGCGCTGGAGCTGCTCGCCCGGCTCGGCATCGATACGATCGGCCAGCTCATGGCCATGCCCCGGGCGCCGCTGGTGCGCCGCTTCGGCCGCGCCATCGCCGACCGGCTGGACCAGGCGACCGGCCGCTCGCCCGAGCCGCTGGACCCGGTCGTGCCGCCGCGCCGCATCGCGGTGGAGCAGCGCTTCGCCGAGCCGATCGCAACGCCGGAGGCGATCGCTCACTGGCTGGGCGAGCTGATGTCGCGTTTGGGGGTCGAGCTCGCAAAGGCGGGCCAGGGGGCCCGCGCGGTCGAATTGCTGGCCGAGCGGGTGGACGGCGTGCCGCAGCGTCTGCGTCTGGGCTTCGCCCGGCCGACTCGCGACACTGCTCACATGCTGCGCCTGACGCTGAGGCGTATGGAGGAGATCGAGCCGGGCTACGGCATCGACGCCATCGCGCTGCATGTCCGCAGGGCCGACCCGCTTGGGCCCCAGTCGCTCGCGCCGGCGCTGGCGGAGGAGGCCACGACCGACCTGGCGCCGCTGATCGACGCGCTCGCCAATCGCATCGGCTTGACCCGGCTATGGCGCGCCGCGCCGCTCGAGAGCGACGTCCCCGAGCGATCCTGCACGCGCACCACCCCGCTCGATCCGCCGCCGAGCCGGACGCAGGCGCTGCGCGCCGACGACGTGCGCCGCCTGGACGTTCGCGCGCCGGACCACCCATGGCACGCTCGCTGGCCGCGACCGGTGTGGCTGCTGCGTCGGCCGGAGCGCGTCGACCATGTGCTCGCCGAATTGCCGGACAATCCGCCGCGACGCTTCACCTGGCGCGGAACGTCGCACCGCGTCGTTCGGGCGGAGGGGCCCGAGCGCGTGATGGGCGAGTGGTGGCGTCATGCGCCCGAGCGGCTGGCGGTGCGCGACTATTTCCGTGTCGAGGACGAGGAGGGCCAACGTTTCTGGCTGTTTCGCCGCGGCGACGGCGTGCGCGTCGAGACCGGCGATCTCAGCTGGTTCGTGCACGGGATGGGCGACTGAACAATGGCCTATTCCGAACTCCAGGTTTCCAGCCACTTCTGCTTTCTGCGCGGCGTGTCGAGTTGCGAGGAGCTGTTCGCGACCGCTTCCGCGATGGAAATGCCCGCGCTCGGCGTCACCGACCGCAACTCGGTCGCGGGCATCGTCCGGTCGATGGTGGCCGCCGAGGAAGCCTCTGCGCAAGCCGCGCCGGTGCGCCTCGTCGTGGGCTGCCGGCTCGATCTTGTCTCGGGCGCGTCGCTGCTGGTCTGGCCGGAGGATCTGGCGGCGTGGAGCCGGCTCACGCGCCTGCTCACCGTCGGCAAGGCGCGCGCGCGGCCGCAGCACGGCGAAAAGGGCCGGTGCTTTCTCCATTGGGAGGATGTGGCGGCGCATGCCGACGGCCTGGTCGCCTCGCTCGTGCCCGGCGCGGGCGACCTCGACCATGGCCAGCTGCGCTGGATGGCGGACCTGTTCGGGCGCGATCGGGGGCATGTCTGCCTGACGCAACGGCGCAGACCGGACGACGCACGCCGCCTCCACGAGGCCGCCGCCGCCGCGCGACGCTTTGGACTGAGGCCCCTCGCCACCGGAGACGTCCTTTATCACCATCCCGACCGCCGCCTGCTCCAGGACGTGGTGACCGCGATCCGCGAGAAGAAGACGATCGACGAACTGGGTCTGTTGCGCGAACGGTCTGCGGATCGGTGTCTGCACCCTCCGCAAGAAATGGCGCGGCGTTACGCTGCGTACCCCGACGCTCTCGCAGCAGTCGAAGCCGTCGTGGAGCGCTGCACCTTCTCGCCGCGGGACCTCCGGGATCAATATCTCTACCCTGAAGAGGCGGTGATGGCCGGCCAGACGCCGCAGCAGGCGCTGGAGAAGCTCGCCTGGGGCGCGCTCGAACGCCGCTTCGACGGCGAGCCGCCCCAGGCGTATCGCGAGCTGATCACCAAAGAGCTCGGGCTGGTCGCGAAGCTCGGATACGCGGCCTATTTCCTGACCGTCCACTCGATCGTAGAGTTCGCCAGAAGCCAGCACATCCTCTGCCAGGGCCGGGGCAGCGCCGCCAATTCGGTCATCTGCTTCGTGCTCGGCATCACCTCGATCGATCCTGTCGTGCACCAGCTGCTGTTCGAACGCTTCCTGTCGGAGAACCGCGCCGAGCCGCCCGACATCGACATCGATTTC
>SXGT01476695.1_pt1 | contig 11186 bp, 11 predicted proteins | sample 3176221 | NCBI WGS metagenome assembly SXGT01 (sample SAMN11356862, study PRJNA531348) | freshwater metagenome | isolation source: freshwater sample F1-120 | place: China: Fuxian Lake, Yuxi | collected 2017-12-25
ATGGTCTGCCCGCGGATCAGGATCTCGCGCGGCCACCAGTTTTGCCACCCGGTCCAGGTAGATCCGTTGCAGCGCAAGCGCGGTCAGTTCACGTCCGTCGGCCAGTGCCACAGTGGCGCGCAGCGACGGGTCGCGGCTGACCACGTGCACGGCATGCACCGGGCGGGCCAGCGCCAGATCGGACAGGTCGATACCGTGCGCGGGTCCCTCTTCGATCAGGTCCAGCACCAGCGAGCTGGTGCCGACCTTCAGATAGGTCGACGTCTCGGCGAGGTTCGCGTCACCGATGATGACGTGCAGCCGCCGGTACTTGTCGGCGTCGGCGTGCGGTTCGTCGCGGGTGTTGATGATGCCGCGTTTGAGGGTGGTCTCCAGACCGACCTCGACCTCGATGTAGTCGGCGCGCTGGGACAGCTGGAAGCCGGGCTCGTCACCGGCCGGCCCGATACCGACGCGCCCCGACCCGGTGAAGACCTGACGGGACACCAGGAACGGGGTGAACCCGGCGATGACGGCGGAGAACGGGGTCTGGCGGGACATCAGGTAGTTCTCGTGCGTGCCGTAGGACGCACCCTTGCCGTCGACGTTGTTCTTGTAGAGCTGCAGCTTGACCGCACCGGGCACGCTGGCGACGTGGCGGGCGGCGGCCTCCATGACGCGTTCGCCGGCCTTGTCCCAGATGACCGCGTCCATCGGGTCGGTGACCTCGGGCGCCGAGTACTCCGGGTGCGCGTGGTCGACATAGAGCCGGGCCCCGTTGGTCAGGATCATGTTCGCCGCACCGACCTCGTCGGCATCGATGATCGGTGCCGGCCCGGAGGTGCGGGACAGGTCGAAACCACGGGCATCGCGCAGCGGGGACTCCACCTCGTAGTCCCAGCGGGTGCGTTTGGCCCGCTGCAGTCCGGCGGCGGCCGCATAGGCCAGCACCGCCTGCGTGGAGGTCAGGATCGGATTGGCCGTCGGGTCCGTCGGCGAGGAGATGCCGTATTCGACCTCGGTGCCGATGATCCGTTGCATAGGGCCACCCTAGGGGACGTGCCGACGGCGGTTATCGGCAGCTCATGGCGATGGCGCCGGGAGCCCGAGCGAGCGGGTCTGCCGGGCCGCCAGGTACTCCGGCCGGATCCCGGCCGCCGCGTAGGGCGCGGTGAGTTGGTTGTCGACCGAGTTGAACACCAGGAAGACGTTCGAACGTGGCAGCGGGGTGATGTTCGAGCCCGAGCCGTGCAGCAGGTTGCAGTCGAACCAGAGCGCCGATCCGGCCGCGCCGGTGAACTGATCGATGCCGTCCCCGTCCACCGCCTTGGTCAGGGTGTTCTGGTCGGGCACCCCGAACTGCTGGGCCACCAGAGATGACGCGTGGTTGTTGTCCGGCGTGGCACCCACACACGGATAGAAGGTCCGGTGCGATCCCGGAATCACCATCAGCGATCCGTTATAGGGATAGTTGCGGGTCAGCGCGATCGAGCAGGACACCGCCCGCATCTGCGGCATGCCGTCTTCGGCGTGCCAGGTCTCGAAATCGGAGTGCCAGTAGAAACCGGTACCGGTGAACGCCGGCATCAGATTGATCCGGGCCTGGTGGATGTAGACGTCACTGCCGAGCAGTTGGCGCGCCACCGGCAGCACGGAGTCGCTGCGCACCACCTCGGCGACGAGCTCGCTGAGCAGGTGCGGTGCGAATATCGACCGGATCGACCCGCCGGGTTCGCGGATCACCCTCGGGTCGTCACTGCCGAGTTCGGCGGCCAGCCGTTCGAGTTCGTGCCCGAGCGGCGGCAGCGCGTCCTCGGCGACGGTGTCCGGACGGATCAGATAACCCTGCGCGGCAAAGTCATCCAGGTCCGCGGCCGGTAACGGACCGCGGCCGGCATCGCCCCAGACCGCGGGCTCGAGGCGCTCGATCGGCGCGATCGCGTGATCCAGACGGGTCGGGTACGGGTCGTGGAGACGATCCTGTGTCGGCCCGCTCATGCAACCTCCTGCGGGGCCGGGTATGTGCCGGACTCGTCGTGGACCTCCTTGCCCGTCACCGGCGGATTGAACACGCACAACATGCGCAGCTGCTCATCGCAGGTGACCCGGTGGCGCTCGTGCCCGTTCAGCAGATACATGGTCCCCGGTGCCAACGGGTGGACCTCACCGGTCTCCAGGTTGGTCAGCGTGCCACTGCCCTCCACGATCCACACCGCCTCGACGTGGTGCTGGTAGTGGAAGTCATGGACCGAGGACGCGGCGATGGTCGTCTCGTGAAACGAAAATCCGACGCCGTCGCCGGCCAGGATGATCCGCTTGGAGCGCCAGGATTCGGCGGCCACGTCACGGTCGGTCCCGGTGATCTCGGCGGTGGTACGAACAATCATGGTTACCCCTCTCCTCTTCGGCCTGTCGGCATCTAGACGGTGGCGGCGACGGACTCGGCCAGCGTCTCCAGGCCGGACTCCAGATCGCTGCGCGATGTGGTGAGCGGCGGAAGCAGCTTCACGACCTCGTCGGACGGACCGCTGGTCTCCATCAGCGTGCCGCGATCGAACGCAGCGCGACACACGTCGGCGGCAAGGTCTGCATCGTCGAACTTCAAGCCCTGCGCCATGCCCCTGCCGCGGGCGGCGACGCCGTCGTGCGACAGCGCGATGCTGTCCAGTCCGTCGCGCAGCAGCGCGCCTTTCGCGGTGATCTCGGCCGCGAATTCCGGATCTTGCCAATATGTTTCGATGGCCTTCGTGGCGGTGATGAACGCCGGGTTGTGTCCACGGAAGGTCCCGTTGTGCTCACCGGGCGCCCAGACGTCGAGTTCCGGGCGGAACAGCGTCAGCGCCATCGGCAGGCCGTAGCCGCTGATCGACTTCGACAGCGTCACGATGTCCGGCACGATGCCCGCGGCTTCGAAGCTGAAGAACTCACCGGTGCGTCCGCAACCCATCTGGACATCGTCGACGATCAACAGGATCTCGCGCTTCTGGCACAGGTCCGCCAGTGCCTGCAGCCATTCCAGCCGCGCGACGTTGAGACCGCCCTCGCCCTGCACGGTTTCGACGATCACCGCCGCGGGGCGGTTCAGTCCGCTGCCCGAATCATCGAGCACACGCTCGAACCAGTGGAAGTCCTCGGTGACGCCCCCGAAGTAATTGTCATAGGGCATCGGAGTCGCGTGCACCAACGGAATTCCGGCTCCGGCCCGTTTCATCGAGTTCCCGGTCACCGACAGCGCACCCAACGTCATACCGTGGAATGCGTTGGTAAAGCTGATGATCGACTCGCGGCCGGTCACCTTGCGCGCCAGCTTGAGCGCCGATTCCACCGCGTTCGCTCCGGTCGGCCCCGGGAATTGAACCTTGTAGTCCAGCTTTCGGGGCTTCAGGATGACCCGGTCGAAGGTCTCCAGAAAGTTCTGTTTGGCCGTCGTCGCAATGTCCAGGGAATGCACGATGCCGTCCCCGCTCAGGTACTCCAGCAGTGCCCCTTTGAGCTGAGCATTGTTGTGCCCGTAGTTCAGTGCACCCGCTCCGGCGAAGAAATCGAGATAGCGCCGGCCCGCGGTATCGGTCACCCACGAGTCCTTGGCGGTCGCCAGCAGGGTGGGCCAACTCCGGCAGTAGCTACGCACCTCCGATTCCACGGTGGCGAACACCGACGGCAGGTCGGCCTCGGTCAGTGATGGTGCGGTTTCCTGCGCGGTGTCGAGCAGCAAGGTATTGTCCTCCAATAGTTTTCAGTAATAGAGCGGCGATGCGAACACGGGTTGTCCGGACGGCTCAGTCAGCCTGCGGAGCGCCGATGGGGCCGATCCTCAGCAGCGGTTCGTCCTCATGGGCGCCATCGGGATCGAGTTGAGCGGCGGTGAAATGCGCATGTTCACCCATCGGCACGCCGTGACGGCGCGCGAAGGCGCCGAAGAACGCCCGCGAATGTGCGTTGCTCGGTGAGACGGTCGCCTCGACGGTGATCGGTCCGCCGCCACCCTCGGAGCGCACCCTGTCCACCAGCGAATCCAGCATGGCGGCGGCAAGTCCGCCGCGCCGGGCGGTCGCAGCGACGGCGACCTGCCAGACGAACAGCACGCCCGGCCGGGGCGGCGGTTGATATCCGGTGATGAAGCCCTGGAGTTGCCCATCGACATCCGCGACGATGGACGTACGGGCGAAATCGGTACTCAGCAGCAGGTAGGCGTAGGTCGAATTGAGATCCAGCACACCGGTTTCGGCGACCAGTTCGCGTATCGCGAGGGCATCGGATCCGCGAGGGGTCCGCAAAGACGCGGCCCAATTATATTTTCCGGCAACGTTTTTCGGAGCCGTTTGGACATCATTCATCGTGAGTAAAGGTCACCACCGAGCAGTCATCGATCACAATTGGTTTCAAATCTTCGGTGTCTCGACGGTAGCCACAGACGAAGAATCCGATCAAGCCGAGACAGGCGGTGGGTGCGATGAGGCAACTCCGGTCGCCGCGCGCTCACCAGCACGAACACCGGACCTGCGGCGCCGACATCGCTCGCAGCAACGTTATCGAATCGTTACCCAAACGGTGACGTGGATCACGCCGATCAATCGGTGTCGGGTGGCCTGTCACTTGGCGCGGGTGGTTTCGGTGAATGTCGCACCAACCGGTCACCCGAGGGCTAGCGTCACTGGATACGCAGGCCCAACAGACCGTCGGCGCGCCACGCACCAGCGCTTTTGCCTTCATGCTCATCGTTGACTCCCTGGCATGTGGGTCCCATGCGCAGTGTGGCGTGCCGACCTCTGCGGTGAGGCGGTAGACATAGAGACGTTATGAGAGTTCTGATCGTCGAGGACGAACCCCGGTTGAGTTCCACTCTGGCAATCGGTCTGCGCGCCGAAGGGTTCGCCGTCGTGGAGGCCGCCAACGGCATCGACGGACTCTGGCAGGCCACCGAGAACGATTTCGACGTCGTGGTGCTGGACATCATGCTGCCCGGGCTCAACGGCTATGAGGTGCTGCGCCGGATGCGGGCGCGTTCGGTGTGGACGCCGGTGCTGATGTTGACGGCCAAGGACGGTGAATACGACCAGACCGACGCGTTCGATCTCGGCGCCGACGATTACCTGACGAAGCCGTTCTCCTTCATCGTGCTGGTGGCCCGGCTCCGCGCGCTGGTACGCCGGGCGGCACCGCACAAGCCGCCGATGCTGACGGCGGGCACCCTGACGGTGGATCCGGGTCGGCGCCTCGTGCAGCGCGGCGACAAGGCGCTGTCGCTGACCCCGCGCGAGTACGGCGTGCTGGAGTACCTGATGCGCAACAAGAACGTCGCCGTCACCAAGGCCGATATCCTGCACAACGTCTGGGACGCGCACTACGACGGCCCGGACAACGTCGTCGAGGTGTATGTCGGTTACGTTCGCCGCAAGATCGACATCCCGTTCGGCACCAACACCATCGAGACCATCCGGGGTGTCGGCTACCGGCTGGCCGCCGACAACTGAACCACCGCCCGGGTGCCGCCTCCGGGGCGATCCTCGATGCGCACCTGCCCGTGATGGGCGGCGACGATCTCGGAAACGATCGCCAGACCCAGGCCGGTGCCACCTGCACCCCGGGACCGTCCCTCATCCAGCCGAACGAACCGGTCGAACACCCGAAGCCGGTCCCCCGCAGGTATTCCCGGTCCGTCATCGCCGATGGTCAGCACGGCGTGCCCGGCGCTGCGCCGGACATCGACCTCGACCACCGAGCACGCGTGCCGGGCGGCGTTGTCGAGCAGGTTGCGTAACACCCTGGCCAGCGCCGCCGGGTCACCGGTGACCCGCACCGGCTCGATGCTCGCGATCACCTCCAGGTCACTGTCCCGCCGGAGGCGCTCGATCTCGTCGCTGGCGAGGTCGTCGAGATCCACGTCCTCACGACGGATGTTCCAGCCACGCTCGTCGGCGCGCGCGAGGAGCAGCAGGTCATCGATCAACGAGCGCATCCGCTGCGCCTCGGGCATCAGGGTGTGTTGAGCCAGTTCGGTGTTGAGCAGATCCGGATGCGCCTGCGCGACTTCGAGCGCCGAGATGATGGTGGCCAGCGGGCTACGCAACTCATGCGAAGCGTCGCCGACGAACCGCTGTTGCGCGGCATGGCCGGCCTCGATGCGGGCCAGCATCTCGTTCATCGTCACCGCGAGCGCGGCGATCTCGTCGCGGCTGTCCGGAACCGGCACCCGCTCCGTCAGATCCGAGGTGGTGATATCGGCGACCCGGGAGCGGATGTCGTCCACCGATCGCATCGAGCGGCGCACCAGCAGGTAGGTCGCGGCCGCCGATGCCGCGATCACCACGGGCGCGGCGACCGCCAGGGCGATGACCACGGTTCCCACCGTCGAGAGCACCAGCGGGCTGCCCTCGCCGACGACGACGGTGTAGCGCGCCTCATCGGGGCCGATGACGGTCTGCGCGCTGAAGCGGATCTCGCCGAACGGCGAATCATGCTCGGGCATACCGATCCGCAGGCCCGCGCCGACGTCGCCGACCGGGATCAACGGTGTGGACGGCGCTCCCGGGGAGCGCTGCAGCACCGTCCCCTCGGCGTCGATGACCTGCACGGCCAGCACCCGTGTGTCGGTGGCGAGCAATTCGTCATTCATCGCCACCGGGCCCCCGGCGGCGATCACCGCGGCGGCCCGGGCGACCCGCGCCGCCGCAGCGTTGTCGACCTCACTGAGCATCGAGCGGTACAGCACGCCCGCAAGCACCATCCCGGTGACGCCGAGTGCGACGAAGACGACGCTGGCCGCGACGAACGCGGACCGGGCCGAGATTCCCCAATCGCCGGGCCGGGCCAGTCCACGTCGCATCCGTCCACTGTGCCTCATGCCGCCGATTGGGCGTGTGGCACACCATTTGCCCGCCGAACGCGCACAATGTGGCGGTGTCCGACAGCAGCCCGACCAGGAACGACGAGCAGGTGCACGAGTGGTTCCTGCACCGCGGTCTGCCGCTGGTACTGACCCGCCGGGTGCGCTCCCGTGGGCTGATCGAGCGCTCGGCACCGATGATCAGTTCGGTCGGCGCCCTGACTGCAGTGACGATGCTGTTGGCCGAGGTCACCGGTGACGGCCCGAACTACGCGTATGCGTTGCGGCTCGGGATCATCGCGGCCGTGCTGCTGGCCGCCCCGTTCGTGCTCGTCGCGCTGCACCGCCGGTCCACGGTGCTGGGCGAGGCTGCCCGGCGTTGGGGCGCCTGGGGCGTGATGGCGATCTTCGTGGTGGTGATGCCGGTGACGGTGAGCGGCTGGTCGGGCGCGGCGGCCGCCGAGGCGCCGCTGTTCGTGCTGATCTCGCTGCTGGCGATCTGGCTGACCTACCTGGGTTTCGGGTCGATCGCGGCGTGGGCCTTCCGGTTCGCCTGGGTCCAGTTGGGAGCACTCGGCACCCTGATGAGCAGGGCGCTGCCCCTGCTGATGCTGACGGTGGTGGTGTATTTCACCGGCGAGCTCTGGCAGCTTTCCGCCCGTATGACGCGTCAGCGACTCTGGGAGACAGTAGGTTTCCTGGCGCTGGTGGCGCTGGTGTTCATGGTGACCACCATCCGGGACGAGGTACAGGCCCTGCGGGACGACCGTGCCGAACAGACCGATGCCGGCCGGCTGCTCGTCGATACGCCCTTCACCGAACCGGCCGGCACGCGCACACCGCTCTCGCGCGCCGAGCAGATCAATGTCGTCGCCGTGATGGTGGTGTCCCAGGCCATTCAGGTGGTGCTGTTCACCGCCGGGCTGTTCGCTTTCTTCCTGGCGCTGGGCATCATCGCCATCCCCTATGACGTCACCGTGTTGTGGGCCGGCGAGGAAACCTGCCAGGTCGGCCAACCCCCCTGTGCGGGAACCTGGTTCGGCGTGCACATCCCGATACCCCAGACGGTGGTACACACTTCGCTGTTCGTGGCCGTGCTGTCCGGGCTCTATTTCACCGTCAGCACCAGTGTCGACCCGTTGTACCGGCAGCGCTTTTTCGATCCGCTGATCGCCGATGTGGCGGTCAGCCTCGCCGGACGCGACGCCTACCTGGAGATGGAAGCCAGGGCCTGAGTCTGTTCGATCGCCGTGCACACGCTGTGAAGTGGATTTACACTTCCTACGCTGCGCATCACCGGCACATGTCCGGCGTCTGGCATCCACCTGCGCAACACGGGATGAAGGGATGACCACCATGAGGAAGATGTTGCTGCCCATGCTCGCGGCGACGTTCGCCGCGGGACTTGCGGTCGCGGCTCCGGCCAGCGCCGACGAAACCGGCTACTTCACGGAACTGACCGATTACGGGTACGGGGACACCTCCCAGGACGTCGCCCTGGATCTCGGTTACTCCATCTGTGAAGACCTCGCCAACGGTGTGCCCCAACAGGTCACGCTCGACGCCATCTACGAGAACACCAACGAGAACGTCGATGCCACCGACGCGACCTTCCTGTACAAGGCTGCGATCCTGCACCTCTGCTGATCAGCCCCTGCCCGAGGACGGCCCCGTCGTCGTACCGCCACGGGGACGTCCCCGTGCGTCCGGAGCCGGCGGCGAAATCCTTGCGCTGTCAACGACTCTGCCCCAGTTCGTACCCGCCACGACCAGGACGGCGCCGAGTACACCGAGCACGGTGACCCGATCCCCGGCCAGCCCCACCCCGATGGCCGCCGCCCACAGCGGGTCGGTACCCAGCAGCAGGCTCATGCGTGCCGGCGTACTGGACCGCACCGCCCACGTCTGGATGCCGAAGGCGAAGACCGTGCACGCCAGCGCGAGATAGGCGGTCAGAGCCCAGTCGCGGCCGGACATCTGGGGTACCGCCGAGAACTGTCCGAGTACGCCCGCGGGCATCGCCGTCAGCACCGTCACGGTGGCCAACTGCACCAGCGTCACCGCCGCCGGATCCAGCCGGCGTGCTGCCGAGGTCCGCGACAGCACGGTGGCGTGCACGGCCCGCAGCACCGCCGCGGCCACGATCAGGACGTCCCCCGTGCCGGGAAGCGCGAACCCACCCGACTGGGTCAGCGCCATGCAACCGAGCACCACGATCGCCGCCGGTGCGTAGAACAGCGGCGCGACGGCGCCCCGGCCACCCAGCAGCGGGGTGATGACCACCGTCAGCGCCATGAGGAGCCCCGCGTTGGACGCCGATGTCCCTGTCACACCGTATGTTTCACATACGCAGACGGCGGTGAGTATCGCGCCGAACAACGATCCGGCGATCAGTTCGTCGCGGCCGACGTGCGCGATCCGGCGCCCCAGCACCAGCCCGAGTACTGCGGCGGCCAACCCGAATCGCAAGGCCAGGAAGGCCAGAACGCTGTCCGCGTCGACGACTTCCTTGGCGGCGAGGTAGCTCGATCCCCACACCAGCGCCACCGCCAGCAGTGCAAGGTCGACACGGGAGCGAGTCACGGGAGTAAGCGTGCCGCGGCATCAACCATTCAGTCCAGCTACTTTTTCTACCGCCGATAAGTAGTATCCCTACATGGATACCCTCCGGTTGCGGATGTTGCGCGAGCTTGCCGACCACGGCACCGTCGCCGCGGTGGCCGATGTCCTCGCGATGACTCCGTCGGCGGTCTCCCAGCAGCTCAAGACCCTGCAGCGGGAGGCAGGTGTCGCACTGCTGGAGCCGGCGGGCCGGCGGGTTCGGCTGACCGACGCCGGGCAGGTTCTGGTCGGGCATGCCGAGCGGGTGCTCGCCGCGCTGGACCGTACACAGGCCGATATGGACAGCTACCGGACCACCGCCCGCGGTCAGGTGACGGTGTCCTTCTTCCCGTCCGGTGCCGCGATGTTGTTGGCACCCTTGATCGTGCACGCCCACCGGCAGGGAGTCCAGGTGATCGGCCGCGATGTCGACGTGCCGGCCGCGCGGGCTCCCCAGCAACTCACCGATGTCGATGTGGTGGTCGTCCATCGCGATGAGCGCGACACCGAGGCCTGGGGGCCGAGATTCAGCTCGACTGTCCTGCTGCGCGAACCACTGGACGTGCTGCTGCCGCCGGAACACCCGCTGGCGGGCAGGGCGCGCCTGGAACTTTCCGAGCTCGCCGATCAGGACTGGATCGGCGTCGAGGGTGGGCTCATGGTCGATGACGTATTCAAGTCGATCGCCACCATCACCGGGGTGGCGCCCCGAATCACCCAACGGGTCAATGACTTCCGGGTCCTCGAGGAGCTGGTGCAGGCCGGTATCGGGATAGCGCTGCTGCCCCGCTACGTCGTGCTCGCACGCGACCTGGTGCGCCGCCCGATCGGCGATATCAAGCTCGCCCGACGTATCGAGGCGGTGACGCGAACCGGGGCCGAGGCCCGGCCGGCGATCGCGCTGGTGCTCGAGGAACTGCGCGTGATCGCCACCGCGGTTGCTCAGCAGGACAGCGAGTAGGTGTTGGCGAGATCGTCCTGAGTCACGCAGGCGTCCTGGCCGACCGTGTCGATGACGATATCGGACTCCGGGATCCGCGTCTCGTAACGCCAGCCGGGCGGCGGGGTCAAACGCGCGGCCAGACCGGGCAGGTCGGCCGGGCTCAGCGCCGCATCGACCGTCTGGCTGTAGGTCTGCATGATCCACCGCCGACCATCCGGGTCGACCAATTCGTAGATCGGCCGCCCCGCGGCAAAGACGAACACCGCCTTCCGGTCGACCCTGTTCTGTTGGTAAGGGCCAGGATTCAGCGACGCAAGCCGCACCGTGGCCTGCCGGGTCATCTCCAGGCCGCCGAACGTGGCCCGTGTGGTGAGCTGTTCGGGCGCCTTGACGATCCCGCTCATCAGCCAGTACCGCGGACCGTTGAGGATCGCGGCGACCGCACCGTGTTCGGCGGCAATCGCCACAGCATCCAACCGATCCCACAGTTCGGCGGGGCAGTCGTTGAGCGGAAACGTGTTGTAGACCGTCGCCTCCAGGTCCGCGCCCATCGCCCGGATCAGCAGCACCTCTCCGTACCGCTTGCCGAACACATCCTCCCCGGACTTTGCCATTGCCGGATCGTAATACCGGGTCGGCGCCTAGAGGTACTGCCCCAGATTGGACTCGGTGTCGATGGCACGACTGGCCGACGAGCTCTTGCCGGTGACGAGCGTGCGGATGTAGACGATCCGCTCGCCCTTCTTGCCCGAGATGCGGGCCCAGTCATCGGGGTTCGTCGTGTTCGGCAGGTCCTCGTTCTCGGCGAACTCGTCGACGATCGAATCCAGCAGGTGC
>SXGT01810681.1_pt1 | contig 11186 bp, 12 predicted proteins | sample 3176221 | NCBI WGS metagenome assembly SXGT01 (sample SAMN11356862, study PRJNA531348) | freshwater metagenome | isolation source: freshwater sample F1-120 | place: China: Fuxian Lake, Yuxi | collected 2017-12-25
GATTGCGGTGAGCGCAGAAAGCCGAAACCGTCCGAAAGAATTTCAACCACGCCGGCGCCGCCGATCTCTACGCCGCGTTCAGCGACGGATTTCAGAATGGCGAACAGCATGTCCTGGGTGCGCAATGTGTTGGCGCCCTCGATCTCAAGCGATTCCGCGAGAGCGAGGATTTCAGCCGGGGTTTTGCGCTTGAGCTCTTGCAGCGTGAGCGAGGTGAGCTCTTCGATAGCCTGTGTGTCAGTCATAGTCTTCTCGGGGGAGGCGGACGCCAGGCGCGGGTTCGCGCGGGCAGGGCCGTCTGATGGAAGGAAAGTTCGGCGGATGGGAAGTTTGTGGCGCCGCCGTCGCACGCGCGCTTTGGGAAAGCACGCTTAGCCGCATGGACACCACATAGCGCCGAAAGCGTCAAGCGAAGCTTAACCGGAGCTGGCCGGTTCAGGGTTCGAGTGTCGCCAGGAGCACGGCGGCGATGGCCACCAAGAACGGCACCTCACCCATGATCCGCCAGAAGCGAACGGTGCGCTTGCGCTCCCCAGCGGCCAATTGCTTGCCAGCGCTAGATAGGAAGCCCTGGTAACCGCTCAAGCCCAGCACGAGGAGGAGTTTTCCCCAAAACCAGTGAGGGACCGTGCCGAGGACCTCAGGCAAAGGCCGGTTCCAATCGCCGGTAACGTAGGTGGCGAAGAGGAAGAGGCCGAACGACCAAGCCAGGATGAAGCTCGGGATCAGGATGATCATGCGCAGGTTGCGCGCGGCCTTTATCATCGCCGCCTCGAGCTCGCCACCCGGCGTCGATGCCGTGATGTGGGCGTAATAACGAGGGAGGATCAGCAGCCCAGCGATCCAGGCAATCACCGCGATGATGTGCAGCCCGCGCGCCAAATCGTAGCCGATTACGTGTTCCATCAGCCCGCGATACTCCATCAAGCTCGGTTTGGGCAGAGGCCCCATTGCGCCGGGCATAATCTGCCCCCGGCTTCGGATTGTATCTTGCCCGGCGCCGCAAGCGCCCGTTCAGCCAGACTGGCCAGCGCGTCGATGAAACGCGGGGCCGCTCCGGGAGTGGGGGCCCGGAGATAGAATGGCAGGTTCAGCTCCTGCGCCAGTTGAGCATACTCAATGTCGAGTTCGACAAGCGTTTCGACATGCTCGGACACGAAGGCGATCGGCGAGAGTATAACGCCTACACTGTCGTTTGCCGCTGCATGCAGGGAGTCTTCGGTGGAAGGACCGATCCATTTCAAAGGCCCCACCCGGGATTGATAACAGACCTGCGTTTGCCAATCCGCCGGCAATAGCCGAGCGATTGCAGCGGCGCCGCGCTCCACCTGCCATTGATACGGATCACCACTGTCGATGACGCGTTGCGGTAAGCCATGCGCTGAGAACAATACCCTCGGCCGATCCGGAGAACCGCCATTGCGCCACGTTTCCAAAATCGCATCGGCATGCGCCTGAGCAAACAATGCGCCTGCGGGATAGCAGCAAATCGTGGAAGCAGGCAGCTTGCTCGCCTGACGCCAAGCATTCAGCGAAGAGGCTGTCGTGGTGCTCGAAAATTGCGGATAAAGCGGCAACAGAATAGCATCCGTCGCACCCCAAGCTTCAGCGGATCGCGCCGCATCTTTTACAAACGGCTTCCAATAACGCATCGCGGGGAAGCATTTGAACGTCACGTTGCTAACGCGCTTTGATATCTCTGTCTCAAGCGCTTCAACTTGCTTCATTGTTTCCGGCAAAATCGGTGAGCCGCCCCCCATCAAGGCGTAGTTGGCTTTGGCAAGTTTCTCGCGCGTGCGTGAGATTAGTTGAGCAATAAAAAATCGCATCGGTTGCGGCGCGCCGATGATCGCCTTGTCATTGAACAGGTTGAACAAGAACGGGCGAACCGCTTCTTGATTGTCGGGCCCGCCAAGATTGAAAAGAATAATCGCCACGCGCCGCGAGGTCATGACGCGCAAGCCAGGCCCGTCATCGAGCCCAGGGGAGGGCTCACTTTCGCGCGGAACAGCGCTCATAAACCAGCTTTCACGACCCGCACGAGCCGTTCAACATTTTCCGGTGTGGCTTGTGGCGTAATGCCGTGACCGAGGTTGAAAATGTGAGGCGCGCTTTTGAATGCGATCAGCACATCTCGCGCCGCACGATCGAGGGCCTCACCGCCAACAACGAGTGTCTGTGGATCAAGATTGCCCTGAAGCGCCATTCCTTCTGGCGCCGCTTCAAAGGCGTAATCGGCTGTCGTCTGTGTATCAATACCTAGAGCATTGATGCCCGTTTCGTTGGCGTAGGCTCCAATTTGTACGCCGGCGCCGCGCGGAAAACCTATGATGGGAACGGTGACACCCAGCGCCCGGACACGATCGATCAGCTTTCGCGTCGGCTGAATGATGACACGTTGAAAGATCGCTGGCGGCAGGCCCTCAGCCCAACTCTCGAATATCTGCAAGCAATCAGCGCCAGCTTTCACCTGAGCAGCTAAGTGCTGGGCGGTGGTCTCAACCAGCACATCGAGCAGTGCATAAACATCGTCGGGCCTTTCATAAATTGCACGACGCGCCTCGTCCTTTTCACCGCCGCGGCCCTGGAGCATGTAGGTGCCAACCGTCCAGGGCGCGCCGGCAAACCCGATCAACGCAACGCCAGCCGGAAGATTAGCTTTGATCCGTTCAACCGCCTCATAGACCGGCGCCAATCTTTGAATGGCCTTTTCAGGCTCACCGAAAGTCCACTTAGGTTCGCCCAAGAGCGGCGTGAGCCGCGGACCTTCGCCTTCCACAAACCAGACCTTCTGGCCCAGAGCGTCCGGCACAACCAAAATATCCGAGAACAAGATCGCCGCATCGAGCGGAAAACGGCGGAGTGGCTGCATCACAGCCTCCGTCGCCAAAGCTGGGGAGTAGCAGAAGTCGAGAAAGTTCTTCGCCCGAGTCCGAAGTTCCCGATACTCCGGCAGATAGCGCCCTGCCTGACGCATGATCCAAATGGGAGGCGTCTCCAAGCGCTCCCCATTGAGGACGCGTAAGAGCGCAGGAAGGTTTTCCCCTTCGGCCATGGCTTCCTTCCAAACTAAATTCTTGAACCGGGATTAATGGAGACTCGTTGTTGTGGCGATACGCAAACCGGGACAATTCGGATGCCCACAGGCCGTCCACAGACTTATCCTTGCCGGCGCCGCCCCGGAAGCTCTTGGCGATAGAGGGTTTGTTGTCGAGAGGGCAGGCCAGCGATTCCTTGTCGCTGCCGCCGGGCCAATGTGGAAAGCCCGGGGAGGAATCGCTCATCAGGAGCAGCAAATCAGCGGGAGACTCCGATATGCGCCCCGCTACGCTCTACTCGCCGCCTGCAACCAACAACTTGTCCACACCTCGTCCAAGGCTGATATGTGAGCCCAATGCGTGAACGTCTCGCGATTTACTTCAACGTCCACCTGGTCTCGGACTCCACCGGCGAGACCTTGGCCGGAGTCATGCGCGCGACCTGCGCGCAGTTCGACAACATTCTGCCGGTTGAACACTCTTACTTCCTGGTCCGTTCCTCGCGGCAACTTGAGCGGGTGATTCGTGAGATTGAGGCGGCCCCGGGTGTCGTCATGTTCACGCTTTCAAACCTAGAGCATCGGGCGATGCTGGAAGACGCCTGCACCAAGATGAACATGCCGTGCGTTGCCGTCCTTGATCCGGTGCTGGATGTCACTTCTCGATATCTCGGCCAAGAGCTGAACCATCGGGTAGGGGCGGCGCGAAAGCTCAACGCTGAATATTTCAAGCGGATCGATGCGCTTGATTTTGCGATGTATCACGATGATGGCCAGCAAGCGATCGAGCTCAAGGATGCTGATGTCATTCTCGTTGGCGTCAGCCGCACCTCGAAAACACCGACGAGCGTCTATCTCGCGCACCGTGGAGTGAAAGCTGCGAATGTGCCCATGGTGCCAGGCGTGCCACTGCCGGCGGAATTGTTCGCCGAGAACCGGCCCTTGGTCGTGGGGCTGTTGATCTCGGCCGACCGGCTCATTCACATTCGCCGAAATCGGCTCGCGGCGATGAAAGAAACCCGAGCCGGCGATTATACCGACGAAGATGCGGTGCGGCGCGAAGTCATGGAAGCGCAAAAACTTTTCGAGCGCGAAGGCTGGCCGACCATCGATGTTTCACGCCGCTCGATTGAGGAAACCGCGGCATCGGTGCTGAATCTCCTGGCGGAGCATCGCGGCGCGTGACGCTTATTCTGGCATCCGGAAGTGCTGCGCGGCGGCAAATGCTCGAGGCGGCTGGGCTTGTTTTCGAGGTGGATACGCCGCGCGTCGACGAAGAGGCTGCCAAGCTTAGCTTGCGGGCGGAAGGTCTAACGCCGCGAGATCAGGCCGATGCGCTGGCGGAGCTCAAGGCGCTGTCGGTGTCTCGCGCGCGGTCAGGTTTCGTCATCGGCGCTGACCAGATGTTGGCGATCGAAGGCGATGTCCTCGATAAACCAAAAGACGCAGCCGAAGCTAAAGCGCATCTCCAGCGCTTGCGCGGTAACACACATGAGCTGGTGACGGCGGCGGTGGTCGCGCGCGAGGGCGCAGTGATCTGGCGCTATGTGGATACGCCGAAGCTCAAGATGCGCTCATTCTCAGATGCGTTTCTCGATGATTATCTCGATCGGGCAGGGGGTGATGTGCTGTGCTCGGTCGGCGCATATCAGCTCGAGGGTCTCGGCGCGCAATTGTTCGACCGCGTCGATGGCGACTTTTTCTCTGTGCTCGGCCTGCCGCTGTTGCCGCTGTTGGCGTTTCTGCGCGAGCACGGCGTGGTGCGCCCATGATGATTACTCCAGCCACAAAAGTTTTTGCGCTGATCGGCGATCCGGTGAGTCATTCGCTGTCGCCCTTGATGCAGAATGCCTGGATATCCGATCACGGCATTGATGCAGCGTATGTTGCACTGCCTCTCCGTAGCCTCGATCCGACAGCAGCGATTAAAGCGCTCAAAGATTTCGGCTTTGCTGGGCTCAACGTCACAGTGCCGCACAAAGAGGCGGCCGCGAAGGCGGCGGACCGCAGCGAAAGCGCTGTCGCTAACGTGTTGCGGCGCGAGGATGACGGCTCGTTCTCTGGCTTTAATACCGACGGTTCCGGTTTTCTCGATGCACTTAGCGAAGCGGCGCCGGATTGGCGCGTTCGCGTCCGGCGGGTGCTTGTCGTCGGCGCCGGCGGCGCGGCGCAGGGGATTGGCCAGGCGCTCTCGCCATTCGTCAGCACCATCCATTTCGCGAACCGCACCGCTGAACGCGGCGAGGCTGTCGCCGCCTCGCTGCCGAACGGGCGAACGTTGCGCTGGGATGATTTGGAGCGCGGCTTTGGCGCCGCTGATCTCATTGTCCAGACAACGACGCTGGGGATGGAAGACCAACAAGCGTTCGATTGGCCGGTAGCGCTCTGTCGGCCGACCTCGATCGTTGCCGATATTGTCTATCGGCCCTTGGAAACCGACTTGTTGCGTGCGGCGCGCGCTCGTGGCCTGGCGACGATGGACGGCCTCGGCATGCTTATTCATCAAGGTGCGCGGGCCTTTGAATTATGGTTCGGTATTCGCCCCGATGCCGCCAAGGCGCGGGCGCGACTAACCGCGGCGCTGACATGATCATCATTGGTCTCACCGGCTCGATCGGGATGGGAAAGTCCACGGTTGCAAACATGTTCGCGGAGGAGGGCGCGCCTGCATTCAACGCGGACGATGCGGTCCATGAACTCTATGCCCCAGGTGGCGCGGCTGTTGCTCCGGTTGAAGCCGCCTTTCCAGGTGTTACTGTGCGCGGCGGCATTGACCGCACGGCGCTATCGGCCCGTGTCGTCGGAGATGAAGCTGCTATGCGGCGCCTCGAGTCGATCGTGCATCCGCTCGTCAGGCAAGCGCAGGCGGAGTTTCTGCAGAAGGCGCGCGAGAGCGGGGTCGGCGTCGCGGTGCTCGATATTCCGCTGCTGTTCGAGGGCGGCGGCGCGAACTACGTGGATAAGGTTGTGGTCGTTTCCGCCCCTGCGGAGGTGCAGCGCGCGCGCGTGCTTTCGCGCCCCGGTATGACCGAGGAAAAGTTTGAGGCCATCCTGGCCCGACAAACGCCGGATGCCGAGAAGCGCACCCGCGCCGATTTTGTCATCGATACGAGCGGCGCCTTCGACGATACGCGGGCTCAAGTTCGCGCGGTGCTAGACGCGTTGCGCGAACAGGATTAGCTCCGTCAACATGCGCGAAATCCTCTTCGACACGGAAACCACCGGCGTCTTTCCAGACCATTTGGAAGAGAAATTGCGCGACCGCGTCGTCGAGATCGGTTGCGTCGAAGTGATCAACCTTGAGCGAACGGGGCGCGAGTTCCACGCCTACCTCAACCCGGAGCGCGACGTGCCTGAGGAGGTCGTGCGCGTGCACGGCTTGCGCCTGGAATTTCTCCGCAACCACAAACGCTTTGCTGAAATTGCGGAAGAGTTTCTCGATTTTGTCGGTGATGCGCCGCTGGTGGCGCACAATGCGGCGTTCGACCAAGGCTTCATCAATGCTGAGCTACGCCGGTGTCAGCGCGCCATTCTCGGCAATGAGCGCTTCATTGATACGCTGGCGATTGCGCGGAAGCGCTTTCCGGGCGCTTCGTGTTCGCTTGATGCACTAGCGCGGCGCTTCCAACTGGATCGGTACGGGTTTGATTTGGCGGCGCGCAAAGGCGCTGGCGGTCACGGCGCGTTGGTCGATTCGCGCATATTGGCGGAGGTGTATCTGCACTTGAAGGGCGGTCGCGAGCAGCGGCTGTCGTTCGATGCAGGGGAGGCGGTCACCGAGAGCGCGTCAATTCTGCGGCCCGTGGAGTTCGTACCGAGGGCGCCGCGTGCAACACCGCTGGCGCCCTTGGCCACACCTGAGGAGGAGGCCGCCCACGCCGCCTTTATCGCCAAACTTGGTGAAAACGCGCTCTGGCGGAAGGTTGGCTAGAACGCCCCGGTCGCCGAAGCGCCCGTCGCGCCTGACAGCGGAACGTCGCTCTTGGCCTGCCGATCCCGGAGTTCAGCCCAATAGAGCGGGGTGAAATCGATCGGGTTAATCAGAAGCGGCGGGTAGCCGCCTTCGCGCGTGACCTCAGCCAGGATTTGTCGGCTGAAGGGGAAAAGCAGCCGCGGGCACTCAATCCAGATCAGCGGCTCAACATCGTCCGGGCGCACATTCATGAATTGGAACAAGCCAGTATAGACCAGGTCCACCATGAACATGGGCGTGTCGTTACGCTTGGCATGCACGTTAATGCAAAGGTCGACCTCGACGGCTTCGCCTTGGCCGCCCATGGGCCTGGACTTCACCTCGACGCCCATGTCGATGCTTGGCTGGATGTCATAAGCCTGCGCTGAGGCCCCCATCGCATTGCGAAATGACAGCTCTTTCACAAACTGGGCGAGGACGCGCAGGTGGGGTGAATCTGCTGGCGCTGGGGCGCCCTCCGGGGCGGGATGCGTGCTCATGCGCTAATTCTCGCTGGGTAGCCGGGAAAATAGGCGGCTAGAATGAGGCGCAAGCTAAGTCAGCGCAACTCGCTGGAAGTACGCGCCTGTTGGCATTATCTTAGGGGGACGCGCAGGGTAGAGCGCGCAGTGGAGTTTGAGTTTGGGCGACGATTTCATGCAACTCGCTATCTTAGCGTTCGTTGCCGGCTTTGTGCTGTTCCGGCTTTACACCACGCTTGGCCGTCGCACGGGGGCAGAGCGTCCGCCCCAACCCGCGCCTGCGCAGGGCGACTTGCCACGCGAAGTTCCCGGCGCCTCGCCGTTCCCAACGCAAGTTGTTGAGGGCTCCGCTGGCGAGGGGCTGATGGCTATTGTGCGCGTAGACCCCAGTTTTGACGTAGAGCACTTCGTCGTGGGCTCGCGCGCTGCTTATGAACTGATCGTAAGCGCATTCGCCAAAGGTGATCAGGAGACCCTGCGTGGCTTGCTGACGCCGCGCGTTTTCCAATCCTATGCAGCGGCGATAACCGAGCGCGAGAAAACCGGCGGCGACGGCCCCGAACTGGTGCGGTTGAAATCGGCGGAGATAGCAGATGCGGCCCTGCAGGGAGACATCGCTCGCGTCACCGTGAAGTTCGAGGCCGAACTTGCCGAGGGTGCGCACGGCGTGCGTGATGCGCGCGAGCGCTGGACCTTCGAGCGTGACGTGCGTTCGCCGGATCCAAATTGGCTGTTGGCGCGCGTCCAGGCTGCGTGAGCAAGAGTAAACGCGACTTAACCGGCGAAGAAAAGAAGCTCTGGCGGCGCGTCGCGGCCAGCGTCAAAACGCGCCGACCGCTGCCCTCAGACGAAGATGCGGTTGCGCCACCGGTTAAGCCCGTCACGCGCGCCACTTCGATCGCAGCGCCTCCGCCATCACCATCACCGCCGAAAAAAGCGGCTCCTGCCCCAACATCGCTGCACAATCGAAGCGGCGAAAAGCGCGTTCGGCGCGGCAAGCTTGAGGTCGGCGGCTCGCTCGACTTGCACGGTCACACGCAAGAAAGCGCTCCGGCGGCGGTCACGCGCTTCTTGCGCGCGGCACAAAAGCGCGGCGCGACAACGGTGATCATCATCACGGGTGTGGGCCGCGGCGGGGAGGGCGTTCTGAAGCGACGCTTGCCCGACTGGCTGGCTTCGCCGGATCTGCGCGGCGTGATTAGCGGTTATGCGCCGGCGCACCGACAACATGGCGGCGCTGGCGCGTTCTACGTGTTTGTTAAGCGTCTGCGTGAAAGCGAAAGTTAAACTACGTGACCGCCGTGTTTACCAAAAAACACTGCGATTTCCAGCAGTTTTCAGCGCGCACTAACCATTACAACCAAATGTAACTCCCGCGTTCGCGCGCGTGCGCTGGAGTTCCAATGGTGGTGTTGCCGAGCATTCGTAAGTTGCGCCGCCCGCGCGGACTGGCAGCGCGTGCGGTGCTGTTCACAACAATGCTTGTGGCGATCACCGCGACGCTCTCGGCCGGCATCGTGCTTGTTGGCGCGCACCGAGAGGGCGAGCGCCAGGAGATCGAGATCGCTAGGGACTTGACCGAGCACCTCGCGGCGCGCGTTGGCGATATCATGGCGCGCGGCAATACGCGTGTTCTCACTTACATGATGGATGGCGCAACGCAGCGCGAAGAGGTGCGTAGCATCTCCGTGCGCGACGCCAGCGGCGCCATCCTGGCGCAAGCTGGCGGCAGCACTGCCGACAACCAGATGATGACACAGCTCACCCATGACGCGATGGTTGAGCGGCAAACCCTTTCAATTCGTGCTGATGACGGCGCTCTCGCAGTCGCGGCTCCGATCATACGCGAAGGGCAGGTGATCGGCTCGGTTGCACGGATGTGGGAAGTCGGCGCCTATCATTTTGACGTACTCGCGACGCTGGCGCCGTTTCTTCTGATCTTGGCGTGTCTCACGTTCGCGGCGGTGCCGCTCACGGCCGCCGCCGTGCGGCGTGCGGTGGCGCCGCTTGATGATCTTGCGCGCTACGCCGAGAAGGTGGGTGAGCATGGGCGCGCTGAGTCAATCAATCTGCGCACAGGCGATGAGTTTGAGACTCTTGCCAACGCCTTCAACAATATGACGTCTCGGCTCGACGCTTCAATGCGCCAGATCCAGGAGATTGCCTTCGTCGATCCAGCGACGCGGTTGCCGAACCAGGACCGGTTCATGCGTGAGTTGGAATATTTCCTGCTGCAAAAACGCGACGGCGCGACTGCGGCGGTTGTGGTGATCGAGTTTCAGCGTCTCGCAAAACTGATGCAGACGCTCGACCCGGATGCGGCAAAGGAGTTCCTTCGTGTGGTCGCCGATCGCTTTACAACGAGCGTGCGCACCGTCGACCGCATCGTGCGCCGCGGTGAAGGGCAGGGCGCGGCGGTAGGCGCGCGTCTTGGCGGGGTCGAGTTCGGCGTATTTGTACCGGATTTGTCGCAGGCCGATGCGGTGCGCTTTGCGCAGCATTTGAACGCCGCTCTGAGCCAGCCGTTCGATTGGCGCGGCCATAAGCTGAGCCTCGGCGCCTGCAGCGGCGTGGCGCTTGCGCCTCTTGATGGCCGTGACGCGGACGCCACCGTCCGGCATGCCCGCATGGCGCTCGGCGCGGCGCAAGAATCGCCTTCGAAGGTGAAGGTATTCACTCAATCCCTCGATCGTGAGGCTGTGGCGCGATTGACGCTGGAGCGCGAAATGCGCGGTGCGTTGGAGCGCAATGAGTTTCGGGCGTACTTTCAGCCGAAGCTCAATCTGGCGTCCGGGCGCATTGAGGGGTGCGAAGCGCTTGCACGCTGGGTGCGGCCGGACCGTACAATCATCAGCCCGGGGCGCTTTATCCCTGTCGCAGAAGAGAGCGGCCTGATCGGACCGCTGTCCGACGCGATTTTGCGTGAAGCCTGCTGGAAGGCCGCGGCTTGGGCGCGCTCTGGCCAGCCGACGAAAGTGGCCGTGAACGTCTCGGCGCTGCAATTTCGCAGTGAGCGCTTTGCCGAGAACGTCCTTCGTGTCGTGCAGCATGCGGGTTTGGCGCCGCAGCTGCTTGAGCTTGAGATCACCGAATCGATGGCGCTCGAAGATATCGACCGCGCCCTACGTGTGGTGCAGCCGCTTCGCGAGGCCGGCGTACGCCTGGCGATCGACGATTTCGGCTGCGGCCATTCCAGCCTGGCTGCACTCTCAAAGCTGCCATTCGATGTCATCAAGATCGACCAGCAATTTATCCGGGCGCTGGAGCGCGGCGACGTGCAGGCGGGCGCCATCATAGAAATGATCTTGGCGTTGGCCCGGACGCTCGACCTGGAAGTTGTCGCTGAGGGCGTCGAGCGTCGCGAGGAAGTCGAGTTCATGGCGCAACGCGGCTGCCATTGGGCGCAAGGCTTTCTCTATGGCGCGGCCGTGACTGCAGGGGAATTCACGGAACTGCTCCGGCGTCAGGCTGGTGACGATGTCGAGGCCGAAGACGCGGCTTGATCCGGCGGTGCGCGTCCGCCACATGAAGCGGCATGAGTGATCAAGAGAACTGGCACGGCACGACGATCGTTTGCGTGCGCAAGAACGGCAAAGTCGTGATCGCCGGCGATGGCCAAGTCTCCGCTGGGCCGACGATCCTGAAGGGGAACGCCCGCAAGGTCCGTCAGCTGGGGACGGGGGGCGTCATTGTCGGCTTTGCTGGCGCCACCGCC
>SXGT01051066.1_pt1 | contig 11185 bp, 11 predicted proteins | sample 3176221 | NCBI WGS metagenome assembly SXGT01 (sample SAMN11356862, study PRJNA531348) | freshwater metagenome | isolation source: freshwater sample F1-120 | place: China: Fuxian Lake, Yuxi | collected 2017-12-25
ATCGCGCCCGGCGTGATCGCCACCGAGCTCACGCGCGATCGCCTGAACACCGCGCGCTTCCAGGCGGCCATCGTCGGCACCACCCCCATGGGCCGCCCCGGTCTGCCCGAAGAGGTGGCCGGTGCCGCCGCCTTCCTGTGCAGCGACGACGCGGGCTTCGTCACCGGCCAGGTGCTGGCGGTGGACGGGGGACAGACCTCGAGCGCCTACATCAGCGACGCGCTGGTGGAAGGCTGGGTCCGCGCCCATCCCGATCCCGCCACAGCCTAGGACCCCATGCGCATTGCACTCATCACCGGAGGCGCCAGCGGGCTGGGCCTGGCCACCGCCCACCGCCTTGCTGCCGACGGCCTGACCGTGGCCGTGGCCGACCTCAGGCCCGACGCAGCCCGCGCTGCCGCTTCGCAACTCAGCGGCAGCGGGCACATCGGCCTGGCCATGGACGTGACCATCGAAGACAGCGTGAGCGCCGCCTTCGATGCCGTGCAGGCGCAGCTGGGTCAGGTGACGGTGCTGGCCTGCTTCGCCGGCATCCTGAGCACCAGCCCGACGCCGGGTCGCCTGCCCACCACCGACATCACGCTGCACGAATGGGACACCGTGATGCAGGTGAACGCGCGCGGCAGCTTTTTTTGCGTGCGCGAGATGCTGCGCCGGGCGAACGGGCGGCCACTGGAGCAGGGTCGGATCATCACCGTGTCTTCCCTGGCCGGCCAGATCGGTGGCTTGCAGAGTGGTGCCGCCTACAGCGCCTCCAAGGGCGCGGTGCTGGCCCTGTCCAAGGTGGCCGCGCGCGAGGCCGCGCCGCTGGGCATCACCGTCAACACCATCTCGCCCGGCCCCATCGACACGCCCATGCTGCACCAGACTGTGCCGCCCGAGCAGCAAGGCCAGAAATACCTGGGCACGGCCAGCGTGCCGCTGGGCCGCATCGGCCTGCCCGACGAAATCGCCGCCGCCGTGGGCTACCTGGTCTCGCCCGGTGCGGCCTTCGTCACCGGCGCCACCATCGACGTCAACGGTGGCCTCTTCATGCGCTGAACCGAATGAACGCCCCCACAACCTGCCCCTTTCAAACCGGCGGACCCGGCAGTGGGTTCAAACCCTACTACGGACCCGAGCTGCACGCTGCGCTGGAAACGCTGCGGCGCGACGAGCCGGTGTTCTGGTGCGAAGAGATCGGCTACTGGGTGCTGACCCGGCACGAGGACGTGCACGCCGTGCTGCACGACGGCGTGCGCTTCTCGTCTCAAAACACCACGCGGCCGGTGACGCCCATGCACGCGGATGCGCAGAAGATCCTGCAGGACGGTGGTTACGCGCCCACCGGCAGCCACTCCAGCCTGGACGGCGACACCCACCGGCGCATCCGCGGCGTGACCCAGCAGGTGCTCAACCTGCGCGAGTTCATCCAGCTCGAGCCGCACATCCGTCAGCTGGTGGCCCATGCCCTGGACCGCATCGAGGGCCAGGTGGAAGTGGACCTGCTGCGCGACTTCAACTACGAACTGCCTGCGATGGTGGTGTTCAAGCTGCTGGGCATTCCCGACTCGGACATTCCGGACGTGAAGAAATGGGCCGGCACGCGCAGCGTGATCGACTTCAGCCCCGCCACCTACGCGCAGCAGATCGAGGGCGCGAAGAACCTGGTGGCTTACTGGCAATACTGCCGCCGCATGGTCGAGGACCGGCTGAAGCGGCCGCGCGACGACTTCACCAGCCGCATCCTGGCCATCCGCAACGGCGACGACCGTGTGATGACGCTGGGCGAGGCCACCAACCACACCTTCGGCGTGGCCTTCGCCGGCCATGAAACCACGACCAACCAGCTCACCAACACCTTCCGCAGCCTGCTGCAGCACCGGGATCAGTGGCAGCGGTTGTGTGCCGAACCTTCGCTGGCGGCCAACACGGTGGAGGAGGGCATGCGTTACGCCGGGGCGGTCATCGGCTGGCGCCGTGTCGCCCTGCAGGACGTGAACAGTCGCGGCGTGGCCATTCCCGAGGGTGCGCCCATCATGCTGTCGTTCGCATCGGCCAACCGCGACGAGGCGGTGTTCGAGCAGCCGCACCGCTTCGACATCGCGCGCGCCAATGCGCGCCGCCAACTCACCTTCGGCAATGGCGTGCACTTCTGCCTGGGCGCGCCGCTGGCGCGGCTCGAAATGAAGATCGTGTTCGAAGAATTCGCCAAACGCTTTCCGAAGCTGCGGCTGCGCGAGCCCGATGAGGCCAGGCACATGCACACCTTCGTTTTCCGCGCCCCCGAGGCGCTTCCCGTGGAACTTCAATGAGCAGCCATTTCTTCGTGGACAAGACAGCGGTGATCACCGGCGGCGCCAGTGGCGTGGGCCTGGCGCTGGCCCATCAACTGCTCGGGGTCGGCGCCAACGTGGTCATCGTCGACCGCGACGCCGCCGCCATGGAGCAGGCGCTGCAGGGCATGGACGGCGCGCGCGCCCTGGGCGTGCAGGCCGATGTCGCCCAGCCCGCCGACGTGCAGCGTTACGCGCAGGCGGCGGTACAACGCTTCGGCCGCATCGACCTGTTCCACAACAACGCCGCCATCGTCGGTCCGCAATCGTCCCTGCTGGATTTCGACATGGACGATTTCGACCGCATCTTCGCGGTGAACGTGCGCGGCATGCTGCTGGGCATGCAGGCCGTGGGCAAGGTGATGCGCGACCAGGGCGAGGGTGCGATCGTGAACACCGCGTCGGTGTCGGGCCAGCGCAGCAGCCGCCCGGAAGCGGGTCTGGGGGTGTACGGCGCGTCCAAGGCCGCGGTGATCCGCATGACGCAGCAGGCCGCGCTGGAGTTCGCGCCCCATGGCATCCGCATCAACGTGATCTGCCCGGGCCCGATCGACACACCCTTGTTGCGCAGCACCTTCCGGGTGGATGGGCGCACCGAGGCCGAGGCCGAGGCGGCTTTGAAGCAGCATTTCCTGAACCAGCCGCTCAAGCGGGCGGCGAGTGCCGACGAAGTGGCCAACCTGGTGTTCTGGCTGCTCTCGCCGCAGGCCAGCATCGTCACCGGCGCGGTCTACAACGTCGATGGCGGCATGACCGCCTGAGCCGGACCGCGGTGCGCCGGCTCAGCCGACGAACATGCCGCCGTTGACGTCGAGGATGGCGCCGCTGGTGAACGAGGCCATGGGCGTGCACAACAGGGCGATGGGCCAGCCCAGTTCTTCGGGGCGCCCCATGCGCTTCATGGGCAGGATGCTGGTGTCCACCTTGAGCGTGGCCGACAGCGGCGTGGCCACGATGCCGGGCGCCACGCCATTGACCAGCACGCCGTGGCCGACCGCACGGCGCGACAGCCAGCGCACCAGCGTGTGCACACCGCCCTTGGAGGCGGCGTAGGTGGCGTATTCCTGCGAGTCGTTGGGCAGGCCGCCGCCGTTTCGGCCGGCGGCCGAGCCCACCAGCACCACATAACCTTCGCCTGCGCGGATCATCTGGTCCACGCAGGCGCTGACCAGCTTCATCGTGGCGCGCACGTTGATGCCCATCACGAAATCGAAGCTCTCTTGCGCACCCATGCCAGGCGGGGCGCCGAACACACCGGCCACACTCGCCAGCGAGAAATACGGACCCGCATCGAGCAGCGATCCTTGCACCGCGTCGTCGGTGAAGTCGCCCTGGATGCAGCGTGGCGAGGCGGCGCCCGCTGCCTTCACCAGCTCGGCCGTTTCCTCCAGCGCGCTGCGGTCCGTCAGCATCAGCTCGGCACCGAGCGCGGCCAGGCAGACCGCAGCCGACTGCCCGATGCCGCTGGCGGCACCGGTCACCAGCGCACGGCGCCCCTGCAGCGACAGGGCGCCGGGCAGCGCGATCGCCATCAGTCGAGGCTGACGAAGGTGCCGCCCTTGACCTGCAGCAGCACGCCGCCGTAGCTCGGGTTGCGCTTCTCGTCCACGCTCCAGGTGCCGTTGCCCAGCACCATCGGCACGTTGTTCAGTTTGGCGAGTTCGTCGCGGATCTTCTGGCGGTCGGGATTGGGGCCGGCGTTGCGCACGGCCTGCACGGCCACGGTGGCCAGCGCATAGCCCATGCCCGCCCAGTTGTCCGGCATGCTCTTGTACTTGGCCTGGTAGGCCTTCACGAACGCCTGGGTCTGCGGCGAGGTGCTGTTGGGCGAGTAGTCGGAAACCACGTAGGTGCCTTCCACCGCCTTGCCGCCGGCCTTGATGAAACCGAGCGAGCCGAAGGTGCTGGGGCCGAAGATCTTCACCTTGGGGTCCAGGCCGGCCTGGCGAATCTGGATGATGAGGTTGGCGGCCACCTCGGCCGGTGCGGCGATGAAGATCGCATCGGTCTGCATCGATGAGACCTTGGTGGCCAGGGCCAGGAAGTTGCTTTCAGACGCGACGAACTTCTCATCGGCCACGATGGTGGCGCCCGCCCCCTTCATGTAGGCGACCAGTGCGTCCTTCTGGCCCACATAACCGTCGTTGCTCTGGTCGATGATGGTGACCATGCGCTTGACGCCCTGCTTCTCCACCGCGAGCTTGCCCAGGAAGTTCATGATGTCCACCGGCGTGGCCTGGATCTTGAAAGCCCAGGGACCGGTGGCGAGGATGCCGGGCGAGCTGCCGATGGCGAGTATCGGCACCTTGAGTTCGTTGGCCACCGGTGCACCGGCCAGGGCTTCGCCGCTGGTGGTGGGGCCGAGGATCAGCATGGCGTTGTCGCGCTTGATGAACTGGTTCACCAGGCTGATCGACTGGCCCTTTTCGCCGGCGGTGTCGCCCTCGAAGATCTTGAACTTGTTGCCACCGGGCAGGCCGGCCGCGTTGGCTTCCTCCAGCGCCAGCTTCATGGCGTTCTGAATTGGAACGCCGCCGAACGCGTAGGCGCCGGTCATGGCGTTGAACACGCCGACGGGGATGTCCTTGCCCTGGGCAAAGACGAGTGGCGTGGCCGCGATGAGCGCGGCGGCCAGTAGGGTGTGCCTGCGACGAATAGCCATGTGATGTCTCCTGGGTGGGTGCGGTGGGACCGGCGCGTGCCGAGTCGGTTACCAGTATCAAAAACGCCGCGGCAACGGTCAGTCCCCTCGTACGGGGACCGTCTCAGGGTTACCCCCAGTGGAGGTCTTCAGGCGCCGCCCAGCCGCGCGCCATAGGGCGCCGGACGCAGCAGGTGGGCTTCTGCGCTGCCGATGAGCGGTGCACCGTGCGCCTGCTGTTCGCTGGCACGCGCGGCGTTCACGCCGGCATCGAGCGCGTGCGCGGTCCAGGCGGCTTCGCGCGTGGCCAGGTCGGGCCAGGCCAGCAGCAGCACCGCGCGCGGCAACTGCTGGCCCATGACCTGATCGAACACGCCCAGCACCTGCGCGCCCTGCGTCTGGAGGCACGGCAGATCGACCTGTGCCAGCGCGTCGTGCGCGGCGGTGGCGGCCTGCGGCAGCAGGTCCAGCAGGCGGAGTTCATGAAGACCTTGCGACGTGGGCGAGACCGGTGCGGCCTGCTGCCACGCGGGCGAGGCGCGCAGCACCAGCACATGCGAACGCTCGAGCATCTGATCACCGCCGTGCGCGTCCTCGTACTGCTTCCACCACTGGGGATCTGTGTAGAAGCGGCCCCAGGCGGCCATGCGCGCATCGAGGTCGGGCCAGTGCAGCAGGTAGGCCAGCATCGAGGTCATGGGGCCGGCGAAGCTGTCCCAGTAAGCCAGGGGCGCGGGGATGCCGGCGCGTTCGAACAGCGGCGGCACTTCGTGCGCGAACTGGTGGTGCATGTCCGGCAGGCGGCGCGGCAGCATTTCGTACAGGCGCAGTTCCCAGAAGCCCTGTGCGCTCATGGCATCACACCAAAGTTGGCTTCGGGCTCGCCACCCGGCAGCGGAGAAAGCAGCAGCGTCTGGTCATCGCCGAACAGCCGCCGGCGCAGGCGGGTGCGGTCCTCGTCGCGCCGGCGCCAGAAGCGCGGCTCCACATCGAGCCGCGCCCAGGCCTGCTGCTGCGTGGCGAAGTCCGGCCACGCGAAGAAGGTCGCCATGCGCGGGCGGTGCGCGCCCAGCAGCAGGTCGAACACGCCAAGCACCTGCGCGCCCATGGCCTGCAGCAGCGGCAGCGTCGACTCGCCCATCACCTTCGCGGCCTCTGCCGCATGGCCGTTGAGCACGCGCTGGATGCGCAGTTCGAAGAGGGCATCGGGCGGCAAGGCGGTTTCGCGCCGCGCGGCCTGCCAGGCGGGGCTGGCGCCGTAGATGGCGGCTTCGTGGCGACCGGGCAGCGCGGTGAGGGGGTGCGTGCCGGCGGTGATGGCGGCTTCGCGGTCGTTCAGGTGCTGCCATCGGTGCAGCAGCACCACGCCGGGCACCGGTGCACCCGCGGTGATGCGCCACGCGCCCACGCACGCCGGAGACAGCGGCGCCGGTGCCGTGCCGGACGCGGCGCCCAGTACCAGCTCGAAGTACATCGGCGTGCCTTCCCGGTTTCAGGCCCGCAGGCGCAGCGGCAAGGTGTCCAGCGTGCGCAGGGTGTTCACGGGCCGCCAGTGCGCAGGGCCGTTCGGCTCGATGGCGGTGACGCGGCGCAGGAGGGCGCCCAGGATGGACTCGGCTTCCAGCCGCGCGATCATCTGCCCGATGCAGACGTGGGCGCCGTGGCCGAAGGCGCGGTGCACGCCGGTGGTCTGGCGCGTCACGTCGAACCGGTCGGGGTCTTTCCACTGGCGCGGGTCGCGGTTGGCCGCACCCATGTGGTACCCCACCTTGGTGTCGGCGCGCAATTTCACGCCGCCCAGCTCCACGTCCTGCGTGGTGGCGCGGAACATCACCTGGGCGGGCGACTCCAGCCGCAGCGCTTCTTCGAATGCGCCCTTGATCAGCTTGCCAGGGTCCTGCCGCACGCGCTCGAGCTGGTCGGGGTTTTCGGCCAGCAGCTTGAGCGTGGAGCCGATGCCCGCCATGGTGGTGTCCACGCCGGCGCGGAAGAAGGTGCGCACGTGAAAGGGTGCCGTGCCGGCATCGAACTCGCCCGCGTCTTCGGCCAGGTAGATGCGTTCGCCGAAGCCGCCGGGCAGCATGTTCTCGCGCTGCAGCGCCTGCGCATACCACTCCATCAAAGGTGCGGTCTTTTCCATGGCCGCCTGCAGGCGTGCGTTGTTGGGGCCGAGCTGGTTGAAGTTGAGCTCGCCGGTCTGCTTGATGCGTTCAGGCGGCACGTCCACCCCCAGCACCTGCGGGAACACGCTGAGCACGAAGGCTTCTGCGATGTCGGCCACGCCGTCGATCTCACCCTTGGCCAGTGCGGCTTCGGCCACCTTCTCGGCGTGTTGTTCGAAGGCTTCGCGCCAGGTCTTCACCACCAGCGGCGAGAGGATCTTCTGCAGTGCGGCCCGGATGCGCGTGTGTTCGGGTGGGTCCACTTCGGTGATGGGGCTGCGTGGGCGCCAGGCACCGGGTTTTCGGATGTCGCTCATGCCGACACCGCCCGAGGTGGTGAAACGCGCGAAATCGCTGGCCACGATGCCGGCCTCGGCGTGGCGACCCACGGCGTAGTAGCCGTGCGGCTGGATGAACACGGCGGGGCCGAGTTCGCGCATGCGCTCGAACAGCGGATAGGGGTTGGCGAGGTTCTCGTCGGAGAACGGATCCTCGTCCAGCACCGGGGCGTCGGGTACGTGAAGCGGCGTTGCCGTGGCGGTGTTCATGGTGATCTCCTGGGTCCTTACTGGCCGTCCGGCAGCACATACACGCTGGCCGAGCGGATGAGCCAGCCGTCTGGCGTGCGGGCGAAGCGCAGCGTGTACTTGCCGAACATCGAAAACTTGCCCGGTCCGTCTCGCCAGTCGGTGATGAGGGCGCGCGCATGCCCCAGCGCGTCGTCGGCGTGGGCGCCGGGCTCGACGTAGAAGTCGGTGAACTGGTGGTGCATGCGCTGGCGGAATTTCTTCTGCATCACCTCGGTCATCAGCGCACCGAGCTGGGCGCGCCCGATGGTCTCGGGTGGCAGGCCGGAGCCGCCCATGGAAGCGGGTGGCGAGTTCTCGCGCGTCCAGGTGGCGTCTTCGGTGAAGAGGTCGATGAAGCGGGGGTCTCCGGCGTCGGCCAGATGGCCGTAGCGGGCGAACAGGTTGCGGATCTCGAGTTCGTCGTCGACGCTGAGTCTGGGAAAGCGCATGGGGTTCTCTCGTTGCAGGGATGCTGTCATCGGGTCACCAGGTCACCATCAGCCGGCGCAGCGCGCGAAACGAGGTGTTGGGGGTGTAGGGGAGTTCCTGGCCGGTCACCAGCGCCAGATCGGGCAGGCGCGCGGCCAAACGCTGCGCCATCACCTCCAGTTCCAGCCGCGCCAGCGGTGCGCCCAGGCAGAAGTGCGCGCCGGTGCCGAAGGCCACATGCTGCAGCGCGTTGCGGCGCGTGGGAATGAACAGATCGGGTTGGGCGAACTGCTGCGGATCGTGGTTGGCGGCGGCGAACATCAGCAGCAGGCGCCCGCCGGCGGGCACGGTCACGCCGTCCAGTGTCACGTCTTCCCGCGCCTGGCGCCGCCAGGCCTGCACCGGCGGGTCGATGCGCAGCGACTCTTCGACCACCGGGGCCATGGCCTGCTCGCCCCGCGCGATGGCGCTCCAGAGTTCGCGTTGCGGCAGCACCGCCTTGAACAGGTTGGCGGCCGCGCTCGAGGTGGTCTCGTGGCCGGCGAACAACAGGTTGAAGGCGATGGCGCCGATCTCGTGCAGCGTGGCGCGGCTGTCGTCGCCGCCTCGCAGACGAATCAGATCGCTGATGTAGTCGTCACCCGGTTGTTCCACCTTGCGCTGCACCAGAGCATGGGCGTATTGGTAGTACTCGACCGCGCCGGTGGACAGCTTGACCTGCTCCTCGTCGCTGGGGCGGCCCCAGGTGAGCACCACACGGCTGGACGCCCAGTCCTTGACCCGGGCCACGTCCTCGGCCGGTATGCCCAGCAGTTCGAACAGGGCCAGTGCCGGCACATCCCAGGTGAGCCCCGCCACCAGGTCGGCCGGCCGGGGCCCGGCCACCAGGCGATCCAGGTAGGTGTCGACCGTGCGTTCGATGAAAGGTCGCAGGGCGGCGAGGCGCTCGCGCGTGAGCGGGGCACCGAAGAAGGTGCGGTAGCGGGTGTGGCTCGGCGGGTCGTTGTTCACCAGCAGCGGCGGCACGTTGAACCCCGAATCGGCAATGATGCCGCGCGCGTGCGGGCAGAGCGGCTTGAGCGGGTCGGACACCAGCAATGCGGAATAGCGCTGCGTGTCGCGCAGGACCGCCTTGACCGTCTCGAACCGGGTGACCACCCAGGAACCGATGGCGGGCGAGAAGAACACCGGTTCGCTCGCGCGCAGCTCGGCCAGCGTGGCGTAGGGGTCCTGCACGTACTCGGGCTCGAACGGATCGAACCGGTCGCTGGCGGGGGTGCGCGGGCCCTCGGCCTGCGATGACGCGTCGGTGGACAGTGGGCGCAATGGATGCTCCTGGCGTTCGGCTGCGGGGGGTTCACGGTAGACCCGGGGACCGGCGGGGTCAGTCCCCCTGGGGCGGGACGTCGGGCAAACCCGTCCCACCTCAAGGGGACATACCGGCATCGTGCCGCCTTCTATGCTCGGCGCCATGCTGATGCAACAACTCCTCAATGGCATCGTGGTCGGCAGCGTCTACGGGCTGTTCGCGCTCGGCTTCACGCTGCTGTTCGGCGTCAATCACATCATGAACATGGCCCATGGCTCGGTGTTCATGTGGGGTGCCTTCGCCGGGCTGTATTCCATGCTCGTGCTCGACGCGCCGGTGTATGTCGCGCTGCTGGTGGGCATGCTGGCCGGCGGAGTGGTCTCGGTCATGCTGGATCTGTTCGCGTTCCGGCCGCTGCGCCGGCGCGGGGGCCCGGAGTTCTCGGCCATCGTGTCCTCGATTGGCGCCGACCTGGTGCTGCTCTCGATCGCCCAGAAGGTGTCGAACACGGCCATCATGCGGTTCCCGTTCGACGCCTTCCCCATCGTCTTCTTCACCTTCATGGGCATGCGCGTGCAGCTGCTGCAGCTGGTCATCATGGGGCTGGTGGTGGTGATGGTGTTCGGCCTGGTGTGGTACCTCTACCGCACCAGCTTCGGCCTGCGCATCCGCTCGGTGGCCTACGCCGAACAGACCTCGCGGCTGCTGGGCATCAACCCCGGCCCGGTGAACATGCAGGTGTTCTTCATCTCGGGCGCGCTGGCGGGCATGGCCGGTGTGCTGATCGGCCTGGTCTTCAACTCGGTGCACTTCGCCATGGGCGAACCGCTGCTGCTGCGCGCCTTCGTCATCATCATCCTGGGGGGGCTGGGCAGCATTCCGGGCGCGCTGATCGCCGGCATGGCCATCGGCATCGTGCAGACACTCAGCGTGGCCTACATCTCCTCCGGAGTCGCCGAAGCCATCGTCTTCGGCGCGTTGTTCGTGGTGATCATCCTCAAGCCCACCGGCCTGTTCGGCCAGCCCACGGCGGCGATGCGGGTGCAGCGGGCATGATGAATTTCTTCAATACCTACCAGTCCCTGTTCGACCACATCCTGGTCAACATGCTGCTGGCGGCCAGCCAGTACGTGGTGTTGCGCGCCGGCGTGTTCTCGCTCGGCAGCGCCGGCTTCGCGGCCCTGGGCGCCTACTGCACCGCGCTGCTCACCACCAAGATGGGCTGGAATCCCTGGCTCTCGGTGGTGGTTGGCATGATGCTGGGCACGCTGGTGAGTGCGCTGCTGGCCATGCCGCTCTCACGCCTGCGCGGCGTGTTCCAGGCGGTGGCCACACTGGCCTTTGTGCAGATCGTGCTCTCGGCCACCCAGAACTGGGTGTCGCTCACCAACGGACCCATGGGCGTGAACAGCATTCCGCACGCGGCCAGCACCTGGAGCCTGCTCTCCATCGTGGTGGCGGTGGTGGTGTTCCTGGTGATGATGGGCCGCTACAGCTTCGGCCGCGCACTCGACGTCATCCGCGAGGACGAGACCGTGGCGGTGTCGCTGGGCATTTCGGTGCCGTACTACCACCGCATCGCGTTCATTCTCTCGGGTGCGCTGGCGGGTCTGTCTGGTGGCTTGCACGCCATCAGCAGCTACAGCATCACGCCGCAGGACTACGGCTTTGCCCTGCTGGTGGCCGCACTCGCCATGGTGGTGCTGGGTGGGCGCACCACGGTCTGGGGCGCCCTGGTGGGCGCGCTCGTGCTCACCTCG
>SXGT01211326.1_pt1 | contig 11185 bp, 7 predicted proteins | sample 3176221 | NCBI WGS metagenome assembly SXGT01 (sample SAMN11356862, study PRJNA531348) | freshwater metagenome | isolation source: freshwater sample F1-120 | place: China: Fuxian Lake, Yuxi | collected 2017-12-25
CCCGAAATCTTCAAACAACACCTGCGGTGCAGGCTCTTGCAACACCATGCCATGCCGACCTGCCACTTCGAGCAGCAAGCGATTGACATCTTTGGTCGATGAACCATAAGCCACCGACACATTCACCACGATGCGGACGATTTCATCACTGAGTGTCCAGTTAGTCACATTTTGTTCAATCAGGGTACTGTTAGGGATTAGCGTTTCAATACCATTGGCGTCCAAAATTTGCGAACTACGAACACCGATATCCGTAATCCGCCCTCGTATGCCGTCCACTTCGATAAGATCACCAGGTCGAAAAGGTCGTTCCATCAACAGCATCAAGCCGCTAATTAGATTTTTAAGCAGATTCTGCATGCCAAAACCGGCGCCGATAGCCACTGCTCCACCCATAAAGGCAAATACCGTCAATGGAATTCTGACCACTAACATACTGATCACAATCAGCAGTAATACTTCTAAAAAAAACATCCAGCGCCGCGCAATCCGGGCCAGACTGGGATCGATATCCAATTTGGTAACGGCAAGCCTTTCAACCAACCGCGCCACCCGAGCTGCCAACCAGTAACCGATAATCAGAATCGCCAGGGCAGTGACTACTTTGCTGACAGTGACGCTCCGCTGACTGGTCAATGTTTGACCATCAACCACGATGGTGTCCTCCACCGCAAATAATTCAAACACCCAGGCATTTGCCAACAGATCAACAAACTCTAACCACCTGTCTGCCAATGAATCCTGTAAGGATTTCACGGCAAATTGTTTATCCAGATCGGCTTTAGCGCGAGCCAACAGGTTTTCAGTAGACTCAACAACGTTCAGCAAACGCGAAAATGAAATCACCTGGTCAAAATCCGGGTTATCCAGGACATTACTCAAATCTTGAGCACTCGATACCCCTTCTGTCATTTTCTGATTTGTTAGATCCGTCAATTCAGTGACCGCTTGTTTCCGATGCAGCAGAATATATTGATGAATGTTCTTGAGAAACTCCTGATACTTGTCTATCAAATCAAAGGCACCCCTGACTTGGTTACGATCGGTTACCTTGGCAAACGCCCAGCGCTGACCCCAAATTTCATGCTGCAGATCCAGATAACTCAAGATTCGATTTAAAATTTGCAATTTAATATCGATATTGTTTAACTGGATTAACCTTATTTGTCGCATACCTGATGATTCAGATGGCTGGGCCATGGATGGGCCTTGTGCCAAGTTTTGTTGCTGCAGCGCATCGCGAGCTGCAATGACTTGATTGATTTCAGCATGAATGCTTTGTTTTTCAATTTCTATATTCAGATAGGCTTGATCAAGCACGGCTTGAGTCAATTCAAACTTATTGATTAACTCACCCAATTGTTTCTTAGCCAATTGCAGCATGCTCCTTATTTCCAGTGCAGATTCCGATTTGATACTTTTTTCAATCTGCAATCCTATTGCCCGCGCCATATCCAATTGATTTTCCAGCTCAAGTTGATCTCGTTGCCGTCTCAATTGAGCTCTTTGCACCGAGTCATCTTTTGCTTGCTCCAATTTTTCATCCGCTTGTCTGAGCTTGACAGTCGAGGCTTCTAACGTAGACATCACGTAGACTTCGGCTTTTTGGGTTACATCGAGCAAAGCCTCAATCTCGTCCAGCCTTTTATGGAGTCTGTCTACTGAATCTCTCAGTTTGTCCGCCAACAGAAAAGGCTGGGCTGAAAAGGTTTTGAAACCCACCCAAGTGTTGGTTTCATGTTCCAGTTTTAAACGCTTTTCCCGCATCCCCTGCAAATTGGTCAGGCGCGCAAAGTGCCCTTGATACAAGTAAATCAATTGCTTTAGATAAACTCGGCGTTGGTTAATATAACTGTCACTCCCCAACTCAGCCGAATCCAGCGCAGAGTCCTGATTTTCCGGCAAAGCGGCCAGTTTCTGGTTGGCTGAGGCCAGTTTCTTTTCCATGTCGCTTTTCAATGTGCCTGGATCAAGCTCGGCTTGCAGAGAACTGATAGGTGCCGCGGAATTTTGCAGATTATTTAAAATGCGGGCAGGCGCTGCTTGTGTAAAACCAGTGATGAATAGCGAACAAATGAACAGGCAAAATGCGGAAGGGTCCAGCCGCAATGCCTGATAACCAGGTGGGTTTGCGGCCATCCAGGCTGTTTTGAGGTACAACAATATGCCAATCAAACCTGAATAGAGGATGGGCTGATATTTCAAAGCGCCGCCAGGGTCAGCAGTTTTTTCATGAATTCCGCTTGATTATGCGCATCCATTTTCTGCATGGCATGTTTTATGTGGTTACGCACAGTTTCTTGTGAACGGTAGGTATTTTCGGCGATATCCGAAATTGAAGGCAAATGCATGAATTGGAGTGCACATAATGCCTCGCATCGAGACAGATGATAAATGTCGGCCAGCCTTTCCAGGGTTGAATTTCTGCCTTTGTCATGCATGAATATCAGGATGTAGCCGTCTTTGTAACATTCCCATTGATAAAGATTCTTCAGGCAGGCAATCGGTATTAAGCGAATCATGCAGGTCTGACAGGGGTTATGTCATGTCGATTCCTGATTTTTTTCGATTAGCTGGTGCAACTTGTCTTCCATCGACTGCGCTTTCATGCCGAAGCGTTGTCCGGAAATTGAAATACATTCCATCTGGCTGATGATGGATACAAATACCGGGTCGGAAAAAATGATGTTCAGCTTGTAGTCGACAATGATAAAACCATCAAAATGCTCTCCCAGATGATGGAACAGCTGGCTGCTGATTTTATGTCTCTGTTCGACGTGAAATGCATTTTCCAACGCTGGAATCATGCCCTGCAACAACTGTTGCGCCTGAAGTTGTTCTTGCTCGGTAAAAGCCGTTTTGCGATTAATCAGTAAACTCAGAGCATGTTTTTGATTACAGGGCAGGGACACGCCAAAGCGGTGATTTTGCCCACCACTCCAGATATCATGCTGTTTAGACCCCAGAACCATTTGATTCATCAATATCTGGTTGTAATGAACACAATGCGGGCTTTTGCTGATGAAAAGATTGAAATCATCCAGCCTGTTTAACTTGCTTTCGTAAAGTGTCTGAAATTCCTGCGGAACCCCAGCGGTGTAAAGAAAATGGGTTTTGCTGCTGTCAGCCAAATCGTTGACCAACATGGCGGCGGAGCCGCAGTGCAAGAGCTGTATCAGCTGATGCAAAAAACGGCTCCAGATTAATGGTTGGCCGGGCGCCTTCGCCAAAAGCAGATTCAACTCTAGACCTTCGAAAGTCCGGTCCATCCTTCCCCCCTGAATATTATTATTTTTTGTTTTAAGTGGATGTCGGAACATCTACTGGTTTTCAGAACTTGAGTGAAAAATCACCGATTGCTCAATATTACCGGATTTACTCGGGTCTGGTAGGAGGATTAAACATTAATGATTCATTAATTTGATTTGTAAATGACCCATTTGGGTCATGACTCCATTACAACACATCAACTAACCTGACTTAAATTTGTCGCTAAATCCGGTTCAGCATTCCGACTGACATAGGAGTCCATAATGAACACACCACGCAAACCTATTCTGTTATTTCTGTCTTCCTGGTTTATTGCCTCAGCGAGTGGAGGTGTACCCATTTCGACCGAAGAGAGAATTCGATCGGACAAGGCGTGTCTGGAAGTGGCTAAACGTGGTTTAAGGCCAATTGCAGAAGAGCAAACCGAACGTTTCTTAGCCAAGGTGGCCGAAGACACTGCCCTTTGCAGGGGCGGCGACAAAGCCGTTGCACTGCGCGATTCGGTCTGGGTTGACTGGCCAAACTATTGGGCGACAGGTGACCTGAGCACTAAAGCAGAAGGCTGGGAATCGATTACCAGTCTGGCCAGACACCTGAACCCCAATGGTCGCGGTGTGGATGGTGTGTTAATGGATCTGGAATACCAAAGAATGGAATTATTGCGATTCAATTTATATGACAATAAAACCTACAAACATTACATCAAGGGTGACGGTAAAACACCTGGCCCCATCCTGAAAACCTGGGCGGAGATGCAATTACCCTCCAGCCATCCCCAATACAAACATGTCGCAGGTAATAATGGCAAACAACTCTGCCAAGGTGATTTGATCCGAGGCCGCACCTTAACCGGTATTTGTAACGACATTTACAATCCGGCCATGGGTTCCACCAACCAGCTGTTTGCCCGCAACATGCGTTTTGAATCCTTATTCCCGGAAATGGGCGCCAACGAATTGGCCCGCAATCGTCACGGTGACAGACTGGGGTTGCTAAAACCCGATCCTCAGGTGATATCCCGCAAACTGTTCACCCGCGACCAGCAAAATCCTGGAGCCTGTAACCAGGGCCAGGGTTTGCCAGGCAATGCCAATACTGCGGAATGCGATTACAAGAAGGCTCCTTTCTTCAATGTGTTGGCGGCTTACTGGATACAATTCATGACACATGACTGGTTTTATCATTTGAAGGAAGGTCAAAATACCGATGCCAGAATGCCGGTAGGCTGCAGCAGTCAAAAGGTCAATAATAAGGAAACCCCTTTGACGCCGGAGGAAGCCTCCAAACTGGGTTGCCGCCCCAACGACAAGGTGGACGTGGCTTTCGTAGCACAAAAAGAACCAGCGCCTACCTTCGAACATGAAGGTAAAAAATATTTGGAACGGGCGCCGCGCACTACGGAAAATGCCGTCACGGCTTGGTGGGATGCTTCTCAAATCTATGGTTTCGACGAACTCTCAGTCAAACGGGTAAAACGCGACCCTAAAGATAAGGCCAAATTATTGATGACGCCTCGCGGATCAAGGACCGAAGCGGGTGAAAAACTCGGTTATCTGCCTGTGTTCAACAGCTGCGAGAATGAGGATGCCAACTGCGTGGCTGATCCTATCCATCCTGCCTGGAAGGAACAGGAAGCCGCTGCGTTTGCCGACAACTGGACGGTAGGCATGAGTTTTTATCACAACCTGTTCGTGCGTGAGCACAATCAATTTGTCGATGCATTCCGGGCTAAAGCCAAGGCTTCGCCCCAAGCCGATTCAGGGCTGCGTAATCCCAACAAGCCCGATCTGACCATCACTTACCAAAACGTCAGCGACGAGGAATTATATCAAGCGGCCCGTCTGGTTGTTTCTGCCGAAATTGCCAAAATTCACACCATCGAATGGACCACTCAATTACTTTACGACGAACCGCTGTTTCTGGGCATGAACTCCAACTGGAACGGCCTGCTGGAAAAAGGCAGCCCGGTATCTCAAGCCTTGGAAAAAATCGTCGTCAATCATCTTGCTCAAGGCAAGGATCCTACGTTAAATAACCAGTTTTATTCGGTTTTCGCTTCCGGCGCCGGTATTTTCGGCCTGGGCAGCCACCGATACGCTGACCGCTTTGGCTTTATACGCGATGCCTTCGACAAGCAGGATATCTGGGATCTGAAAATCCCGGAACACGTGAATGGCGGCGTCAATCATTTCGGCTCCCCATTCAATTTCCCGGAAGAATTTCCCACTGTTTATAGATTGCATCCCTTGTTGCCCGACCTGCTGGAATTCCGTGAGCTGAAAACACCCAATGCGATCAGCAAAAAAGTGCCTGTGATCAGTACCTTCAGGGGCAAAGCGACCCAGGCCATGACAGAGGGTGGCTTGAGCAACTGGGCACTTAGTATGGGGCGCCAACGCCTGGGTCTTTTGACTTTGCAGAACCACGCGCAATTCCTGCAAAATCTGGAATTGCCACGCTTGCAAACCGAAACCAATAAAATCGACATTGCTGCGCTGGATTTAATCCGTGACCGGGAACGTGGAGTACCGCGCTTCAACGAATTCAGACGTCAATATGGCCTGAAACAACTGACCAGCTTTGACGATTTCGCGGACAAACGCCTGGATCACAACAGTGCAGATTTCAAGGAACAAAAACGTCTGATCGGTCTGCTGCGCGAAGTCTATGGCCAACATAAATGCGATGCAGGCAAAGTCATTACCGATGCGCAGTTGAACGAAGACGGATCGCCTATCAACGATTGCCTGGGTCACGCCAACGGTTCCATGGTGGATAACATTGAGGACGTCGATACCGTGGTGGGCTGGCTATCGGAATTCACCCGTCCGCATGGCTTTGCAATTTCCGAAACGCAGTTCCACGTCTTCATCCTGAATGCATCGAGGCGTTTGTTTAGCGATCGTTTCTTCACTTCCAGTTTCCGCCCCGAGTTTTACACTACCCTGGGCGTAGAATGGGTCAGCAACAACGGTCCGGGCGGCAAACAATGGGAACAAGTCCCCTACAATGGCCATAAAGTCGAAGTATCACCATTAAAACGGGTCATGCTGCGCACCATGCCGGAACTATCCGGACAGTTGGCCGGTGTCATGAATGTATTCGATCCTTGGGCAAGGGACAGGGGCGAATACTACTCGCTGCAGTGGAAACCCAAAGCTGATGCCAAAGCCGACCCCAGCTTCGCCAGGTAAACAGCAATTCCTTAAAAACGGGCATCCATCATGAGCAACGTAATGGCAATCGATCAACTGGTGGCGGAATTCAATCAGCATATTGCCGCCATCATGAAGGCTGAAGCGGAAAATGGTGTGATGCCACGTTTCAACCAGCCTAAAACCATAGCCTGCGTGCAGGCTAGCTTTCAGGTACATGACGATATCCCCGAGGCTTTCAGGCACGGCATTTTCGCCAAACCCACCTCTTATCCGGCCAGGTTGCGATTTGCCAACGCCACGCAACGGGACGATGCCAAGAAAGATATTCGCGGTTTGTCGATACGTTTATCCAATGTCGAAGGAGAGGTACTCTGGGGTGAACCAGGCTTTCAAGATTTTATTCTGAACAGTCACCCAGCCCTCTTCGTTGCCACACCTGAGCAATTTCTGGAGTTCACCCGGATGCGGCAACAAAATAAAAAACTGCTGTTTTTTCTGCATCCGTTTTCACCTCATCTGAAATCACTTTGGATAGGTTTCAAGGCAAGCCGCAAGCACCTCAGTCCGCTGGATATTCGTTACTGGAGCACAGTGCCTTTTAAACTGGGGGAGAACAGCGGTCAAGTGGTGAAGTATTCGGTAATCCCCTGCTCTGATTTTCAAACCAATCAGGCTGTGGAACCCGGCGAGAACCAATTGCGGGCGGCCCTGAAAGCGCATCTGCAACAAGGGCCGGCCCGCTTTCATTTTGCCGTGCAACTGCAGACCGATCCCGATTCTATGCCGATCGAAGATGCTTCCGTTGTTTGGAATGAAGACATCTCACCCTTTCATCCGCTGGCGACCATCACGATAGAACAGCAGGATTTCGATAATCAGTCGTCACACGCTGCTTGCGAGAAAAGCAGCTTCAATCCGTGGCAATGTCTTGCCGCACACGAACCGCTGGGCCGCATGAATCAAGTGCGTCGCCAGATATACGCAAACGCTGCCGCATTACGGCAATAGGAGCCTCATCATGAACGACACCGTCAAATCCTGGCTGAGCAAGTCGCGAGAAGAACTGGATGAAATCTATAAAAACGCCAACGCGGGCGAGATTCCCAATGGCGACACCCAGGGCACTGCCATCCTGGCGGGTTCTTTCCTCGCAGGACTGGTCGCACTGCTGGTGGGCGTGTATGCCTGGCAGGGCAAAAAGTTTGACATGTTCTGTAATGGCGGCCAGGCAGGCGTGCTGGTGAATAAAATCACCCCACTCAGCATGTCCTTCATCGTCGCCAAAGTATATCGCGACAGCAGTTGGATGGACGGCAAGGAAACCATCGTCATTGATTATTCACGTACCTCGTTTTTTGCCAAGGTCATCCGCGACGAAATTCGTGAAATCGAGCCAGGCGTGTACCTGGGCAAAGTCTGGTGGGGTAAGAAACGGATCCTGGATTTTGCCCTCACCCGCAAAATTTCCACTTGATTCGCGAGACACGCCAGAGGCAGACACTATGACACCGCAATCGAATTTCATGATAGTCGCCAGCGTGCGTGATGGGCAATTGGACAGTTTACGAGCTTTGCTGGACGGCATGAACAACCATTTGGGTCTTGCCGACCCTGACAATCCATTGTTGCCCTTCGGTCGGCTTCAGCGTTTGCATATGGCGCGGTTTGTCATCATAGAAGCCACGACAGCGCATGAAATCATGGAGTTTGGCGTCACTCCAAGACCATGGAAACCGACGCTGGCATTTTTAGGGGACATCGATGGCAGCAGAAATTCATTTTTAGAAGAGCTGGTAACACTGGCCGAACCGGGTTTGGTGGAAATCTTTGCTCACTGCGACGGCTTCCCTGATCCCAATCCCAGCGGTTTGCTGAACTGGCTAAAAACACACAACGTCCGTTCCAGCGCCAACTATGTCAACTGGTTGGGTCGCACGGTCAAACAAGTGCACGAAGAAGCCGCTTTGCACCGCAGTCTGTCCACCTACTTGAACAGCATCGTACCTCAGATCGGCAAGGATAATCCGCGCGCACTGCGACAGGAGCTGCTTTCATACGTCGAATTCGAAAAACAGGCCGGTCGGTTGACATTGACGCCTGAACAGCCTACACCGTTATGCTGGAAGCTATGGAATATCCTGCACATGCTGGGTATCCCTTTTATATTGCTGCTACTGACTCCACTGTTATTGCTGATTTTGCCCTTCTGGGCATTACGCTTGCGCATGCTGGAACGCTCTGATCCTGAATTATTTATTCGTCCCAAGCGTGACTATATGCAGAAACTGACCGTACAAGAAGACAAGGATGTCAGCAATCAATACAGCGTATTTGGTGATGTCAAACCGGGTGTTTTTCGTTTATGGACGTTCAAATTTTTATTGCTGTTGACCGATTATATTGCCCGGCATGTATACAACCGTGGTTTTTTGGCCCGTATACGCACCATCCATTTCGCACGTTGGGTGTTCATGGATGATGATCACCGGGTGTTTTTCGCCAGTAATTACGATGGCAGCCACGAAAGCTATATGGACGATTTTATCAACAAGGTGGGCTGGGGGCTGAATCTGACCTTCGGCAACGCTGTGGGTTATCCCTCTACCCGTTGGCTGCTGAAAGGTGGCGCCGAACGCGAGCAGGTTTTCAAATATACGCAAAGGCGGCATCAAATTCCTACCCAAGTTTGGTACAAGGCCTATCCTGGACTGACCGCAACAGACTTGGCCCGGAATGCACGCATCAGACAAGGCGTGGTCGTCCGTCAGGCCAGCGATCAAGCCATACGTGACTGGCTCAGCGAAATTTGAACGGGGAAAACCATGAACCACTCAAACGATTTTGATTTTGATGACCTGCAAGGTTTGCTGCGCTTCGGTCATGGGCATTTGACCGATAGCTGTTTTCTGCTGCTGAATATTGCCGACAGCGAAGCCGCCAAACAGTGGCTGAGCAGCGCGCCGGTCAGCAACGCTGCATTACAAGATTCCAAGCCGGAAACCGCATTGCAGATTGCTTTTTCAGTCGCCGGATTGCAAAAAATCGGCGTTGCCGACACCCTCATCGAAGGGTTTTCCGATGAATTCATTGTCGGCATGTCCGGCGATGAAAGCCGTTCCCGCCGGTTGGGCGATGTGGGTCGCAATGCGCCGCAGCATTGGGATTGGGGCGGTTCTCCCGCAGAAGTGCCCCATATATTGCTGTTACTGTTTGCGAAAAAAGGCGGCATGGGTGCCTGGCGAAAAGCGGTGGAATCCGCCGCGTTTAACGCTGCCTTCACTGTCTTGCGGGAGTTACCCACCCTGTTCATCGACGACAAAGAGCCTTTCGGTTTCGCCGACGGCATCAGCCAGCCAGCCATTGACTGGTACAGACAACAAACCACGGACAAACATCAACGTTCCACCTATTCCAATTTACTGGCCGTGGGCGAAGTGGTCATGGGCTATCGGAATGAATATCAGCAATACACGTTAAGACCCTTGATAGACCCCAAAACCGATACTCTGGCTGCCAGCCTGCCTGATGCGGAAGATCAACCAGGATTAAAGGATTTTGACCGCAACGGCAGCTATCTGGTATTGCGTCAATTGGGTCAGGATGTGCCGGGCTTTTGGCAATTTGTCGACAAAGCGGCCGATTCAGACCCGGAAAAACGCGAACACCTGGCTACCGCCATGGTGGGCAGGCGGCGCGACGGTACACCATTGCTCCCACCCGCCGAAGAAACCATACCCGGCACCGCAACAGGCGACGCCCTGAATCATTTCAATTATCTGCCCGATCCGGCCGGCACCCGTTGCCCGTTTGGCGCTCATATTCGGCGGGCCAATCCGCGTACCGGCGACTTGCCCCCCGAAGTGCATGGATTCTTCAGCTGGTTGATCAAAACGTTGGGATTCGGCTTGAAACGCCATGACGAAGACCTGATCGCATCCACCCGTTTTCACCGTCTGTTACGCCGCGGCCGCGCCTATGGACCGCGGTTGACACCGGAACAAGCCATTAAACCGAACGCAGCGGTTGCCGAACGCGGTCTGCAATTCATCTGCCTGGTAGCGAATATTTCCCGCCAGTTTGAATTCGTACAAAATGCCTGGATGATGAGCAGCCATTTCTCAGGCCTGCAGCAGGAACGCGACCCGCTGTTGGGCCATCGCGAAACACTGGTGAATGGAGGCAACACCGACCAATTCAGCCAACCCGACACAGCCGGCCCTGCGGAAAAAACCTGCCATTTGCCGCAATTCATCACCACCCGTGGTGGCGGTTATTTTTTCATGCCGGGGCTGAGTGCGCTCCGCTATCTCGCCGCCCTGCCCCGCCAGTAAGGATTCATCATGTCGATCAAAAACCGTATTCTGAAACTCATCCACCGCTTTTTGCTGCAATTGATGTATCTGGAGCGCCGCTTCGAGCCGTTTTTTCGTCCACAATGGAATGTCCTGTTTCGCGAACCCTGCGCCAAAGTCGTACAGTTTTTAATCAATCTACGGCGTAAAAACGACGGCTTGCAACTGGCCGAGGAAAAAATCGACGCCGACGAAGAGCAAAGCCTGAACAGCATCATCGATCTGATGGCTGACCAGATGCGCGGCCGTTTCAAACCCGGCGGTTACGAACGCGGCGGTAATACCAAAACACATGGTGTGGTAAAGGCAACCGTCACCGTGCGCGACGACCTGCCGGCACACCTGCGCAAAGGGGTATTCGCCACACCACGCAGTTATCCGGCTTATGTGCGCTTTTCCGGCCCC
>SXGT01922291.1_pt1 | contig 11185 bp, 9 predicted proteins | sample 3176221 | NCBI WGS metagenome assembly SXGT01 (sample SAMN11356862, study PRJNA531348) | freshwater metagenome | isolation source: freshwater sample F1-120 | place: China: Fuxian Lake, Yuxi | collected 2017-12-25
CCTAGACGAGCCGACCGCTGGGCTCGATCCGATCGGCGCCGCGGCCTTTGACCAGCTCATCCGCGAGCTGCGCGACGCGCTGGGCCTCACCGTTTTTCTCATCACCCACGATCTCGACACGCTCTACGCCATCTGCGACCGGGTCGCGGTGCTGGCGGAGAAGCGCGTGATCGCGATTGGAACGATTCCGGAATTATTGGCTTTGGACCATCCGTGGATACAGGAATATTTCCGGGGGCCGCGCGGGAGGGCCGCAGAGCACGCCGTGCAAGCCGCGGCTGACGTCTGATGGAAACCCGCTCCAACCATATTCTCGTCGGCGGCGTCGTGCTCGCCATGATCGCGGCCGTGCTCGCCTTCATCATCTGGCTGAGCCAGGTGTCGGGCGAGGAGCGGAAGGAGTATGACATCTTCTTCCGCCAGGCGGTGAGCGGCCTTGCCCGTGGCTCGGCTGTGAGCTTCTCGGGCGTGCCCGTCGGCACCGTTGAGACGATCACGCTGGAGCCGCGCACCCCGGAATTCGTGCGGGTCCGCATCGCGGTGCGCGATGACACGCCTATCCTGCAGGGCACCACCGCCACGCTGGAAAGCGTCGGCTTTACCGGGGTCACGCAGATCTCGCTGGTCGGCGCTGCCCGCGGGGCGCCGCCGATCAGCCAGCCCGGGCCCTATGGCGTGCCGGTGATCCCGACCCGGCCGGGCGGCTTCGCGGCGCTGCTGAGCAGCGCGCCGGAGCTGCTCAACCGCGTGTCCACGCTGACCGAGCGAGTGACCGAGCTTCTCTCGGATCGCAATCAGGACTCGATCGCCGACATCCTCGACAATACGGAACGCGCCAGCAAGGCCCTGGCCGACCGCGCACCCGAAATTGCCGCAACGCTTGCCGAAGCGCGGACCGCAATCCGCCAGGCGGGCGCGGCCGCCGAGGAATTCGGACGCGTGGCGGGCACCACGGATCGACTGCTCAACCAGGAAGGGCAGGCTGTCGTGCGCGATCTGCGAACCACCATTCAATCCGCCCAGCGGACGGTGGACACGCTGGACGCGACAATCGGCGAAGCCCGGCCCGGCGTGTCGGCGCTGACCAAGCAGACCATCCCCGAAGTCGGCCAGCTCGTCCGCGACCTGCGTGAGACCACCGACGCGCTGCGCTCGATCACGACCCGCATCGATCAGGAGGGCGCCACTTCCATCCTCGGCGCGCCCAAGCTGCCCGATTACGAGCCTGGAAAGCAGAAATGAAAAAAGGCCTCCTCGCGGCCGGCGCCGCGCTCGCTTTGTCGGGCTGTTTCAGCTTCGGCGCCAAGCCGCCGCCGACTTTGATGACGCTCTCGTCCACCCAGGCGCGCGAGGCCGGCGCGACCCGAACGGCCGGGGAAGGGGAGACGATCACCGTCGTGGTCCCGCAGACCGCGCGCGAACTCCAGACGGTGCGCGTGCCCGTGCACCAGAGCGAGATCGCGGTCGCCTATCTCAAGGACGCGCAGTGGGTGGAGCAGCCCGCCGGCCTGTTCGCGCGGCTGCTCTCCGAAACCATCTCGGCCACGACCGGGCGCGTCGTACTCGATCCGCGCCAGTTCACCTTTGATCCCGGTACGCGGCTGACCGGAACGCTCCAGCGCTTCGGGCTGGATGCGACCCGAATGGAAGTGGTTGCAGTTTACGACGCCGCTCTCGCCCGGCAGAGCGGCGGCGTCACCACGCGTCGCTTCGAGGCAAGGGTGCCGGTCGCGGTGGCGGACGCGGCGAACGTCTCGCCGGCGCTGAACCAGGCGGCGAACGAGGTCGCCACGCAGGTCGCCAGCTGGATCGGTGGGGCGGCGGGTTAAGCGCCACTTTTATTCCGCTCATCCTGAGAAGGGACTGAGCCTGTCGAAGGCCCGTCTCGAAGGGCCGGGTGCGTGCTTCGAGACGCCGCTTCGACTTCGCTCAGCGGCTCCTCAGCATGAGCGGTGTCGGATATCACGTGCTCCGCGCCCGCAGCGCGATCACCAGGCCCGCCATCGCCAGCAGGCCGCCGCCGACCGCAAGCCGCGACCAGTGATAATCCTCGAATGCGGTCGACAGCGCCATCGCGATGATCGGCACCAGCAGGCTGGAATAAGCGGCCCTTCCCGGTCCCACCGCGCGCAGGATGCGGAAGTAGAAGGTGAATGCGAGCGCGGAGGCGAACAGGCCGAGATAGACGAGGCCGAGCCAGTAGCCGAGCCGCGCCTCGAACACCGGAGGCCCGTAGACGATCGCGCCGAACAGCGCGTTGGCGACCGTGCCATAGAACATGCCCCAGGCGATCATTGCCGCGATCGGCCGGTTGCGCAGCTTCTCGCTCGCCTGCATCACGTTCGAAACGGAGGCCGAGAGCACGCCCAGCAGGGTCAGGCCGATCCCGGCGGCGACGGCCTCGTTGGAGGCCTCGCTCTGGCGGATCTCGTTCCAGAACAGCAGCCCGACTCCCGCCATCGCGATCGCCGATCCGGCGAGGAAACGGCCCGTCACCTTGTGGCCCAGGAAAATGCGGGCGAGCAGGCTGTTGGGAACGAGCAGGAGCGCGAACACCACCGCGACGATGCCGGATGTGATGTATTGCTCGGCCGCATAGACGAAGTTGAAATTGAGGAAGAATTGCGGGATCCCGAAGCCGAGCGCGAGCAGGTGGCCCTCGCGCCCGATCCGCAGGTCCGACTTCTTGTAGGCGGCGTAGGCGAACATCGCGGCGCTCGCGATCACGTAGCGGTAGGTGACCGACCAGGTCGCCGGCACGGGGCCGAGCTGGTCGCGGATCACGATCCAGGTCGATCCCCAGATCAGGGTGATGACGATGAACGGAATAAGGATGCGCGGATCGGCGAAGCTGCCGCCGTGCGGCTGCTCGCGCTCGACCTCGGTCACGCCGACGCCGTCCGTCAGCGCAAACTCGTCTTTTTGCTCAGGCCCACTCCCATTCGAGCGAGGTTGGATTCGGTTCACAACGCCGCGATCGCGGTCGCGAGCGCGTCCACCTCGGCCGGATCGCTGTCCCAACTGGTCACCAGCCGCGCTTCGCCCGGACCCCAATCGTAAAAGTCGAAGCCCTGGTCGCGCAGCCTTTGTGCCTCCTCCGGCGTGACCCGGATGAACAGCTCGTTGGCCTCGACCGGCAGCAGCAGCCGCGCGCCCGCCGCCCCGGCCAGGCGCGCGGCGCCGTCGTTGGCGGCACGGGCGTTGCGCAGCCAGACGTCGTCTTCCAGCATCGCCAGCACCTGGGCCGCCATGTAACGGCCCTTGGAGAGCAGGTGCCCGGCCCGCTTGCGGCGGTAAAGGGTTGCATCGGCGAGCTCGGGACGGAAGAACACCAGCATCTCCGCCGACAGGCCGCCATTCTTGACGAAGCCGAACGAGAGCGCGTCTACCCCCGCCCGCCAGGTCAAATCAGCCGGGTGGCAGCCGAGCCGCGCCACCGCATTGGCAAACCGCGCGCCGTCCATGTGGAAGCCGAGCTTGCGCTCCCGGGCGAGCGCGCCCAGCGCAGCCACTTCGTCCGGTGTGTAGACCAGCCCATATTCGGTCGCGTTGGTGATCGACAGCGCCGCCGGCTGCACCTGATGCACGTCGGCCCGTACGGTCGCGAGCAGCGCCTGGACGGTGTCCGGCGTCAGCTTGGCCCCTTCGCCTTCGGCCAGCAGCAGCTTAGCGCCGTGAGTGTAGAATTCGGGGGCGCCGCCTTCGTCATTCTGGATATGGGCGTCGCGGTGGCAGACGATACTCTGGTGCGGCTGGCAGAGTGCGGCGAGCGCCAGCGAATTGGCCGCGGTGCCGGTCGCAACCCACAGAGCCCGAACCTCGCAGCCGAACAGATCCGAAAAGGCGCCGTCCAGCCGCTTGCTCAAGCCATCGCCGTCATAGGCGGTGTCGAGTCGGTTCGCGGCACCGAGCGCAGCCAGCACTTCGGGGCAGCAAGCCGCCGCATTGTCGGAGAAAAATCGCATGGGCGCGCCATAAGCAGGCGAGGGGGCACGTCAACGTGAGAAGCTCACGCCCGGTGATCCCGACCGCGCCATTTACCTTCTTTTAGGCCGCTTTGGCTAGCTTGATGCCAAACAAGACAAACGGGGTCAGGCAGGTATGGGCGTCGAGAATTTCCCTCAGGTCACCAAGGGCGGCCAACGCCAGGCCAAGCGGGCGCGGGTGCTGCTCGCCGCGCGGCTGCGGACGGAGCATGGCGAAGTCGACGCGCGGCTGCGCGATCTGTCGCAGAAGGGCGCGCTGATCGAATGCCGCGACTATGTCGCCGTCGGCAGCGAGGTGGTGTTCACCCGTGGCAACACGATCGTCCCGGCCCGTGTCGCCTGGGCCAATGGCGGCCGGATCGGCCTGGAGTTCCTCCGCAGCATCGACGAAAGCGAAGTGCTGGTCCAGCTTGGCCGCCCCGCCTCGGGTGCCGGTGCTCCCGCGCAGCAGCGCTTCCGCCGTCCCCGCATTGGCGGCGAGGATCTGAGCGAGACCGAGCGCCTGCAGGTCCGCAACTGGGGCGTCGCCGTCGGGATCGCCGTTTCCGGGGATTGAGCCGTGGCAGACGACACCCCACCGATCTACGGCGAACTCGCCACCTCCGCCGGCCCACGGGTCGCCGAACGCACGCATTGCGAGATCGGCGCGGGCTTGCGCCAGCGCGGAGCGAGCGGGGTTTCCGTCCACATTCTCGATCTGTCGACACACGGCTTTCGCGCGTCCACCCATCTCGATCTCCAGAAGGGCGCGGACGTGTGGCTAAAACTGCCGGGCCTGGAGGCGCTCCACGCCCGGGTCGCCTGGATGAACGGTTACCTCGTCGGCTGCGAGTTCCAGCGTCCGCTTCATCCCGCCGTGCTGCAGATGGTCGTGCGCAAATAGCACGCCGGTTGTTACGCAAATGCAACAGCCTCTTCGGAAAGAACAGGCTTCCCCTTACGGCAATCAGAGACGCCGGTAGCCCGCGCCGCTGATCCATGTTTAGCTCGGCCCCAGCGGTTGGGGATGCCGCTTCGATCTCGTGTTGAAGGGGGTACAAACATGCATCTTCGCCGGCCTCTCACCTGCGGCACTGCCGCTCTGGCCATCGCCGTCTCGCTCGCCGCCGCCGCTGCGCCGGCCCATGCGCAAGGGTCGGTCCAGCCGCCGCCCGAAACGCTGGAGGAGGGCGCCACCGCCGCCTCCCAGGACGGGGGCGATATCGTCGTCACCGGCTCGCGCATTCGGCGTAATCCGCTCGATCTCGACTCCCCGATCACTTTCATCGACGAAGCGGACATCGCCAAGACTGGCCTCAACTCGATCAATGACGTGCTGCAGCGCCTGCCGAGCTCGGGCGGCGGCCTCAATTCCAAGTTCAACAATTCGGGCAATCTCGGCAATCCGCCGGACGGCGGCGGCGTCGGCGCCGGCGCGGCCGAGATCGACCTGCGCTATCTGGGCTCCCGGCGCGTGCTGGTGCTGGTCGACGGCCTTCGCTTCGTGAACGGCGCCTCGGCCTCGGGTGTGCCAGGATCGACCGATCTCAACGCCATTCCCGAAAGCGCGATTGAGCGGGTCGAGGTGCTGCAGGACGGCGCGTCCGCCATTTACGGCTCGGACGCGATCGCCGGCGTCGTCAACATCATCACCAAGAGCCGGCAAAGCGGGTTCGAAGCCTCGGCCCAGATCGGCGGCTATGACCGCGGCGACGGCTTCACCCAGAATTATCAGCTCAGCTGGGGCAACGGCACCGACGGCCCACTGCAGATCGTGGTCGGAGGCAGCTATATCGACCAGAACCCGGTGCGCTCGGGCAGCCGCGAACTGTCGCGCTTCCCCGAACCCTATACCGAGGCCTGCCAGGCGACCTGCTCAAGCTTCACGCCGAACGGGCGCTACACGGGCTCGATCTTCGTCGGCGGCAACGCGACTTTGCGGGCACCGGTGATCGGCCGCCGCGCGACGCCCGCCGACTTCCGCGGCTTCGTCAGCCCCGCCGACCGGTTCAACTTCCAGCCGTTCAACTTCCTCCAGATTCCGCTCGAGCGGGCGGGCGCCTTTGCCAACCTGCGCTACGAATTCGGCAACGACGTCAATTTCTCGGTCCGTACGCTCTACAATCAGCGCAAGTCCAAGAACCAGGCCGCGCCCTTGCCGTTCGGCATCGGCCCGACTTCCGGCCTGACCTCCGTGCTGAGCAACATCGTCGTCAGCGCGAGCAACCCGTTCAATCCGTTCGGCGTCGATCTGGGCGGCGCGAACAACAATGTCGGCGCCATTTTCCGCCGCTTTTTGGAAGGCGGCCCGCGCCGGTTCAACCAGACCGTCGACACCTATTACGGTGTGGCCACCCTGGACGGAAAGTTCGCGATCGGCGAGCGCGACTGGTTCTGGGACGTGAACGCCTCCTACGGCCGCAACGAGGCCGAGCAGACCATGTTCGGCAACATCAACTCGCAGCTGCTGCGCCAGGCGCTCGGGCCGATCTCGGGCTGCACCGCGCCCTGCGTGCCGTTCAACTTGTTCGGCGGCTTCGGGTCGATCACGCCCGAAATGCTGAACTTCGTCACCTTCGAGCAGAATGACAGCAGCCGGCAGAGCCAGTTCGATGCGTCCGCGAACCTGTCGGGCAGCCTGTTCGACCTGCCGGGCGGCCCGGTGGGGCTGGCGGTCGGCGTCGAATATCGCGACCTGAGCGGCCGGTTCGACCCGGATCCGATCGTGGCCGCGGGCTTCAGCTCCGACATTCCGGCCCAGCCGACCCGCGGCAGCTACGACGTCAAGGAAGCCTATGCCGAGCTCAACGTGCCGCTCGTCCGCGACGTGCCGTTCCTCAACCTGCTCGAGCTGAACGGCGCCGTCCGCATCTCTGATTATTCCACCTCCGGGTCGACCACGACCTTCAAGGGCGGGGTCAACTGGAAGCCGATCCGCGACCTGCGCCTGCGCGCGACTTATGCGGAGGGTTTCCGCGCCCCCTCGATCGGCGAGCTGTTCGGCACGCAGTCGCGCTTCGACGAGGTGCTGGACGATCCCTGCTCTTCGCATTCGAGCAATGCCGCGCCGCGCCGCTTCCAGAACGATGCAACGGTTCGCGCCGCCTGCATCGCGGCGGGCGTGCCGGCCAACGGCAGCTACCAGCAGGCCAACGCGCAGATTTCGGTCAGCACCGGCGGCAACGAGGCTCTCGATGCCGAGACGTCGGAAAGCTACGTGCTGGGCGGCGTCTACAGCCCGTCCTGGCTGCCGCGCTTCTCGATTGAAGGCAATTACTACAATATCGAGGTGCGGGGCGCGGTACAGGCCATTCCGCGCGCGACCACGGTGCTGAACTGCCTGCTGACCAACGATCCGGCCACCTGCGGCCTCATCAGCCGCGTCAATGGCGAGCTGATCGAGGTCGAAGGCTTTCTGCAGAACATCGCCGCGATCAAGACCGACGGGATCGACGTGAACCTCGCCTATCGGGGCCTGGAGACGGGGATCGGACGGTTTGGCTTCACCTGGAACAACACGTTCCTGATGAACTACGACGTGATCGTGCCGGGCCCGACCGGCCCGGACCGGCTGACCCGCGAGGGAACCCAGGTCGGCTCGCCGGCCCAGGCCTTCCCCAAGTACAAGTCGGTGGCGGTGGTCGATCTGGATTGGACCGATGTCGGCCTGACGGTGATCGGCCGTTACGTGTCCAAGCTGCGCGAAGTCGGCGGCAACGTGATGGGTTCGGTCTTCTACACCGATGCCCAGCTACGCCTTTCCGCCGGCGAGGACGATCAGTTCGGCTTCACGCTCGGCGTCAACAACCTGTTCGACAAGCGGACACCGGGCTGCGTGACCTGCGAGGCCAACAACTTCTCGCAGACCGTGCACGACATCCCCGGCCGCTATGTCTACGTGCGCGCCAACTTCCGGATGTGACGTGGGAGCGCTGATTCGATGAGGTCGGCGGCGCGCTCCGTGCCGCCGGCCTCGTTCAGCGCCTGCGATTGCATCGCGGCCCGGCCACGGTAGCCGCGATCGCGGAGCAGCCTCCCGATCAGGTCGGCAAGGTGGCGGGGCGAGGCGCGCCAGGCCGCGATCCGTTCGCCGACGCCGTGGTGAACGATGCGCGCGGCGACTCCAGGCTGATCAAAGGCGATCGGCAGCGCGACAAGGGGCACGCCGGCCGCGAGCGCGTCCAGCACGGTGTTGAGCCCGGCATGGGTGATGCACAGATCCGCCCGCGCCAGCACCGCGTCCTGCGGTGCAAAGTCGGTGACGTGATCGGCGCCGATCGAGGCGGCCTGCGCCGGCGTCAGCAGCCCGCAATGCGCGACGAGCAGCTGCGCGCCCACCGCGCGGCACGCAGCCGCGATCGCCCGGAACAGGCGCGCGCGCCCGCCTTGGAGCGTGCCGAAGGAGGCGAAGACGAACGGGCGTGCCGGATCCGGCTCGAAGCCGAGCGGCTGCGCGTCCCCCACGCCGCGGATGCGCCCCACGGCGTGGAAAGACGCGGGCTCGGGGCGCGGAAAGTCGAACGCGCGGCTGATCTGCGCGATCTGGAGGTCCGGAGAGAGACATGCCTCCAGATCCGAGCGGCGGGCCAGGCCGAAGCGATCGGACCAGGCCTCGATGGTGCGACGCTGCTGCGCGAGCAGCAATCGCACGACCCGCTCCCCGCCTTCGATCCATTCGACGCCCTTCGGGCTCGGATCGTAACGCCAGCCGACGAAAGGCAGCGGCACGCCGGGCGCACGGTTCACCGGCAGACCGCAGGCCAGCGAGACATGCTGCAGGCCGAGATACCCGGCCAACAGACCGGCAGCGGGCTCGACCTGATCCCCGATCACCGCGTCCGCGCCGATCCGTGCCAGCGCGTCCGGTCCGCCTGCGCAAAGCAGATCGGTGATCCGCGCCGAATCGGCCACCGTTCGGAGGATGCCGAGCGGACCGCTCGGGCGCGCCGCGTTGGCGAGGACGCGCGGGCCTTCGCCGGTGCCGAGCGCAACAATCGGTAAGCCGCGCACCGCCGGCTCGGCCCCGCCGACCAGGAAGGTCGCGCGGTGGCCACGGCGGACCAGCGCCGTGCCGAGCGCCTCGAAAACGCGCAAGTGACTGAAGTAAGGCGGGCTGATCAGCGCGAAATGAGCCATTGCTGCTCAGCCATGTGGCGGCTCGGCGCGGAAAAGAAAGGCCGGCACGCAACCGCGCGGTCGCAGCCGAATTGACGACCCATGGAAATCGAGGCGTCCCGCGCTCGGCACGGCCGGATCACGCTACACGTCGTGGCGTCGCTCGCCGTGCTCGCCGCCCTCGTCCTCTGGATGCAGGCGCTGGGCCGGCCCTTGTTCTGCCCGTGCGGCACCGTCCGTCTCTGGGCGCCCGCGCACGATTCCCAGCAATTCGCCGACTGGTATTCCCTCCTGCATGTAAGCTTCGGGCTCGGCCTGTTCCTGCTCGTCGATCATTTCCAGCCGCGCTGGCCCGCTGCGCCCAGAGCACTGGTCGCCCTGCTCAGCAGCACTGTCTGGGAAGCGATCGAGAATCTGCCCGCCGTGATCGCCCGCTTCAATGCGCCGGGCGCCAGCTATAGCGGGGACACGATCCTGAACGCGATGGGAGACACGCTGTTCGTGATGATCGGCTTTGCTTTGGCCGCGCGCCTTTCTGCGCGCGCGACCTGGCTGGCGGTCGCCTCGGTCGAGATCGCAACGTGGTTCGCCATCCGGGATGGCTTTCTCGCCGGCACCGCGCGCCTGTTGTTCGCCGAGCCATCGACCGGCTGACTCGTCGGGCGGCACTCCTGCTTTCCAGCTCCTTAACCCAAGCACGCTTAAGCTGCGGCGGTGATCACTCGTTTCGTTCATTCCATCGCAGTGCTTGGCGGCAGCTTTTTTCTGGTCGCGTCGGCAACGATCGCGTTGACCCGTTTCAACGGCGGCGTCGCGCTGCTCTGGTTGGCAACGGCGCTCCTGATCGCTTGGCTGGCGACAGCGCCCCGACGCACCTGGCCGGCGGCGATCTGCGCCTGCGCGGGCGCAAGTTTCTGCGCGACAAGCCTGTTCGGCATGGGCGTCGTCGCAGCGGGACCGCTGGCCCTGATCAACGTTGCCGAGGCGGTGCTCGCGACCGTGCTGCTGCGGCGTTTTCAGCCCGACAAACGTTATTTCGAGACGCTGCGCGGGATCCTGATTTTTTTCCTGATCGCCGCCCTGGCTGCTCCCGCACTCTCGGCGCCGCTCGGCGCGCTCACGGCTTCATGGGTCACCGGGACGGATTTCCTGACCAATCTGGGGGACTGGTGGATCGGGCACGGCCTCGGCACGCTGACCTTCTGCCCAATCTTCCTGCTATTGCTGCGGGGCGAAGTCGGCCGCTGGTGGCGGTCTACCGACAGGGCGGTGAAAGCGGAGGCGCTTGCGCTGATCGCGATCGTCGCCGCGACCACCGTTGCCACCTTCGTACAGCAGCGCTGGCCACTCCTGTTCCTGCCGGTGCTCCCCGCCATGATCGCCACCTGGCGCCTCGGACGCCTGGGTGCGGCTGTTTCGGTCGTGGCGATCGCAATGATTGGCGGCTGCCTCACTGTCGGCGGCTTCGGCCCGATCTTCCTGACGCCAAGACCGATCGGCGAAGCCGCGCATTTCTTCCAATTCTACACGGCGGTGCTGCTGTTGACTGTGCTGCCGATCGCCGCCGACATGAAGCAGCGCAAGACGCTGTTCGAGAAGCTGCAGGAAAGTGAAGCGCGGTTCCGCCTCGTGACCGAGAACTCGACCGACATCGTGATGCATCTCGGGCTGGATGGCACCTTCCGCTACGTCTCGCCCGCCATTCAGGTGATTGCGGGCCACGATCCGCAACAGCTGATCGGGCGCAAGGCGCAGGAGATCATCGACCCGGTGAACCTTCAGGCCGTCATCGAGGCGCATCTCAAGGCGCTGAGAAATCCGCGGGGCACGTACATCGTCGAATATCGGGGAGTGCTGGCCGATGGCTCGAAGCGGTGGTTCGAAACGCACACGCGCGCGACGCTCGGGCCCGGAGGCGAACCGGACGGCCTGGTCTGCACGGTTCGGGACATCGCGCATCGCAAGGACATCGAGACTAGGTTGCACCACGCGGCCACCACCGATCCGCTGACCGGTCTCGCCAATCGCCGTGCCTTTACCGAAGCACTCGACACGATGCTGGCGCGGAGTGGCGGAACGGGCTGCCTGGCCCTGTTCGACATCGA
>SXGT01746589.1_pt1 | contig 11183 bp, 22 predicted proteins | sample 3176221 | NCBI WGS metagenome assembly SXGT01 (sample SAMN11356862, study PRJNA531348) | freshwater metagenome | isolation source: freshwater sample F1-120 | place: China: Fuxian Lake, Yuxi | collected 2017-12-25
CGCCGAAATCGGCATTTTCGTCGGCACGTCCGTTGGCCTGGGGACCGTCACGATGGGCAAGCCGAACCGTGATGCCTGGGTGTTGGCAACGCCTTGCGGACTCCTGGGCGCAGCCGGTGTGACGGCAACGCTGGCGCAGGGTGCGACGGCTCCAGGCACCGCGGTGAAGATCCTGATGCAGGATGCCGAGGGTCAGGAGTCCGAACAGGCGAACGATGTCGGGACGCTGATTGTCAATCTGGACCTTCCCGCCTTTCAGATGGTGCTCAAGCTGGATTCGTCGAGTTCAACGGCTGGGCTTGGTTTCAGCGCATCCAGCGTGGTGCTGAAGTTCGACACGACGGCGAACCCGAAGATCGTCAACGGCGCCAGGGAAGATACGTACATCGCGCGGTTCAGTCTGACCAACAACTCGGTTGATCCAGAGCAGTCGCTCGCGGTTCTGTTCCCCATGGCGATCGACGAAACCTTGACGATCGACTGCGAAGAGGGCACCGCTGAGTATTCCCTGCTTGGCTACAACACGATCCCGGCCATTGCCCCCGACGCGCCGCGGCGGCATTGGCTGGAGTTGGCGCCCGGCCACAACGCGCTCGCGTGGGCTGACAGCACGCAGGGTGCCGCGGAGTTGGACCTGGTGATCTCGCGTCGCGATCGGAAGGCGTAGCTGTGGACGTTCTGATTCACGTTCACCAGGGACTCGGCCCGCGCGTCGGCACGCTCCGCAACGCGACGGTGGATGGGCGCTCCTGGCTCCGCAACGACGCGGGCGCGGCGAAGATCAGCCTGCCGATGGGGGACGCGCAGCATAGCGCCGACTTCATCGGGTCGGAGTACATCTACGTCATCGAGTCGAACACGGGGATTCCGCCGTGGGTGGGCTACCTACCTGGCGCATGGCGCGAGGATGGCGCGGTCTGCACGCTGATGCTCCGCGAACTGCCCTACCTCTTGGCGAGCCGCTTTACGGGCGTGGACAGCTACGCGCTGGGGGCGGGCGCGATCCTGCGCGAGGTGATGGCGGCGGCGAACCTGGACGTACCGCACCCGTTCCGCCTGGGCGAGTTCCGCGACGTGGGGATCTACCAGAGCAAGGAGTATCGGAACACCAGCGTGCTCCAGGTCGCGCAAGACCTCGCCAACAGCGCGGGGTACATGTGGTGGGTGGAGTACGCGGTGGACGAGAGCGGCATCCTGCCGACGATGCACTGGGCGCCGTCGCGCGGGCGGCGCGTCTCTGACGAGGTGCTGCTCATGATCGGCCGCAACGTCTCGGAATGGCCGGTGCTGGAGGATCGAACGGGGCTGCCAGTCGGGGATGTGGTGGCGGTGGGGGCGACCTCCGCGGGCATCGGCTACAGCGAGCGGTCCAGTATCCGCAAGGTGCAGAAGGCGACTGGCAAGCGCCGTTGGGTCTACAAAACAGGCGGCCGTCCGGGCACTTCGGGCTGGGTGACGCGCCCGGTCACCAAGAGCAGTTGGGTCCAGGTGCAGAAGATCACGATTGACGAGTGGGCGCCGGACGCGCGCAGCCTGCAAGAACGGGCCACGGTGGAGATCGAGGCCGAGCCGCCGATCGCGTTTCGGTTGCTCTGCACCGAGCAGGCGTTGTGGCCGCGGCTTGAGATCGTGGCGACGGCGCGGCTCCAGTTGCCGCCGCCGTACGGACTGGGTCAGGGGTTAGACACCGAGATCGTCGTTACGGGCTTGCAGCCTGACGAGTACGAGGGTGTGCTGGACCTGACCGCGGAAGTGGCACCAGGCGCTCCGAACCGTTGGCCGTTGCCGGCGGCGTCGGCGGCGATGCGGGCGCGCTGGCGGGCGGGGAAGGTGGATCTGCTGGGCGGCAACGACGTGCTGGATCGGATCAAGGAATCGGAGCGGCGGCTGGCCGCGGTGGAGCGGCGCGGCTAGCGCGCAACACAGGAGTGGATCATGGCGATTGCACTCTCGACCATTGGCGCAGTGTTGCTGCCCGTGGCGGGCTGGACCGAGGTGGCGGACGAGACGAACGTGGAAGACGAGCGGGACACCCTGCTGGGCACCACGCTGGTCAATCTCGGGCCAAGCATTCGGTTCATCCCGCAGGGGGAAACCGAGTTCATCGTCGTCCCGAAAGCGAGTGTTCTGGCGATTCGGCGGCGCTAGCGCGGCGAGGGGAATGAGCGATGACTGACAGCTACGTCGGGGTAACGGAAGCCAGCACGCCAACGGGCAAGCTCGATGCGGAGAGCCTGACGGTTGGGGCGAACACGGTCAAGCGCGAGCGCGTCCAGATCGCGGGGGCGACCGCCACGCAGATCGCGCCTGTCAGCGCCACGGACGGCCTGACGGTCAATCTCGGCAGCAACAACGACGTGACCGTGACGAGCGGGACCGTCGATCTGGGCGCGACCGACAACGCGGTGTTGGACGCCATCGCCGCGGCCCTGGCGATCATGGACGATTGGGACGAATCGGACAGGGCGAAGGTCAACCTGATCGTCGGTCAGGCAGGCATCGCGGCGGGGGCGGGATCCGTGGGGGCCACGGTCCCGCGCGTCACGTTGGCGAGCGATGCGCCGGAGCCTGTGGAGCCAGCCGACTGGATTACGGCTACGGTGGGCGGGGCGAGCGTGTTGGCGGCGGCGGGCGACTATGCCGCGAACGACGTGCTGAGCAACCTGGCTGGTGCGGGACTGGGGGCCGCCTGGCAATTCGCCAACGCGGCGCGGGCGAGCGGGGGGCGCGGTTGGATCGCGCACGTCTCGGTCTATACGGCTATCGCGGCGTTCATTCCACGCATTCGCGTCTGGTTCTTCAGCGACAACCCGACCGCGAGCGAACTGGACGACAACAGCGCCTTCACCATCCACGCCGACGATCTGGGCAAGCTGATCGACTACGTTGACCTGCCCTCGATGGCGAATATCGGCGGCGGCAGTTTCAGCAGTAACGCCGACGTGCGGCTGCGGTTCGAGCTGGCGGCGACCACGCTGTACGCGATCGTCCAGGCGCTTGACGCAGAGACGGACGAGACGGCGGGCATGACGTTTGTGCTCAAGGCGCATGTGGTGCAGGACTAGCCGATGCCGCATCCGATCCTGATGGAGCGGCTCAGTCGGTCGGCGCGAGCGCGGCGCTACGGCCTGGTGGCGGCGTGGAATCTGAGCGACCTGGTCGATGCCTACGGCGGAAACACGCTCACCAACAACAACGCGGCAACGTTCGTGGCAGGGAAGATCGGGGACGCGGTTGACCTGGAGATGAGTAGCAGCCAGTCGCTCTCGATTGCCGACAACGTGCCGCTCTCGGGTGCGGTCGGCACATCGCTGTGGCTGTCGTCGTGGGTCAAGTTCGAGAGCATTCCCGCGACCGTGCAACACATCGCGGGGAAGCTGACGACGGGCACCAACCAGCGCGAGTATCGGCAGATTCTCACCGGCACCACGCAACTGTTCGGGATGGGCGGGTCGGCGGCGGGGACCAGCACGACCAACGTTCACGCCTCGACGCATGGGGTGGCGACCACGGGCGTCTGGTACCACGTGTTCAGCTACTACGATGCGGTGCTTGGCTTGCTGGGCATCGCGATCAACGGCGGGCCGTTCGACACGGCGAGCCTGGCGGGCGGGATCTTCGACGGCTCGGGGCCGTTCACCATCGGGGCGCAGGGCTCGCTCGCCGCGGACTTCGTTGACGGCATGGTTGATCTGGTCTATTTCGGCAAGAACCCGCCGAAGGGCATGACCTATCTGCGAACCGAGATGCGCGACTACTTCTGGCGCGCCGGCGCGGGCCGCGAGTGGCCTGGGGGGTGGACCTGATGCCAACGGCGGCGGTGTTGCTCACCACTGATCTGCTTGGCCCGCCACAACCCGGCCACGCCGCTGCCTGGCACGCGCCTGTAGGCCGCGCGGTGGCACTGGATCGGCTGGTTGGTCGCGCCGAGAGCATCGCGCGACCCGTGGGCGGCGCATCCACTGGAAGCCTGGAGGATTGAGAGATGCAGCATGACGTAGGCGATGTGGTGCGGAACTTCTTCGCCTTCACCAACCCCGCGGGGGCGTTGACGAACCCGACCACAGTGACCCTCAAGTACAAGCCGCCCTCGAGTGCGGTGGTCAGCAAGGTGTACGGCACCGACGCGGAAGCGAAACGCGCCGAGACGCAACTGAATGGCGCGCTCAGCGACAGTGCCACGACCATTACCGTTGACGCCACGACGGGATTCCCGGCCGCGGACGCCGTTTTCCCCATAACCGACGAAACGGCCGCTCTGCGCCTGATCTACATAGACTCCGAAACGCTGCGCGTGACGGGCGGCTTCGGCACGCTGGTCTGGACGGTCGAGCGCGGGGTGGGTGGTACGACCGCCGCGGCCCATCTCGACAATGCCCCTGTCATCGGCCCGTACTACATCGACGTGACGGTGACCAACGACCCTGGCACCTGGCAGACGCGCGGGGTGGGGACAGGTGCCGTCCATCAGTCTGTGCCTCTGTCGTTCGGCGTGCTGGCATCGGAACTGGTCTGATGAGCCGTCGCGCCTGGCTCCTGGTCGCCGTGCTGGTCCTGGTGGGCGCGCCTGGCTGGTCCGCTGCGCTTCAGGAGCCCGCGCAAGTGGACGTGTGGTCGATGCTGGGCGATCTGTCGCCGCTCTACGCGCCCGCGATCGTGCTGGGCCTGTTGGCGCGGCGGGTGCTGGTGTTCGGTTGGTATCACGCCGAGGCCATCGCCGCTGCCCAGGAGCGGTTCACGCGCCAGGAACAGCGGCACAAGGACGAGTTGGAGCGGTCGCGCCAGGACACGGAGCGGGAGCGGTTGGCGCGGGAACGCTGGGAGAAGACGTCGTGGCAGTGGGCGACGACGGGCAAGCGCGCGCTGCAGATCGCGGCGGGCGAGCGCGAGGGAGCGTCGTGATGGCCTGGCCGTTGGCGAGCCTGGCGGCGCGGGCGCTGGAGAGCTATCGGCGCTGGGTGAGTCTGACGGTGCTGCCGCCGGCGCCTCCTGTGGCGGGGGTGTCGATCGCCAAGAGCGGTTGGCCGGGGGCGTTTGACCGGGACGCGGAGTCGAGGTTGCGGGCGGCGGAGCGGGAGGCCCTGGAGGGCCACATGGCGCTGGTGCGGCTGATGGCCCAAGCGCAACTCGCCCAGGGACCGCGGCTCGTGAAGGACAACGGCGATGCTGGCTGACCTGATGGCGACCGCGGACACGGTGGAGCTGCTGCGCGTGCTTGGCTCACTGGTGGGGCTGGCGATCCAGAGCCGCATTGTCTGGCTGGCCTGGCGCGATCGTCGTCACCGCCAGGCCAGCGGCGAGAACGGGGTCCTGGGCACCCAGGCGGACGTGTCGCTGATCGGCGAGGCGGTACTGTGGCTGTGCCAACTCGCGTTCCTGCTGGCGGGCGTGGCCGGCAGCCTGATCGCCGGCGCGGGGGTGGAGCGCCCGGCCACGGTGCTGTGGCTGGTGCGGGTGCCGCTGCTGGGGGCGGAGCTGCTGGTGACGGTGTCGGCGCTGGTGGTGTGGTATGGCCGTCACGCGGTGGAGCGCGCGTGGTTGGAGAGCCGCCAGCGGCCTGTCGATCCCGAGACGGGCGTACCGCGGGAACGGCGCGAGCGGGGAGCGCTCTGATGGCTTTCGACCCCGATCGCACGCTGATTCTGGATCACAGTGTCGAGCTCCGGCCAACCGTCAATGCCGCGGGCGCGGTGATCGGCTTCATCGTCAGCCACCCCGAGCCGAGCGGAGGTGGGAGGTGCGGCGGCTCCGTCTTCATCGAGCCGTTCGACCAGCACCCGACCTGGCGCGTGGTCAGCGAGGAGCCGATCACGCTTGAGCCGAGCCTGCTCTGTCACTGCGGATTTCACGGGTGGGTCAGGGAGGGCAAATGGCAACCCGCCTAGGTGTAAACGTCGATCCCGCTGGCGCTGCGCTCGGCTCCCGCCCCACCCTGCAGGAGTCGGGCGCGGCCTACGTCCGTCTGGTGATGCTCCCCAATCAGCCAACGCGCGAGCTGGTGCGCTCGTACCGTGACCGCGGCATCGCGGTGCTGCCCTGCACCGATGCCGACACGGAGCGCGGCTTCCCCAACAGCATCGCCGCGGCGAGCGAGTACGAGCGGCGCATTGGCGACCTGGTGGACACCAGCCAGATCGGTCGCAATGAGTTCGAGGGGCACGGTCCCACCAGCAGCAGCCAGGCGGAAGCGGAGCTGTTCGCCCAGATGAGCGCCTGGCATTCGGTCTGGAAGTCGCGCCGGCCACAGGTGACGCTGGTCGGGCCGGGGATGGTGAGCGGCAATCCTGACAAGTGGTCGGGGCGCTGTAACGCGCTGGTTGATGCCATCGCCGTCCATCCGTATGTGGGCGAGCCGCTCCAGATGAGCGACGCAGTGAACCGCTACCGACGCTGGGGCAAACCGATCTGGATCACAGAGTTTCCGTGGTGGAGCGAGGGGCACGGACGCGAGGCGCTGCGGCTGAGCGACGGCCCTGCGTTCGCGTTCTGCTGGCAATCCTGGCGCGTCCAGAGCGGCGGGCAAACCGTCGAGTGGCTAGATGGCCTGCTCGATCTGAACGGCCAGCGCACCTGGCGCTTCGATTCGTTCGCGCGGCTAGCGCGCGAGGTCATTCCCCCGCCGGCGGTGAGCAATCAGCGCGTGCTGTTGCTGAGCGCCCCGGCCACACAGCGAGTAGGGAGTTAGCAATGCCTTCGACCCAGGACGCGCAGCGCCAGGCGTATCAACTGGCGAACCCCGCGGTCGCCTTCAATCCCGACGCGGCGATCTGTAAGAAGTGGCTCGCCCTGAAGGCGGCGGGCACCTATCTGGGCGTCCCGATCGGGGACGAAGTCCAGCTCGGCGCACTTGATGGCAAGCCGCGCGCCGCACAAGCCTTCACGAGCGGGGCCATTCTGGTGTGGTACGGCGGCGGGGATGTGCGGGTAGAGTAGGCCGATGCTCGCCCCGATCGTCCTGTTCCCCGGCGGGCGCTTCAGCCAACCGAACCGCGAGACGGTGCAGGCGCAGGTGCTCAAGCTCGGCCTGATGGAGGTCGGCAAGCGCTACGCCGGCCCGGTCATCGGCGAGCCGCAGTCTTATCGGTGGGGAAACCCTGGCTGGGACTGCTCCAGCTTCACCACCGAGATGTTCCGCCGGGCGACCGACCAGCGCATCAACGTGTTTCCGTTCACCGACACGATCGCCAACACGACGCGACCGATCCAGGCCGCCGACGCGGTGCCCGGCGACCTGGTGCTCTGGCGCTACAGCTCGCCGTCGCAGCCGGGGACGTCGTTTCCGCACGTTGGGCTCGTGTGGGAGGTCGGAGCACTCACGCTGGACTGTCGGTTCCCGGAGGGAGTAGGAATTCACGGCTTCCTGAACGCGCCCGCGGTCTACCGCCGGCCGTACGGCGTGGATGAGCTGAACGCGGAGCGCGACAGCGGTCTGGTCATCTACCAGCTCCACCCCGACGCACTGATCGCGCGACTGCGTACCCAGCCCGACAACACGCGGCGGTACTGGCCGCTCTTGGAACAGGCGCTTGAGCGGGAAGGGATCCTCGACCGCTCAACGGCGATCTCCGCGGCGGCGACGGTCTACGTCGAGGTCGGCGCCGCGTTCGCACCGATCATCGAGTTCGCCGATGGCCGCGCATACGAAGGCCGCGCGGATCTCGGAAACACCCAGCCTGGCGACGGTCCCCGGTATCGCGGCCGGGGCTTCGTGCAGCTCACCGGCAGAGCGAACTACAGGACGTATGGGGTGGCGCTCGGAGTGAATCTGGAGGGCAACCCGGACCTGGCGCTCGATGCGGAGGTGGCCGCCGCGGTCCTGGGCCGCTACTTCCGGCTGCGCGGCATCGACGCGCTCGACGACGCGGGCGATTGGGTGGCGGTGCGTCGGGCCGTCAACGGGGGGACGAACGGGCTACAGACGTTCCTGGCCGCTGTCAGGGGTTTGGAGGCGCTGTGAAAGCACCGAAGTTTGAGGAGGCTGTGGGCGCCTTGCTCGCGACGATTGCGCTGCTGGTGGTGTCCTTCGTGGCGATCGTCACGCTGAACGAGATCGCGCTCGGGGCACTGATTGGCGTGGTGGCCGCGGCGACGGGGTTCTACCTGCGCGGGCGAGTCCAGAGCGGCTCGTGACCCTTCGTCTGATCGTCGTCGAGGTCCTGGTGTTCGATCCGTGGGCAGCAAAGCCCCCGGCCACGGTGCATCGGGCAGCGAGTTGGACACCAGCACGAGCGGTCAGCCGCGGCCCGCCCCAGGCCCCTTGAACTGCATTTCTACCGTGTGAATGAACCGACGCAACAGCGCCCTAGCTTGGCTGGCCAGGGCGCTTCGCTTTTCGGCAGATAGCATCTGTACCCGCTGGGTCCAGCCATCAGAACGCTAAATCGTCCAGGGGTGCGCCCTTGATGGCGGGCGGGATGACCTCCACCGGTTTGCCGATGCTCTGGGCGTATTCTATGGCTGCGCTTGCCAGGTCGGTGGAGCCGTCCCAGAAGGCGACGAGGCGATCACCATTGCCGATCATCTCCTGATCGCGTCTCGTCTCCGCGCTTGCACCGTGGCGGCCCCAATCAGCCAGGTGCGCCCGCACGGCGAGCCCAAGCTCCCGCGCCTTCGCGGCGGCGATCCAGTCAACGCCGTGGGAGCCGCCAACCAGCAACACCGTGTCGGGCGGCAAGGTCCGAACCCACGCGCGGATAATCTGGTGATCGGGATAGGTGGGCGAGCCGACGATCGCGATCACGTTCACGGCGTCAAGTGGGACGTGTAGTCGCCCGCGCGGACTGGATACACCTCGATCACTCGCGGATGCTCTAGCCATTCGTAGCCGTCATGGCCGACGCGCTGGGTGGCGATCTCCTCAGCCTCGGTGGCGGTTGGTGCCAGGATGAGGAGCGACTTATCGACTACGGACCAGCCTCGAGTCGGCGTCCTGGCACAGAGTCTCCCGGCGACGGACCAGAGATGCATGCTCTTCCTCGATCGGGGTGATCGTACCTTTCCGCGGGCGAGACGACAACGAACCCAACCCCATCCCAATCACTCGTTGAGCACCAGGCGGACCACTTCGCACAGCTCGGCGGTTTGGAAGGGTTTGGTCAGATACCGGTCCGCGCCGGCGGCGAGCCCGTCCCGCACGTCCTGGGCGCCGGAGTAACCACTGACCAGGATGACCGGCAGCGCGCCCAGTGTGGCGTGCGCGCGGATCAGGCGAAGCAACTCGAAGCCGCCGCGGCCGGGCATGGTCACATCGAGGATGGCCGCGTCGAACTGCTCGCGCTGTAGAAAGGCCCACGCAGCATCCCCGTCCGCCGCGTCGAGAATGCGGTAGCCGAGCGGCTCCAGAGTGGCCCGGATGAGCATGCGAATGACGGGACTATCGTCAGCGACGAGGATACGCCTCATAGCTCGTAGGGTTCACGCGGTCCAATGGCAGGCTCGCCGTCTTCAAAGACCCGAATGCCAGCCTCGGCCTTTTCGACAACGCGAAGCTCAGCATCCCGCATTTCCGCGAACAGATCCCGGGCTTTGTCCGCACCCGGAGCAGGAGCATTCTCCAACTCCTGTCGCCACTCATCGTAGATCGCGGCGCGGTCCCTGTGAAGATTCCTCTGCTGGCGCAGGAAATCGACAGCGCGGATGCCCAGCCCGTCGTCCTCGCTCATCCCCTCTCCCACAACCTTGCCCGCTGCCCTTCCAATCCCTTGACCAGCCACCCGGCCGCGGCGTCCAGCTCGACGCGATCGGACTGGGGCACCCGCTCGTCTGGATCATGCCACGACCAGACCTGATCGGCAGTCCAGAACTTCAGCAGGCCGATCAGCTCGTCGAGAACGAATAGGCGCGCGGCGGTGCGGTTCACTACAGACCGCGCTCCAGTCGGAAGCGCCGGAGCTCAGTTTCGGTGATTCGATAGCCGAGCTTCGTGCCGCCAAGCATCGCACCGCGGAGCGTCCCCTTCTCAATCCAAGTCCGCACCGTGTCCGGCGACACCTTTAGCCGCGCGGCTACTTCGCGCACGGTCAGAACCGGGTCAGCATCCATCGACAACCTCCACCCTGAGTGTACCACAAGAATCCGAAAGACCACATCACAAAACAGTACATGCCATCAGTATCCTATTGACAGATACCACAAGAAACCGTAAGATACCTACAGATTTAGCAGGGGGCGCACCGTGACCAGCATCCGCGTTCAGGCCCAGGCGGTCAAGGACTCCTTCGGGAGCCACGCCCTGCGCGACCTCGATATCGGCAAGTACGCCACCGCCGAGCAGCGGGCGGTTCTCGCTGCGTACGAAGAGGCAATCTCCGCGCTGGATCGCCCGGTGGAGAAGCTCCAGGCGGCGGTCGGTTCCGCTGCCAAGAGCATTCACCGCAATCGCGGCGAACTGCTCAGCTTCGAGCAGACGCAGGCGCTGCTCGTTCACATCCAGGCGTTGCGGGCCGCGACCGAAGCCTACCGGCTGGCGATCAACGCCACGCTCTACGGAAGAAAGGAAGTCTAACGATGGCAATGACACCAGCCGAGATTCACCAGCGTGCCACCGACCGAGCGAAGGCCGAACGCCTGAAGGCGTGGAAGCTCATGAACGGGACGTTCGCGGTGAAGTCGCGCAGCCTGCAGCCAGGCGCGGTCCACCTCGTTGCCGTGGATGCCGCGGGCACCGTGACCTGCGATTGCCCCGGCTACTACTACCGCGCGAGCTGCACCCACCAAGCGGCGGTGGAGCGTCGGGTCGCCCGCGAGCGCAAGAGCCAGGCGAGTTAGGGGGAGGGGACGATGGGCCTCGCAATCAGCCAGGCATCGGTGGACGCGGAGGAGCGGGTCTGGTCGCTCACTCCGCTTGGGCGCCAGCGCGTCGATCAACTGCGCCGCTGGCAGGAGATCGCGTCCGCCGCCGAGTCCCGTCGCCAGGGCCGCGCGGCCGGGACGATTTGCGCGCACTGCCCCGCCGATTTCGAGATGGAGCACGATGAGGAGACGTGCAAGCAACCGTGTCGGCACGGCGGGATCGCGGCCCACGCGCAGTGCGAGCTGGCCGATGATGACGAGCGCGGCGTGGTGGACGCCGATGGTGACGACGAGTAGGAGGAACCGTGGCGGTGACCGCAGCAGAGATCCAACTGTCCTGGTTGGTGGAGAGGATGCAGACTCAGGCGCAACACGCGGAGAGCCAAGCGGCG
>SXGT01792995.1_pt1 | contig 11183 bp, 11 predicted proteins | sample 3176221 | NCBI WGS metagenome assembly SXGT01 (sample SAMN11356862, study PRJNA531348) | freshwater metagenome | isolation source: freshwater sample F1-120 | place: China: Fuxian Lake, Yuxi | collected 2017-12-25
CACTTCAAATCCATCAACGATCGCTTCGGCCATGACGCGGGCGACGATCTGCTGGTCGCCTTCGCCAGGCTTGCCGAGAAGGCAACGCGGCGCGGCGACATGGTCGCCAGGCTCGGCGGCGAGGAGTTCGCGCTGGTCCTGGCCGATGTCGCGCTCGACGAGGCCCGTCAGCTTTGCGAGCGGCTGCGCATCGCGATCGAAGACGCGGTCTTCACCGCGCGGGATGGCCGAGCGATACGAATGACGGTCAGTGCAGGCATTGTCGTCATCGCCAAGGCGGAAAGCCGGGTGAACCTGATGCGATCGGCCGACGCCGCACTTTACGAAGCCAAGGCGCTCGGGCGAAACCGCCTTCGGATCGCCGCCTGACCGCGACGCCGACGCAACACCTTCGGTCCACGCAGATGATCAGATGCGTCGCGAGCGACACTTAGCCTTGAACGGGACTCGTCGCGTCGGCACTGCCGGGCAAGCTTCGGATGTGAACGTCGCTCTGCGGAAATGGGATCTCAATGCCGTGCTCCCGGAACAGCAGCCAGAGCCGGTTGAGGATGTCGGATTGCACGTTACCGACGCCCGCTTCGGGATCGTTGATCCAGGCGAGGATTTCATGATCGACCGAGCTTTCGCCGAAGCCGCGCAGCCAGACCGCGGGCGGCGGATCGGGCAGCACGCGCTCCGAGTTCGTGGCTGCCTCGATCATCAGTTTCTGCGCGAGCGGCAGGTCCGCGGAATAGGCGATGCCAACCGGGACGTGGATGCGGACGTCTCTGCTCGAGTAGGACCAGTTCTCGACCTGCTCCACCATCAGCTGTTCGTTGGGGATGAGGTGCTCCTTGCCGTCACGCGTGATAACGGAAACCGCACGAACGCCGATCTTGGTTACCGCCCCGAAAGTATTGCCGACGACGATGACGTCGCCAGGCTTTACCGATCGGTCCATGAGGAGAATGAGGCCGGAGAGCAGGTTGCCGACCGTCTTCTGCAGCCCGAACCCGACCGCGAGCCCTAGCGCTCCCGAGAACACAGCAAGCGCGGTGAGGTCGATGCCAAGAAGATCGATTCCGACCAGTACCGCGACAACGATCACGGCGATGCCGGCCAGCTTCTGCGCCAGCGCGCGCTGCGACACGTCCAGCCGGGGCAGGCGGCCGATATAGTGGGTCAGCACGCTATCGGCGACGCGCGCGGCCGCGAACAGCAGCGCGACGATCAAGGCCGCGCTGACCACGTCGAGGAGTGAGATACGGCGGCTGCCCAGCGTCACGCCGGCGCGGTCGAGCGCCGCCGTCAGCGGCTGCAGCCCGCCCAGCGACGAGGCCGCAACAATAACGAAGATGACGGTCGCCAGCGTGGCCGCATAAGTCGAGCGCAGGCCCGTGAGCCGCATCAGCGCATAGGCGAGCCGGGCGATAGCCAGAGCAAGCGCCGCGGCCACAATGACGGAAGCAAGCGGACTTGGACTGAAGGCGGGCAGCGCGAACAGAAGCACCAACGCCGTCAGGAGTTGGCCGACGATCTCTGCGGCCAGGCCGGCCTCGCGCCGCGGCGTGCGTCCGGTCCAGCGGTGCGCGGCCGAGCCGAGCGTCGGCCCGATTCGGCGGCCGAGCCACCAGCCAAGCGCGGTGATGATCACGACCAAGGCAAGGGCCGCCGTGATCGCGCCAACGTCGGGGTCGGTCGGGATCGGAACACCCCGGGCACGCAGCCACTCGGCCGCGTTCAACGCCATGGCAGCCTGAGCGTGATGCACTTCATCCTTCGTCCTTCCCCGACGCCGACGAATGTTGCAAGGTCGGCAGCCTTGGTCGCGCTAAGGCCGAGTGGCGGCTCGGACTTTTAGACCGGCTTGAAGAGGAGCAACAGGTTTGGACGCCCCTGCGGCACCGCCCGTCGACCGGCCGTTCACCAGTAAGCGCTGGGACCCCGTCCCGCTCTACCGCTGGTGGCGGCGCAAGGTGGTCGGCACCGTCGATCACGAGCGCGTGGTAGCCAAGATCGTCGAGGAAAGCGGGTTCACGCCCCGTTACGCGTTCATGACCATGATGTCGGCGGGCATCGCTATTCTCGGTCTGCTCCTGTCCTCGCCGGCGGTGGTGATCGGCGCCATGCTCATTTCGCCGCTGATGAGCCCGATCCTGGGGCTCGGCTTCTCACTCGCCTTGTTCGACTTTCCCGAGCTGCGCCGCTCGGTGATCGCATTCGGCGCCGGCTGCGTTCTGGCGGTCCTGTTTACCGCCGCGATCGTCTCCGTATCGCCGCTCCAGGCGCCGACGGCCGAGATCCTGGCGCGCACCCGGCCGAACCTGTTCGATCTGCTGGTCGCTTTGTTCGCCGCGCTGGCCGGGACCTTCGCAATCATCCGCGGGCGGGGCGAGACGATCGTCGGCGTCGCCATCGCCACCGCGCTGATGCCGCCGCTCGCCGTGGTCGGCTATGGCCTCGCCACCCGCAACATGCCGGTGCTGGCCGGATCGGCGGCTTTGTTCGGCGCCAACTTCGTCACCATCGCGCTCTCGGCGACCGCCTTGGCGCGATTGTACGGCTTCGGCCATTATCTGTCGGCCCGGCAGAATTGGATGCAGACGGCGGTGCTGATCCTGGCGTTCGTCGCCATGTCGGTCCCGCTGGCGCTGTCGCTCGGCCAGATCGCGCGGGAGGCGTTCATCGCCAATCAGATCCGTTCCTACCTCAGCGAGCGGTTCGGGCCGGCTTCGCGCGTGACGCAGCTCGACCTCGATTTCTCGCGCAATCCGCTTTCCGTGCGCTCGGTGGTGATCGCTCCGAGAGATCGCGCGACGGGCGTGCGGCGGCTTCGGAGCGATCTGGAATCGCGCGTCGGCCGCCCGCTGGCAGTGCAGGTTGATCAGATCCTGCTCAACCCGAGTGCGGGCGCGGAAGCCGAGCGGCAGGCGCTGGCCCGCGCCAATGCCGCGGCGGCGGCAGGTACGGGTACGTCCGCCGAGATCGCCCACATTGTCCAGGTCGCGGCCGGCGTCGACCCGGACGGGATCACGCTCGATCGCGAGCATCAACGCGTCACCGCGACCGCCCGCGTGCTGCCGGGAGCGGCGCTGGCGGCGTACTGGTCGCTGGAGCGGCGCGCCTCGGCCGCGGCGACCGGCTGGACGGTGGCGCTGGTGCCGCCGCTGCTGCCGTTGCCGGCAATTGCCTTCGCCGACGGCGCCGACACGCTCACCCCGGCCGCACGCGAGGCAGTGCTGGTTTCGGTCTGGGCGGCCCGCCGCTGGAACGTGGGCGCGCTCGGCGTTCCGGGGCTGCCCGAGGGCGCGCCGCCGGAGCAGCCGTCGCTGAATGCGCGCCGGGCGCTGGCGGTCGCGGCGCTGCTGCGCGAGCAGCGGATCGCGCCGGTCCCGGCCGAGGGCGGTGGCCCGTCTTTCACGCTCATCCCGTCCAGCGCCGCCGGCCCGTTCTGACGGTCGCGCCCGAGCAGGACGGCCGGGTGGACGCGACGATGCATCGTTGGCAGAGTCTCCCGATGGCCGATGATCACCGCAACGACAGGACGGAGCTGGCCGAGGATCGCACGGATCTCGCTGAGGATCGCACCCTGCTTGCCAACGAGCGGACCTTCAGCGGCTGGGCGCGAACTGCGCTCGCCTCGATCGGCATCGGGATCGGCTTCAACGCACTGTTCAGGCTGATCGAGCCGGACTGGGTGGCGAAGGCCATCGCCACGATCTTCATCCTCCTGGCGATCTTCCTGATCATCGCCGCGGAACGCCGCGCCGCCGCCGTCCAGAAGCGGCTGAAGGCTCACAAGATCACCAGCCTCGCTTCGATGAACTTTCGCATCATGGCAGCGGCGATCTCGATCGGTGCGGTCGCCCTGATCGTCGCGATCTGGTGGCTCGCGTGATCGCGCTTCCCTCACCCCATGCCGCGGCCGCCATCGTCCTTACGATGCTCATGTTCTACGGTTTCGCCGCCGGGCGTATCAAGATCGAGATCATCTCGCTGCTGACGATCAGCGTGATCGCGCTCGGCCTTTATTCCTTTCCGCTGCCCGGCCAGCAGCCCACTGAGGGCCTTGAGCTGGCGTTCGAAGGCTTCGGCCACTACGCGCTGATTACGATCTGCGCCTTGATGATCATGGGGCGCGGGCTCGTCGTGACGGGCGCCCTGGAGCCGGTCGCCCGTTTCCTCACGAAGATCTGGCGCTTCAACCTGAAGCTCGGGTTCCTGGTCACCTTGCTGTTCGCGATGGCGCTCAGCATGATGGTCAACGACACGCCCGTGCTCGTGCTGCTGCTGCCGATCCTTGTAGCACTCGCCGAACGCGGCGGTATGCCCGCATCGAAGACCCTGATCCCGGTCAACAGCGCGGTCCTGATCGGCGGCATGGCGACAACCATCGGCACGTCCACCAACCTCCTGGTCGTGTCGATCGCGACCGATCTCGGCATGCGGCCGATGGGCGTGTTTGATTTCACGCCTATCGTCCTGATCGCGGCGGCGATCGCGCTGCCCTTCATCTGGCTGGTGATGCCCCGCCTTCTCCCGGACAACTCGCCGGAAGCGGGACACAGCCCCCGGAACTTCTACGCCGAGCTTCGGCTGCAGGCGGGCTCGTCCGCGCTCGGCCGCCGCGCGGCCGAAGCGTTGCGCGCCTTCGGTGACGAAGTGCGGCTGGTGGCCGATCCGGGCCGGGAGCTCGCCGTCGACGATCGCGTCGGCGTCGTGGCCTCTCACGGAACGCTCGAAGACGTCATGCGCGTGCTGGGCGCCGCGACTGCGCCGGCGGCGCTGATCGAGCGGCTGCGCGCCGACTCGCGGGCCACCCGAGAAGATCTGGCGGTCGTCGAGCTCGCGGTCGCCGGCGATTCCGGCCTGATCGGCAGGCGCGTCGCAACGTCGGGCATAGCCGACAATCACGATGTGGCGGTGATCGGTCTTCACCATCGCGGCGCGAGGTGGAGCGATGAAGGGACGCCCGATGTCCGGTCGGCGATCGCGGAAGGCGACATTCTCCTGGTCACCGGAACGATGCTGGCGATTTCCCGCTTGGCGCAGGCCGAGAGCCTGCTGATGCTCGAAGGCGCGAAGGAGTTGCCCCGGACGGCGAAGGCGCCGTTGGCATTGGCGACCATGGGCGGAGCCGTGGCGCTCGCGAGCTTCGGGCTGGTGCCGATCGCGATCAGTGCGCTTGGCGGCGCGATCCTGATGTTCGTGACAGGCTGCGTGCGCTTCGACCGGGTCGGCCGAGCATTGTCCGCCAAGGTGGTCGTTCTCGTCGCCGCCAGCATCGCGGTCGGCAGGATCATCCTGGAAAGCGGGGCGGCCGAGTGGCTCAGTCAATTGATCGCGCTCGCGCTGATCTATCTACCGCCTTGGGGCGCGCTGGCGGCGGTGATGCTATTCGTGACGGTTCTCACGAATTTCGCCTCGAACACGACCGCCGCCGCCGTCGGCACGCCGATTGCCTTCAGCCTCGCCGAGAAGCTCTCGATCCCGGCTGAGCCGCTCGTCCTGGCGGTGCTGTTCGGCTGCAATCTTTGCTACGCGACGCCGGTCGCCTATCAGACCAACATGCTGATCATGTCGGCAGGCGACTACAAATTCTCTGATTATGTGCGCACCGGGCTCCCGCTGGTCGTGCTCATGATCGTCGTGCTCTCGGTCCTGCTGGTTACGAGATACCAGATTTATTGAAGACCTGTAGTCGGCGCCACTTCGGACTCGCCCAAACGCCGGCGATTGCTTCGTCGTCAGCCAATTCGACGTTGAACCGTGCTCCGAGGAGGAAGGCGAATGCCGATCCGAGCAGCCAGAGTTGCAGCACGATTACCGCGCCAAGCGACCCACAGACCCGGCCAAGGTCACCGAAACGGGTCAGATAGAGACTGAACAAAGCAGTGGCGCCGAGCCAGAGCGCTGTTGCCAGTGCCGCGCCGGGAATGATCTCGGCCCAGGGTGGCGGGTCGCGCGCAGGTCCAAAGCGGTAAACGGCGGCCAGCATCGCCGTCGTGACCACCGCCGTCACGATCCAGAACAGCACCCGGGCAAGTTCGGAGGCGAACGGCACTTCAGGGAGGAACCGGGCGACGAAGGCAAAGGCGGAAACTGCAACCAGCACGGCTGTCACCAGCGCCGCGGCCGCGAGCACGATCGATACGGCCACCGCGCGCCGCGCCAATATGCTGGGGCGGCGCTCGACCCGGTATGCGACGTTTAGGCCGTAGAGCAGCGACCGCCCGGCACGACTGGCGCTGAAGATCATCAGCGCAAGCGAGAGAATGAAGCCGGCGTTTCGACCGTCGCGGTCTAGCAGCGCTTCGCCCAGCCAGGAGCTGATCAGGCCCCGCGCCTCGGCCGGCATCACGCGAGTCAGCGCGCGCAGGTGCGCAACGACTTCGCTCGGGTTGCTGAAGGTGCCGTATGCTAGCGCGACGAGTGCCAGCAAAGGCAGCATGGAGAGGAATGACGAGAAAGCGATCGAGCTCGCCACCATCCCGAAATCGTCGCGGGCAGCGCCGCGGGCGGCGCGCCAGCCTGCTCGCGCGAATATTCTGATCTGGGGAGTGGGAACCGGTTTCGACAGGTCAGACGAACTCGACGACCGTGCCCGGCTTAACTGCCTGACCCAGCGCCCGCGCGTCCCAGTTTGTCAGGCGCACGCAGCCGTGACTCGCCGTCTTGCCGATCAGCCGCGGGTCAGGCGTGCCGTGGATGCCGTAGCCGTCTTTCGACAGGTCGATCCAGGTCGAGCCGACGGGATTGTTCGGGCCTGCCGCAATGGTGAGCTTGCGATCCGGACCCCAATCGCGTCCCTCGGGCGAGAAGTAATATTTCGGTTCTGGGGCAAGGGCGCGGACCGTCATTTCGCCGCTCGGCGACGGGAAGTCCGCGCTGCCGACAGTTGCGGGGAAGGTGGCCAGGAGCCGCCCGTCCTCCGCGAAGGCGCGCAGGGTGGCATTTGCCCCATCCACCTCGATCCGCGCAACGGCGGCGTCGAGTTCCTTTTTCCGCGCGGCGACGACGACGATCTCGGTCCCGGCCTTGCCGAAGTCGGCCTGGGGATTGAGCGCCTGCAGGAATGCTTGGGCCATGTGAAAACGTTCTCCCAGCGCTTCCGCCGGGCTCGCATAAGCAAGCGTCTCCAGCTCCGCCATCGCTTCCATGCCGTCCGGAACTGCAATGAACGGGCCGGCCACGTCGCTTTCGGTGATGGTGTAGCGGGTGAAGACGTCGCGGCCGCTCGTCGAGCGAAGCGCGCCGAGCAGCTCAGCGTCTACCCTGCCGGTGACGGTCATGCTGTTGGCGCGCTGATAGGCTTCAATGGCCCGCCGGGTATTGCCGCCGCCGTAGCCGTCGATCACGCCCGGCGAGAAACGCGCCCGATCGAGCAGCACCTGCGCTTCCACGATCTCCGGGCTGCGCTTCCCGGAAAAAGCGCTCGACGGAAACGTGAGAGGCGACTCGCCTGCGGGTGCCGATTGGGCGGCAGCCGAAGAGGGTGAAACGGCAGCGGTAAGCGACGTCGCAAGCAAGGCGAGCAGCGGTAGGCGAACAAAATAACGCATGTTTATCGAACGACCCGACAAGTGAATCGTTGCGGCGAGAGCACGAATGCGCGTGTGCTCAAGCGGCGTCGTTGCTCGGCGGCGGCGCGAGCCGGCGCGGGCGCGGCGGGTTGTCACCGGCCGGCCAGCCTTCGCGCTGGCGAGTGCGGTCACCGTCCGTTTCCTCCGTTTGATCGTGGAACAGCACCACCTGCGTCGGGAAAGGCAAGTCCATTCCAGCGCCCGAAATCGCCTCCGCCACGGCCTTGAGCACCTGGTCGCGAATGCGCAGCACGTCTCCGCGTAGCGGCTTGGTCCACCAGCGCAGGCGGATGTTCTTGGCCGACTCGCCCAGCTCCCAGACGAGCACGTCGGGAGGCGGGTCGGAGAGCACTCCGTCGACGCCGCGGATCGCTTCCAGCGCGACCTCCTTGGCGCGGCCGAGGTCGTCGCCGTAGCCGATCCCGACATCATATTCGGACCGGAGCATATCGTAGGCCGATATAACGGTGACCGGCTTGGTGTAGACGTCGCCGTTCGGAATGATGATCCGCCTGCCGTCATAGGTGCGGATGAAGGTCGCTCGGGTCTCGATCGCCTCGACCGTCCCGGTGAACTCACCGGTCGTGATCTCGTCGCCGACGCGGAAAGGGTGCCGGAGCAGCAGCAGGATGCCGGCAAGAAGGTTCTGAAAGATGTCCTTGAACGCGAAACCGATCGCGATGCCTCCGATGCCGAGTGTCGAGATCAGCCGCCCCGGGGTCATGCTCGGGAACGCGACAGTGACGGCGATCAGCACGGCCAAGCCGACCAGCAGGATGTAGAGGATGCGGCCGATCGCGGTCGCGGCGCTGCGATTGGACGTGCGGGCGAGTGCGCGTTCGGCGAGGGACCGCACGCCCTTGGCGGCGAACAGAAGCACCACGAACACGACCAGACCCGCGCCAAGAAGCGGGATCATCACGAGGAAGCCGTCGAGCAGCCGATCCACAGTCCGCCAGATCAACTCCACGTTGGCGTCAATCACGCCGGCGCCGCTGCTTGTGCCTGCGCTCATCAATTCTCCTATTCGGTCGACAGCTCAATGCGGCTGCGCTCTTCGTTGATCAGCGCGCGGTGGCTCGGATCGGCGAGCGAGTCACGCACGATCTCCAGCGTGCGGGCCAGATGCGCTCGCGCGTTCGAATCCTTCACGGCGTAGGGCCGGAGCTGCCCGATCGCTGACCGGAGATAGTCGGCGAAGCTCAATCGCGGCATCACGACCCGAGCCTGTCCTTTCTCGTCCCGGATCAGTGCGGGCCGGTCCTGCATTGCAGACAGGTCGGTCAGCGCGGCGCCGAGCCAGTCGATGCAGGCGATCGCGGTGAACGGGTCGTTGACACCAGGCGACAGCGCGCGGGCGGCGATCTCGACCAGTTCATCGATCGGGAAACGCAGGTCCTGAAGCGCCGACCGTTTGCGGCTGATCGAGAACAGGTCGCTGCACGCCTTCAGGTCCTGATCGCCGCCAGGCTCGACCCGCAACAGCGGCCGGCCATGGTGGACGAAGTCGCCGGGAACGACGAGCACGGTAAGGACAGCATCGCTATTCGAAGCGATCTTCAGCAATGCGTCCTCGTCAAGCGACTCTACATAGCCGGTCTTGGTTGCCGGCACCGGTGAGCTGGTCACAGTCGGGCGCTCCGGGCCTTGCTCTCCAATCGCATCCTCATCGCCGTTGCGCTCGGCGATGTCCGCCAGCAGGCCGCTCCCGATGCGCGCAATGACGTTGTTGATGTGGATCGAGTCGGTGACGTGGTGGACGAAGTAGATCAGCACCCCGATCGACGCGACGGCAAGCGCCAGCGCGCCGAACATGGCGACATGGGGCACGAACGCCTCGCGAACGGCGCCGCTCGTGTCGGCGCTCGTCTCCTGCGCGCTGCGGATCGTGCGCAGGACGACCAGGCAGTAGAGAAAAGTGCCGATGAAAACGCCCAGCGAGACCTGATTGCCGCGGTCCCGGACGAAGTTGCTGAGCAGGCGTGGTCCGTATTGGCCCGAAGCATAGGTAACAGCCGCCAGAGTGATCGAGAAGACGACGCCGGCCACCGTGATCGTCGAGCCGGCCACGGTCGACAGAAGCGAGCGAGCCCCATCCGGACGGCTGCCATAGAACCACTCGAACCGGCCGAGCCATTCATCTCCAACCACCGCATCGAAGTAGACCAGCCCCAAGCCCGCAGCGAATCCTAGAAGCGCGAGGAGCGAGGGCACGAACCAGTAGCTGCCCCTTATGTCCTCGACGATCTCCATCATTCGCGTCTTCAGCCACATGCGATCAGTCCCGGCTTCTGGGTACGACGCTGAGGCTGCCGTCCGTCTCCAGCATAACCAGTTGGATCGAGACCGGATCGACATGGCCGGAGGCCCGTATAGCAGCTTCGACCTCGTCCGCCGTGACCCGCTCGTCCCGCAAAGCCTCCGCGATCATCTCTCCGTCCCGCAGCAGAGCGCGCGGCTCCGCCTTGACCCAGCGCCGGACCCGGCGGGAGCGGAGCGATGTCCAGGTCACGGCAAACTGCGCCCCGGCAAGCAAGAGGAACGCCGTAATACCCTCCGCGAGCGCAACGTCCTTGGACAAAAGCACGGTTGCCAGCGTCGAGCCGAGCGCGACCGTGACCACCAGGTCGAAGGCGTTCATCTTCGACAGGGTACGTTTGCCACTGATCCGGAGCACCAGCACCAAACCGGCATAAGCGCACAGGCCGACAACGATCGTGCGCCATATGCCGTCGAAACCGGAGAAGAACATGACACCTCTTTCGTGGCGGACCGCGCCGAGCCCGTCTAAGCCGGCCCGATGCCGGCACCAACTCTCAGCGCGTTCGACGCCGCTGCCTTCCTTATCGCGCTCGCGGCCGTGCTTGGCTACCTCAACCACCGCTTCGTGGGCCTGCCCTCCTCGATCGGGCTGACGATCATGGGCGCGGTTGCCTCCCTAATGGTGATCGGGATCGACCGCCTCTTGCCGGCAAGCACGCTCGCCGAGCAGGTGTCCGCCTTCATCTCGAGCATCGAATTCCACACGACGCTGATGGACGGAATGCTCTCCTTCCTGCTGTTCGCGGGCGCGCTCCACGTCGACTGGACGGAACTCAGGCGCGGGAGATAGCACCTTGGTTCTGAGCACGGTCGGCGTACTGCTCTCGACGGGGATCGTAGGTGGCGGCTTCTACTTGCTGACCGCTGCGCTCGACGTCGGCGTGCCGCTCATCTGGTGCTTCGTGTTCGGTGCCCTAATCAGCCCGCCCGACCCAGTCGCCGTCATGGGCGTTCTAAAGCGCGCGGCGGTTCCGCCGACGCTGCAGGCGACGGTGGCGGGCGAGAGCCTGTTTAACGACGGCGTCGGCGTGGTGGTCTTCTCCATCCTTCTCGCCGCCGCGCTCGGGACCGAGCCGTTTACGATCGGACAATCTGGTTGATGCACGCGATGGAAGCAGCTCTTGAGTGCCGGTGCCTACACTGCCCCCTTTCTACCCGCCAAATCATGCTGGTGCTGCCGGTGAGGATTGAACTCACGACCTCAGCCTTACCAAGGCAGGGCAAGCGGGTGGAAGCGTGTTACCCCGGATTACCCTCCATTACCGCCTAGCTTGGAAATCTGCCGAAATTCAACTC
>SXGT01569660.1_pt1 | contig 11181 bp, 13 predicted proteins | sample 3176221 | NCBI WGS metagenome assembly SXGT01 (sample SAMN11356862, study PRJNA531348) | freshwater metagenome | isolation source: freshwater sample F1-120 | place: China: Fuxian Lake, Yuxi | collected 2017-12-25
CCCGGCGACAACACCTATTCGAACTACCAGGAAGCCAACCGCGCCTTCTACCGCATGACGGTGCTGCCGCTGGTGGCGCGGACGGCGGTGGAGCTGTCGGCCTGGCTCGGGCAGCGCTTCGGGAACGGGTTGCGGCTCGGCTTCGACGCCGACCGGATCGACGGCCTCTCTGCGGAACGCGAGGCGTTGTGGGCGCGGCTGGGCGCGGCCGACTTCCTGACCGACGACGAGAAACGCGAGGCGGTCGGCTATGGACCGCGCGGTTGAGGCTACGGGCACTCGGAGCGGAAACGAAATGACGGATGCAAGCTGGCTTTGGCTGGCGAAGTTCGGCGGCGCCGTGGCCGGGTCGGCCATCTCGCTCGCCTATGTGCTGCCGGCCGGGCGGCGCGAAGCGGCGATCCGCTTCGGCATCGGCGTTGCGAGCGGGTTGGCATTCGGCGGAACGGCCGGGCTGAAGATCGCAGTGGAACTGGGCATCGAGGAGAGCCTCGGCCCGCACGAACTGGTGCTGATGGGATCGGCGGCGGCGAGCCTGAGCGCGTGGTGGGCGCTGGGTCTCGTCATGCGCGTATTCAGGGCGAACGGGCGCAATCGGAGCAACGAACATGATGCATGAGATGCCGCTTGCCGCGCGCGAGCGCAAGTTCACCGACGTGTCCATCGGCACCATCGGCCGGGACGGTACGTTTTCGGGCTATGCGAGCCTGTTCGGCAAGGTCGACCTGGCGCGCGACATGGTGGAGCCCGGCGCGTTCGCGCGAGCCCTGAGGCTGCGCGGCGCCACCGGCGTGCGCATGCTCTACCAGCACGACCCGGCACAGCCGATCGGTACGTGGCTGGAACTGCGCGAGGACGAGCGCGGCCTGTTCGTGCGCGGCCGGCTGGCACGCGGCGTGGCGCGGGCCGGCGAGGTGCTGGAGCTGATGCGCAGCGGTGCGCTCGACGGGCTCTCCATCGGCTTTCGGACAGTGAAGGCGCGCCGAGACACGAAATCCGGCGTGCGCCGGATCGTCGAGGCCGACCTTTGGGAAATCTCGATCGTGACCTTTCCGATGCTCCCGGGCGCGCGGATCGAAAGCGTCAAGGACGACGCGTCGGCGCTGCCGTCGGTGCGGGACTTCGAACGTTGGCTGACGCGCGACGCGAAGCTGACACGCGGGGAGGCGCGCACCGTGATCGCGCGCGGCTTCTCCAGCCTGTTGCGCGAGCGGGATGCCGCGCGAGGCACACCGGACCGCCTTGCCGGGCGAATCCGCGAGGCGACACGACTGATCAGAAATGAGGACCAACAGACATGACGACCCATGAGGCCGCTCCCGAGATCAAATCGGAAGGCGGCGGCTTTGCCGCGCTTTCGGATACGTTCGACGAATTCATGACCACCTTCGCGGAGTTCCGCGAGGCAAACGACCGGCGCCTGCGCGAGATCGAGACCCGCAAGAGCGCCGACACGGTGACCAGCGACAAGGTCGACCGCATCTCCGAAGCGCTTGACCGCCAGAAGCAGGTGCTGGACAACCTGGCGCTGAAGCGCGTGCGGCCGGCACTTGGCCGCGACGATGCGCTGTCGGTCGCCGGGGCCGAGCGCAAGCAGGCCTTCGACGCCTATCTGCGCTCGGGCGACGAGCATGCGCTGCGGTCGATCGAGACCAAGGACATGTCATACGGCTCCGGCCCGGATGGCGGCTATCTCGTGCCCGACGAGGTGGAGGCCGAGATCGGCCGGCGGCTTGCGGTGATCTCGCCGATCCGGTCGATCGCGTCGGTGCGACAGGTTTCGTCGGCGGTGCTGAAGAAGCCGTTCATGACCTCCGGCCCGGTGGTCGGCTGGGTCGGCGAGACGGCGGCACGTCCGAAGACCACGTCGCCGGTTCTGGATGCGCTCCAGTTCCCGACGGCGGAGATCTACGCGATGCCTGCGGCGACGCCGTCGCTGCTCGACGACAGCGTCGTCGACCTCGACCAGTGGATCGTCGGCGAGGTGGAATCCGCTTTTGCCGAACAGGAGGGCACCGCCTTCGTCAGCGGTGACGGCAGCGACAAGCCGCGCGGCTTCCTCGACTACGATCAGGAGCCGGAGGCAAGCTGGGCGTGGGAGAAGATCGGCTACATCGCAACCGGCGTCGACGGCGCCTTTGCGGCCAGCCACCCGTCCGACAAGCTGATCGACACGATCTACGCGCTGAAGGCCGGCTATCGGCAGAACGCCAACTGGGTCATGAACCGCAAGACCCAGGCCGCGATCCGCAAGATGAAGGACGCCGACGGCAACTACCTCTGGCAGCCGCCGGCGGTGCCCGGCGGTCGCGCGGTTCTGATGGGCTTTCCGGTCGTCGAGGCCGAGGACATGCCCGACATCGCCACCGACGCCACCGCGATCGCCTTCGGCGACTTCCAGCGTGGCTACCTGGTCGTGGATCGCGCCGGCGTGCGAGTGCTGCGTGATCCGTCTTCCGCCAAGCCCTACGTGCTCTTCTACATCACCAAGCGCGTGGGCGGTGGTGTCCAGGACTTCAACGCGATCAAGCTGGTCAAGTTCGGCGTGGCATAAGACCCGGCGATAGTCCCTTCGCCGAAATACCACGCCGCGACGGCCCCGGTTCCCCTTGCCGGGGCCGTCTTCTTTTCATCCGCACTCTTCGAGGCATGCATGACACTATTGCGAACCGTGGCGCCCTCGGCCGAGCCCGTCACGCTGGTGGACGCCAAGCGCAACCTGCGCATCGACCATGACAGCGAAGACGCGCTGCTGGATGGCCTGATACGCGCCGCGCGCGAGGAGGTGGAAGCCGCATGCGGCCTGGCGCTGGTCGACCAGTCGTGGCGGCTGGTACTGGACAAGATGCCATCGACGCAGCGCGTGCTGCTCCGCAGGCATCCGGTGCGCGAGGTACTTTCCGTGACGATCTACGATCAGGACGGTGCGGCTGCAGTGGTCGATCCGGCCCGGTATCAGCTCGATGCCCACGCACGGCCGGCGCGTTTGCATTTCGTGGACGGCCCGGAGCCGGGCCGTGCAATGAACGGCATCGAGATCGACTTCACCGCAGGTTTCGGCGAAGCGGGGACCGATGTGCCCGACCTGCTGAAACGAGCCATGCTGTTGCTGGTCGCGCACTGGTACGAGTTCCGCGCGCATTTTGCGCCGTCCGCGCAGCCGGTTTCGTATCCGCCGGGTTACGAGCGCCTGATCGCTCCCTGGCGAACGCGGAGGCTTTAGATGCGGACGGAATTCATCGACCCGGGATCGTTCCGTCACGAACTCGTCCTGGAAACGGTTTCGACAATTCCCGATGGGGCCGGCGGGTACACCGAAGCGTGGGCGGAGGCCGGCACGATCTTCGCGCGGATCGAGCCGTTGGCAGCGAAGAGCCGCTACGGCGCTGATCAGACGCTCGAGAAGGTGACGCATCGTGTTACGCTGCGCTACCGAGAAGACCTGCGCAGCGGCATGCGCCTGCGCAAGCTTGGGCGGCTGTTCGACATCGTCACTGTCCACGATCCCGATGAAACAGGGCGCTATCTGATTTGCACAGTGACGGAGGCGGGGCTTTGAAGGCGGCGATGAAATTGACGCTCGACGGCCTGATGCGAGCGTTGCAGATGAAGGCAGCGAGTGCGCTGGACACCAAGTCCGCGGCAAGCGCGATGCGGGCGCGACGAAAGGCCATGACGGATGCGCGGGACCGTGAGGCGACATCGCGCGCCAGGAGGCAGCATTGAGCTCGGCGGCTACCGAGCTGCGCAAGGCCGTGTATGCAGCATTGAGCGGGAATGGCGACCTGACGGCAAAGCTCGGTGAGAGCCGCATCCACGACCATGCCCCCGCCAATGTGGCGTTTCCCTATCTGACGTTCGGCCTGACCTCGATGCAGGACTGGAGCACCGACACCGAGGATGGCAGCGAGCATATCTTCACCGTGCATGTCTGGTCAAAGGCCAAGGGCCTGTCGGAGACGCTGGATGTGATGGAAATCGTGCGCTCCACGCTCCATGACGCGAACCTGGCGTTGGAGGGGCACCATCTGGTCAATCTGCGCCGCGAATTCGAGGAAGCGCGTTTCGACGACGATCTCGCGGTTCATCATGGCACCCTGCGGTTCCGCGCCGTGACCGAACCGGTCGACTGACCCTTTCATTTCTTCACATCATTTCAACGCAGAGGAGGCTCGCTGTGGCAGCACAGAAGGGCAAGGATCTTCTTTTGAAGGTCGACAATGGCGGCTCGTTTACGACCGTCGCGGGTTTGCGCACCAAACGTCTCGCCTTCAACAGCGAGACCGTGGACGTCACCGATTCCGATTCCACCGGACGCTGGCGCGAGCTTCTGGCCGGCAGCGGCGTGCAGCGCGCATCGCTGAGCGGCGCAGGCATCTTCAAGGACGCGCAGTCGGACGCACTTATCCGGACCGCGTTCTTTGGCGGATCGGTCACGTCATGGCAGTTCGCCATACCGGATTTCGGTACGGTTCAGGGGCCGTTCCAGGTGACGTCGCTTGAATATACGGGCAACCACGACGGTGAGGTGACTTTCGAAATCGCGCTCGAATCCGCCGGCGCAATTGCCTTTACGGTCGCGTGATGAGCGCGAACAGGAGACGCGGCGAAATCGCCGCCACCATTGCCGGTCGCGATTGCGTGCTGTGCCTGACGCTTGGGGCGCTCGCGGAACTGGAAACCGCGTTCGGTGTCGATGACCTGGGTGCGCTGGCGGAACGCTTCGCATCCGGCAGGCTCTCCGCGCGGGACCTGATGCGCATCATCGCTGCCGGGCTGCGAGGTGCAGGTGCTGCAGTAAGCGACGACGATGTGGCGGGAATGACCGTCGAGGGCGGTGTAGCCGGCTTTGCCCGCATCGTAGCCGATCTGCTGAAGGCGAGTTTTGGTGACGCTGGCGAGGCTTCCGGCCGCCCTTGAACGCCGCAGGCGGCAAGGCGCGTCAGTTCCCGTGGGATCAGGTGATCGCCATTGGGCTGGGCCGGCTGCGGCTTTCCCCGCGCGACTTCTGGGCGACGACGCCGCGCGAACTTGCCGGCGTCTTGCGTGGGTTCAATGCAGTGTCCGGCGCAGTGAGTGCACCGGAGCGTGGAACGCTCGAGACGCTGATGACCAGGTTCCCGGACAAGGCTGAAAGGCAGGATTGATGAACGACTCTCTCGACCCGCTGGAAATCCAGTTCGAGATGGACACGCAGCCATTCGCGGATGCGATGCGGGAACTGGCGGACCTGTCCGACGCGTTCGGCCGGCAGCTTACGGGTGCGCTCAGGGATGCGGCGATCAATGGCCGGTCGCTTGAGGAAGTGCTCCAGCGCATCGGCCTGAACCTGGCGAGCATGGCGCTGAGCCAGGGGCTGAAGCCGCTGTCGGGCCTGATATCCGACCTGCTGCCGCGTCTCATCGGTGGATTGCCATTCGCCACGGAGGCCGGCGCGATGAGAATGCCGGACTTCTTTCCGGACGTGGAAGCGATGTCGATGGGCGCGCCGATACCGTCATCGGCCTTGACTGGCGGCGAAGCCGGTCAGACCGCAGCGCGTGCCGGGTCGCCGGTCAATGTCGTCTTCAACGTGACGGCTCAGGATGCGGCCTCCTTCCGCAAATCCGAGGCGCAGATCACCGGCATGCTTGCGCGTGCGGTGTCGCGCGGCGCGCGCACATTGTGAACCGGAGAGGCAGATGGACAGCTTTCACGAGGTTCGCTTTCCTGTCGGCGTGTCGTTCGGCGCGACGGGCGGGCCGGAACGTCGCAACGAGATCGTCGCGCTGACATCGGGGCGTGAACGGCGGAACCTGCGGTTCGCGCAGTCGCGCCGGCATTTCGATGCGGGCACAGGTGTGCGATCGCTGAGCGATCTCTACGAGATCATCGCATTTTTCGAGGCGCGTCGCGGCTCATTCCACGGCTTCCGCTTTCGCGATCCGTTCGACGTGAAATCATGTCCACCGGACAATGTGCCGTCTGCCATGGATCAGATCATTGGCACCGGCGACGCCGCGACGGCGAGTTTCCAGCTCATCAAGCGCTATGGCAGCGGTACGGATTCCTACCTGCGCCGGATATGCAAGCCCGTGGAGAATAGCGTGCGGGTTTCCGTTGACGGCGTGGAACGCAGCGACCCGGCAGATTTTACCGTAGACCATGAAATCGGCATCGTGACTTTCGGGCCGAGTGCCATCCCGGCAAACGGCCAGGTCGTTTGCGCCGGATACGAATTCGACGTGCCTGCCCGATTCGACACCGAGCGCATCGCCATCAGCCTGAGCGCCTTCAAGGCCGGGCAGATTCCGTCCATCCCGATCGTGGAGATCGAACCGTGAGCAGCTTCTCGCCTGCATTTCGGGAGCATCTCGATCGTGAATGCACGACGCTCTGCCATTGCTGGCGCGTCGCCCGGCGCGATGGTCAGACCTATGGCTTTACCGACCACGACAGGGCGTTGACCGTGGACGGACAGACCTTCGAACCCGAAAGCGGCTTCGCTCAGAGCGAGGCGCGCACGTCGCTCGGCATGGCACCGGACAGCGTCGATGTGGAAGGCGCGCTTTCATCGGATCGGCTGACGGAGGAGGACATCCAGTCGGGACTGTTCGATGGCGCCACGGTTGAGACGCTGCTCGTAAACTGGTGCGAACCGGAACAGTTCGCAACGATCCGCACCGCGGTCGTCGGCAAGATGACACGCGCCGACGGTCGCTTCGTGGCGGAGCTGGAAAGCGTCGCAGCGAGCCTCGACCGGCCGAACGGGCGCTATCTGCGTCGCGGCTGCGACGCGCGTCTGGGCGATGCGCGATGTGGGGTGGATCTGGGCGCCGCCGAGTTCAACGGCAGTGGTACGGTCATTGCGATTGCGGCACCGGGCACGCTTCGCGTCAGTGGTCTGGCGGGTTTTGCGGCGAGCTGGTTTTCTTTCGGCGAGATCACCTGGACAAGTGGCGAGCTTGCCGGACGAACGTCGACGGTCGTCGATCACCGCAACGCATCCGGCAATGTGAAGTTGGCCGTGCCGTCCGGGGAGCGTCAGCCGGCGCCGGGCGATGCGTTCACCGTCGTTGCCGGATGCGACAAGCGTTTCGCGACATGCAAGGCCAAGTTCTCCAACCCGATCAACTTTCGTGGCTTCCCGCATTTGCCAGGCAATGACGCGGCCTACGGCTATGTCTCAGAAGGCGGGAATTTCGATGGGGGGCCAATCGTCGAATGAACGCTGAACTGGAAGACCGTAAAGCGGCTGCAGCAGTTTTGGCCGAAGCGGTAACATGGATCGGCACGCCATATCGCCACCAGGGATCGACCAAGGGCGTGGGATGCGACTGCCTCGGCCTCGTTCGCGGGATATGGCGTGCCGTCTATGGCAGGGAACCGGAAGCGCCGGGACCGTATGCACCCGACTGGGCGGAAGCGGGAGGACGGGACCGCCTGCTGGAAGCCGCGCGCCGCCACTGTGCCCAAAAGCATGCCCGTGAGGCACTGCCCGGCGACCTGCTCGTCTTCCGCTGGCGGGCGCATCACGCGGCCAAGCATGTGGGCATACTGACGTGCGAAGATCGTTTCCTTCATGCCTATGAAGGGCACGCAGTGATGGTGTCGGCGCTGATCCCGCAATGGCGCCGCCGGATCGCCGGCGTTTTCGCCTTCCCCGACCTTCCGCAGCACTGAGGAAGCATCTCGATCATGGCGACTATCGTCCTTCAGGCTGCCGGAGCTTTTCTCGGCGGCATTCTCGGCCCTGTCGGCGCGGCGCTCGGTTCCGCCGCCGGCGCGATGGCCGGCTATATGCTCGATCGCAGTCTGTTGCAGAGCTTCCAGCATGTGGAAGGTCCGCGGCTGAGTTCGATGCGCCCGTTCATGGCCGAGGAAGGCGCGCCGGTCGCGCGCGTTTACGGCACGGTACGAACCGGCGGCAATGTCATCTGGGCAACGCGCTTCGAGGAAAGCAGCCAGTCGAGGCGCGAGGGCGCGAAGGGCGGACCGAAAGTCACCACCTATACCTACTTTGCCAATGTGGCATTCGCGCTGTGCGAGGGCGAGATCAGCGGTGTGCGGCGTATATGGGCGGACGGGAAAGAGCTGGACCTCGAGCAGATTACGATGCGCGTGTATCGAGGGAGCGAGGACCAGCCGGTCGATCCGCTGGTTGCCGCCAAGCAGGGAGAGGGCAATGCGCCCGCCTATCGCGGCATGGCCTATGTGGTCTTCGAGCGGTTTCCGCTCTCGGAGTACGGCAATCGCATTCCGCAATTCCAGTTCGAGGTGATGCGGGCGACGGGTTCGTTGAACGACAAGGTAAAGGCGGTCGTGCTGCTGCCCGGTTCAACGGAATACGGCCTGCTGCCACGCGCTGTCACCCGCACCCCTCGGCCGGGCGTGACCGAGCAGATCAACAGGAACATGCTTCACGGCGCATCGGATCTCGTCGCGTCGCTCGACGAGCTGCAAGCGCTTTGCCCGAACCTTGAGGAGATCGCCATCGTCGTCACCTGGTTCGGCGACGACCTGCGTGCGGGCGCCTGCAAGGTGCGGCCGGCGGTGATGCACAGCGATCCCTCCGGCTATTCGGAGCCGTGGAACGTCGGAGGCACAACGCGCGCCGGCGCGGCCACGGTCAGCACCGTGGACGAACACGCGTCGTTTGGGGGAACGCCCTCCGATCGCTCCGTCATCGAGTGCATCGGGGAGATCAGGAACCGCGGCCTGCGGGCGACGCTCTATCCGTTTGTCATGATGGACGTACCGCCGGACAACGTCCGTCCGAATCCCTATGGTGGTGAAAGCCAGCCGGCGTTCCCCTGGCGCGGGCGCATCACCTGCGATCCGGCGCCCGGAACCGAGGGAAGCGTGGACAAGACCGCAACAGCCCGCGCGCAGGTGGACGCGTTTTGCGGGGACGCCGCCGTCGACGACTTTTCCATCAATGGCGGTGCGTTGGCCTATGCGGGCGACAGCGGCGACTGGGGCTATCGACGGCTGATCCTGCATTACGCGCATCTCGCGGTTGCCGCCGGCGGGATCGACGGCTTTCTCCTCGGATCGGAAATGCGCGGGCTGACGACGCTGCGCGACGAGGTAAATGCGTTTCCTTTCGTGGAGGCGCTTTGCCAATTGGCCGGGGAGGTGCGGGATTTGCTGGGTCTGGAGGCGGCCATCACCTACGGGGCCGACTGGTCGGAATACTTCGGCCACCAGCCGGCCGACGGGTCCGGCGACGTTTTCTTCCACCTTGATACGCTTTGGTCGCATTCTGCCATAACCGCGGTGGGCATGGACAACTACATGCCGCTCTCCGACTGGCGCGATAAGGACTACGCCGGAGGCAATCCCGACGGCTTCCACAGCCCCTACGACGTGGACGGATTGCGCGGGCAGATCGCCTCCGGCGAGGGATATGACTGGTACTACGCCAGTGACGTCGCGCGCGCCGACCGTCACCGGTCGCCGATTGCGGACGGTGCGTATGGCAAGCCCTGGGTTTTCCGGTTCAAGGACATCAGGTCGTGGTGGGAGAATTATCACTACAACCGGATCGGCGGTGTCGAAGCGGGCGTGCCGACAAGTTGGGTGCCGTATTCGAAACCTGTCTGGTTCACGGAAATAGGGTGTCCAGCGGTCGACAAGGGGCCTAACCAGCCAAACGTCTTTCCCGACGCATTGTCGTCCGAAGCGGCGCTGCCGCATTTCTCGTCGGGCGGGCGCTCGGATGAGGCCCAGAGACATTTCCTGCTGGCGCATCTCGATCACTGGGACGCGGCAAGCCCGGGTTTCGATCCTGCGAAGAACCCCGTTTCGCCGGTCTATGGCGGCCGGATGGTAGATCCCGGGCGGCTTTATCTCTGGGCCTGGGATGCGCGTCCTTTCCCGGCCTTTCCGGCCCATTCTGCGCTCTGGAAGGATGCGATCAACTGGCAAAAAGGCCATTGGCTGAACGGCCGGTTGTCGGGTATCGCCCTGAGTGACCTGATCCGGGCGATCCTTGCCGATCATGGCCTGACCGATGTGGATGCCGCGCGTGTCGGGGGCACGGTTACGGGCTACATGCTGGAAGCCCCGACAACGGCGCGTGCCGCGCTCGAACCGCTGGTTGAGCTGCGCGGCCTTGCCGTGCGTGACGCGGCGGGCACGATCTGTTTTGAGGATGCGACCGCGTTCAAGGGCGATCCCATCAAGGTCTCCGAGATGGTGGTGCAGGGTGAGGCGGCTACGCTGGAACGCGTACGGGTACCCGATCGCGACCTGGCGAGGGAAGCCGAACTCGCCTTTGCCGATCCGTTTCAGGGCTATCAGCCGGCGCTCGCGCGGGCGGCCTTGCAGCGAGGTCAGCGCAGCGGCATCCGTGTACTCAGCATTCCCGCATGCCTCGAGATCGGAGCCGCCTCCGCCATGCTGGACGATTGGCTGGCACGGCAGCACGACGGCAGAGAGAGCGTAGCCTTCTCGGTGCCGCCCGGACAGGTAGACATCGCTCCCGGTGCGCTGATTTCACTGGCTGGCGAGGGCGAATATCTCGTAGGCGAAGTGGAGGCTGGCCTGAGCCGTCGGGTTGCGGCACGGCGGATCGTGCGCTCTGCACCAACGCCCTGGCATGTTGCAAGCGCGGCGAGCACCGACACGCGCCCATCCGTAGCCGGAGCGCCCTTCGTCCTGCTGCTCGATCTCCCGATGCTGCCGGGCAGCACGACGCCCGAAGACCAATTCCGCGTTGCCGCCTACGCCTCACCCTGGCGCAGCCAGGTCGCGTATGCGTCGCCGGAAGACACCGGCTTCGCGCACAGCGCCAATATCGCCGCGCCGGCAACGATCGGCCAACTGGTGGAGGCCGCGGGAACAGGGCCGGAAGGACGGCTTGACCATCACGGCTCGATCACGGTTGCGTTGTTCGACGGCGCTTTGGCGAGCGTGCCGCTGCTGCAGCTCGTGAATGGTGCCAACACCGCAGCCGTCCGCTCCGACAGCGGCGTATGGGAAATCATCCAGTTCGGCAATGCGGAGGAGATTGCACCCTCGGTGTGGCGACTGACCACACTTTTGCGCGGGCAGCAAGGAACAGGCGATGCCGTGGCTGCTGGCGCTGGTGAACACGATCGGTGGAGCGGGCTCCGCCGCCTCGGCAGTCGCAGCCGTGGTGCGGCCGCCCCTGCTCGCACCCCGCGACGGGACGAATCGCGACGACCGCTTCTATCC
>SXGT01316298.1_pt1 | contig 11180 bp, 8 predicted proteins | sample 3176221 | NCBI WGS metagenome assembly SXGT01 (sample SAMN11356862, study PRJNA531348) | freshwater metagenome | isolation source: freshwater sample F1-120 | place: China: Fuxian Lake, Yuxi | collected 2017-12-25
GGTCTTACCAGTAACTTCCACCTGCAAGGTGTCATAAACAGCCGCTTCCATCTGGGAAGCAACAAAACGCTGCCAGATCAAGCGATACAACTTATACATGGCAGGCTCCAGGAATTCCTTAACCTTTTCCGGATCGCGCATGACCGCTGTTGGACGGATAGCTTCGTGAGCTTCTTGCGCATTCGCAGACTTGGTTTTGTAAGTTGGTGGTTCCGCCGGAAGGAAGTCGCCACCATACTTGCCAGTAACAAACTCCCGTGCTTCTTTTTGCGCAATGGCAGAGACGTTGGTCGAGTCGGTACGCATGTAAGTGATTAGACCGGTCGTGCCGCCCTCACCCACATCTTGACCTTCATAAAGTCCTTGTGCCAATGCCATGGTGCGTCGTGCTGTATAACCCAACTTACGCGAAGCTTCCTGCTGCAATGTGGATGTGGTGAACGGCGCAGCCGGTTTGCGGCGTCGCTCTCCGCGTTTAACTTTTGTAATGGAAAACGAAGCAGTTTCGAGGTCGTAGAGAAGCGGTTTGACCGTCTCCTCGCTTGGCAATTCCGGCTCTTTATCATCCACACGGACGAGCTTGGCAATAAAGTTCGATTTCAGCTTTTCAGGCTTGAACTCAGCATGGATAGTCCAGTATTCTACTGGTCTGAAATTATCGATCTCACGTTCACGATCTACGATGAGGCGCAGTGCTACAGATTGAACGCGACCGGCTGAGAGACGTCCACGCACTTTTTCCCACAAAATAGGGCTGATGCTGTAACCAACAAGGCGATCCAATACACGGCGCGCTTGTTGCGCATTGACCAGGTTCATATCAATATTGCGTGGATGAGAAAACGCTTCTGCAACGGCTGGAGCCGTAATTTCATGGAAGACCACACGTTTGGTACGTTCAGGTTCAATACCAGCAGCTTCCATCAAATGCCAGGAGATCGACTCACCTTCACGGTCAGGATCTGTTGCGAGGAAGATTTCTTCAGCCTTCTTCGCAAGTTGTTTGATCTCTTTAACCACATCTTTCTTTTCATTTGGTACGCGGTATTTAGGTGCAAAATTATTATCTACATCCACAGATAGCTGCGACTTCAACAGATCGCGCACATGCCCAACTGAAGCGCGCACCGTGTATCCCTTGCCAAGAAAACGACCAACGGTCTTTGCCTTGGCAGGCGATTCAACGATCACAAGTTTTCCTTCACGCACTTCCACCTTTTCAGGTTTGGGCGGTGGAATCAAACCAGCATGGGCATCTGTCTTACCCATGCGAAATAGTTTTGTGCCGCAGACGGGGCAGACACCAGTTGTCACGGCAGAACCCTTGGCATTGAAACCAGCCACAGGGTCTTGCACTTCCCGTTTGGTCTTGCATTTCATACAATAAGCTTCCATCAATATTCCTCCAACAGTTCTCTCATTTATAAGTTCCACACAATGAGAGTTGTTCGGTTCTTATAAAAAACATCCCGCGAGGTTAAACCTCACGGGATGAACATTCTACAACATGTTTCGGCTTTTTTGCAAACGCCAATTTTTCGGGCTTTTTTTTAGAGGTATTTTTCCTGCCTGTGTTTTCTCAAATGTTCGACCACATCTTTGACCTTTTGAGACTGGTCGGTCTTGCAAATTAAGAGAACATCACCGGTATCAACAACCACCATATCGTCCACACCAATGGTGACCACAAGACGATCTGAACCGCCGCCATATACCATGGTGTTGTTCGTTTCATGCGCCAGATGCAAAGCAGCATTGGTCGCAATATTTCCGCTCATATCCGGTAAAAGCACTTCGAACAAAGACGACCATGAACCAACATCACTCCATCCCAACCCACCTGCCGGCAAAACCGCAACTTTCTCCGCTTTTTCCATAATGCCATAATCGACGGTTTCATTTTTCAGTTCGGGCCAGATCTTTTTCACGGCGTCTTCTCTTTTGGAAGAGTCCCACACAGCACTGATCTCATTTAATGCTTTTCCCAATGCAGGCATTTGTTTATCGATCTCATGGAGGATCGCATCAGCCCGCCAAATGAACATACCGCTGTTCCAGGAGTGCCCACCCATGCGGAGTAATTGTTGTGCCGTTTCTTCGCTTGGTTTTTCTTTAAAACTCTGCACTGTGTACACGGGATACTTGTACTCACCTTTCAGTGCCGTTCCCTGTTGAATATAACCATAAGCAGTGGAAGGCATGGTTGGCGTAATCCCAAGGGTGACCAGATATTTATCTGCTGCCACATCAAAAGCCGCTTTCAGCAGGTAGTGGAACAGGTCTACATTGCGGATGAAATGATCGGATGGCAAAATTGCCATAGTGGCTTCTGGATCTCGTTTTTGCAATGCCATGGCTGCCAGTCCCACCACAGACGCTGTACCGCGCGGAGCAGGTTCGATCAAATAATTTTCTTCAGGTACTTCCGGTACCTGTTGCTTCATTTCCTGTGCCTGTTCTTCGACCGTAACCACCAATATGCGTTCTGGCGGGAATAATTCACTCAAGCGTGAAACTGTGCTTTGGAACAAAGTCTCCTGCCCGATCAAAGGGAGGAGTTGTTTGGGTCTGTCTTTGCGGGAAAGAGGCCACAAACGTGTCCCGCCCCCGCCTGCCATGATCACCGCATATGCATGTGAAAAATCTGACGTCATATTTTCTCCTAAACCGTGTAGCCTGATTGTTCTTCTCGAACAGCTACGTAATTCATACCACCAACCTGCCGAACCATGCCTTTCAATTCCATCATAGCCAATGCAGCAGATATCTTTTCAATTGGCAAATTTGCCATGTTGCGAATTTCATCCACATGGAGAGGTTCACTACCCAATGCGTTCAACACCAATGCTTCGGTTTCATCTGAGGGTAGGATCTTTCGGGCAGTCTTTTGCTTATCCATGCGGGTCAGATCCAGTGCTTGCATTAAGTCTGCTGGGGTCAATAATGGCTGAGCACCTTTTTGGATCAGGCGATTCGTTCCCTTGCTTTGCGGGGCAAGGATACTGCCAGGCACAGCAAAGATTTCTCGTCCTTGTTCAGCGGCAAATTCAGCGGTGATCAATGCCCCGCTTGTTTCAGCAGCTTCGATCACAACTACCGCCAACGACAAACCAGAAATTATTCGATTCCGCGGCGGAAAATTCGATGCGTCGGGCGGAGTCCCTACCGCATAATCACTTATCACAGCACCCCGTTGCATAATCTGCTCGGCAAGTCCACGATGTTCCGGCGGATAGATCTTATCCACACCGGAACCCAATATCGCTATCGTTCGCCCACCCGCTTTGAGCGCGGTTTGATGCGCAATAGCATCCACTCCGCGGGCGAGTCCGCTCACTACGGTGATCCCGTTCGCAGCCAGGAAAGAGGCGATCTCTTCCGTCACTTGTCTCCCATATGCAGTCACTTTACGAGTGCCAACGATGGCGACCGCAAATAAGTCATCCATTAAATATTCACCGCGGATATAAAGCACCGGCGGTGGTTGATCGATCTCTTTGAGCCGGGCTGGATATTCTTCGTCAGCCCATGTCAGGATATTAATTCCCTGCGCCTCGATCTTAGCCGATACTTGCTCCAGATCTATTTGCCTTCTCGCCCCGATCACTTTTTCAACCAATTTCGCGCCCAAACCAGCTTCCATCAACTCAGGGGCATCCGCATTCCAAGCAGACTCGAGGTCGCCAAAATAGGCGACAAGTCCCTGCATGCGGACTGCACCTATGCCTTTAATTAGATTGAAACCGATCCAATATTTTTTATCGTCCATGGCTGGTACGCGATTTTATCACTCCCCACTTGGTTTGATTATTTAAGGATCAATCAATCCATCGATAATATGGACCGTCATAACCCTGTCATCCATGTTGAGCTCAATAACCACATCAGGAATGGCGGGTAGCAGAACCTCTTTTCCGTTTTCTTTAATGACTACATAAACGTCATTTGCACCGGTTTCAAGCACTTCATTTAAAATGCCCAATTTGTTACCATCATCGGTCATGACGGTTAGTCCGATCATCTCGTGTTTGTAGTGCTGTCCTTCAGGCAATGCCGGAACTTCGCTGGATTTAACATAGACCCACTGGTTGCGAAAACGTCCAGCCGTTTCAGGGGAATCAAATCCACGCAGTTTTATCAACAAACCATTTGCATGAACGCGAGCGGAATCAATGGTGAAGGATTCGTACTTCTCGCCTATATAAACCTTGCGTCCAGATTTGATGCGGTCAGGGAAATCAGTATGCAGATCCATAATGATCTCACCTTGCACCCCATGCGGACGGCGAAGATAACCGATTGCCAAATAAATAGACTCGCCTTTGGGCGAGCCTGAATTTTGCTCAGTCGTCATTAGGAGGGTTCCGTTACATCCAATGTGGCTTGTTTGCCCTGACGATCCGCTGCAACACGGAGCAAGGTGCGAATGGCATTCGCGACTTTACCGCCTTTGCCGATCACACGCCCCATATCGTCCTTGGCAACAGTCAGCCCAAGGCGTGGGCGGTTGCCCTTTGTCTCGGTCACGATGACCTCTTCAGGATGATCCACTAAGGATTTGGCAATATATTCGATCAATTCTTTCATTTTATTTCCTCATTTACACATTACGGATTACGCGGTCGAAAATGCGTAATCCGTAATGATGAGTCTTGCGGTTTACTTGTGGGTCTTGACTGGCGCAGCGCGCTTGACTTCGGCAGCTGCCGCTTCAGCAACGAGGGTTTCGACAGATTCGCCCTTCTTGAAGCGTTCGAAACGATCGAGAGTGCCAGCGGTCTTGAGCACCTGAGCAGCGGATTCGGTAGGCTGAGCGCCATTCTTCATCCAGTGATAGATGCGATCTTCATTTAACTTGATCGTGGCGGGGTTGGTACGGGGATTGTACACACCCAAAATTTCCAAAAAGCGACCATCGCGGGGGGCTTCCTTATCAGCAGCGACGATGCGGTACGTGGGCTGGCCTTTGAGACCAATACGACGTAAACGGATACGAACCATCTTGAACTTACTCCTTAGTTTTTTTGATTACGTTCCAGACAGGCACTAGAGACGAGAGGGATGTGCGGGCTGAAATCGCGGGCTGTATTTTACCAGAAAGACCGAGATTCTATACACGAATATTGAGGGAATCGCCCAACCCTAAAAGGTATAATCGCCGCAACTAAGCTACAGGAGTATTTATCATGACCCTGGCAATTACGCTCAGCATTGGAATTCCACTGCTCATTTTGTTCATTATGTTGGTTTTTGGGCTTTACTCCAACCGAAGTTTGGGTTGGGTTTTCCTGTGTCTCATTTGGGGGGCATTGGGATATTTTCTTACCGTTCAACTTATTTCTTATTTGTTGGCACAAGGCGCAGAAAATAAGGCACTAGTTGTCTATTTTGCACCGATTGTCCAACAAGTTTTGGTATCAATTGGCGTGTTTTTCGTTCTCTACCGCGAAAAATCTGATAACTTGATTGAAGGCGCAGTCTTTGGCTGGGCTGTTGGGCTTGGTTTTGCAATCCTCGATTCGATCTACTATATTCGCACTTTGCCTGATATTGCATTGGACATCGTGCTTGCCCGTTTTTTGTCAACTACTCTGGTATACGCCACAGCATCTGCAATCACAGGTTTAGTGATGACTCAGTTTTACTTCCGCCACAGAGAGAATCGTGCCGTCATCCTGCTCAGCGGATTGGGTGCTGCCATAGGGTACATGTCACTTTTTAACTGGCTGACACAAAGCGAATTGGATAACGTCATCCCAGTTATTTATGGCATAGGCGGCTTAACCCTGATGAGCCTGTACATCACCGGGCAGTTAAGATCGATTCTCATACAATTGGGAATCCAGAAAAAACGAGCTGATGGATTACTGGATATCGTCATACCCATCGGTGTGAATCTGGCATCTGAAAAGAAGTTCGAAAAACTTCTGGAAAACATGCTGATCGAGGCAAAAAACTTCTGCAATGCAGATGCAGGTACGTTGTATCTAAAGAAAAACGACGCACTTGAATTTGCCGTCGTCCGTAATGATTCCTTGAATATTATGATGGGGGGCACAAGCGGTACACCGGTCACTTTACCACCGGTCAAATTAATGGATGAGGCGGGCAATCCAAACCGGAACAATATCGCTGCCTACGCAGCCCTAACCGGTGAAATTATCAACATCGAGGATGCCTACGAAGACAAGAAATTTGATTTTTCCGGAACTCGAGAATTCGATCAAAAAACGGGCTATGTTTCGTCTTCTTTCTTGACAATTCCATTAAAGGACAGTCAGGGAAATGTACAGGGGGTTCTGCAGTTATTAAATGCCCTCAACCACGCCGAAAAAACCATCATTCCATTTGATTCAAATCTTCAGCAACTCATGAGTTCCTTTTCATCCCTCGCAAGTGCCGCTCTGGAAGGATATATTCAAGAACAAAAGTTGCGAAATGAGATACGAGAATTACGGATCGAGATCGACCATGTAAAACGCGAGAAACAAGTTGCAGAGATCACTGATTCGGATTATTTCAGACAACTTCAACAAAAAGCACAGGAACTAAAAGCAAAAGGCAGCAACACTTCTCCAATGGAATCCCAAACTTGAAATATGGTTTTCTCAAGAAGCAAATTCTAGCAATAGATTATTCTTTATTTTGTTATGGAGAGACCACTTTTTTGCAAGGCAAAAACATCAAATTAGTAATATTTTGTCGAGGGTATAATCACGCCTAACATGAACAAGATCAGAGCCACTTTTCAGAAAATCACCTTTGCCGAGAACAGCGCTCCTATTGCTTTCTTTGTTATTAGCTTCCTTGGTTTTGGATTACTTATTCCCAGCCTTGGCTTTTACATGGATGATTGGCATTATGTGTTTTATGCCAAATCACTTGGCGTTGAAAGCTTGCAAGCGATGCTTACGTACGACAGCCGCCCAAATGCTGGCTGGCTGTACATACTAGGTTTTCGCATTTTGGGGACAAGCCCACTTGTGTGGCATGTATTCACCTTTGCTTTGATCGTGATCGCTACATGGACATATTGGCTCTTCATAAGAACTCTTTGGAAGTCACAGGGCTACAACGCCGCATACATTGCCATCTTGTTCGCTGTGTATCCATTTTTCATGCTTCAATCTTCGCCTGTTGGATATACCCATTTATGGGTAGGGTTGATCGCATATAACGTTTCATTACTATTGATGGTAATGGCAGTTGAAAAACCAACGCCAATAAAATGGGTACTGACAAGTATTGGAATGGCATTGGTCGCACTTCACCTTTTCGTCAGCGAATATTTTGCAGGGTTGGAAGTGGCTCGCGGCGTTGTTTTATGGGTTTTGTTGAATCGCATTGAGCCAAATCTTTCACGCAGGCTTGTACGTATCTTTTGGAATTGGCTGCCATATCTTGTTGTGCTGGGTGGCTTCTTTTTCTGGCGAGTGGTCATCTTCCAAAACCCTGAAGGGGTCACGCGCAACGAACCGATAATTCTGGGAATGCTTGCCACCGAACCGCTCAAGGCTATTTCGTTTCTCATCACAGCATTCATTACCGACTCCCTTTCTGTATTGACAATCGGTTGGCAAAAAGCAACAAATGCGAACTTATACAAATTCGACTCACCTTTCGCACAGTTTAGGTTAGCGGTCTCAGCGTTAGGATTTGCACTGTCGTATTTTTATTTCAAGAAACTTACTGTTATTTCCGCTGAGGAAAGTGATTCGATACCATGGCGTAAAGACTCGGCAATCCTTGCTATCGCTGCGTTGTTGACAGGCGGATTACCGATCTGGATAATTGGACGTTCCATCGTCGAAAGTTCGAACCTCATTTCTGCCTCCCGCTTCGGACTTCCAACCGTATTCGGGGCGGCGCTGCTAACCTTTCTACTCGTCGACCACTTTGTGACTGACAGAAACAAAAAGAATCTTCTGTTCGCACTTCTAGTCGGTTTGGCGCTTAACTTCCATTTGGATAATGCCAAGGAATATCAATACTCATGGGAGAAACAAGAACGATTTGCACAGCAATTGCTTTGGCGTGCACCCGCCATCGAACCAGGGACCGCCATCTTGACCGATCAGGAGATCGTGGGCGTGATGGGCGAATATGCGGTCTCTTTTTCCATCAATACTACTTATCAAGCCAGCGGATTTGGGAGTAATCCTCCGTATTGGTATTTCCCGTTCTATTACACAAACCCAAATGTAAACGACCTTCTGCAAGGTGTGCCACTCGAATACTCCAAATTGACCATGCAGTTTAATGGCAACAGCAAACAAATTCTATTGGTCGATTTCAACCCCGAAATGCAGCGCTGTTTGTGGATCCTTCAACCGCAAGACACGAACTTGCGCCTCGTCAGCGATGACATGCGCAAACTGGCAGCAGGATCGGATATCAGTCTCATCAAGCAAACTGATATTGAGCCGACCTTGCCACAGGAAATCTACGGCGAAACCAATACCCAAACCTGGTGCTATTACTTTGAGAAAGCAGACCTTGCCCGTCAGTATGGTCAATGGGATGAAATTGTCCGCTTGTGGAATGAAGCCAAAGCCGCAGGGGAACGCCCAGACAACGGGTTTGAATACATTCCGTTCATTGAGGGATTAGGTCATACTGGCGAATGGGAAGAGGTTAAAGAAATGACCAAATTTGCGAAGCGCGTTACTTCTGGATTGGAGCCCAGCTTATGCAGCGCCATGGACCGTCTTGCAGAGTCCGCGCCTGCTTCACAGGAACGAGACAATACGATTCAAGGGTTGAAAGAAGATCTGGATTGCAGTTCTTATCAATAGTGGATATTAAGTCTTGAAACAACATCGCCCCGAGAGCAAAACTCTCGGGGCGAAAATTTTCCAGAAACAGAATCAAGTGTCGGTTTGTTATGGAGCCGGAGCAGCGGGGAATGTCCCATCTGGAGCGTAAAAGTCACCGGGGTTGATTCCTTGAGTAACCTCCCCGCTTTTCACTTCAACCGGGATCAAGCTATGGTCGGTGCAGGTGGCGAGAAGTCCGCAAGGGACAGCCTGAGAATAACCACCGGGGAGGTTTAAATCGCCTTGAGTATACGCCACCACGTAGTACGTGCCAGGCGGAAGGTCATCGATCTGATAGGTGGATGCGTCAGGAAAGGTTAGAACATAATGATAATTTTGGCTGCCTACTTCGTAAGCAACCACCATCATGGGCGGAATTCCACTGGATGGATAACTTAATTGCCCGGCGATGCCGCCACTTGCAGGCATGGGAGCAAAATAGATTCCACTGCCGCTTGTTTGTGCAACATCAAACCCAGGCATGGGCGGATAGTTTTCCGGACCGGTGTACCAATTGCCCGGGTCGACATCGGTAGTGATCGCTCCTGCTTGAACTTGCACATCCACCCAATTCGAGTCGGTGCAGCCTTGATGGAGCCCACAAAGATAAAACTGGTCGTACCGACCTGCAAGTTTCCCGTCAGGCAGTGTATATGCCACAACATGATAAGCACCTGGCGGCAAACCATCCATTTGATAAGTAGATTGGTCTTGTGCGGTCTGCACCCAGTAATAATTTTCTGTATCCACACTGAATGCAACCACCAATAACGGTGGAATACCTTGTGACGGGTACGACAATTTACCCGAAATACCACCTGTGGACGAGATGACTGGTGTCGCAGCAGGAGCTTGAGCCGTCAATGCTTGAAAGGTCGCTTGCACGATCTCATCTATATCTTGTGCAGGGGGCTGTCCACCACAAGCAGCTATTAAGACAGTCAAAACAACAAACAACATCAAAATTCTTCTCTTCATGATTTCTCCATCTCGCTAATTATTTGTAAGTTTGTTGCTTATAACATATTAAGGGGGTCTATCTTCCATCACCCAATTGGACTAGTACATCCAATAACTTTGCGGTCCAGACTTCTTCCTTTGTGAGCGTGACCCAGTATTGACCTTTGCCGCCTCTCACACCATTCGGCAGATCAGGCAAACGCTTCGGTTCCGCGCCTTCAGCGGGTGCGGGATACTTGAGCAGGATCTGCCCCGATTCCCAGCTTACCCCCGTGAGGCCCACATCCTCAGCACGTAACTTGACTCGAATTTGGTAGAAGAGATTTTGCACCATCTCTGGCAGTTGACCGAAACGATCGCGGAACTCGGAACCAAGCGCATCGAGTTCGGTTTCATCACGCAAGTCCGCGATGCGACGATATAAGCGCAAGCGCAGGTCCTGGTCGGGAATGTAATTGGCTGGGATACCAACCGCCAATGGCAAATCCACATTAACCGGAATGGAGAGCGGTAAATTGAATGTTGAAAAGGCTGTATCGAATTTTTCGGTATCAACCTTGTACACTTCTGAAGCGATACGACGCAGGCGTCTCACCGCATCGGCGAGCATTCTTGTATAAAGGTGAAAGCCTACTGATTGGATGAACCCATGTTGACGCGTTCCCAACAATTCACCCGCACCACGAATCTCAAGGTCGCGCATGGCAATGGAATACCCCGCGCCAAGCTGGGTATTTTCCGCGATCACTTCCAAGCGCTGCTGGCCTTCCAAGGTTGGTGTGAGTTTCTTGTGGCGGAAGAAATAGGCATATGCCCGCATTGCACCACGCCCCACACGTCCGCGTAGTTGATAAAGTTGCGCCAAGCCGAATGTGTCGGCACGGTCTACGATAAGGGTGTTGGCATTGGGAATATCCAAGCCTGATTCGATGATGGTTGTTGAGAGTAAAATGTCGATCTCGTGGTTGCTAAATCGGTGCATGACCGCTGAAAGTTGACCTTCCGGCATTTGCCCATGCCCAATATCCACGCGTGCTTCAGGGACAAGCTGGTCAAGATGGGCTTTCATCGCATCAATGGTCTGCACGCGATTGTGGACGAAGAAGATCTGCCCGCCGCGCTCCAACTCGCGCAAAATGGCTTGACGTACCAATCGCGGCGAGTACGGTCCAACATGGGTAATGATCGGCAAGCGTTCTTCCGGTGGTGTATTGAGGTTAGAAATGTCGCGAACGCCGGTCAACGCCATATAGAGCGTACGTGGAATCGGCGTGGCAGTGAGCGTCAACACATCCACTTCGGTACGGAGTTTCTTGAGATGTTCTTTGTGAGTCACACCAAAGCGTTGTTCTTCATCAATGACCACCAAACCCAAGTCTTTGAACACAACGTCAGAAGAAATCA
>SXGT01802650.1_pt1 | contig 11180 bp, 11 predicted proteins | sample 3176221 | NCBI WGS metagenome assembly SXGT01 (sample SAMN11356862, study PRJNA531348) | freshwater metagenome | isolation source: freshwater sample F1-120 | place: China: Fuxian Lake, Yuxi | collected 2017-12-25
CGCATCGTGAGTTCCGTCGGTGCGGTGTCGACCATCATCTCGGGCATCGCCGACGACAGCGACGCCCAGTACGACGGCATCCAGCGCATCAGCTCGACGCTGATGGAGATCGACGAGGGCACGCAGCAGAACGCCGCGATGGTGGAGGAGGTCGCCTCTGCGAGCGCCTCGATGGACGACCAGGCGACGAACCTGCGCGACCAGGTCGGGATGTTCCGCACCCAGCGCTGACCGCAGGGCGAAAGCCTCGACGTCGGTGAACCCCGTAACGGAAGACAGGAGCAAAGCATGCGGATCGGACGTTGTATCGCGTGTCTCGTGCCGGCGCTCATGGGCATCGCTGCCCAGGCAGACGAGCTGGATCAGGATCGCTCGTTCAGTGCCAACGCGACCTACACCGGTGAGGTCGTGCGGGTGGCGGATGGCGGTGCCGAACGTGGCACGGCCTTCCTCGGCAATCTCGACGTCGACCTGCAGTGGCAGTTCGGCGAGGACAATGGCATCACCGCCTATGTCTACCTGCTCGGCAACCATGGTGAAGACCCGAGCGAGCTTGCTGGCGATGCGCAGGCGCTGAGCAATATCACCGCCCCCAATGCGGTTCGTGTCTACGAAGCCTGGGTTGAGGGCCAGGTCGGGCCGGTGGATCTCAAGTTCGGGCTGTACGACCTGAACTCTGAGTTCGACGTGCTGGAGGTTGGCGGCCTGTTCTCGAACTCGAGTTTCGGCATCGGACCCGACTTCTCCCAGGCCGGCCCGATGGGGCCATCGATCTTCCCGATCACGGGTGTGGGCCTGCGTGCGCATGTCGCCAGTGATGGCTGGTATGGCCAGGTCGCCGTGATCGATGGCCAGCCGGGCGACCTGGATGACGAGCGCGAGACCAGCCTGCGCATCTCGCGGCACGACGGCGCACTCGTCGCGGCGGAGCTGGGGCGTGCGGGCGAGACCGATGCAGGTGCCTACTACAAGTACTCGCTGGGCACCTGGTATTTCACCCAGCGTTTCGAGCGCCTGGAAGACGGCGAGCTTGCACGTGGCAACCAGGGCATCTATCTGTCGGCCGAAGGCCGGCTCGCACAGTGGGGCGACGCCACGCTGTCGGGTTTCGCGCGGGTGGGCTTCGCCGATTCCGACCTCAATGGCGTACAGCACTACGAAGGCGCAGGCATCGTCATGGAAGGCATGCCGGGACGTCCGGACGATCGCGTCGGCATCGCCGTGGCGCGGGCGAACTTCAGCGACGCAGCACGTGACATCGACGGACTCGAGCAGGACGAGATCGCCATCGAACTGAACTACGAACTGCCGCTCACGGACTGGCTCACGCTGCAGCCGAACGTGCAGCGAATCTTCACGCCAGGTGGCAACGCCAGTCTCGACGATGCCTGGGTCGTCGGTTCGCGGTTCATCCTCACCTACAGCCGCTGAGCCGCCGCCGGAAGGTTGCGTTCCCGGAATCGCGCCGCACGCTGCTTCCCAACGCAGCGTGTGGCGGCACTCCGTCTGGCCGCGCGGAATCCGCCGAGGGGAGCGCGACGACGCCCTTCCCAACGAACGTGGCGCGGTGGACGACGTTCAGAGTCCGTTCAGAGCAGCGGCTGCAGGATGTGTGCATGGCAACCGGATGTGGGTTGCCGCTCACGCCAGGAGACCGCTCATGCAATCGAACCGCTCGATCAATCGCACCTCGATCCGCTCGCTGGTCGCGGCGCTGGTGCTGGGCAGCGTCGCCGCCCTGCCGCTGACCGCGCTCGCGAACAATGACGCACGCTTCGGGTTTCCCAGTCACGATCGTGAGCGCCACGATCAGACCCGCGCACCCATTGGCCGCGATGACACCGCCTATCGGGTTGACCCCAGGGAGTACGCTGGCAGCGACCGCGGGCGTTGGCAGGATGCCTGGCGCCGGGATGGCCCGCGCGGCTACGACGATCGCGGTCATACCGATCGCGGCTACGACAATCGCGGCCGTGGGGATCGCGAGGACGACCGGCAGGGCGAGCGCCACCTGTCACCGCGCTGGGACATCCTCGCGCGGCTGCGCACGCACAATGACGGTCGCGCGCACCAAGAGGTCGTGCTGCCGCGCGATACCCGGACGATTCGGCTGACAGCGACCCATCGTCGTACCGACGTCATTGCCGCGTTTATCGAGTATCCGAACGGTCGCCGCGAACGCGTGCCGAGCCTCGAGGGCCTGCTCGATGGCAGTTGCGACGCACGCACGCGACTGCATCACCGCGGTCACCGGCCTGCGGTGCTGCACCTCGTCACCGCTCCCGCACGGGATGGCAGGCGCGCCTACTTCGACGTGCTCGCGACCCGCTGAGCGGTCAGGCCCCGCCCGAACACGCATTGTCCCCGCGAGCGGCAGTGGCAGCCCCCACCCGGCGGAACAACCGCCGGGTCATGGGCGAAGCGCTCGCTGCACATCGCGCTGTTCAGGCGCCGAGTGCGACGGGCGCGCCATGCGGAGACTGCAGCCAGGTCGACTCGCCGCTGCGCCAGGCGACGATGCCATCGAGAAACTCGACGGGGCCAACCGAGTTCCAGGACTGCGCCAGCAGGCGATCGCGCACGAGCCCGAGCGTCATGTCGTGGCTCACCAGCAGATCGGCCCCGGCACCATCGGCGGCATGCAGTTCGTCGAGCTTGGTGCGCAGCAGACGCCCGATCGATGCCGCGGCGAGGTCCGCGTCCAGCATGACGTCATGCCCCACGTCACCGGCTACCCAGCGCGACAGGAACGGACCAAGGCCCCCCGCTGCCTGCATGATGCGGAACATCTTCATCTGGTCGAGGGCGTAGAAGACGCCCAGACCCTCCACAGGCCGCACACGTGCCGCCTCCCCTCCCCGCGCGGCATGGGCATCCAGTGCGAGCGCCGCCGTCTCGCGGCAGCGATCGGCAGGCGACGCGTAGCCACGCCAGCGAAAGCCAGCAGGCAGCGCGGCGCCAAAGGCACGCGCCCCGGCACGGCCCTCGTCGGTGAGCGGATTCAGGAGGTCATGCTTGCCCGGCACGAATTCGCGTGCCGAGTGCCGCACGAGCACCACCTTTCGCGTGACGCCCTGCGCCGCGAGATCGGCCAGCAGCCCGACCATGCCCTTGCCCCAGACCAGCTCATCCAACGCCTCGGCCACTCGAACCTCCCATCGTTCACGAACAGGCCCATCGTGCACGAGGAGGCACGGCGACAGACAGGCCCAGGCGATCGCTACCAGTAGAGGGCGTAGCGCAGCTCGGCACGCCAGCCACCCCCGAGCGTTGCCGAAGGGTTGCCCTGATCCGGTCGTGCCGCTGCAGGCAGCACGCGGATGCCGGCGAACTCGTCGCCGCCATCGCCACCGGACCAGGACAGCGTGGCATCGATGCGCGTCGCGTCGTCCGGTTCGTAGCGGAGCGAGGTCTGCAACAATGCCGATCCGTCCTGCAGGCTGCCGAGCGCGAGAAGCTGCTGGCGCACGAGGCTGTGCCACTCGAGACTACCGCCGACGGCCAGGTACCAGCGCGATGTGGTGAACACCTCCCCGCGCCCCAGGCGCGCCGTCAGCGCCGGTGGCAGGCCCACAAGCGCTCGCGGCGTCTCGCTCCTGCCGACACCATTGCGATACAGCTCCGCGAAGCCGTAGAAGTTGCGCTCGCCGAGCGCGAAGCTGCGATCGGCGTTCACGACCAGTGATGCGGCGTAGCCGCCGTCATGCAGGCGCGTGAGCACCCAGTCCGCGCGCACGACTGCATCACCTGCAGGCAGCGACAGCCCGAGTCCAAGCACGTCGTCATCGACGTGCCGCGCGAGCAGCAACGAAGCCTCGGCGCTGCCGAGCGGCTGCTGCCAGTGCAGGCCAACGCTCCCGGCCCCCGCAGAACGATCACCGCCATCATCCCGCCGCGCCACGGCAACGAGCTGCAGGTCGCGACCCTCACCCAGCTGCCACTGCGCCAGCAACAGATCGTCACCGGGCTTGAAGTCACGATCGATCGCGTCCGGCGCAAACGGGCTCAGCAGGTCCATCGGCGTGAACACCTGGCCGTTGCCCCAGCTCAGGGCCTGGCGGCCGAGCGAGATGGCGAAGTCACCGGCGCGATAACCGACGAGCAATCGATCCGCCCGCAGGCGGGCGCCATGGGCGTCGTCGCGGGCAATGCTGCGCGAGAGGTCGACTGCGCGTGGCGAATCCGTGTCGCCACCTGCGGCTGCCGAACCACTTCGCAGCGCGCTGCCGTAGTCCGCGACGAGCTGCAGGTCTGTCTCGACCCGCCAGGCGCCCTCCTCCACGCGCAGCTGGCCGCGCAGGTCGAGGCGCGAATCCTCGCGCCAACGGCCGTCCTCGGGCGCATGCAGGTCGTGCATGGGGAGTCGCTGGGTGCTGCCGAGGAACTGCGCCCTGCCATGCCACTCGAGGTCGAGCGCGTTCGCAACGCCCGCCAGCCACACAAGCGCGCACGGCAGAGTCATCCGGGCAAACCGCCACGGGTCGCATGAGTCGGATCTCACGACGCAGGCCTCATTGCGGCCATCTCATCGCAGGCGCCTCCGGGCGCGCAGCTCAGGGCACATCGCTCACGTCCTCGACGATACGCCCATCCACCAGCCGCACGTGCCGGCGCGCGTAGGACAGCACGATCGGATCGTGGGTCGCGGTGACGATCGTCACGCCATCACGTTCGTTCAGGGTGCGCAGCATGGCGAGCAGCGCGCGCGTGGTGTCCGAGTCGAGGTTCGCACTCGGTTCATCCGCCAGCAGCAGCAGCGGTCGCGCGGCGAGCGCGCGGGCCACCGCCACGCGGTGCTGCTGGCCGCCGGACATGTCTGCCGGTCGCCGGTCGGCGAGGTCCGCGATGCCGAGGTCGGCGAGCACCTCGAGTGCGCGGGCGCGGCGCACCGCGGGCGCCACGCCCTGCAGTTGCAGCACGAACTCCACGTTCTCCCGCGCCGACAGCACGGGGATCAGGTTGTAGGCCTGGAACACGAAGCCGATGCGGTGCAGGCGCAACGACGCCAGTTCAGCCGCAGACAGGTCGCCGAGGGCAACTCCGCCGAGTTCCACCGTGCCCGCCGTGGGTTGGTCGAGGCCACCGATGACGTTGAGCAGCGTGGACTTGCCGGAACCCGACGGGCCGGCGAGGCTCACGAATTCGCCCGCGTGGATGTCGATGTCCACCCCGCCCAGCGCACGCACCTGCTGCGCGCCCTGGCGGTATACCCGCTCGACGCCACGCAGACGTGCGACGGGGGTCCTCACCGGCAGCGCGTCGGTTGCGGCCGCGCCCGCGCCCACACCTGTCTCAATGCTTGCGCCCATGCAGTGCCTCCAGGGGATCGAGACGAACGGCCCGCCAGGCCGGATAGAGCGCACCAAGCATGCCGAGTGCCACCACCAGCAGGGCCAGGAACAGCACGTCCGCAAGCTGCAGGTCCGGCACCATGCGCGACCTGATGCCCGCCATCTCCACGCCTGCAGCCCAGCGCGTGAGGTCGATCCCGTCGGCGAGCGAATGTACCCACAGCCCACCTGAGACGAGGCCCAGCAGCAGGCCGGACAGCACGACGAACACCGATTCGACCATCACCTGGGTGACGATCTGCGCGCGGCGCATGCCGAGCACGAACATCAGCCCGAGTTCGCGTGCGCGTTCCAGCACCGCCGCGATCAGCGTGTTGGTCACGCCGAAGGACAACGCCGCGAGCAGGATGATGAACGTGATCCAGATGGTGCCGTCGACGAACGCGATGAGTGCCGCGCTCTGGGGCTGCAGCTCGCGCCAGGTCAGGCTCTCCAATGCCGGCAGCTGGGTTGCGAGGTCGAGCCGCCATTGCGCCAGCATCCGCTCGTCGGGCAGGTGCAGCGCGACCTCGGTCACGCGCGGCTCGGACGCCACCAGCGGTTGCAGCGCCTGCAAGCCGGTGTAGGCGACGGCGAGCTCGGTGCCGGTGCCATCCACATCGTAGGTCCCCGCCACCAGCATGCCGACCTCCTGCACGCTGCCATCGGCGGCAGCGAGCATCAGCACCACGCGCTTGCCCGGGCGGGTCTCGAGGCGACGCGCGAGCTCGGCGCCGAGCAGCACACGGCCGTCGCCCGACCCGGTGAGCATTGCGCCCGTGATGCGCGCACCGTCGAGGGCGCCGACGCGCTGCTCCCATTCGATGTCGCCGGCGAGCAGCTGCACGCCACGTGTCTCCCGTTCGCTCATGATCACCACCGGCAGCGCGATGCGCGTGGTCCAGTCCACGCGCGCCGCATCGAGCGAGGCAACCAGTGCTGTCGGCAGCGCGAAGGCCAGGCGTGCGCTCGGGTCGTCACGAAAGCCCGGCTGCTGGATCTTGAGGTGCCCCCCCGCCGCGAGCACGGTGTCGCGCTGCAGGTCGCCTTGCCAGCCACGCACGAGCGCCACCGCGACGAGCAGTGTCGCCACGCCGATCGCGATGGCGATCGCGAGGATCGTGTTGCGGCGCAGGTTGCGCCACAGGTTGCGCCACGCGAGCTGCACGAGCAGGCCGAACGCGCTCATCGCTCACTCTCCTCGCAACGCAGCGACCGGCTGCAGCCAGCGCACACGCAGTGTCGGCAGCGCCGCCGCCACCTGGGTGGCAACCAGCATCATGAGTGCGGGCAGCAGGATCGCTGATGCATCGAGCGTCGGATACAAGCGGTCCGGCAGCTGGAAGCGCCGCATCATTGCGTCGACATCGCCCGGCAACGGCACGCCGACGCGGGTGAGCACCAGCACCACGCCCAGGCTCAGCAGCGCGCCTGCGAGCACGCCGCCACCGCACACGAGCAGGGCCTCGAGCTGTACGAGCCACTGCAATCTGCCAGGGCGCATGCCCACCGCGATCAGCATGCCGAACTCGTGCGTGCGCTCGAACACGGTCATCACGAAGGTGTTGGCGATGCTGAACACCACCATCGCGCCGAGCAGCACGAAGAACAGGCCGTTGGTGAGCCGATCGAGTTCGATCGCCTGCACCATGTCGGGCAGCAACCGCTGCCACGGCAGGAGCTCGGCGCCGGGCACGATCGCCCGCATGCGTTCACGTGGCACCGCGAGCATTGCATCGTCCACGGCCGGTGAGTCGAACACGAGCACGAGGCTGCTCGCCTCGTCCGCGAACTCGAATGCCGGCCTGAATGTATCGAGCGGCACCTGCACAAGCGTGCGATCGAGTTCGGCGATGCCCGAGTCGACGATGCCGACGACCGTCAGTGCGAGCGCCGCGACACTGCCTTCCTTGCCGGTGCCGAGCACGACGAGTTCGGAGCCGACGCGGGCGCCGAGGTTGCGCGCGAGTGCAGCACCGATCACCGCCTCCTCGGCGTCTGCGGCACCGAGGTAGCGACCCTGGGTGACCATGCCCGGCAAGGAGGAATGGCGGCGCTCGGCAGCGGGCTCCACGCCCATCACCTGCGCACCGAAGCCCTTCTCGGCCACGGACACCAGCGCGAATCCTTCGGCACGGGCGCGCACGTTGCGCACGCCGGGCACGGCCGTGAACGCGGCACGCAGGCGCGCGACCTCGGGTACCACCTTGCGCATCGACGGATCGTCGAGGTAGCCGCGCGCCTGAACCTGCGCGTGGCCGCTCAGCAATCGCGTGCCGTTGTCGATCATCGCCGCGTACTGGCCTGCGTTCATCGATAGCGAGAAGGCCAGCAGCAGCACGGCAAAGGCGATCGCTGCCGCCGTGAACGTGCTGCGCCGCGTGTTGCGGAAGACGTTGCGCCAGGCGATGAGCAGCATGGCCGGCTCAGCGCGTGTTGCGCAGGGCGAACTGGGTGAACTGCTCGTCCGTGAGCGTCATGTCGAAGCGTGCCGCGACATAGGCCACCTCGGTGTAGTGCTCAAGCTCACCCAGGTCGGTCATGCGCATGCGCGTGGCAAAGGTGCGGCCACCCAGTGCGGCAACCTGCATCGCCTGCATGCGCTTCACCGGCTGCTGGTCCTGGTCGAAGTAGGTCACCTCGAGCATCACCCCGTCGGCGCGCAGGCGCATCCGCTGACGGCCCCACACGACGGGCGCGTCGGCGCGCGGAAGTGCATCGATCACATGCACGAGCTGTCCGGCCTCCCGTGCCTCGGAGACCAGCCGCAGCTCGTAGTGCACCAGCAGCTCGTCCGAACGGGCGAGGTCGTTGTAGGAGAAGTCCGACCCCGCCCAGCTCTGGCTCATCAGGCTCGCGGGCAGCCGGATGACGCGGTTCACGCGCGGCGCGAAGGTCCACATGTCGCGGCCGCGCTTGAGCGTGGCATTGCCCGCATCCTTCGCCGGCGCGGTGAAGCGGATGAGCGCATCCTCGCGACCGCGCGTCCATGCCTTCAGGCTGGAACTGCGCTCCCAGTCGGGGCGATGCACCGTCATCGTGAGTTCCGCGATCGAGCCGCTGCTGCGCGTCAGCTCGATCGCACGCTCGACGAGGGCGCGCACATCCGTACCGGCCGCGCCTGCAGGCGGCACCGCGACCAGGAGCGTCGCCAGCAGGCCGCCCAGCAACAGCGAGCAACGTGAAGCCGGCGCGGCCGCGCGCGATGGCAGGGCAATGGATGGCGGCCGCTTGCGGGCCAGACTGGCCCGCAAGCGCCTGGCCCAGCATGAAACAGCGAAGATCAGCGTCATGGGTTCTCTCCATTGAGCCGCTCGACCAGCGCGACGGCCGTGTCGTCGAGGCGCAGGCTGCCCGCGACCGGCAGCGAGCCCGGCGGTGCCCCCAGCAGGCGCTCCACGGCGCGCGAGCACGCCGCAAGCGTGCGCACGAGTGCGGCCTCGATCAGCGCCGGGTCACGCTCGTGCCGCAGCAGCTCCGCCAGCGCACGCTGGGGTGTCTCGAACAGCGAGAACAGCAGGTCCGCCGAATCTCCCGGCTCGAAGTCGAGGCCGAGGCCCTCTGCGCGCCCCTGCTCGAGAAGGCGCACCAGCAGTGGTCGCAACCGCGCGTGCATCACCAACCGCGCACGGTGCACCACGTGCACGTTGTCGTCCGAGAGCAGGATCGGAACCAGCGAGATGAAGAAGTCCTGCTGGGCACGCTTCCAGTACGCGACCGCGAGGAAGAACCGGCCGAGCTTCGCCAGTGCGGGCTCATGAGGCGCAGTCAGGATCGGTGCCGCGAGCAGCACCATCTCCTCGCCGAGCCGCTGTTCGAGCATCGCCTCGAGCAGGGCCTGCTTGGTGTCGAAGTAGTGATAGAAGGTGCCCTTCGCGATGCCGCAGTGCACCAGCACGTCCTGCACCGTCATCTGGGCGTAGCCCTTGGTCATCACCAGATGGCGCGCGGCCTCCAGCAGCTCGTCGCGCCGCACGCCGTGAGCCTTGACCACCCTGCCCATCGTGCTGCCCCCCGCGGATCCCCTGGGTCGACCATCCCAATGGCAAGCGAAGCCCAATGAGCCTTCGACCGTGCGCCCATTTCCCCGACCGACCGTCGGTCGGTACGCCACGCAGACTCTAGGCGTCGCCAGTCAGCCGCGTCAACGGTCAATGCGCCGTCGACCGCTGCAGCGTCGGCGTCGATCAGTGCAGGGGTCGTGGCGCCGCAGCTATGAACTGCGGGTTGCCCGCGGGAACGACACACTCGTCGCCCTTGTGGCGCGCGTTGTTGACGTACTCGGACACAGGCGTCACCTGAAGCGCTACCGGCAGCGCCGGGGCCAGCAGTGCGTCGAGGGCGTCCCGTGGCGTGGCAGAGGACAGCCAGCGCGCCGCCTCCCCGACATCGAGCAGCAGCGGCTGGCGGTCGTGCAGGAACGCCAGGTCCGGATGCACGGCGGTGGTGACGATGGCGAAACTCTCGATCACGGTATCGTTGCGTGACCAACGTTCCCAGACGCCTGCGAGCAGCAATGCGTCACCGCTCGCGGTCTCGACCTGCTGTGGCAGCTTGCGCTTGCCCTCGCGGAGCCACTCGTAGAATCCCGTCACGGGCACGACACAGCGCCGGCGCTCGAACGCCCCGCGGAACGCACGGCTGCGATCCAGGTTCTCGGCGCGGGCATTGAACATCGCGTACCTGGGCTTCTCGTCATCGGACCAGTGCGGGAGCAGCCACCAGCGCATCGGCCGGGCGAGGCCCGGATGCGCCTCGGCATCGACGTGCGACAGCTCGCCCTCCGCGGTCATGCGTGCAAGCGGCACGGCCTGCCGCTCGACGACCACCCACACCGTCTCGGTCGGCGGGACGTTGTGATCTGTCTCGCCGGGATAGCCGGCACCGGTAAGCAGCACGAACACGCGAGCGAGCGGGTCTTCGGTGACGTTCAGGCGGCCGCACATCGGCTAGCACTCCATTCCCTGCCACGACGATGCCGCGCAAGGCTGCTGTAGTCGCAAGGCATTCATGCGGCCTAACCGGCGCGCAGTGGCGCGATCGCGTCGATGGCCTCGAGCTCGGCGGTCGACATCGACCAGCCCGCCGAGGCGGCATTGCCGCGCACCTGTTGCGGTGATGTGGCACCCGCAATCACGGAGCACACCGATGGCCTTGCCAGCAGCCAGCAGAAGGCCAGGGTGAGCAGTGAGTGTCCCTGGCCGCGCGCGTAGGCGTCGAGTGCCTCGACACGATCGAAGTTGCGATCGTTCAGCGCTCGCGCCGCGATGGCCCCGGCGTTGGCCAGGCGAGTGCCCACCGGCGGGGCCTCGGTGCGCCTGTACTTGCCCGTCAGCATCCCGGACGCGAGCGGGAAGTAGGGCAGCAGCGAGAGGCCGAAGCGCTACACGCCGGCAGGACCTCGCGCTCCACGCGGCGTTCGAGCAGGCTGAAGTTGTTCTGCGCGGTGGCGAAGCGATGCAGCCCGAGGCTGCGGGCGGTCCAGTCCGCGTCGGCGAGTTGCCAGCCGCTGTAGTTCAAGTTGCCGAGGTAACGCACCTTGCCGGCACGCACCAGGTCGTCGAGGGCGCGCAGCGTTTCCTCCAGTGGCGTGTCGGCATCCGGGAAATGCTGCTGGTAGAGATCGATGTAGTCCGTGCCCAGGCGCTCGAGGCTGGCCTCCACTGCCGCAATGATGTGCCGCCGCGATGCGCCACGCTTCAACACGCCCTCGCCCACCTGGCCGCCGAACTTGGTGGCGATCACCACCTCGTGGCGACGCCCCTTGAGTGCTTCGCCGAGCATGATCTCGGAGCGCGTGCCGCCATACCCCCCGGCGACTTCCCGGTCCTCGCCGACGTCGACGCGCGC
>SXGT01923955.1_pt1 | contig 11180 bp, 10 predicted proteins | sample 3176221 | NCBI WGS metagenome assembly SXGT01 (sample SAMN11356862, study PRJNA531348) | freshwater metagenome | isolation source: freshwater sample F1-120 | place: China: Fuxian Lake, Yuxi | collected 2017-12-25
ACACCCTGCACCAGCACGTTGTCGTCTTCCGAGGCGGTGAAATCGCCACGGCTGGACTTGGACTTGCCGTTGACGGCCTCGGTGAAGTAGTCGAAGGTGCCCGAGTCGGCGCCGGGGCCGAAGAGCTTCAACGGCTTGTCGGGCCAGGCGGGGTTGACCTGGTTCCACTTGGTGATCTTGCCCTGGGCACCCGGTTCCCACATCATCTTCAGTTCGGCGACGGTCAGCTGCTTGATCCAGTCGTTCTTCGGATTGATGACCACGGTCAGCGCGTCGAAGGCCACCGGCAGTTCGACATACTTGATGCCGGCCTTGGCGCAGTCTTCCATTTCCTTGGCCAGGATGGGGCGCGAGGCGTTCGAGATGTCGGTCTCGCCGCGGCAGAACTTCTTGAAGCCGCCGCCGGTACCGGAAATGCCCACGGTCACGCGAACGGAACCCTTCTTTGCCTTCTGGAAGTCCTCGGCAACGGCCTCGGTGACCGGAAACACGGTCGACGACCCATCGATCTTGACCAGGGCCTGGGAAAAAGCGGCGTTGGAAACGAAAATGCCGGCGAGGGCGGCAGCGACTTTCAGGGATTTCATTGAGGCTCCTTTGTGCGTTGCAATACGTGCGGGGGCCAGTCTAGGCAGCGAATGTTACAAAGGCGTGAAACCCACCCTCGATCACGACAGGGGTTTCCACGGTCACGCGGGCGTAACACGACCGCAATAAGCTGTGCCCATGCCGCCACCCAGCCTGTCCGCCCGCCTGCGCTTGACCCGGGTCGGCCTCCATCTGGTGTATGGCGGAATGCAGGTCGCCCTGCTGTTTCCCTTTGTCGGCCTGCGCGGCCGCGATCGCCTCAAGCAACGCTGGTCGCGCAGCCTGCTGGCCATCCTGCGCATCCGGATCGACCCGCCGGACCACGCCCTCGATCGGCTGGGAGGCGGACTGCTGGTGGCAAACCATGTTTCGTTCATGGACATTTTCGTCATCAATGCCCTGCTGCCGTCCGGATTCGTCGCCAAGAGCGACGTTTCAGGCTGGCCGCTGATCGGCTGGCTGAGTCGCCGCAACGAAACCGTGTTCATCGAACGCGGCAAGCGCAAGGCCGCCCACCAGACGCAGGAGCGGATGCTCGGCTTACTCGCCGGCGGACGGCGGCTGGTGGTGTTCCCTGAAGGCACCACCACCGCCGGCGCCGAGGTCCTGCCCTTCCACGGCGCCCTGTTCCAGAGCGCCATCGATGCGGCGGTCCCGGTGCACGCCTTGGCGATCCAGTACGTCGACGCCCAGGGCAGGCCCAGCGCGGCGCCCGCCTATATCGGCGAGCTCAGCGTGGCCGACTGCCTGCGCAACATCCTCGCCAGCGGCGGTCTGCGGGTGACGCTGCATCTGGCGGAGAGCTTCCTGCCGCCGCTGCCGGATAGGCGGCACCTTGCCCATCGCGCCCACCAGGCCATCGCCGCCTCGCTGCGCCGACACCCCGGCGACGAGCTTTCGCAACCTTGCCGTAACGCGACGGCAATCAGCCCGTAACGCCGCGCCGGAAGAATGCATGCGGACCCAAGAGAGAACAAGGAGAACGCAATGCATGCCAAATCACTGACAGTCGATGAATCCGCATCCCCGGCCCATGCCCGTCGCCCCAGCTACCGCGTTGCGCTGGCGCGCGGCGAGGAGGAAATCCTCGAAGCCCAGCGCCTGCGCTACAAGGTCTTCGTCGAAGAACTCGGCGCCCATGTGCACACGCGCCTGCCCAACCACGACATCGACCACTATGACCGCTACTGCGAGCACCTGATCGTGCGCGACACGGATTCGGATCGCATCGTCGGCACCTATCGCATCCTTTCGCCGTCCGCCGCGCGCCGCGTCGGCAACTATTACTCCGAGAACGAGTTCCACATCAATCGCCTGCACCACCTGCGCAGCCGCATGGTCGAAGTCGGCCGCTCCTGCATCCATCCGGACCACCGCAGCGGCGCCGTGATCACCCTGCTCTGGGCCGGCCTCGCCGACTACATGGTGAGCAACAACTACGAGCATCTGATCGGCTGCGCCTCGATCGGCATGGCCGACGGCGGCCACAACGCCGCCAACCTGTTCCAGCAGATCGGGCCGGAGCACCTGGCGCCCGCCGAGTACCGCGTCTTTCCCCAGCATGGATTGCCCTTCGAGCGGCTAGCCACCGGCCAGCCGGCGCTGGTACCGCCGCTGATCAAGGGCTACCTGCGGGTCGGCGCCTGGATCTGCGGCGAACCGGCCTGGGACCCCGATTTCAACACCGCGGACCTGCTGCTGCTGCTGCCGATGTCGCGCATGAACCACCGTTACATGAAGCACTTCATGAAGCACGCGGAACCGGTTGCCGCATGACACGCGAGGCTCCGGCCGGCTTCACCAGGCACGGGACCGCAGGCGACACCGCAAGCCACGGACCGGGCCGGGTGCGGGTGCTGATGGTGACCGATGTCTGCCACCCGCGCATCAACGGCGTCTCGACCTCGATCGAAACCTTTGGCGCCGCGCTGGCCCGGCTCGGCGTGCGGCTTACCCTGGTCGCGCCCGAATACCCGGGCACCCGCAAGGAAATGGATACGGCCGCGGCGAACTGCGCCGAGATCGTGCGCATTCCTTCGCGCGGGGTTCCGCTGGACCCGGAGGACCGATTGATGCGTTGGCGCGATCTTGCCGACCTCGATCGCCGTCTGTCCAGTGCCGACTTTGATCTGGTCCATGTGCAAACCCCCTTCGCCGCCCACTATGCCGGCATGCGCTTCGCGCGCACACGAGGGATTCCCTGCATTGCCACCTACCACACGCATTTCGAGGAATACCTGTTCCACTACATCCGCTTCCTGCCGCGCGCCGCATTGCGCCGGGCAGCGCGCCGCCTGGCAAGGCACCAGTGCAACGGACTCGATGCCGTGGTGGCGCCGTCGCAGCCGATGGCCGACACGCTACGAAGCTATGGCGTGACGGCGCCGCTGCACATCATCCCGACCGGCCTGCCCGACAGCCAGTTCGTGCGCGGCAACGGGCCGCGCTTCCGCCAGCACTGGGACATAGCATCGACGCGCAAGGTCGCCCTCTTTGTCGGCCGCGCCGCCTTCGAAAAGAACATCGGCTTTCTGCTGCAGATGGCAGCCATCGCGCGGCGCAAACAGCCCCACCTGATGCTCGTGATCGCCGGCGAAGGCCCCGCCCTGCCGGCGCTCCGACGGCAGGTGGATGCCTTGGGCATCGAGGACCATGTGCGCTTTGTCGGCTACCTCCCCCGCGATGCTGGCCTGCGCGATTGTTATGCCGCCGCCGACGTGTTCACCTTCGCCTCGGAAACCGAGACCCAGGGCCTAGTGCTGCTTGAAGCCATGGCCGTCGGCTTGCCGGTCCTGGCGATTCCGGCGCTGGGGGCGGCCGAGATCGTTGCCCCCGCGCGCGGCGCATTGCCGGCCGCCGCGACGCCCGAGGAATTCGCGCGGCAGCTCAACGAACTGATCGACACCCCGCAGCGCCTGGCGATGATGTCCGCCGAAGGAATCGCGTTTGCCCGATCCTGGGACGCCGATGCCCAGGCCGCCCGCCTCACCGCCTTGTACCGATCGCTGGCGCGCGCGCCGCAGGTCCGGATGAGCCCACACGCCCTGGTGGCACCACGATGAACAACGAACCGCTAGTCGAGGAAAGCCCCTTCAAGGGACAGACCGGATTGCGCCGCATCTGGAACGCGCTGAATTACTCCGTTTCCGGGCTGCGCGCCGCCTACCGCAATGAAGACGCCTTTCGCCAGGAATCCTGGCTGGCGGCATTGCTGATACCCATGGCGCTGGTGATGCCCGTCGCCGGCCTGGCCAAGGCGATCATGATCGGTAGTGTGCTGCTGGTGCTGGTCGTCGAGTTGCTCAACTCGGCGGTGGAAGCGGCGATCGACCGCATTTCGCTCGACCACCACAGGCTCTCGAAACGGGCCAAGGACATCGGCAGCGCGGCCGTGCTGATCGCGCTGATCAACGTGCTGGCGTGCTGGACGCTGCTCCTCGTTGGATGACTTCCCCCCTGCACGTCGCCGTCGTCACGGAAACCTACCTACCGGAGGTCAATGGGGTGGCGATGACCCTGGGCCACATGGTTTCGGGGCTGCGCGCCCGCGGCCACCGCATCAGCCTCATCCGCCCGCGACAGAATGCGGGCGACCGCGTGGAATTGACGGCCGACATGAGCACCACACTGGTCGGCGGCCTGCCGATTCCCGGCTATCCCGGCCTCAAGTTCGGGCTGCCGGCACCTTTCGCGCTGCGGCGACAATGGGCGGCGGATCGTCCCGACGTGGTGCAAGTGGTCACCGAAGGGCCGCTTGGCGCATCCGCCGTCGCGGCGGCGCGCGCGCTGCGAATACCCGTGGTCACGGAGTTTCATACCAATTTCCACGCCTACAGCCGCCACTATGGCTTCGGCTGGCTGGAACGGCTGGTGGCCCTGCACCTGCGCCGCCTGCACAACCGTGGCGATCTCACCCTGGTGCCCTCGCACCAGCTGGGCATCGACCTGATGCGCCGCGGCTACGATAACGTCAGGGTGGTTGCCCGCGGCGTCGATACCCGCTTGTACCACCCCGGCCGGCGCAGCGAAGCACTGCGCGCGAGTTGGGGTGCCCAACCCGGCGACCTGGTGGCCGCCTATGTCGGCCGCATTGCCCCGGAAAAGAATCTCGACCTGGTATTGACCGCGTTTGCCGCGCTCAAGCGCTACGCGCCGCAGGCCAGGCTGGTGCTCGTCGGCGACGGCCCGGCGCGGCGCAGGATCGAGCAGGCGAATCCGGGACACGTCTATGCCGGCATGCGCCATGGCGAAGACCTCGCCGCCCATTACGCGTCGGCCGACCTGTTCCTTTTTCCCAGCCTCACCGAAACCTACGGCAACGTCACGCTCGAGGCGATGGCCAGCGGCCTCCCGGTTGTCGCCTATCGCCTGGCGGCCGCCGCCGAACTGATCCAGCACGGCCACAACGGCATGCTCGCGGACCCAGGCGCCAGCGGCGCCTTCGTGCGCAGCGTGCTCGACCTGGTCAGCCGGCCGGGCACGCGCACGCGCATCGCGGAAGTCGCGCCGACCAGCGTTGCCGCCTTCGACTGGGACCGCATCCATGACCGCCTGGTCGCCGTGCTGCGCGAGGCGATTGCCGGTTCGACAACGAAAGCCGCCAACGGAGCGGCTTTCCGCTTCCTGCCGGATTAGTCGCGCGATGCACGTCCGCTCGATATTCATCTCCGACGTGCACCTCGGTACCCGCGGCTGCCAGGCGGATCGCCTGCTGGACTTCCTGCGCGACTATGACAGTGACCACCTCTACCTGGTCGGGGACATCATCGATTTCTGGTCGATGAACCGCGGCATACACTGGACCCCGGCGCAGAACACCGTGGTGCAGAAGATCCTGCGCCGCGCCCGCCACGGCCAGAAGGTGATGCTGATCCCCGGCAACCACGACGAGGCCATGCGCGAGTACGACGGCGTCGCCTTCGGCGACATCCTGGTGCGCCGCGAACATATCCACGTCACCGCCAACGGGCGCCGCTTCCTGGTGCTGCATGGCGACGAATTCGACCAGGTGACCCGTTACCACCGCTGGCTCGCCGTCCTCGGCGATGTCGGCTACAACCTCCTGGTGCGCATCAACGCCACCCTGTCGCGTTTGCGCCGCATCCTGCGCCGCCCGGGCTACTGGTCGCTGGCCGGCTATGCCAAGGCGCGCGTGAAGCGGGCCGTCTCCTTCATCTTCGACTTCGAGGATTCGGTGATCCATGCCGTACGCGAACGCGGGCTCGATGGAGTCATTTGCGGACACATCCACAACGCGACGATCCGCAGCGTCGACGGCATCACCTATGTCAATTGCGGCGACTGGGTGGACAGCTGCACCGGCATCATCGAGCATCACGACGGCGAGCTGGAGCTGATTCGCGCCTGGCAACCCTCCCCGCTCGCGGTGGCCGGCGCCGCGCCAAACGCCGTACCGCCAGCGCCGACTTTCGATCCCCTGCCGTCGCTCGATACCGCACTCGCCAGCCGTGAAACGCTCCTGTAACAATCCTCCTGCGGCAAACGACTAGACTGCAGCCTCACCCACTCGCGGACCGCGGCCCATGGCCCAACAGATCGCACTCAAGCTCGCCGTCGCCGAAGACCGCCATGCGGCCCTGAAGCGTCATCCATTGCTGGCCAGGGCCACAGGGCGGGAGCAGCAAACGCTGGTGAGCGTTTACTACGATACCGGCAGGCAGGCACTGCGGCGCGCCGGCATCCTTCTGCGCCTACGCCGCGAGGGTACATCCTGGACGCAAACCATCAAGCGCCAGGATGAATCCGACGCCGGCCTTACGATCCGGCCGGAGTGGCAGGCGCCCTACCTGAACCATTTCGACTTTTCCCATGTCGATGACGCCAACCTGCGCGACTGGCTGCAGCGCGAACGGATTGCCGGCAATCTCGCCCCGGTATTCGAGACCAGTGTGCGGCGCAGCACCTGGACGCTCGAGCCCCGGCCCGGAACGCGCATCCTGGCCAAGCTGGACCGGGGCTGGATCGCGTCCGACGGACGCCGGGAACCCATTTCCGAACTCGAACTGCAATTGACCGCGGGCAGCATCGACGCGATCTATGCCCTGGCGCTGCAACTGGCGGCAAATCTCGCCCTGCCGCCGCTGCTGCTGTCCAAGGCGGAACGCGGCTACCGCCTGTATCGCAACGCCAAACCCCACCCGACGCGGGCCAGGGAAGTCGACATCCGCCGCGCCGGGGCGCCGCTGGCCGCGTTTCGCCTGATCGCCCTGGACTGCCTGACCCACCTCCAGTCCAATCACGCCGGCGCGATCCACAGCGACGACGCGGAGTTCGTGCACCAGATGCGCGTCGCCACGCGCCGCCTGCGTGCCGCCATGCGCCTGTTTGCTCCGGTCCTGCCGTCCGGATTCGCCGAGGCGCTGATCCCGCCGCTGCGCGACCTGATGCGCAGCCTCGGCCAGGCGCGGGATCTCGACGTGCTGGTCGCGGAAATCGTTGCTCCGGTGTCACGCGCGATTCCGGACGAACCGCGCGTGACCGAGTTGGCCAGCGCCATCACCAACCGCCAGTATTCCGCTCGCGCCGAGATTCGCCACCTGCTGCGCCAACCCGCCTACGGCCGATTGTTGCTGCAGGCGGGTCGCCTGCTGCAGCAGACGGATTTCGTCGATCCGCGGAACGCCGACGCCGAGGATGCGGCGCTGATCCCGTTCGCCGATCGACGCTTGCGCCGGATGTTGCGCCGGATCCATGAACTTGCCGAGGTCGCACGGGTTGACAATCCGCCGTCGCTCCACGAACTGCGCATTGCCATCAAGCGCCTGCGCTATGCGATCGAGTTCTTTGGTGCCCTCATCCCCGGAAAATCCGGTGTCACCGTAATCAAGCGCCTCGCCGCATTGCAGGAAGAACTCGGGCAATTGAACGACCTGGCCAGCGCCGGGAACCTGTTGATGGTCTGCGCGGGCAGGGAACAGCCGCTGCGGGAGGCGGTCACGCTGATCGGCGGCTGGCACGGCCAGCGCTACGCGGCCCTGCTCGCCGCGATACCGGAGCAACTGGAAGAACTGCGGCGCATCAAGCTGCCGAGGCTGAAGCCGGACAGCGACGACTAGCACCGGCTCTCGCGGGCGCTGCGACTCAGCCGCTCCGGCGACCGATCTCGTCGATACGGCGCTTCGATATCTCGCGATCCGGCTTTTTCACCGGCCGGCTTGTTCCTGCCCTGTACCTCGATTGCGCAGGGATGTACCGCGCCTGCCGGCTCGATCTCGGCAGGGAATCCCCTGACGGCGAAATACCGGGGCCTGGTGAGGGCCCCGGCAATGCTCGACGACGCATCCCGTAACCAGGCGGTCATGATCGCGCAACATGGCCAGCCTAGCATTGCCACTCCTCCAGCGCCTGCCGGGTTGGCCGCGGGTTTCCTGCCCGGGAAACCGAATCCCGGCAGCACGCCACCCAATGAAGCTTCAGGCCGTGATGCCGGGAGTCCCTCAATGAGCCAGAACATGAATGATCCGGACGATGAATTGCTGAACGACTCGACGGAAATCGACGCCCAATCCCCCCCCGCACCCGTCGCCGCCGATGTGCTCGATGCCTGCGAACCCGTCGACCGGCATGCCAAGGTTGCGTCGGTCATGGCGCACTTCCTTGCCAAACCGGATGTGATCAGCCTGCCGGTGATCGACTCCTCAAACGGGCGACCGGTGGGAATGATCAATCAGGCGGCATTCATGAGCAACCTGGCAAAGCCCTTCCACAAGGAGATCTACTTCGGCCGTGCCTGCTGTGTCTTCATGGACAAAGCGCCGGTCATCGTCGACGCCGCCACGCCGCTGCAGGACGTTTCCGCACGGCTCGCCGAATCGGGAGGTCGCGCAACCGCCGACGGCTTCGTGATCGTGTCCGACAAGCGCTACCTGGGTATCGGTCACACCCAAGACGTTTTGCGGGTCATGGCCGAAGTTCACCGAGTGCAAACCCAGCAGCTCGCAATCCGGCGTGACCATCTGGAAGACGTGGTGCGCCGTCGCACCGCAGCACTGACGCGGGCGCGGGATGCCGCCAACGCCGCCAATATCGCCAAGAGCGCGTTTCTTGCCAACATGAGCCACGAAATCAGGACGCCGATGAACGGCATTCTCGGCATGGCCCACCTGTTGCGCCGGGCCGGTGCAACGCCGAAACAGGCCGAGCGCCTCGATACGATAGAGAAGTCCGGTTTGCACCTGCTTGCCGTCATCAACGACATCCTCGATATCTCAAAGATCGAGGCGCAGAAAGTCGTCCTCGAAGATGCGCCGATCAGCCTGCCGGGCGTCCTCGACAATGTCAGGACGATGCTGTCAGAGGCGGCGGCGCAAAAGAACCTGCGCCTGGAACTGGCGATCGATCGGTTTCCCGGCGACCTGTCCGGCGATGCGGCCCGCCTGCAGCAAGCGGTGCTCAACTACGCGAGCAATGCGATCAAGTTCACCGACGATGGAACCATCACGCTGCGCGCCGTTTGCCTCGAGAAATCGCCCCACGCCGTGATGGCCAGGTTCGAGGTCTGCGATACCGGGATCGGCATACCGGCCGAGGCCATCCCGCGACTCTTCAATGCCTTCGAGCAGGCCGACAACTCGACCACGCGCAGGTACGGCGGAACCGGCCTGGGTCTGGTGATCACGCGGCGCCTGGCCGAACTGATGGGCGGTGAGGCCGGCGTGCGCAGCACGGTCGGGGTCGGCAGTACGTTCTGGTTTACCGCGAAGCTGAAGCGCCGGGGCGACCGGGCCAGCCCTGACGCGCCCGGCCCGAAGCCTCATGCCGAAGCCGACATCCGCCACAGGCATGTCGGCAAGCGGATTCTGGTGGTGGACGATGAACCGATCAACCGGATGGTTGCCCGGGTCCAGATCGAGGATAGCGGCCTGATCGTGGACAGCGCCGAAGATGGTGCCCGCGCCATCGAACTGGCGCAGCAGCACCCGTACTCGGCGATCCTGATGGACATTCGCATGCCGAACGTCGACGGCCTCGAGGCGACGCGCAGGATACGCCACATGCCTTCCCATTCGCGAACACCGATCATCGCCATGACGGCGAATGTCTTTGCCGAAGACAGGGTGCAATGCCTTCAGGCGGGGATGAACGACTTCCTCATGAAGCCTTTCGCAACGGAACCCCTGTTTGCGATGCTGCTGAAATGGCTGTCACGGCAGGACTCGCCTGCCGTGCTCGTCGCCTAGGAAAACGCTGAACGGGACTTCACGCCGGCGCAGGCCGGCGACAGTCTATTGCTTGGCGCCTACCCACTGCCCGGACTTGCCGTCGCCGGTCGCCTTGCAGGTCACGGCAACACCGGCGATCGTCGTCTTCTCGTCGACCTTGAAGAATCGGCTCTCGTCCCCCGAGTAGCACTGGGGGCCCGGCTTGGCGGCAGGCGCCGCAGCGGTCTTTTCGGGAGCAGCGGCAGCCTTTTCGGGAGCGGGCGCCTGGCTGGCACAGGCCGACATCGTCAGGGCTATTGCGGAAGCAATCAGGGTACGCATGACAGGGTTCTCCGGTTGTTTGACAAGGATCCAGCGGGAGATTCTGTTGGCGCCGTGTTACGGGAAGATTGCATTTCCGTTGCCGAACCGGGACGAAGCCGGCGCTTCAGGCGGTGCCCACGCGGCCACGTGCGCCACGACCCAGCGCGGGTCGTCGAGCGGAAGGTCGTGGCCGGCGTCCGGATGCTCGATCAGCGGCACGCGCCATGCCGCGGCGAGCCGCCGGGAGCATTGCGGATCGACCAGGCCGTCGCCGGCGCTTGCCAGCAGGAGCAGCCTGTCAAGCGGCGGCAATTCCGGCGCCCGATAACGCGCCGCCGCCAGCAACTGCCTCAGGGCATTGCCCCGCGACACCGGGTTCTGCGTGCGCAGCCGAGTCCATTCCGCCAGCACCGCCGGGGGGTCCGGCGGATGCCGCGCGGTCATCGCCAGCACCGCCCGTTCGATGTCTGTCGCGGGCGGCGGCAGCGCGATGAGGCGCAGGAGGCGCAGGTAATTCGCCGGACGCAGGCGCTGAACAAAGGAACTGAAGGGTCTCAGGCTGGTATTGACCAGCACGGCCCGATCGATGTCGCCGGGATGGCGCCGGGCCCAGGCCACGGTCACCATGGCGCCGAGGGACATCGCAAGCACGCGGCAGGGACGGACGATCCCGCGCCGCGCGATTTCGCCGTGCAGCCAGTCCGCCATTGCATCCACCGAGGCGGGGCTGCGCCGGTGGTTGAGGCGACCGTTTCCCGGCAAGTCCAGGCAATGCACCGGCGCCGCAAGGGCGATTTCGAGTTCGCCGGGAAAGCTCCCCCAATGTCGCGATTCCCGCGTCAATCCGCGCAGCAGCACCCAGTGCGGCCGCGCCGTCATGCGCCGTCCCCGGCATACCAGCGGCGCAGCGCCGAAGCGCGCTGCGCCGCGCGCGCCTCCCCGCGTGGCAGCCACAACGCGTGGCCGCTCGTCGCCCGGGTCATGAAATCCAGCCAGGCCAGGTGGCGGCGCAGGACGCGCTGCCGGCGATGCTCGATCAGGGGGTTGAATATTCCATGGCGGGAAAACAGTTGCCGGGGGTTCTTCTTCACCCATAGCCAGGAACCC
>SXGT01180140.1_pt1 | contig 11179 bp, 10 predicted proteins | sample 3176221 | NCBI WGS metagenome assembly SXGT01 (sample SAMN11356862, study PRJNA531348) | freshwater metagenome | isolation source: freshwater sample F1-120 | place: China: Fuxian Lake, Yuxi | collected 2017-12-25
GATGTTGTTGGGTTATCGGCCGGACGAGTTGCTGGACCCACCGGGGGAGAAGGGGGGCGGGGAAGCCGCTCGCCTCGTGGGTTATTTGGATCACGAATCGCTTGATTTCCGAGTATTGGCCTACGAAAACATCCGTCGCATATTGGGTACGGAGCCCCTTTATCGGCCGCAATCGGCACCGGAGGTACGGCGGCGCCAGGCGGTACCGCTCCAGCGACTTTTGGACAAGGGGCAATTTCGCTACAAGTCGCCTCCAAGCGTACTCCCCACACCGGTGGGTTGATACGACCGGGCATCCCACCGGGCAGCGCCGTGACGGCATTTTTGATCGGTCGCTCGTTCCCAGTCACTCCCCTTGTCATGAGCCGGTCCGATGGACGGGGCTACGCAAACAGCGGGGCATTGCCCCTCGGAGTCCATGAGGGGGGACGCCTGGGGGCGTGGACTCGTCTAGAATGGTGGGGACGGCCGGAGGGTGTCGGACTGATTGTGGCGAGTGCCGGCTTTGATTTGCGTTTGCCGAACCTTACTGCAGGGGCTACAATGCAGGGTTCCGGCCCCTACATGCACCCGCAGAGGACGTGGTCCCGAGTGATACGTGATCCAGAGAGGACATCAACTGTGCAGATTCAGATTTCGACGCGGCATGGGCACTTGAGCGACGAAACCAAGCGCAAGTTTACCGAGAAATTGGAGAGGCTTCCCCGGTTTTTTGAACGGGTTACAGCGGTGGTGGCCACGGTTGACTTGGGTCACGAAGAGCGACCGACGGTGGAATTGAGGTTATCTGCAGAGAGGGTAGACGATTTCGTGGCCATCGAGCATGCCGAGACGCTCATGGGCGCCTTGGACGGCGTCGTGCAGAAAATGGAGCAACAGCTGCGTAAGCAGAAGGAGAAATGGGCGGACCATCGGACTGAGGGCCGCCGCAATCATGCTTTGGCCCCTGAGCAAGTGGTGGACGCGGACGAAGAAAATTGACTCGTGCCCCGGTGAGGCAGGTACTCTGGTGAAAGGTGTAACGGATGAAGTTTGCCGATTTTATATGTGACCAGGCGATCACGGCGAACGTGAAGGCTCATGACAAAGAGTCTGCAATTCTGGAATTGGTCGATTCCCTGGTGGCTGCCAATCGCATTGCCGAAGAAAACCGTCAAGGCATTCTGAAGGCCATCATGAAGCGTGAAGAGCTGGGGAGCACGGGCATTGGGCGAGGGGTCGCCGTGCCGCATACCAAGCACCCTAGTGTCGACCGGCTGGTTGGAACCGTGGGAGTAAGCGCGGAGGGTGTCGACTTCGATAGCCTGGATGGCGAGAAGGTCCAGCTGTTCTTTCTCTTGATCTCACCGCCAGATCGGCCAGGAGATCATCTGCGAGCGTTGGAGAATATCTCCCGGCAGCTGCGCGAGGAAACGTTTTGCCGTTTCCTCAAGCAAGCAAAGTCGACGGGGGACATTCAGCAATTGCTCGAAGAATCCGACAACAACCAATTTGTGTCCTGAGAAGCCGTTGTCGTGAGGAGAGTCGGCGGGCAAGCTCGCCGCGCTGAGGAATCGGGGGACCGGATGCATGGACGAAAATACAGTGATCGGGTCCGCTACCGTGACCAACCCGCAGGGGCTGCATGCCCGTCCTGCGGACTTGTTTGTCAAAATGGCCAGCCGATTTACGTCGCAGGTTGAGGTGAGCAAAGATGGGCAGTGGGCGGACGGTAAGAGTATCTTAGGGGTGTTGACGTTGGTTGCCGAACAGGGTTCAGAGATTAAAATTAGGGCGGCGGGGCCGGATGCGCAGCTTGCGGTGAGCGCGCTCGTTGAACTCGTCGCCGATGGGTTTCGGGAACACGAGCACGAAGTGAACGGCAAGGATCATGAGTCTTAGTGGCGGACGCCTCTCGTACTCCTCGAGTCCGGGGTGGGGCGACGCCCATGTGGCGCGGACGACGGCACGTCCGCGATTGGCTACCAGATCCGCGCAGCATGGATCTTAGTCACGGATCAGGTGTTGTGGAAATAGATCGTTATCGAATTCGAGTCCGCTTTCGCAAGGTTGACGACTTGCGGTTTCTCGGACATCGCGATCTGGCTCGGGTTTGGGAACGCCTGCTGCGCCGTGCCAATGTGCCGTTCAAGATGAGCGAGGGATTTCATCCCAAGCCGAGAATTAGCTTTCCATTGGCCCTGGGAGCGGGCATGGAAGGTCTGGAGGAGGTGGTGGAGTTGGAGTTGTCCGTGGCGGCCGATGTGGCCACCCTCGGCGACCAGCTGCGGCAGGCGGCGCCACCAGGACTGATGATTGATGCGATCCTGCCCTTGGACATGGATGCCCATAAGGCGCGCGTGCTGCGCGTTGTCTACGAACTACCGGTCCCGGACCATTGCCAGGCACGGCTGCATACGGCCGTAGGCCAGTTGATGTCCGAGACACACCATCCCATTCAGCGAGCCGATCGAGAACAACCACTCGACCTGCGTGAAACTCTGGAGCAACTGGACCTGGCGGAGGGATTTTTGCGCATGCAGTTGCGCGTTCGCCGCACCGCCAGCGTTCGACCACGCGAGATTCTTGCTGCCTTGGGCATGGAAAATCTGGAACAAGAGGGGTGCTGGCTGCGACGCACACGCGTGGAGCTAGAAGCATGAACCGGCACCATCCCCAACACACACGATCCTCTGCGGCCGCGCAACGACAAGCGGTCCGGCCGCAGGATTCGATCAGCCAATTTTGGAAAGAGATCATTCATGAAGAAAGAAATGTTGATCAATGTTGCCCAAGAGGAAGAATGCCGCATTGCCATCGTTGAAGATGGGGTGCTGGAGGAGCTCTACTTAGAGCGGGCAAGCCAGAACAATTATGTCGGCAATATTTATCTCGGAAAAATTGTCAATCTAGAACCAAGCATCCAAGCCGCTTTCGTTGATTTCGGCGTTGGACGCAATGGATTCCTGCACATCAGTGATGTTGAGCCCCAATACTTTCGCCAAGGGGGCTACGACCCGGCCAATTTAGGCTCTACCGATAGTCGATCAAGTCGCGAGGAAGAGGATTCCGATGCGGATCATGATCCGGAAGGTGACGCGGATCGCGGCCAACCCGACAAGCCCGTTGACGAAAGCAATGGCGGGGGACGTGGTCGGCCACGTCGCTCTCCCCGTCCTGGGGATCGGCCCCGTTTCAAGCCCCCCATCCAGGAGATCTTTCGCCGGGGTGATGAAGTGTTGGTGCAAGTCATCAAAGAGGGGATCGGTAATAAGGGTCCAACGCTGTCCACCTACATCAGCATTCCCGGACGCTATCTGGTGCTGATGCCAGCGCTCGGACGAGTCGGCGTGTCCCGCAAAATCGAAGACGACGAATTGCGGCGCAAACTGCGTGATGTCATGCTCGAATTGAATCCGCCCAAGGGGTTGGGGTTCATCGTTCGTACCGCAGGCATCGATCGTACCAAGCAAGACCTGTCCCGCGATTTGGCGTACCTGTTGCGACTTTGGAAGGCCATTGCCCGTCGCATTCAACATAGTAACGGACCCGTCGATGTCTACGAAGAAAGCGATATGATCATTCGCACGATTCGAGATATCCTCACCACCGACGTCGATGCGATCTATATCGATGAAGTCACCGCCTACGAACGGGCTAAGGAATTCCTGCAACTGGTCATGCCGCGCTTTGTGCACCGCTTGCAGCTGTACCAAGGCAAAGAGCCCTTGTTTCACAAGTATCACCTCGATGAGGAAATCGCGAGAATCAATCAACGCCAGGTGCCGCTCAAAGATGGCGGATCCATCGTGGTGGACTCCACCGAAGCCCTGGTCGCCATCGATGTGAACACCGGCAGTTTCCGTACCGATTCCTCAGCCGAGGAAACCGCCTACCGGCTGAATCTGGCTGCCGCCAAGGAAATTGCCCGCCAATTGCGGTTGCGCGACTTGGGAGGCGTTATCGTCAATGACTTCATCGACATGCGCATGGAGAAACATCGCCGGGCTGTGGAACGGGCACTTCGTGACGCCGTGCGCCGCGACCGGGCTCGGACCAAAATTCTCCGAACGAGTCCATTTGGTCTCATCGAAATGACGCGACAACGGATACGTCCCAGTCTGAAACGAAGCGTCTATACGGATTGCCCATGCTGCAACGGCCGCAGCATGGTCAAGACGGCCGAGAGTATGGGGCTGGAGGTGGTCCGCAAACTTGTCCTGGCCAGCCACAACGTGCGCGTGAGGACCATTACGGTTCGGGTTCATGACGATGTGGCCACCTACTTGAATAACAACAAGCGCCGCGTGATCCACCAGATGGAACAAGAGGCGAATGTCACCGTCAAGATCCTGGCCTCCAAGGACGTGTACCCTGAACATCTGGCCATCGAATGCCGGGATGTCGACGAGCGGGAGGTCACGGCCCCCTAGGCGGAATTCGCCCCACAGAGGAACGCCGTGAAGGAGCTTTTGATGGGTCGCTCGATCCAGGCGAGCCTGGGAACGAGATAACCCCTCGTTTTCCCCCGCAAATTGGCCGGCACGGAGTTTCCCATTAGGGGTCGACTGGCCGGAAACGGCCTGATACACTGGGGGGCTACCGTGGCGGTGGCCCCAGGCCTCTGGTCGCGACACATCGTTCGTGTTTTTTCCATCTCAGGGTATGCCATGTACGCGATCATTGAAGACGGCGGACGCCAGTACAAAGTTGAAGAGGGGCAAATCGTAACGGTCGACTACCGACCCGTCGCGAAGGGACAGACGGTGGAGTTCGCCAACGTCTTGGCCGTTTCGGCAGATGGCAGCTTGAAACTGGGCAAGCCGACGCTGCCAGGCGCTGTGGTCGCCGGCGAGGTGGTCGATGTACGCTTAGGCGAGAAATTGGTGGTGCAGAAATTCCGTCGCCGCAAGAATTCGCGCCGTCGTACGGGACACCGCCAACTGCACACGATGGTACGCGTCAGCAAGATTAAGGCCTGATCCGTTTCGGGCCCCCTCTGCTGCCCCGCATGCAGGCATGGACTGGCGCCGTGAATGGGCGATCCCCCAGTCGGCTTACCTGTTACGCGAGGCCCAGCTCTTTCCGTGCGTCGCGATGGATCAGCGTCTCGATGGCCTCGCGGCTCAGCCGAGGGAGTGCCGTCCCTTCGAGCATCTGGTTAAGTGACCGTAGTCCATTAATTGTGGACTCGACGGTCGTAAACGGATAGTCCGTGCCGAAAAGCACTTTGTGCCAGATGCCGTATTCCTGCACGAGCATCAAGCTGTGATAAAACTGGAACGGTCGGTAGTGCAGGGCGCTGATATCGCAGTACACGCGTGGATGTTTCCGCGCAGTGACTACGGCTTCACCTTCATACGGATGCCCAAGATGAGCCATGATGATGGTGACGTCAGGATATCGAGTGGCCACGGGATCGAGGTGGCGAGGCAAGGTGCATTCCAAAGGTGCCTGGGCAACAAACGTGGTGCCCGTATGGAGCAACACGGGCAATCGATGCTGGGACGCATACTCCCAGAGAGGATCTAGACGTGACTCGTCGGGACGAAATCCGGCGTACATCGGTAGCAACTTGATGCCACGCAGCCCCAACGATTGATGACCGTGACGCATCTCTGCCTGCCAATCCGGCTGAGTAGGATCGACCGACAGGAAGCCGATCAAGCGATCTGGATCCGCAGCGACATACCGGGCCACGTAGGAGTCATCGACCCAAAGTCCGCTCAGTCTCGCCTTGCCGCCAAAGACCACGGTCACCGTGTCGTCCGGTGCCTGGCGCCGGTAGGCATCGTAGGCCACCGTCAAATCCATTTCGACCCCCGCTTTGGCACGTCGTGCCTGCTCACGAAAGTCCGCGCTAAAGTGTGCGGGATACTCCCAGGCGTGGCTGTGGACATCGAGCGTCATAGTGGTTATCTCTCTTCTCAGGGGAGCATCACGCGTCCGCCACAGGCTACCAGCGTTTGCCCAAGCATGAAGCGAGAGGCTTCGGATAATAAAAAGTGAACGACGTCAGCGATTTCATCCGCCGTGCCCATTCGCCGCATGGGTGTCTCCCCCACAATGCGGTCGATCGTCGCTTGATCCACGTCGTCGATGATTTCGGTCTCGATCAGTCCCGGCGCGACCGCGTTCATGCGAATGTTGTGTGGTATGAGTGCATCGGCTGCGCTCTTCGTGAAGGCGATCACACCAGCCTTTGCGGCAGTATAGGCGATGCCATAGGCTCGCGCACGGAGCGCTGATATTGACGACATATTCACAATGCGTCCGAACTTTCGCTCAATCATCTGGTCCTTAACGGCCCATGTGACGAGGTAGACCCCAGTCAGGTTGATGTCAATCGTTCGCTTCCAATGATCCAATCCCGTGGTCTCAGGCGTTACGTACTCAAAGATACCGGCATTGTTCACCAGCATGTCGATCGGACCCAATTGCTCGTTGATGTGTCGTACCATCCCCTGTACCGCATCAGCATCGGCCACATTGGCACGCGCGGCGATGGCCTGGACGCCGAACTCCTCCAACGCCCGCACCGTGTCGAGTGCTTCGCGGTCGCGCGAGCAATAGTTCACGGCTATGTTCGCACCGGCACGCGCCAAACGCAGGCAACAGGCGCGTCCAATCCCACGCGATCCGCCCGTGACCAATACCGTGCGTCCAGAAAAGTCAGTCTCGGACATATTGCCCCCCATGGTCAGCGTGTCACGCATCACGACTTTGCCCTCAACCGTCCTATCGATTATTCTAGTAGGTTATGCACTATATCGAATTCGTTCACCCAGTTCTGGCCCGTGCCCGGCAACGGGGCCTGGCGCGAGGCCTGTTCGTTTCCACTCTGCTGGGGCTCGGCGCCAGTTTAACCGTTTTGGAGGTCGGCGCGACGCCCCCCGATCGTGAGGCCTGGACAACGTCACGACTCGTGGGATCCCCGGACCCGCCCGCTCCTTACACGGTGGAACGCATTTATCAAAAGTTGGAGTGGAAGGCTCCGATCTACGCCCTGGCTGAACCTGACACGCGGCGATTGCTCGTCGTGTTGGCGGGTGTGGATGCCGGGCACTCATCGAAGATCGTGCGCGTTGCAAGTGATCCAGAAACGTCGGAGACGCCGCAGACAGTACTCGAATTGGAAGGGTATTTGATCTATGGCATCACGCTCCACCCCAAGTATGCCGAAAATGGTCAGTTGTTCGTGTTCAGTCACGGACCGAACGGGGAGACGGAACAAGTGAGTCGCGTGACCCGTTACTCCGTGCGCCGCGAAGAGCCACGAGATGCGATGGTCGATTCGATGCAGACAATCCTTGAGTGGCGGTCGATGGGGCATGACGGTGGCGATTTGGCCTTTGGTCACGACGGTATGCTGTACGTCACTTCCGGCGATGGCAGTAGCGATTCGGATGCCTGGGGTACGGGTCAGAGCCTGAATGAATTGAATGGCGGCGTTTTACGCATTGATGTGGATCATCCGAGTGACGGTCGGGCCTATTCCATTCCGGCGGACAACCCGTTTGTGGCGATACCCAACGCACGTCCCGAGATCTGGGCGTATGGTCTGCGCAATCCCTGGCGGATCACGGTGGATGACAAAACGGGAGCTTTGTGGGTCGGCAACAATGGCCAAGATCTCTGGGAGTCTGCTCATCTCTTGAAACGAGGTGAAAACTACGGTTGGAGTCTGTTTGAAGGGAGTCACCCGTTTCACGCGCAGGGATCGATCGGCCCCACCCCCCCGGTCGTTCCGACCATCGAGCATTCCCATGCGGAGTTTCGTTCTCTCACCGGCGGGATCGTCTATCACGGTTCACGGTGGTCGGACTTGGAAGGGGTTTACATTTATGGAGATTACTCCACGGGAAAAATCTGGGGAGCGCGGTACGACGGCCAGCAGTTGACGTGGCACCAGGAGTTGGCCGATACCACGCTGCAAATCGTCGGCTTTGCGACCAGTCCCGAGGGCGAGGTGATCGTGGTCGACCACGCGGGGGGGCTGTACCGACTGATGGCCACGCCACCTCAAGAGCCCAAGGCGCCATTTCCGCGGCGATTGAGTGAAACGGGCCTCTTTGCCTCGGTGGCCGATTATCGCTGGGAACGGGGGGTCGTACCCTACTCGGTCAACGCGCCGGTGTGGCATGACGGCGCTCTAGCGGATCACGCCCTCGCCCTGCCTGGTGTCTCGACCATGGTGTTTTCGCCAACCGATATCTGGGATCTACCTGATGGTGTTGTCCTCGTGCAAACGCTATCGCTGCCGGGGATCACCGCGCGCGAGCAGCGGCCACGGCGCATGGAAACTCGCGTGATGCTGAAACAACAAGGCTATTGGGCCTGGTACACGTATCGCTGGAACGAGCAACAAGACGATGCGGAACTCGTGGAATCCGCGGGTGAGGACTTAGTTCTTCCCACAGCGGAAGCGACGGCGGGGGGAGTGAATCCGGTGCGCAACTGGCGTATTCCGAGTCGCTCGGAGTGCAGTGCCTGTCATGGCCGCGCGGCGGGATTTGTGTTGAGTATGAGCACCGCCCAACTGCTTCGCACTTCCGAAATCACAGCGATTGGCGAGTCCCGGCCGCAATTGTTGGCGTTTCAAGACAAGGGCCTGTTCGGATCTCCGCTCCCCGACACATTGGACAAGCTCAAGACGCTCGTCGATCCCTACGATGTCCGCCAGAACTTGGAGCTGCGAGCGCGTTCCTATCTGCATGTCAATTGTTCGGGATGCCACCGTTTGGCCGGGGGTGGAAACGCCCGCATGGAATTGGATTTCTCGATGGATCGGCAGGCGATGAACGTCCTCGAAATTCGCCCCTTTCATGATACATTGGGCGTTGCCGACGCACAGTTGATTGCACCTGGTCAACCGGATCGATCCATCATCTACCAGCGGATCGCACGCCGTGGTCGCGGTCAGATGCCCCCGTTGGTATCGCAGGTCGTCGACACTCAAGCCGTCCAACTGATGCACGACTGGATCACGTCCCTCAAACCAGTTCATCCGTTTGTGCAGGAATGGAGCACGACTGATTTCACGACTCGTCTACAAGAGCTGAAGAAAAACCGGTCTTACATCGCGGGGAAAGCCGCTTACGATCGGTTGGGATGTGGTCAATGCCATCGCTTTCAACAACAGGGTGGCGGCGCCGGACCCGACCTGACGGGAATCGGACGGCGCGTATCAGCACCAGAGGTCTTAGAGTCCGTCTTGGCGCCATCCAAGAAGATCGCCCCCGAGTTTTCCAATACGATCATCGAAACCGACGAGGGGCGCATCATCGAAGGACGCATCTTGCATGACACGGACGATCACTTGCTATTGCAAACTGCCTCATCCTTCGCGGAGCCCGTCAAGATTGCCAAAGCGGAGATTGAGAGCCAGACTCCGTCCAAAAATTCCTTGATGCCCACGGGCATCACCAATACGCTCACCGCCGAGCAAGTCCTTGACCTGCTGGCCTACTTGATAGCCGACGGTCAGAACGACCACGAATGCTTCCAGCCGGCGTCACCATGATCGCTCGGTGATCGTCGCGCACGGGGGCCAACGCGTCAAAACCATGCGAGGAGTCCGTGCAAGACGAGACATGATGCGACACCCGCACCCCAGTCATCGGCCATGATGCCCCAACCTCCCGGCAGGCGTTCGAGGCTGCGGATCGGAGGCGGCTTGCTGACATCAAAGAGCCGATTCAGGGCGAATCCGCACAGCAAGATGCCCGGCTGGTACAGCCAGTCGGAGCCAATCAACCAGAACGTGATGGGCAGACTCACCACTTCATCGTACACCACGGCGGATGGATCCTTGACTTGCAAGCCACGGCTCACCCGATCGCAGAGGGGGACACCGAGCAGGCAGAGCGCCACCAGCACTGCCGCGCGGACCCAGATGGATGGAATCTGGTCTAGGCCGAGCGTGAGTGGGATTCCCCAGAGGGCGCCGATGGTGCCGGGTGCGATCGGCGAATAGCCCAGATAGCTTCCTGTTGCCAACCACTGCATCCAGGTTGGGCTCGCATGGTCGTCTGCCATGAACTGCGTCTCCTGCGACTACGCCCGCTAAATAATGGCGAGTGGATCGCGGCGTTCTTCCAGAGTACCCCGCGTCACTCCGACACGATTCAAGGCCCGTAGCTGTTGCCACACCGAAGCCCCCGACACGCGTCCGGCCAGTAACGCTCGATAGCTCTCGACTAGCGCTAAAATTTCTGCCGGGCCCTCGTTCATCAACTCGATACGGAAATCACGTAATCCTCGATGCACCAACTCGGGAATGACCTCGGCCGCGCTTTGGGGGACGGCGTTGAACAGGGTATTGCGACACCCGACATCGGCATGCAACGGATGCTGGACTCCTGTGCGATCGCGGAGTTCGACGCGATGTTCATCGCACGGACGCCCACAATTCGTTTTATTCGTCCCCGGCGAGAGTACGGCGCAGAAGACGCAATGCTCCATATGAAACATGGGCATGTGTTGATGGACGACCGCTTCCAGCCCATCACAGGCAACCGTCGCTGTTAGATCCAGCAGCTGTTGGCGATTCAGATCGTAAGACGGCGTCACGCGTCCGGCACCGACATGAAGCAGGTAGTCCACCGTCAACTCGTTGGCGGCATTCAGGGAAAAATCCGCCACTACGGGGATCCCCTGATCGTGAAAAAACTTGATCCCCGCAAGATTTCGTGCCAGGACTCCTGCTGGCTGGTGACGGGCCAAAGCGCGAAAAATGCCCATTTCCCCTGGTTTCTGAATTCGCGGCGTGGCCAGATATAGCTCCAACGATTTTTCGCGAGCCCACGAAACGGCGTTTCGATATTGCCGAATGTCTTGAAAATCCGCATACACGCTGGCAACCTGCCCTGCGGGCATGGCCTGCAATTGATTCCAACTGCGACATAGCACGCGTAATCGAGGAGAAACATCCGCGGCCGTGTGCGGCGCGAGTGCCCGACTCGCGCGTAAGTTGGGGAGCACCGGGTCGGTCGTGGAAAGAGATCTGGGGCGGAGACGGCTCGATTGGTCGTCCAAGTTCTGCACCAATTGACGCCTCAGCTGACCGAACACCGACAGCGGCACCATGGGTTGTCCATGGATTTCGACGGCCAAGTGTCGCAGTTGGTAGATGGTGCCGCCCAAGCGTCCCAGTTGTTCCCGCAAGAGAGCCTCCGTGAGTGGGTGTTTGCGGGCTTGA
>SXGT01788692.1_pt1 | contig 11178 bp, 16 predicted proteins | sample 3176221 | NCBI WGS metagenome assembly SXGT01 (sample SAMN11356862, study PRJNA531348) | freshwater metagenome | isolation source: freshwater sample F1-120 | place: China: Fuxian Lake, Yuxi | collected 2017-12-25
GTCCAAGGGGTTGTTGTCCAAATTACTACAGAAATATTTGACTCCGGTGGTAAGCTAAAAGGAATATTTTCAAATACCTTAAACTTAACATCCAATGCAAATGAATTCTTATCTGCATATTCAACTTCTGCATCAGCTAAAGAAGATTTACAGTCTGGGCACCAATGGACTGGCTTATATCCTTTTTCTACATGACCGTTTTTTAAGATTTTAGCAAATGATCTGAGAGTAGCTGCTTCTGTAGCATTATTAGAAGTGAGATATGGATTTTCCCAATCAGCTGAAATTCCCAATTGCTTAAAACTTAAAGTTTGTGTAAGAACTTGATTTTCTGCATAAGATTTACAAAGGTCAAGAAACTTAGGAGTTTCGATTCCTTTACCCTTTAACTTTTCTATAGCTAACTCAATAGGCAATCCATGACAATCAAATCCAGGTTTAAATAGAACTTTTTTTCCATTTAATCTTTGTGATTTTACAATGATATCTTTAAGAATTTTATTTACTGCATGACCAATATGAATATCTCCATTAGCATATGGAGGGCCATCGTGCAAAATGAATGTTTTTTCTTTTTCTGAAGAAATTAAATTATATAGACCTATTTCCTCCCAATAATTTAAGATTTTCTGACCATTAATCACTAAATTCCCTTTCATGGGAAACTTAGTGGTTGGTAGATTTAAAGTATTTCTGTAATCTTCACTCATGGTAAAACTCCCCGTTTAAAAAAAATAATTGAATTAATATTAATGCTCTGAATCATCTACTACATTACTGTATATTCACTATATCACTATCCATTATTTTTTTACAAACTCTATAGTCTGCAATAAAAGGTTTTAAATTAATCCAAAGAATTTTAAATTCTTCAGATATTAAAAAAGAAATATATTTTTGAATTTCTTTACTATTTTCATTATAGTTCGATTTATTAAAAATAACTAAATGTTTGCAATCGCAATTATTTTTTAATATCCCGCTTAATTTATTTACAACGTTTTTTAAATCATTATCTCTTATTGTTAAGGTAACTCCGCAAAATTCAGGTAAATCATCTGACACATAATAAAATGAATAGGTATTTCTGTAAATGTCTAATAAATTTAATATATATATATATTGTAAATCTAGTGCATCGGAATTATTAAAATTCCTACAAATATACGGCTTAGAGTACCACTTAACATAATCAAATACATTTTTAACACTAACTTTTTTATCCACATGTTTAAAAGTATTTAAAACTTTAAAATATATTTCTTGTTTATTTCCAACAAAAGAACATTTATTTAAAAACACTATTTTATTATTTTGAAACTCTTCAGATATTTTAAAATATAATTGAATTAATCTATGTAAATATTTTTTTGAATCCGAATAAATTAACATATTTGTACCCCACTAAATAATAATTTTAATTTTCAGTATTTTCCATAATATAAGTTAAAGCTTCTTTCCAATCAACTTTAACTATTCGTTTTCTAGTCATTTCATCATCTTGGTTTGTATGAAATTTAAGATATTTATCATTTATCTTAAATGTGTGCATTTTTTTAATGAAAAAAGTTCCATATTGCTGTTCTTGAGTAAAATTATTAAAATAATAATTAGGAACTTTAACGTATTCATCTAGCATTTTTAATCGTTCGTTGCAGGATTTACCTTTTAATTCACTTAACGAAAATATATTATGCACAACCATATTTACAGAATTTTTAATGCAATCTAACAGCCTCCAAGTATACGGTGCATATAAATCTTTTTTGTCTATGTAAAACAATCTTGCATCAAAATGAGGATTTTTATATGCATTTTGCGGTAAATATTTAAGGATTTTTTTATAAAAAATTACTGAAGTTGCAGAAGCCAATATAGATAAAAGTTTAATTTTTCTTCCTCCAAAATCAACCTTATCTAAACTATTCCAATGACACGTTATTTCGTCAGATTGAGTATATATTGCACTACAATTAAAAAAACTCATTAATTCTTCACATGTTTCAGTAAAACATCTTTGAAGATTAGTATCAAAAGGTTTTGATAAATTTGAAGTAAATGAATGGAAACTTCTACCGTCTAATCTACACACTAATGATTTATTGTCCGATGCAGTATAATTATCTATCAAATATGAATTTTCTAAACTTTTTAAATAATCACCTAATTCGGAAAATTTTATCCAATCCGTAATCCCCAAATGACCAATAATATCATTATATCTTAAAACATTATATTTTAGTAAAGTATTATTCATTTAGAAAATCCTTATAATTAATTTGATTTTTAGCATACTCAATGACAGAATGTATTTGATATTTAGAGACATTAATATATTGCGCATTTTCTAATTTAGATGGTACTGGTAAAAGTATTCCTGCCCTCATGTTTTTTTCAATAGCAAGACATAGGCATAATTCAGCTTCTCCGCTATCCAATATGTTTTCATATTCAACCACAGTAATTGCTTCTGGAAAATCTGGAAAATGTAATATATATAAATAATCTCTAATAGAGTCTTTTGTTACAATAGCTGGGTATTTTAAAGTGTTCATATTCAAAATTCCTTATTAAATTTTAATTGAGCATATTTCCAATTCAGATAATTCTATGAATTCAGTTGAATTCAGTAGAATATGTAGAATACCTAATAAAAGTATGATGATGTCCAAATATCCAATATTTAGGTTTGAAACTTTTATATAGATCATCTAAAAAAATTGAAGTTCTTGAAAAATAATTACTTCTTCTAGTAAGTATTTCTTTTAAAATTGAAATTGGTGCATCGTGGGATGCAATAATATCGGGGGTATTCGATACTATTAGTTCTCACCCTTTAGATAATTCCTCATTAGATAATTCTTCATTCTCAAACCAATCTCCATTGGCTATTTGAATAATTTTATCAATACTTTTTGCACCCGAAACATATCCAATTTTTACACTCTCATGTTCGAATATTCCTAGTTTTCCAAGACAATTATTTAACAAAAAGCATTCACGTGGATTATCGTGATTTCCAAATATAAATTTAAAATAATTGGGCAACGAAGGAGTTAAAAATCCTTTTAATCCTATGCTCAAATCACCTACACTGACAGATAGTTCATCTTTAGGTAAAAGATTTAATAATTGATCCCATTTTCCATGAGAATCTCCAATAAAATTAATCTTAGTCATGATAAACTTCCTTTTGATAAAGGATTAAACTATTTCTCGTATACTAATAAAAGAAGAATCTTTTACTTTTCTAGCGTTTAAAAAATATTGCATCCCAGAATTAATGTATTTTTTATAATTCTTTTTTACAAATTTTAATGCTTTATATTTAGAAAAAAAGATTTTTTCATAATATTCAATATTATTTTTCATAATAATAGAAAAGTATTTCTTTTTCATAATAATTCTCCAAAAGATAAAAAAATGAATACTATTCAAGAATTCTATATAGATACGGATTCTTTATGCTTTTGATATTGTATCTAGCTTTTAAATAAATATGTTTATTGAATATTGATAATTCACAATACCCTTTCTTTCTTCTGGTTTGAAATTTCTTTGGTAAATTAGTATCATTTCGTTTATCACGCTTTGCCCATCTTTTATCAGATCTTATATCTTTAATTATACTTCTTTGTGTCGGAATAACGTATCGACCATTTTTATCTAAATTATCTTTTCTTTTTAAAACAGAATGCTGAGGACACCATCTTGATGTTCCCTCGTCATCAATCCATCCTGAATACATTACGTATCTTTTTTCATAATGATGAGTACTAAAATGTTTTCCATGATATCTTTCATATCATATCTAATAGCTTGATGTTTTCTTGCCCAAAATTCAATATCTTTATCATCACCTTCTAAAAATTTAACTTTAATTCTATATCCATTTTTAGTCCCTACTACGATTCCCTCTTTTTTTCTTGACCATTTTTCGTCATGACATATCCATATTTTTTGACCAATTTTCATGTATAAATTCCTAAAAAAAGTACATCATTTATAAAATAGGGGAACAATTTTTTCTCTAAAAATTATTTCATTTGAATATGATTCAGAGTATATGATCTTCAAATAAAATCTCCTATATTATTAAATTGTTAATAATCTTAATTTTCTTGATATTCCTATTTCTTTCTCTTTATCGCTTTGTCTAATTTCTTCAAGTTCTTGATATTGTAATTGTTCATCATTTTTAATTATTTTAAATATATCGTTGGACTGAGTGAATATTATTACTTTAGCGGGATATTTTATCAATTCTTTAATTAAATTTAAATAATGAAAATAATGTAAATATTGCTCAGGAAGATCTAATATTAAAGTAGTATCTTCTCCCATTGCATCCTCTAGAATATTTAACACTCTTATTTTTCCAAATTGATGAGATAAGTTGTTTAAATCGTCTTTTATTGTTATTAATTCATTAACCCTATTGAGATAATATGTAGAAGGGGTATCAAATATATTTGAATAGCTTTTTCTAATACCTGTGAAAAGAGTAGATTTATACCCAGTCATTAATGGTGCGTGCAAATCATATATTTTAGAGAATAGTTGTAAATTTAATAAATCTAAATCAAACATATCGATATTTTTATGAGAATCTCTTTTATATATTATATGTTCTTGAATATTTTGATTTTCATATTCATTAACTTTTTCAATATTTTGAGAAATATTTTCAATAACTTTATTTATTTCAGTTAAATTTAATCCTGAAATTATATTAAATTTCTTTAAAAATTGATTTATGTCAATCATACATTTTTCCTTAAATAAATACCTAAACAACTTCAATAAAAAAATCTTAAATATTTATAATATTTAAGATGTTAGAATATTAATAATTATATTAGATTAATTTAATAAATTTATACTTTTTACCATTTTTATATCCTGCAAACTTTTTAAAGATACTCCATGAAAAGCATAACAAAATTCTTTACTGATCTGTAAAGGTTTTAACTATATAATTTAAACATTATTATATAATGATATCCGGAATGATTTCATTATCTGGCAACACTTCCTCTACCATAACTTCTTCTGGTGGAATGTAGTCAATTCTTTCTAATTTTAAAAATTTCAAGTTTCTAATGTCTTGAGCTTGTAATAACAATTTAATTTCATTTTCTATTTCAATTTTAATTTTATTTTGAGAAACAGTATTTTTCTGTATAGTTCCTTTTAGCGGATTAGAGTATAGTACATGATCTCCATTATTTGGTAAATTTATATCAAAAGAAACTTCATACTCCCATACAGAAATATTATCTAATTTTGTTTCTTTTAGTAAAATCGAATCTGGATTATATGAAGACATTCCTATGTTCCCATACATTACTGGGTATTTAAAAAGTTTTGAAATTAAATATTCTATGAACTCTTCAGTTATTTGATCTTTAACAATTGATTGATAATCAAAATACAATTCAGATTCTGGTAAATTCCCTAAATAATAATAATTATAAATTTTAATCAAATTTGTTAAAATCTTAGAAGTTTTTAAACTTTCTATAGAATAATCAAACTTACATAAAATAGTTTTTATTTTTTTAAACGGTAATTCTACTATTTCTGTAGAGATGTACTCCATAGTATATTCATCTGGATCTAAATTTAAAAAATTAGAAACCATTAAAACTATTTCATCAGAATTATCTGATAGTACAGCTATGTCTAGAATATTCCCGTTAGGCTTAATGATATTGCATAAATACATAATAGTGTCCTTTTTTTATTATAATAGTATACAATATATCACATATCTACTGCAATGTCATTAAGTCTTTTGTGGAATATTATTTATGGCTTATTTGTGAGTTGATCTCCATAAAGTCGTATTAATCCTTTTAATGATAAATCTTCATCAACTTCTTCCCAACGCAATGCCTCTCCATCTAACCTAATAATTACTTTATCTAATTCTTCATCTGTTAGATTTTTTAATCTATTAAAATCAGATGCATTAAAAGAAATGCAATCTTTATTTTTAGTATTAAGTTCTAATGTTACAACTCCTGAATTAATACGTACTGTATCAATTCTAACATTATTAGATTCAATATAATTTACAATGTGATCATTAAACATGTTATATTCCTTAGTTGGACTGATGAGTAAGTTAATGTTAAAAAAAGTATTAATACTAATATTAATACTTTTATTTAAAGTGGGATGGTCAATAAAGAGTATTTAACCGATTTAAATATTCTTCATTTTGTAAAATACAATTATATTCTTTTTAATGAATTAGCAAAATAAACTGGACGTTCCTCCATTTCTACTAATAGCCCTTCATCTGAAAAAACATATGAACCGTACCAACTATTAAAAGAAGGTCTATATTCTACTATGGTGTTAGAAGATATTGTAACAGTATTGTGATCTTTTTTATCTTCATCGTCGTCTGGGAGATCAACACGTATAAAATTTATTCTTATATCGTTACTATCTCTATCTCCAGTATATAGAGGGTTCTGAAATGATTTACTGATCATTTCAGAAAAATCCGACATACCTTCATTCTCACCATACCTTTCTATAGAGTAAGGATGTTTATAGTCTACTGATATATTGGTGATAACTAATTCTGTAGGTACATCTTTCCCCATAAAGTCCATTTGATCTGTATTTAAAATTTTAATACAGTCATCATACGAAAGATTTGGGTATTCATTAATTTCATTTAATATAGCATGAAGTATGTCCCAATTAAATAGTTTTGAGGTAGCCCAAGTACCCTTAATACTATTAATTGTATTATCAGGATAGCCTCTATCTTTTAAATAGGTTATTAATTCTGGAGGTTGCATTTTTGTATGTTTAAATCTGTATCTAATGCGACCCGTTCTTCCCAATAAAGGGGATATTAGTGAATCTACATGATTAGTAGTTAATAGTGTTAAAACGGTTTGATCTCCAGTTGATGCAGATCCGTCTAAAAATGAAAGCCATTTATGCTGAGAAGCGTCAGCATCTTGTTTTAATGAGAATAAACGATCAAATTCATCTACTACAATAACCACTTTAGGGCCAAAAGCATGTATGAATTCATTAAAATCTGACCCCATAGATACACTATCTTCAATAAAGATTACAGGATATTTGTTTTGCAATTCGTAAACAACTCCCATTACAGTTTTAGTCTTACCCATACCTTTAAAACCTTCTAGTAAAACTCCCATATTAGAAGACGATTTTTCAAAACTATTAACTATTCGATCTATATTAGGTTTTAAGGATAATAAATCTGCTGACAATGGACTTACTAAATTTCTAGGCTTTAAAAAGAATTCTTTAGGCGGCATAGGATTTCTTGAAAGGATATAACATCCAGGATTGATATCTGGAGTAATTACATTTCTTGAGTCTGTAAGATATACATTTCCATCTGCACTACGTAAATATGCAATTGATCTGTCTGAACCCTTTGTATCAGTGATGTTCATATAATATTCCTTTATTAAATCAGGTAAATAAACATGTTATAAAAAAATAATACCAATTAATAAAATTATATAAGCATTATTAATTGGCATTTAAAAAAACATACAAAAAACATTAAATTTTATTATCTAACCCAATTAGATAATCTTAATTTTCTAGGAGTACCGTATTTCTCTAAATTAGGATAAAGAGATTTCGCTATCTTTAAAATATTTTTAATCTTTTGATGAGAATTACTTGATGGCATTCTATAGTATCCATTACTCTCAATATATAAAAGTTCTAAAGCATCTATTGATACTCCTCTATTACCATCATTATGTTTAGAAAGTTGATATAATTTCTCCAAAAAGCCAAAAATAAATTTAGGACTTGAGAAGTATTTAATATCTGCATCAGTTTTAATACATCCCAAGATAGATATTCTATTTTTTAAGTATTTCATAGTGCAATCGTATTTAACACATAATGAATCTAAAGAGGTATCGGAAAATAAAGTTCCTTTTTCATACAAATTTCGTATATCTAAATTTAATTCTGTTGATTCTTTTATGAAGAAAGCTCTGCTATCGAAATCTTTCAATCGTTTATCCATTTCAACAACTTCTTGTTGAGTTTTCTTGAACTGTTTTGCAGTATATTCTAATTGATTGATATCTTCAACAGATAAATTTTGTATTACAGTATTATCAACCAATCTTTCAATAGCTGGCATCTTAAATAAATCTTCGTTGTGATATCGATGTGTAAAATTTCCAAGTAATTTATTTAATAAAGGAAATTTAAATTTATATGGATATTTTAAATTTAATGTTTCAAACATCACAGCATGTAAAAATCTCACAGTGCCTAAATCTCGATGTTTTAAAAATTCACCTTCTAAAATTTCTTTAATAGTCATATTCTCCTCAATCATTCTATTCAAGATGTTATTTTTATTATAAATAACATTTCCTTTACTATCTACTTTCATCATATCTTCAACAGTAGTAGAGTTAATGATATCTTTAATATATTTTTGAACTTTACCATAAAGTTCAATAGGTGATACTTGGCTAAAGTTAAAAGATTTGTTTGTAGCTGCAGATTCAGTTTTCATGTTTTAATGTCCGTAGTTATTAAAAAAAATAAAATATAATATATAATAGCATTGGTTAAAATTTCCATAATACATGATTATTTCATGGTGCATTCTCCTTAATTATATAGTATTGAACGATCTAATGTTCAATACTATTTTTCAAACAAATTAATTATGCATACTTAACCTTCTTAATTAATAGTATCAAACTTGGTTTTGTCTGAGGAAATCCTCTTAATTTTTTAGGAGAAATTCCAAAATATGTAACATAAGAATCAGTATCTTCTTGATGCTCCCCTAATTGATTTACAAATTCATTAAATATTTGAATTTGTAATGACTTATCCAATTGATTAGCTGGTATAAAAACCATTGGATTTTTCTTATCTAACGTATTAACTCCAAAAGTAGCAATACTTCCAATGTTACATTCATTTAATTCAGCAGTCATCTTTTTTAAAAATTCTTTAGAATTAAAGGGTACATTGTTATTAATGTAAATGATCCGATTTACAACATTCTGTTTATTTCTATGAGAAACTGCCCGAACACCTACCGGATAAGTTCCTGTCACAGTATTGTCATGCTGCATTGTAATTCCATGATCAACATTTTGAGTTGTCATACAAATCTCCGTGTATTAAGTTAAAGGTAAAAAAATCATTTAAATTCTATAAATTCTTGATCCATTTCTTCTTGTTCATGATACATTTCAATATCTTTCATTGTCATATAAAATTTAATACGATCCATTCTTGTTTTTTTAGATCGTCTAAATTTAGCCAATGCTTCTTTTTTCATGTCTTGAACAGATTTTTTATCGAAACAATCTGTATCCATACCAATATATCCTTTTTTTGTTGACTAGAGAAATAATGATTATCATATTATGAAGATGTTTACATCTTCTGAGAACTTGATAATATCGAATTTAATCTTTTTAAAAGATTTTTAGATCTTTGATCTGTGTTATCTAATGAACTAGATTCTAACAATTTTTTAATGAAGTTCAAATCCCCTACATCTTGAAGAAGATAATTAAGATATTTTTCACTATCTGTCAATTCATGGATTCTAATTAATTCATCTTTGATAAGTTGTTTAATTATGTCATATCTCTCATTATTTATATCACCGTGATCAATTTTTACAATCCCTCTGTCATAATTTCTCCATAACCTACTCGTTATTGAAGACTCCTTATCGATTAAATCAAGGTTAGCTCTTTCATATCCAAATTCAATAAATATCACAATAGCATTTTTGTGATAATATCGTATTGAAATATTTTCTTCATTAAAGATTAAATCTTCGATTAGATATTTTAATATTTCTACTAAAGCGTTGTAAATGTAATCGGTTACAATAAATTCATCTTTTGGTACATCACTTGTATCATAATTAACTTTAAAAATATCCACTTTTATAAAATTATCTAAACTACTTTTTAAATCTTTCATATTTAAACACCATAACAGTTAATTTAAAATTTATAAACATATTTAAAATTATATTCGGGGGTATGTAATAAATTCGTTTAGCTGCATACATAAGACAATGTGCAAAGCAGCTAAACGAATCATAATTAAAAAATTATCGAGTCCAATTAGAAATAGCTAAATTACTCATGTTCCGTGATACTTCTAAATATGGATAAAATATTTTAGCCCTTCTAATCAATATTTCTCCATAATATTGCAAGCGAGTATTACGGTTTACTAGTTTTTTTATACAGATGAAACCTCCTACGCCATTCTCAGTTTCAGTAGATTTAACATACAAATCGTGTAATATGTCAAACAATATCACAGGGTTTTGACTAAGCGATGATTTATTTTTTATGCACCCTAACTCTGATAAAAATAAAGATAAGCTATCTTTAGTGCAATCGTATTTATCAGTCAAATATCGTATATTTTTTACAGTAAAAAGTTCGTTAGATTGATATAACTCTAACACTTCTTTTTTCATTTCAATACGTTCTGATATAAAAAACGCCTTACTGCTTTTATTAGGCAGTAATCTTTTATCCATATCAATTACAGGTAAAGATAATTTTTTCTTTTGAGTGTAATGGTTATACCCTAAAGAATCAATTTCTTTATCTGAAAGACCTTGTAGAATTGCATTATCTATATATTTCGATATGGCTGGGACAAGCATACGTCCGCCGGTTATTACTGAAGGCGCAGTAGAATTATTAATCAATAAATTAAAAACTCTATTACGGTTCTTATCCGCTCCTATTAACCCAAACGAATGTTTAATAAAATTGACAACAAATGCATTATCTCTTGAGTCTTTAATACTCACAATATTCAATTCCTGTAAAATATCAAGGATTGACATTTTTAAATCTAGCATCATGTTAATGGTATTTTTGTGATTAACTGCCTCAACTCCATTAACATTTACATACAATGTATCTAAATTATCAGATACAATCGATTGTATAAACTTAATTAAACGATTTCGTAATTCTAAAGGGGGCACTACAACAGAACTGCTCATAAAAGACTCCATAAAAAAATAAAAGAAACGACCAAAAAAAATAACTCTACTGACACTGCTTTTTAAACTGATTTCCACTCTCCATCCCACAATTCTCCATTTAAGTATAACTTTCCTTTTTTCTTAAAAAC
>SXGT01080561.1_pt1 | contig 11177 bp, 10 predicted proteins | sample 3176221 | NCBI WGS metagenome assembly SXGT01 (sample SAMN11356862, study PRJNA531348) | freshwater metagenome | isolation source: freshwater sample F1-120 | place: China: Fuxian Lake, Yuxi | collected 2017-12-25
CTTGCTGTAGGCGATCGCCAGGAAGCGGAGCAGCCCGACCGAGACCGGATCGTTCTCCTGCTGCCGGATCTCCTCCTTCACGACCTCGCGCTCGGTGTCAAGCAGTCCGGCGTGGTGTTGAAGTACATCACCGCCGCCAGGGACGCCGGTTTCGGTGTCGTGTTCATCACCCACAACCCGCACCACGCGCACATGGTCGGCGATCACTTCGTCCTGCTCAACCGCGGACGCCAGAAGCTGGACTGCACGTATGACGAGATCTCGCTGGAGCATCTGACCCAGCAGATGGCCGGCGGCGATGAGCTGCAGGCGCTGTCCCACGAGCTCGGCCGCAAATAGCGCCGAATCGTGTCCGGTCGGGCGTGCCGGCGCTGTGTAGCGCCGGCATCCGCCGGGTATACGGGAGCTCATGACCACGTCAACACTGAAGACAGAAGATGCCGGGCCGCGCACCGTGAGCCGCAGCGTCCAGGTGGCCGCACCGGTCGCCGTGCTGTTCGACCAGATCGCCGACCCGCACCGGCACCACGATCTCGATGGTTCGGGAACCGTGCGTGACGCCGACGTGAAGGGGCCGCACCGGCTCAACGAGGGCGACAAGTTCACCGTCGCCATGACCCAGTACGGCCTGCCCTACTCGATCACCTCGAAGGCCACCGCGGTACAGGAGAATCACCTCGTCGAATGGGAGCATCCCCTGGGCCATCGGTGGCGCTGGGAGCTCACCGAGGTCAGTCCCGGCACCACGAAGGTCACCGAGACATTCGACTACTCGACGGCCAAGGTGCCCTTCGTCGTGGAACTGCTCGGGTTCCCCAAGAAGAACGCCGAGGGCATCGAGTCCACGCTGACGGGTCTGGCCGGCCGCTACGAAACGCACTGAGCACCTCAACGGGTGAACGCCTGCAGCGTGCGCGCCGAATTCATGAAGTCCCGGAAGTACAGCCAGCGACCGGCGCGCAAGGTGATGATGTGCGCGAACTCCGATTCCCATTCGTAGCCCGTCGCCAGTAGGCGGAACCGCTGGTGACCCCAGGCCGCCAGATCGTCGCCCTGGGCGATGAACTTCCAGGCCTCCATCTCTGTGATGGCGATCGTCTGTCCCACCGTGGTGAAGAAGGCCACGGCCTCGTCGATGCCGCGGTAGTCGCCGGCGTAGGGGATCGCGTCGACGCCGTAGTAGGTGATGCGCACCTCCGGATCCAGCAGATCCAGTGCGGTCTGCAGATCGCCCGCCGGTATCGCGGCGTAAATGGCTTTCGTCGCAACGATATTGCGCGACTCGTTGCCGGCGGCCGTCATGACAGGTGTAGGGGGAGCCGCACGTAGGCATGGGTCAGCAGGCTCGCCGTCTGCTTGGTGCCCGGGTCGTCGGTCAGCGCAATCGTCTGGTACCTGTCGAGCACCGCGTTGACCACGGCCGCCACTTCGAGGCGGGCCAGTGCTGCCCCGAGGCAGAAGTGCAGACCGTGTCCCATCGACAGCTGCTGGCGGATGTTCGGTCGGTCGATGTCCAGCACGCCGGGGTCGGCGAACACCGCAGGGTCCCGGTTGGCCGAACCGAAGAACAGCGCGACCCACTCACCCTTGCGGATCAGCTTCCCGCCGACTTCGACATCGCGGGTGGCGATGCGGAAGAGCCGCTGCGGCGGACCGTCCAGTCGCATCGATTCCTCGACGAAGACGTTCACCAAGGAACGGTCGGCACGCATCCGCGCGGTGATCTCGGGTTCGCGCGCCAGCGCGTGCAGGAGGTTGCCGATCAGGAACGTGGTCGTTTCACTGCCGGCCACCACCAGCGTCACACAGAACCGCACGATTTCCTCGGGGGTGAGGCGCTGCCCGCCGACCTCGGCGCGCAGCAGCGCCGAAATGAGGTCCTCGGCGTCCTCGACATCGCCGGTGGGTGGGCTCTGGGCCAACCGGGCGGTGTGCTCGGCGAGCCGGGTGGCGAACGTCGTCACCATCTCCTCATTGCTGGCGATGCGTTCCTGCGGCGTCAGAGACGACGAGAGCATGAACGCGTTGGCCCAGTGCCGGAATCGGACGTGGTCCCCGTCGGGGAGTCCGAGCAGACGCACCATCGCGCGGGTGGGAATCTCGGCGGCGAACTCCATCACCTCGACATCGCCCTCGCCGAGCTCGTCGAGCAGGCGCGGGATCAGTTCGCCGAGCCATCCCTCTAGCCGCTTGACCCGGCGCGGCGAGAACGCCTGGCTCACCAGCTTCCGCTCGACCTCGTGTTTCGGAGGGTCGGTGTTGACGAGCATCAGGCTCGGTGCCGACGACGCCTCCTGGAGCGGATCGCGCGACGAGAACGTCGCGCTGTCCCGGGCGGCGTCGAAGATCTGGTCGTAGCGAAACAATGCCCACGCCGTGACGGGCTCGTCGGCTCCGGGAATCGTCCCCGGTGGCCAATCCCGATAGCCTGCCACCGGCGACGACGATCGCAATTGGTCGTACAGCGGATACGGGTTGGCGATTCCCTGCGCGGTGGTCAGCAGATCCAGAGCCGAGACAGTGGTGGAGGACATGGTCTTCAGCCTCTGCCAGCGCGCGCGCCGAAACGATCCCCCGTAGGGGAGGACTCGTGCCCCCAAGGGAGGCCAATTCCGGCCTTGTCGCGTAAACCACCGCATCTGCGCGCCGTATCGGAGGACAGTCGAGCCCGTGACCGACATCTCCGAGACGCCCTCCATCGGTGATCTGGCCGATGGTGACCACCCGGGCTGGGCGTCGCGGCAGCCGGCGGAATCCGCCGCCGCCCGGCGCTACCGGGAGACGTTCGAGAGTTGTGACATCGACCCGACCGACGATCCGATGACCGTGGTGGCAGAGGCGGTCGACGCGAAGGTGACGGTGGTGCGCGGCGCGTTGGAAGGACTCGGCGACGAGGCGGCGCTCAACGCGCTCGACGCGGTGCTGGACCTCGCGTCGATGGAACGTGAGCTGATCGAGGACGGCGCGCGGCGGCGCACCTTCGCGCTGCTGCAGGTGCAGGAAGCGCTCAGCAAGCTGCGCATCGTCGACGATGTCGCCACCATCGTCGACCACGCGCCGCGCGAGCTGGTCGAGTCCTGCGGGTTCGACCGTGCGGTGCTCTTCCGCGTGCACGAAAGCCGGATGGTCATGGAGTCGGCGTATTTCGGTGATGACCGTGACGGGGCGGAGAAGATGGTCGCCTTCGCGCAGTCGGTGGCGCCGCCGCTCAACCACATGCTGCTCGAGACGGAGATGATCCGCAGGCATGCGCCCGCGATCGTTCGTGACGCCCGCAACGATCCGCGCGTCAACCGGCCCATCGTCGACTTCTCGATGACCCACTCCTATGTGGCCGCACCGGTGATGCCGACGGGCAAGGTGATCGGGTTCCTGCACGCTGACCGGCTCTATTCGGGCCGTCTGGTGGACGACATCGACCGCGACACGGTGTGGGCCTTCGCCGAGGGTTTCGGTTACGCCTACGAACGCACGGTGCTGTTGGAGAGAACGCGTCGCCAGCATGCCGAGGTGCGGCGCGCGTTGAACGCGGCCGACGAGGCTGTGCGTGCGTTGCAGGACGCCGATCTGGACCTGCGCAAGATCGAACCGGTGGAGCGCAGCCCGGCCGCGCAATCGCTGGCCGAGGTTCACACCCGGGTGCTGTCGATGCTGACGCGTCGCGAGGTCGAGGTGCTCCGCCTGATGGCCGCCGGCCGGACCAATCAGCAGATCGCCGACGAACTCGTGATCTCGACGGGGACGGTGAAATCGCACGTCAAGCGGGTCCTGCGAAAGCTGCGGGCCACCAACCGTGCCGAGGCCGCGTCGGCGTACGTGCGGCTGGCAAGCACGCCGGCACACGGCGGCCAGCTGCACTGACCGACCTCCGACGTCGGGTACCGCGCGCGGGAGACCGGATTCGGGGTGCTGCGCGAAAGTCGCCGGGGGTGACACCTGTTGGCCGATATTTACGTGTAGGTCAATTGTGGCGACGACTCCCGGTGGCGTCGTTCGTTGCCGGCCGCCCGCGGAATCGCGCTGTTCGTCAGCAAACGTTGAACCGGGGCGTGCGGTGTGCCGGTACCGCGGGTAGGCCTGAACTGGGAATATTGCGATTACAAATACGCGCACCGGTCGGTATCTTCTTGGGACGCGAGTGCCGAAACCGGCGTCGGCCGCTCCGCGTGCAGTGGTTGCTCGCGCGAACCCTGTTGCGCAGCAGTCGGATCACGCCGTGAACGGCCAAGGAACTCCGGGCATTTGCCGGGCCGTGTGGCCTCGATGACGCCGGGATCCTTCTTGACGTAAAGCACCCACTTGTCAACTTACTTCTGAGTAAATTACTCACCGTTCACAAATGTGTGCACACCAGAGGAGGATCCATGCACGCTGCAGTAAGGCCGTACCTGGCAACCGGAGTCGCGTTGGTCGGGGCCGCGTCCATCGCGGTCATGCCCATTCAACCGTCGAACCCGATGATCGCCGTTCCGGCGGTTCCGGCCATCTCGTCGCAGGCCTTCACGCTCACCGCGCAGACCAACCCCATCGCGCTGTGGGCGGAGGTCTTCAGCGATGCCATTGCCAACGTCGGCGCGCTGGGCGGGGACGTGCTCTCCGACCCCGCGCCGGTCGTGCGTCAGCTCCTCAAGAACCAGCTCGGATACCTGGGCACCGCGGTCGGTGCCGGCAAATCGATGGTGGACGGGGCCGTTCAGTACCTGACCCCGAGCAACCCCTACAGCCTTCCCGCCGGCATCGAAACGGCCGTCGGGCAGCTGCGGTCGGGTCAGGTCGCGGAAGCATTCATCACCCTTTCGCAGACGCTCATCTCCACGCCCGTCGGCATGATCATCGGACTGCCACTGGCTGGCTCGGGTCTGCTGGATGTTCCGGCGAAAATAGCCCAGAATCTCACCGATGCGCTGTCCGCAGCGCTTTCCCTCAGCAACGCGCTGCCGCTGCTGTCGGGCGCGATGGGTCCGGCCATCGGCGCCATCGACGCCCTCGGTGAATCACTGCAGGACGCCGTCCAGGCCTTGGGCAGCGGTCGCCTCGTCGAGGCGCTCACGGCGGTGATCAACATCCCCGCGCAGCTGACCTCGGCAGTGCTCAACGGCTACACCGACGTCCAGGGCACCAAGGTCCCAGGCTTGCTGACCTTCAGTGCTGATCCGTTCAGCGGCGGTCTGCTGCAGACGCTCCTGGTGACGATTCCGCGTGCCATCGCGACGGCTCTGGGCGCTGCCCCGGTCACACCCCCGGTAGCTGCCGACACCAGCGATGCCGTGTCCGCACCGCTCGCCGCGGCCGCGAAGGTCGTCACACTGAGCGTCTCTGCCACCGAGGTCCCCACATCGGCAGGCGACGTCGAGGAATCGGCGATCACCGCGGAGCCGGCTCCCGCCGGTCCGGACGCAGTCGAGGCGGACTCGGGCGCGGCGTCGCCCGTCGTGGTCCCGGATCCCGAGCCCGCCGCCGAGGTCCCGGCCACCGACACCGCTGAGGATGTCGGCGCGGCCGAGCCCACCGACAGTGTGTCCGAGGACGAGGAACCGAAGAGCGATGAGACCGAATCCACGGATTCGGGTGACCTCGATGCCGAGGCGGAGGACTCCGCGGTCACCGAGGCAAAGGACACCGAGGCAAAGGTCACCGGGGCGCTCCGCGGCGCCAAGAGCGCCAAGGACGGCGCCCGCAGTGCCCGGACGGCAAAGCGCATTTCCGCACGGGGATAACACATCCCGGGCCGCGTTGCGGCTGACGGCGCAGGCCCCCGTTTCCATCCAGGGGGCCTGCGTCCGGCACAGCTACCTCGGGTCGAGGCCGGCCGCCCGGTAGGCCGCGTCCACCAGTGCCATATTGGCCACCGCGTCATCGACCCCGAACGGCAGCGGTGCGCCGCTCTGCACGTGCGCGGCGAAGGCCTCCAGCTGATGGCTGTAGGACGGCCGGGTGCCGTGATGCTCGACGGTGGTGCCGCCGGCGGTGGTCAGGGTCAGCCGGTCGTCTGCGGCGGGGTGGATGAAATCGTGCACGAAGGCCTCACCGGCGCTGCCGATGATCGTCAACGTGAACGAATAGCCGGGCGCCACCATCGAATTGGTGGACAGTCCGGTGGCGCCGTTGGGGAACTCGAGCTCGACATCGCAGCGTGCGTCGACACCGGGGGAGCGCAGTTCGGCGCGCGCCCGGGTGACGGCCGGATCGCCCAACCCCAGGCTGCCCAGGCTTCGCATGATGTGCAGGCCGTAACAGCCGAGGTCCATCAGCGCACCGCCGGCCAGATCCAGCGACCAGCGCGGATCGTCGTCGCCGGGTGCGGGCATCGCCATCCGGACCTCGACCCGGCGGATCTCACCGAGCTCACCGTCACCCGCCATCCGGAACGCCCGGCGGGTCACCGGGTGGAAGAAGTAATGGAATCCCTCCAGCACGGGCACACCCGCCGCCTCGGCGGCTCGGGCCACCCGAACTGCCTCGGAATGGTCGCGGGCAAAAGGCTTCTCGCTCAGCACCGGCTTGCCCGCCGCGATGGCGGCGAGATTCCACGGCGCGTGCAGGGCGTTGGCCAGCGGGTTGTAGATCACATCGACGTCCGCGTCGTCGATCACGTCCTGGTAGGAATCCAGCACGCGCTCGACGCCGTACTTGTCGGCGAAGGTCTCGGCGCGACCGCGGTCCCGGGCCGCCACGGCCACCAGGCGGTGACCGAGCTCGGCCGCGGGACCGACGATCGCCACCTCCGCAATCCGGGACGCGCCGAGCACCCCGATGCGGAGTGGGCTCATCCCGTCACGCTGTTCAGATAGGCCACGCTGGCACGCACATCGGCCAGCGGTCCGTCACCGTCCGGCGCGCCCTCGAGAATGGTGTCCTGTTCCATCACGAACCAGCCGTCGAAGCCGTTGTCGCGCAAGATGCGAACGATAGCTGCTATGTCAATGTCGCCGGTTCCCAGCGGCGTGTACATCCCGGCCTTCACGGCGTCGGTATAGCTCAGCTCCCCGGACTGCACCTTGGCGGCCAGCGCGGCGTCCACATCCTTGAGGTGGGTGTGGGCGATGCGCTGCGGTACCGCCTTGGCCAACTCCAACGGATCGGTGCCGCCGATGAGCAGGTGCCCGGTGTCCAGGCACAGCGGAATCGACGATCCGGCCAGCACCCGGTCCACCTCGGCGCGGGTTTCGACCATGGTGCCCACATGCGGGTGCAGGACCGCGAGCAGACCCCGGTCGGCGACGATCCCGGCCAGCCTGTCCAGATTGGTGAGCAGGGTGACCCACTGCGACTCGTCGAGCACCGGACGCGAATCGTAGCCGTCGGCACCGGTGGCGGCGGCCAGCACCACCACGCCGGCGCCCGCGGCGACCAGTGAATCGAGTGGTCCGGCAAGGTCGTCGGCCGGATCGTGGTCTTCCTTGTGCAGCACCACCGGGACGAAGCCGCCCACGCAGGCCAATTCATGGTGCGACAGAACGGATTTCAGCTCTTCGGTGTCGGTGGGCAGGAATCCCTCGGGTCCGAGTTCGGTGGCGGTCAACCCGACACCGCGCATCTCGGTGAGCACACGGTCGGGTTCGAGTTGGAAGCCCCAGCCTGGGACCTCGCACACGCCCCAGGAAATGGGTGCCCCGGCGATCTTGATGGTGGCGGTCATGCGTTGCTTGTCTCCCTTTTAACCGACTCGAGTGCTACCGGGGCGCCCCGGCGCAGGGATTCGGTGGCGGCTTCGGCCAGCCAGGCCACCTCGACGGCGTCGGCGACGGTCGCGCCGCGGACCGGTCCGCCCTCGGCGACCTCGACGAACCCGGCCAGCTCGGTGCGGAATGCCTCGGTGAAGCGGTCCATGAAGAAGTTGTGCGCCGGACCGGTCGGGAAGTCCGACGGGTCAGCGAAGCGCGGGTCCGTGTTCAGCAGCGGCACACCCTGATCCCAGCCGGCGGCGACGCTGTCCTCGAAACCGTGCACCTCGAGGCGGCAGTCGTACCCGCGGGCGTTGTAGCGGGCGTTGGAGACGACGCCGAGTGCGCCGCCATCGAAACGCACCACCACGGCGGCCGAATCGACATCGCCGTATTCGGCGAACAACGGGTCGCCCTGCACCGTTCCGGTGGCGTACACCTCGACGGCGTTCTGGCCGGTGATCCAGCGGATGATGTCGAAATCGTGGACGGCGCAATCCCGGAAGATGCCGCCGGAGCCCTTGATGTAGTCCATCGGCGGGGGAGCGGGGTCCATCGTGGTGCTCCGCACGGTGTGCAGGACGCCCAGTGTGCCCGCGTCGACGGCACTCTTGGCCGCGGCGAAGGCGGCGTCGAAGCGACGCTGGTAGCCGACCTGGACCGGAACGCCGGAGCGGCTGATGATCTCGGCGACCCGGGCGCTCTCGGCGGCCGTGGAGGCGATCGGCTTCTCGCAGAACGTGGGGATACCCCGTTGCACGGATGCCAGCGTGAGCTCCGCGTGCGCGGGCGTGGCCGCGGCCACCACCACGCCGTCGACGCCCGAGGCCAGCAGCTCCTCGACGGAGCCGACGGCCCTGGCGCCGTGCTTGGCGGCCACCGAGGCCGTCACGTCGGCGCGTTCATCGGTGATCACCAACCCGTCGATTCCGGGCAGCCCGGAAAGGGTTTCGGTGTGGAATGCGCCGATGCGGCCCAGTCCGATCACGCCGATGGTGGTCATGGGGTTCTCCGTTCGTTCTGTGCGGTGAGGACGTCATCGAGTTGGTTGGGTGTCAGCCCGTCGGCCAGGGCGGCCAGCACGGTGTCGACCTGGCTGGGTGGGGCGAGGCTGCCGATGGGTTGGTCGCTGTCGAGGTTGGTGGGGAAGGCGTAGCCCTCGGCGGTGGCATTGACGATGTTGAGCAGTTCGGCGGCCGGTCGGCCGGCCCGCTGCATCTGCAGCAGTGCCGGATACACGGCCTTGACCATCGCGGTGCGATCCAGTGATTCCATCGCGCGACCGAAGGGCGACGAGATCTGCAGCAGGTTGGCCATCCGGCTGATATCGGCCGACGTGTTCTCTCCCGCACCGTGATACAGCGCCGGATTGAAGAACACCGCGTCACCCTTGCCCAGCGGCACCTGGACGTGATGCTCGGCGAAGAACTCGATGAACTCGGGCCGGTAGAAAGCGATGTAGCCGGCTTCGAAGCGCTGTGAATACGGCAGCAGCATCGTCGGCCCGCTCTCCAGCGGCATATCGCAATGCGCGACCGCACCCTGCAGTGTCAGTGCCGCGGACATCCGGTGCAGGTGTGCCGGGTACTGCGCCAGTTGGTCGGCATCGACGAATCCGAGATGGTAGTCGCGGTGCGGAACCTGCGCGGCGCCACCGGGATTGACGACGTTCACCTGCGAGGTCAGCTGATAGCGCGGTCCGAGCCAGGCTTGCGACACCAGCGCCAGGGTGTCGGCGGCGTAGTACTCGGCGTAGGCCTCGGGAGCATGCAGGGCGAGTTTCTGCGCGGCGTTCCAGACCCGGTCGTTGGCCCCGGCCTTGCCGAAGTGGTCTCCGGCCGGGCCGCCCTGAGCACGCTGGGCGGCGATGATGTCGTCAAACGCCGCGGAGACACGGTCGAGGACCGCGTCGTCGAATGCGCCCTCGAAGACCACGACGCCGGGCCCATCGGTGAGCGCGCGGATCACCTCGGACTGCAGCGCCCGGCGATCGGCCGCGGCGATGCCGGCGGCCGAGTACACCAGGACATTGGACCGGACGTCGACGGCGTGCGGGTAATCAGCCAGATCGGTGTCGCGCAGCACCTGATGACGGAACTCTTCGAGGTCGCAGGCGGATTCGGTGATCCACTCGGAGGCGGTGAGCGAAGCGGGCATGGCGGTTAGTCTTGCTGTGATACCCACCGCAATCAACAGCATAAAGCCATCAAAAAGCCATCACGACGCGTCACCGTCCATTCGCGAGCAGACGCGAATGGCCCCGGAATCTCCCCCATGTGGGGCCATTCACGTTCCCCCGCAAGGGGGAGGTGCCCCCAGCTCGGGGAGAGAGAGGGACCGCACGATGCACCGCTACAAGGTTCGCGAGATCGCTCAGCAATCCGGGCTGAGCGAGGCGACCGTCGACCGGGTCCTCAACAACCGGCCCGGCGTCCGGGAGCACACCCGCGCCGAGGTCATGCAGGCCATCGCCGACCTGGACAAGCAGCGCGCCCAGCTGCGGCTCAACGGTCGCCGCTACCTGATCGACGTGGTGATGCAAACCCCGCAGCGGTTCTCCGACGCGTTCCGGTCGGCGATCGAGGCCGAGCTACCCGCCTTCTCCCCGGCCGTACCGCGGGCCCGGTTCCATCTGTGGGAGTCGGGCTCGGCCGCGCAGACCGCCGACGTGCTGGCCCGCATCAAGGGCAGCCACGGTGTCATCCTCAAGGCCCAGGACGAGCCCGAGGTCGCCGAGGCCGTGGACCGGCTCGTCGCCGCGGGCGTACCGGTGGTCACCTACAGCACCGACGTCGCCAACAGCGACCGCTGCGCCTACGTGGGCATCGACAACCACGGCGCCGGCCTGACAGCGGCGTACCTGATGGACCAGTGGCTCGGTGCGGCACCCTCTGGCGTGCTGATCACCCTGAGCCGCACGGTATTCCGCGGGGAAGGTGAACGTGAGGTCGGATTCCGGTCCGGGCTGCGCGGCACCGGACGCGACATCGTCGAGGTGAGCGACAGCGACGGTATCGATGCCACCAACGAACGGCTGGTGCTCGACGCACTGAAACGCCACCCCGGGATCGAGGCCGTCTACTCGCCGGGCGGCGGCAATGACGCGACCGTCCGCGCATTCGAGAAAATGGGACGGGTCTGCCGGGTCTTCATTGCCCACGACCTCGACGTCGACAACCGCAGGCTGCTGCGTGAGGGCAGGCTCTCGGTGGTGCTGCACAACGATCTACGGGCCGACGCCCGGCTGGCCATCCGGGTCATCTTCGCCCAACACCGGGCCCTTCCCGAGGAGCCGGTCCGGCCCGCTCCGATCCAGGTCATCACCCCTTACAACCTGCCCGCGTCATGACGCGCACGCGCCTCCGGACAGGAGCTCCGAAGCTGCGGAATCGCTGAAAGCGCGCGACGCGGACTACCATTTCCGCGCACGGCCACGTCACCATGTGCCGACGACAGGACAAACCGCAAGCAGGGGAATCGATTGATGGCGCCAGAGCTCGTCCCGGGCGTGAC
>SXGT01309761.1_pt1 | contig 11177 bp, 8 predicted proteins | sample 3176221 | NCBI WGS metagenome assembly SXGT01 (sample SAMN11356862, study PRJNA531348) | freshwater metagenome | isolation source: freshwater sample F1-120 | place: China: Fuxian Lake, Yuxi | collected 2017-12-25
AGACGCCGCGGGGAAGGCGGCCGACCAGGCCAAGCACGGCATCGCCGTCGGTAAGGAGAAGATCGAGGACACCAAGCTCAAGAAGCAGATCGAAGAACTGCTCCAAGAGATCGGCGACCTCGTCGTCCAGACGAAGCGCGGTGCCGCGCCCGCCGACGCCGAGGCCCAGATCGACGCCAAGGTCGCCAAGATCGCAGAACTCGAAGCTGCGATCGCCGCGAACGACGTCGCCGCGACCGACACTCCCGGCGAAGCCGCCGCGGCCGAGTAGCCGGGGCTCGCGGCCGGTCAGCCCGGCGCGAGTTGGCCGAGGTCGGTCAGCGGGCGGGCGCCGGCCTCGACGAGTCGGTCGTTGCCGGGTCCCGCGCCCGGTCCCAGCCAGGCCGTCACCGACGTCGGGTCGCGGTCGATCGCTGCGCGCGCGCCCTCCCACGCCTCGCCCCGTTCGGGGTCGCAGGCAATCACGACGGTGATGTCGGCGAGCGCGTAGATCAGCTTCGCGCGACCGAGTGCGGCCGCCGCGGTCGGTTCCGCGGCGGGCGGGTACGGCGTGACGAGGCAGAGGTGCCCGTCGATGACGGCCCGGCGGACCTCGATGTCGCGCGCCGCGCGGAACAGGGAGTCGGCGAGGATCGCGACGACGTGGCCGCCGGATCCGATCGCAGTCGCGGCCGCTGCGCTGTCGAAGCCGGTCGTCGCGCCGACCACGACCGCATGCCGGCGCTCGACCGCGTGCTGCGCTGCGGCGCGCGCGACATCGAGGCTTTCGGGTCGCGGCTCGGTGCTGCACGCACCGACGATCCCGACCGCGGGGCGCAGCACGAGGTCGGCCGGACCCGCGAGGTGCACGTGCGAGGGCGCGGACGGGCCGAGCCGTTCGCGCCAACGCACCGGATACCCCTCGTTGCCGGCGGCGATCGTGGAGATGCCCTGTTGTTCGAGGTCTTCGACCGCGAACGCGAGCGCCGCGGCACGATCGAGCAACCTCGCGACGCGTTCGCCGAGGTCTGCCCCCAACTTCTCGGCGAGCGCAGCGTGGTCGTCGCCGAGCAGACCGGCGAGGTCGACGTTCGCCGCGAGCGCCCAGTACTCCGACGCCCGCAACGGGGGTGCTGCACTCTCGACCAGACGCGATGTCAACAGCAATGTCGCGAGATCCGCGTCGCGGAGGCGGGCCACTCAGTCTCCCGACGACTGCGCGAGCACGAGCGGCAGCACCGGGCCGCTGCCGGCAGCGCGGAGCCGTTCGCCGACGGTCGTGATCGTCCAACGTGACGCGACGAGGTCGTCGATCAGGAAGACCGCGCCGGGCGGCACCGTACCGACGACCTCGAAGGCGCCCTCGAGGTTGCGCGACTGCTGCGCGGTGTTCTCCATCGCCGCTTGCGGCTCGGTCTCACGGACCTTGCGCACCAGCGGCCGATACTCGACGCGCAACGCCTGCGCGACCCGCCGGGCGAGCGAGTCGACGGGGCCGGGCCGGCGAAGCGACGGGACTGCGGTCGCCCAGGTCGGTCGGTGGTCGACGCGCCAGGTACGCGCGAGGCGGGCGAGCGCTTCGACGAGTTCGTCGGAGAACTCGAGCGTCGCGCGCTGGTCGGCGACGAGCGTTCCCCAGCCGCCGTCGCCGAACCGGCAGAGCGCCCGGCCGGGCTCGACGCGCAGTTCGTCGGGGATCTTGCGGCCGCTTCCCGACATCTTGCGTGGCTCGATCTCGATGTCGTGGCCGCGCAGGAACTGCACGGCGCGTGCCGCGAGGGTGCCGTCGACCGCGATGTCGAGGATCGGGTGCCCGAGACAGCGCGAGCAGCGGCCGCACGGGCCGGCGCCGTGGTCGTCGAGTTCGCCGCGGAGGTGTTGCATGAGGCACTCGCCGCCGTGCAGGTAGTCGCGCATGCGCTGCTGTTCGTGCTTTCGCTGCGCGGTGACCTGTTCGACCCGCTCGGCGGGGTAGGTCCAGGGTCGCAGTGTCCGCTGGTACTTGCCGCCGACGCGCGCGATCGCGCCGTCGACCTCGAGCTGCTTCAGCATCAGCGTGAGGCGGCCACGACGGAGGTTGACGGCGGCCTCGATGCGCGCGATGCCGAGCGGTTCGGACGCCTCGGCCAGCGCCGCCACGACCGCGTCGGCCTGCTCCTGGGGCGGGAAGGCAGTGTTGATGAACCAGTCCTGGATCTGTTCGTCTTCGGCTCCGGCGAGCAGGATCCCGGCCGCGTGGTCGAGCGCGCGCCCGGCCCGCCCGACCTGTTGGTAGTAGGCGATGACCGACCCGGGCGACTGGAAGTGGATCACGAACGCGAGGTCGGGCTTGTCGTAACCCATCCCGAGTGCCGAGGTCGCGACGACCGCCTTCAGATCGTTCGCCTGCAGGCGTGCCTCGACCGACTGCTTCGCGGCAGAATCCTCGCCGCCGAAGTACGCGGCCGCAGCGATGCCGTTCGCGTCGAGCCACTCGGCGACGAGGTTCGCGTCGCGCACGGTGAGCGTGTAGATGATCCCGCAGCCCTCGAGGCGGGGGAGCGCGTCGACGAGCCAGGCGAGGCGTTGCGCGGGTATCGGCAGGTGCACGACGTCGAGCGCCAGGCTCTCACGATCGAGCGGACCGCGGATCACGACCAGATCGCCGCCGAGCTGTTCGGTGACATCGGCGACGACCCGATCGTTCGCGGTCGCGGTGGTGCACAACACGGGTACCCCGCGGGGCAACAGATCGAGGATGCGGGCGCGGCGGCGGTTGTGGGGTGGGATGTCGTGACCCCAGTCGGAGATGCAGTGCGCCTCGTCGATCACGAACAACCCGACCCGGCTCGCGACCTCGGGCAGCACCTCGTCGCGAAACCGCTGGTTTGCGAACCGTTCCGGCGACACGAGCAAGATGTCGATCTCGTCGCGATCGAGCTGCTGGGCGATCGCCTCCCAGTCGTCGCGGTTGTCGGAGTTGATCGTTTGGGCGCGCACGCCGCCGCGAGCGGCGGCCTCGATCTGATTGCGCATCAGTACGAGCAACGGCGAGACCAACAAGGTCGGCCCCGCGCCCTGGTCGCGCAGCAATCGGGTCGCGACGAAGTAGACCGCACTCTTGCCCCACCCGGTGCGTTGGACGCACAACACGCGCCGCCGGTCGCCGGCGAGAGCCTCGATCGCGTCGAGCTGGCCGTCGCGAAACGACGCCTCCGGTCCGACGAGCGTACGGAGTGCGGCGAGCGCGGCGGGCCGTGGCCCGAGCTCGGGCTCCGGTTCGGGCTCGGGACGCGGCATGCAGCGAGTCTCGCATGGGGGAGGGACAACGCCGTCCGCGCCTCTAGTCTCGGGGCATGACCGACGACCGTGGGTACGTTCCGAGCCCCAGCGAATGGGTCCGCGACCAGGTCGAGCGCTACGAGCGGTCGGGCGGGACGGAGGCCAACACGCTGCTCGACACCGGGATGCCGATCATCATCGTCACCACGAAGGGTCGTTCGACCGGGGCACTTCGCAAGAGCCCGCTCATGCGAGTCGAGCACGACGGCGAGTACGCGCTCGTGGCGTCGATGGGCGGGGCGCCGAAGCATCCGGTCTGGTATCTCAACCTGGTCGCTCATCCCGACCACGTGACGATCCAGGACGGTCCGCAGCCGTTCGCCGTGTCGATCCGAGAGGTCGCCGGCGACGAAAAGGCGCGCTGGTGGGCCCGAGCAGTCGAGGCCTACCCGCCCTACGCCGACTATCAGGCCCGAACCGAACGCCAGATCCCCGTCGTCATCGCTACCCGTCGCTGACGAACCGAACGCGCTCCGAGCCGTACGCGCGACACCGCGGTCCGTTCGCCCGCTCTGACGCCGAGTCGCGGGCCGTGCCGCTACCCGGTCGTCGCGGCCGAGCCCGGCGTCAGGTCGAACCGCGTGCGCGAGCCGCTCGAGCTGCACGGCGTGCCTTGTCCGGCAGTGTTGCCGAGCGCACCGTCGAGCACCGGATTGATCCCGCTGAACAGGCCCCACGGGCTCTCACAACCCGGCACCGACCACACGTGGTTCATCCAGCCGGCGCTGCCGTCGGCCTTGACTCCACCCATGGCCGCGCACTCCTCGGCCGTGGTGGTGGTGTCGCCGATGACCATCGTGCCCTTGACGCACAACCCGACGTGGCGGTGGTAGTGGTCGTTGTCGCCCGAGAACCCGGCGGCCGGCTCGTCGTCGCCCGCCTTCACGACGTAGTAGCTGAGGCCCAGGATGTTCGCGTCGTCGCCGATACCGTCGAAGAGCAGCATCTCGGGTTCGCCGAGGTCGAAGTCGCCGTCGACGTATTCGAAGCGCATGAAGTGCGCGGCGATGCCGGGGACGTAGGGCGTCACCGGGATCCACCCGGCGGCCTTGGCGTCGCGGCCCTTCGGATACTGGAGGGCGATCTCCCGACTGCGCGCGATCTCGATCTCGAGTTGCGCGCACGTCTCGGCGTCGGTGAGCGCGGTCCAGGGGTGCGGTCCGAGGTGGCCGCCGCGGCCGGTGTCGTCGGGCGCACCCGGATCGCGCGGACCGGCGACCGACGCGAGCCACGCGTCGTAGTCGCCATCGTCCATCGCGAGCGCCGTCATCAACTCGGCGACCGCCTCGACCTCGCCCATCTCGGCCGCGGCATCGCCCGCGGCGCCGTGGTCATGAGCGTGGGCGTCGGCGTAGCCCGTCTCCGTGTCGACGCCGGCGGTGCGCGATTCCGCGTAGTACGCCGCGACGTTGAGATCCGCGTCGCAGCGGGTCGCGACCGGCGCGGCGTCGTGCGCGCCGTGTCCGTGCTCGCCGTGGTCGTCGGCGGGCGTGGCCGTGGCCGCCGTCGCCGATTGCGGCGCGGCGCTGTCGTTGTCGTCGTCGTTGTCGCCGCTCGCGACGGCCACGGCACCGACGACCGCGCCGACGAGTACGACGACGGCTGCGATCGCGAGATATCGGAACCGGCGCGCGGGACGCGCGACCTCGGGACTGCCGGTCGGCTGCGACTCCATGGACGTTCCTCCCGCTCGTGCGCGCCCCGCGGTGCGCGCGCGACCCCGAATGATCACGACCCCGAATGATCGCGACACGACGAGGGCTTGCCTGGACGGAATTGTGCAGACCCCGCACGGTTCGCCGCTACGGCCGAAGGTCCCGAGTCGCCGAAAATGGGCGACTGCAGGACGACCGCGCGAGCCGAAGCCGACGGGACGGCCCCGATAGCGTGCGCTCGTGCGTGATCCGCGACACGCGACCGCGGCCGCTGCCGCGACGACGCGGTCGTTGCGCGAACCGATCGGCTGATCGGAAGGGAGCGGCACGTGTCCGTCCATCGTCTCTCGGGAACCGATTCGTTGTTCCTGCTCGGTGAGACACCCACCTGGCATCAACACGTCGCGGGTCTCACCGTGCTCGACCCTTCCGAACGGCTCGGCTTCGGCTTCGAGACCATCTTCGAGCTCGTCGCCGCGCGGCTCCCGCTGATCCCCAAGCTCACGTGGAAGCTCAAGTCGGTCCCCCTCGCCATCGATCGACCGATCTGGGTCGACGATCCCGCGTTCGACCTGCACCACCACGTCCACCGTTTGGCGGTGCCGGCGCCGGGCGGTCCCCGCGAGACCGCCGCCGCGATCGAACCGATCCTGAGTCGACAACTCGACCGGGACCGACCGCTGTGGGAACTCTGGTACCTCGACGGACTCGTCAACGGGCGCGTCGCGATGGTGATGAAGATGCATCACTCGATGATGGACGGCGGTGCCGGGAGCGTGCTCGCAACGTTGCTCCTCGACACCGAACCCGACCCGCCGTCCCCCGTCACTCCGTCGCCGAGTGAACCGGACGCCGGCCCGGACACACTCCGACTCCTCACCCTCGCGGCGACCTCGTTCGCCGCGACGCCACTGCGGAGCGCGCGGTATGCGACCCGTGTCGCCCGCCGTGGACTCGAGCTCGCTCGTCATCTCGCGGCCGGGCGGCCGCGCCCCGATCTCGGCGCGATGCTGCGTGCTCCCAAGACGTCGTTCAACCGATCGATCGGACCGCGCCGCGCGGTCGCCTTCAGCAGCGTCGGCCTCGCCGACATGAAGGAGGTCGCCGCGCACTTCGACGTGAAGTTCAACGACGTCGCGCTGGCGCTCTGCGCCGGAGCGCTCCGTCGGTACCTCGAGAGCACCGATGAACTCCCGGCACGTCCGTTGACCGCGGGGGTGCCGGTGTCGCTCCGCGCCCCGGGTGACGCTTCGTTGGACAACCAACTGTCGTACCTCGTCGTTCCACTCGCCACCGACGTCGCCGACTCCGGCGACCGGCTCCGGGCGATCGCGAGCCAGAGCAGCGCGGCGAAATCTCTGCATCGCACCCTTCGTGAACACCCGGTCGGTTCGATCGCCGACACGGCACCGCCGTTCGTGCTCGGCGCAGCGCTGCGTCTCGCCTACGAGAGCCATGTTCTCGCGTACGTGCCCGGCATGATGAACACGATCGTGTCGAACGTGCCGGGCCCGCCGATGGAGTTGTATCTCGGCGGCGCGCGGCTCACCGGCATCTTCTCGGCCAGCGTGCTCCTCGATCAGATCGGCCTCAACATCACGCTGTTCACCTTCGGGGAGCGGGTCGACTTCGGTCTGCACGTCGACCCCGACCTGATCGGCGACCCGTGGATGATCGCCGAAGGCATGTGGTCCGAGCTGACAGCGCTGCGCCGCGCGGCCGGCCTCGCCGAACCCACTCCGATCGAAGACGCGTTCGGGCTCGTGTCCCGCCCGCACCCGCGGCCGGGTCGTGTCACCCGCCCGACTGGCCCGACATCGACTCCGCTGCCAGCATGAGCGAGTCGAGTTCGCCTCGCAGTCCGTCGGTGAGCGCCCAGATGTCGGCGACCGCCTCCGGACACGCCATTGCGGCGATCGCGACGCTCCCCGAGTAGCTCCACGCCGTGAAGTTGACGCCGATCCCTTCGATCAGGGGTCCCATCGAGATCATGCGCGCGAGGCGCGCACCGTGGCGGAAGCGGGGCGTGTCGGGCCCGCGGACGGTCGAGATGATCACGTTGTAGCTCGGCCGGTGCACGAGCGCGCGCACCACCCGAGGCATCGCGAACGTGACAAGACGGAAGATCCTCCAATACTCCGACCACGCATGTTGGAGCCGCGGATCCGTTGCCTCGAGCTCGGCGCGAGCAGCGCGGAAGTTCCGGCGGATCGCGACGAGTCGTTCGGCGGGGTCCGCGACGTCGGTGGCGAGCGCGACGAACAGGGTGGCGACTCGATTCCCCCAGTCGCGCGCCTCCGACTCGGATCGAACCGACACCGGGATCGCTGCGGACAACGGCGCGTCGGGAACGGCCGAATGCTCCTCGAGGTACCGGCGAAGCGCTCCCGAGGCCAACGCCGCGATCACCTCCGTGACCGTGGCATCGAACGCACGGCCGACACGTTTGAGGTCCGCGAGCCGAAACGTCGCGAAGGCGAAGGTTCGGTTCGCCGTCAGCGGAGCATCGAACGGTGTGTGCGGACCGGAGAACGCCTTCGCGGGCCGGGGCGATCCGACACGCCGTCGTGTCCGCATCCTGAACGCGACCCGAAGCGTTCGCACCAGCAGCCCCGGCAGCCGCGCGAGCATTTGCGCGACCTCGATCAGCGCGAGCCTCGACAGCGTGGCGCGGCCCGGCATCGGTTCGCCCCGTGGTAGGTCGGATGCCTGGGTGGTCGCCGTCGGCAGGTCGGAGAACACCTCGGCGAGGAGCATGCCGCTCGTCACGCCGTCGGCGAGCGCATGGTGGATCTTCGCGACGTAGGCGACCTCGCCGTTCGCCAAGCCATCGACGAACCACACTTGCCACAGCGGACGATTGCGATCGAGGCCGACACCCGCGATCTCCGATACGCACGCGGCGAGTTCGCGATCACCCCCCGGCGACGAGACCCGCACCTGCCTGACGTGGTAGTCCAGGTCGAGGTCCGCGGTTTCGACCCACCACGGGTGACCGAGATCGAACGGGGCGCGCACGAGACGCCAGCGCAGCGGTTCGAGCAGCGCCACCGCCTCGCGGATCTGGTCGCGCAACGCGTCCGCGGTGACCGGCACATTGGCGTGGGTCGGGTCGACGACGGCGATCTTGAGCGTGTGCTGGTGCGACGTCGGCGTCTCGTTGAACACGAACAGGCTGTCTGCCCCGCTGAGCCGGCGCACCCTTGGTGACCCGTCAACCGCCGGCCGCGACGGCGCGGGCCCAGGCATAGTCGACCTTGCCGTTCGGCCCGCGCACGACTGCGTCGACCACGCACAGGCGACGCGGGATCTTGTAGCCGGCGAGTGCCGCGCGGGCATGTTCTTGGAGCGTCGCGAGATCCGGGGGCGACACGGCCGGTCGGAGCGCGATCACCGCGACGACCTCTTCGCCCCACCGATCGTGTGCGGCACCCACGACGACCGCGTCGAACACCGACGGGTGGCTCTTCAAGACGGTTTCGACCTCATCGGGGTAGACCTTCTCGCCGCCGGTGTTGATCGACGCCGACCCGCGACCGAGCAACGAGATCGTGCCATCGAGTTCGACGGTGGCCGCGTCGCCGGTGAGGGCCCAACGCTCGCCCGCGATCTCGACGAACGTCGACGCGCTCTTGGCCTCGTCGTTGAGGTAGCCGATCGGCGCGCGGCCGCGCCGTGCCACACGCCCGATCTTTCCGGACCCCGGCTCCACGGGCCGCAGGTCGTCATCGAGCACCGCGCTGCTCGGATCGAGCGAGAAGCGAGTCCCTGCCTCGATCGGTGCCCCCGGCAGCCGCGCCCGCGAGCCGGTGACGCCGGTCTCGGTCGACCCGAAACCGTCGATCGTGATTACCTGCGGGAGGAGTTCGGCGATCTGCTGCTTCGTCGCCGGTGACAGCACGGCTCCTCCCGAAGCGAACACGATCAGCGACGACGTGTCGAACTGTTGGGGGTCGACCGCGAGCCGATCCAGGAGCGGCCGTGCCATCGCGTCGCCGACGACGGTCACCACGTTGACGCGTTCGCGCTGGATCGTTGCCCAGATCTCGTCGGGATCGAGCGTGCCGGGCGAGGGCAACACGACGGTCCCGCCACCGAACAACGTCGCGAACGCTCCCCACTGGGCGCTGACGTGGATGAGCGGCGGCGTCGACAACATCACGATGCCGACCTCGAGGATGCGATCCACGATCTCGTCGGGTGTGTTGATGGGGCCGACCATCGATGTCGGATCACCGCCGCCCATCGCCGCGAAGAAGATGTCTTCGTGACGCCAGACGACTCCCTTCGGGAGCCCGGTCGTCCCGCCGGTGTACGCCACGTAGAGGTCGTCGCCCGACCTGCCGGGAAAGTCACGGGTCGGCGGTGACTCCGCCACGGCCGCTTCGTAGGGCGTCGAGCCCGCGATCACCGGGCAGGTGCTGCCGTCGTCGACCGTCCAGACGTGAGGGATGACCACCGAACCCGTGAGCGCCTCGGCGATCGTCGGCGCGAACTCGCGATGGTGAACGAGGCCGACGAGCCTGGCATCGCGATACAGCGAGGCGAGTTCGCTCGCGACGTAGCGGTAGTTGATGTTGATCGGCACGGCCCGCACCTTGAACGCTGCGAGCATGGCCTCGAGGTACTCGGTGCCGTTGCGGAGGTGCAGGCCGATGTGGTCACCGGCGCCGATGCCGCTCGCTCGGAGGTGGTTCGCGAGGCGACTGGCGCGCTCGTCGAGCTGGGCGTAGGTCGACCGCCGCAACGGCGAGATGACGGCCATCCGGCTCGGGACGGCATCCGCGACCCGCTCGAACAGCGCGGAGAGGTTGTAGCTCACATCGCGGAGTCTCGGCAGCGGGCATCTGCCTGTCAACGGCCGAAGGACATCGTGGCCGGGGCCGAATTCCGGTCAGCATGACCAATGGCCGTTGACATCGCGCCGGCGCCGGGAGACGGTGGTGGCGTGAGTTCGGTGGGTCGATTCGCGGCGCGGTTGCACGCACTCGGGGCCGATGTTTCGGCCGCGGTCCGTCGGGTCGCGGGGTACGCGTCGCGTGTGCGAACGACGGGATCGGTCGGGCCGCGCGAGCGGACCCGCCTCGTCGTTTCCGCTGCCCTCGACGAGGCGCTCTTGACCACCTTCCAAACGCTGCGGGCACCGACCGACTTCACCGAGTTCGCCTCGAAGTTGCAGGAAGCCGACGAGTTGGTGGTCCATCTCGAGGCGGCCGGAGCATTCGACGCGCCGGCCGACTACCACCACCGGCCGGGCCCGGCGACGTTCGAGGGCACGGCGCGGCGCGTCGGACACGTGCGGTTCCAACACGTGACGTTCGCGAGCCCCTATCGCCCGGACGCGCGCGTTCCTGGCGCCGAGCGGTTCGAGGAACAGACCGACAACCACTCGGCGCATGCCTGGGTGCTCGGTCACGATCACGCCGCACCGTGGGTCGTGTGCGTCCACGGTGCCGGCATGGGAAATCCGCTCGCCGACATCTTCGCGTTCCGTGCGGGAGCGTTGCACCGCGCCGGGTTCAACGTCGCGATTCCGGTGCTACCCCACCATGGTCCGCGCGGCGCAGGGCGGTTCGCGGTCGCCTTCCCGACCGACGACCCGGTCGTCAACTTCCACGGCGCGGCCCAGGCGATCGCCGACGTTCGCGCGGTGGTGGCCACGGTCTCGGCCGGGGGAGAACCCGTCGTCCTCCACGGCATCTCGCTCGGCGCCTACGTCGCGTCCGCGGTCGCCGCGCTCGACACCTCGGTGTGTGGCGTGATCGTCGGCGTGCCGGTCGTCGATCTCCCGGGCCTGATGCGAACCCACGCGCCCGCGCGGTTCACCCACCATCCGTTGTTCGAGACGTTGTTCACGATCTCGGAGCGACTCGAGGCGATGACGTCCTCGCTCGCGCTTCCGCTGCCGACCGCTCCGGTGCGTCGCGTCTGGGCCGGCCGTGCCGACCGACTCGTCCGCCCGAACCAGGTGCAACGGCTGATCGACCGATGGAGCATCGAGGATCCCTACTGGTATCAGGCGGGACACATGGGGTTCCTCGGCGCGTCCGGCGTGCGCCGCTACATCGCCCACGCGCTCGTCGACGCCGGAGTCGCGACCGACGTCCGCGGCAAGATCCGCGCGGTCGCCTGACGCACCGCGTCTCGGGCGCCACGGTTCAGGCGATGTCGGCCACCGGGGCGACGAACTGGGAGTTGTAGAGACGGAAGTACGGCCCGTCG
>SXGT01079912.1_pt1 | contig 11176 bp, 10 predicted proteins | sample 3176221 | NCBI WGS metagenome assembly SXGT01 (sample SAMN11356862, study PRJNA531348) | freshwater metagenome | isolation source: freshwater sample F1-120 | place: China: Fuxian Lake, Yuxi | collected 2017-12-25
CACCAAGGCTTGTTGCTGTTGCAGAGCTAATTGATAAGGTTTGTCCAGGCTGCCTTGATCCAGCAACGCGCAGATAGGTTGCATATCATCCAGAATTTGGTGCGCCCAAGCTTGCAGGCTGAGCTCTTGCCCATTTTTATTGAGCATCAGCCCTGGTTTTCGACCTTGGTTGGCCACCAATAACTGGTTGCTGTTATTAATCTGCAGTTCTTCGTCAGCTTGAGGCGGACTGTCGTGTAATAAACAGCTTAGTAAAAAGGCTTCAATGAAACGGGCGGTGCTTTCTTCGATGCCGATCGGATTGAACAGGTTTAAATCCAGTGAGCGCATTTCCACATACATCACCCCTCGCCGTTTCAGGGCTAAAGTGGGTTTTTCCCCGGATTCGGCGATTTGTTTGGGGCGCATGGTGCTGTAGAACTCGTTTTCGATCTGCAGCAGGTTGGCATTCAGTTGTTGATACTCACCATCCACTTTAACGCCGATTGTTTCGTAGTCGGGATAGGGGGTGTTAATCGCGGCGCTGAGGCTGTCGACATAGCCGTCCAGTGAGTTGTAATCGATTTTTAGTCCCGCCTGGTTTTTGCTTTTGTAGCCGATGTCGCTCATTCGCAACGAGGTGGCGTAAGGGTGATAAAGCGTGTGGGCGTCGAATTCGTCAAACTCATCCATCAATTGCGGACGACTTTTGAAGAAACTTTTGCAAATCGCCGGTGAGGCGCCAAACAAGTACAGCATTAGCCAGCCCTGGCGCTGGAAGTTTCTAATCAGGCCGAAATAACCGTCGGCAATAAAGTTTTGCAATGAGCCCTGATTACCGGCTTGCCGATGCAGCATCGGCCACAAGGCTTGCGGCACCGAGTAATTGAAGTGAATGCCGGCAATGGCCTGCATGGTACGGCCATAACGATGCCAGAGGCCTTTGCGATAAACATGTTTCATTTTACCGACGTTAGAACTGCCGTATTCGGCAATCGGTACGCTCAAATCGCCATCAATACCGCACGGCATGCTGGTGGCCAATAACATGTCTTCGCCCAGTTGCGGATAGACAAACTGATGAATTTGATGCATGTAACCCAGGGTTTGCTTGATGTCGGCAAACGGGGGGGTGATGAATTCCAGCAAGGCTTCCGAATAATCGGTGGTGATGTAAGGATGGGTCAGTGCTGAACCTAAGGCTTTGGGATGCGGGGTTTGCGAGATCACCCCACGGCGGTTGATGCGCAGACTTTCTTTTTCAATGCCTTTCAATCCCAACTGCAGCAAATGATGTAGGTTGTTATCGGTCAAGTACTGCAGGCTTTTGGGTAGGGCTTTGTGTTGATTGTTCATGAATACGGCAATGGTGAGGCATGAGCGGCACGCGAGTGCTGATATAATTCAAGCATTATATAGGGTCATACTTCATTGCAGAAACAATATCCCACCTCCTCTGATCACGATGCCGCTTCGGTTACTACCGGTGCTTTGCAGGTTTTGCGTACGGTATTCGGTTACGACAGTTTTCGTGGTCAGCAGCAAGCCATCATTGAACAGGTGTCAGTTGGTCGCGATGTGCTGGTGTTGATGCCGACGGGTGGCGGCAAGTCGTTGTGTTATCAGATTCCTGCCTTAGTCATGGAGGGCGTGGGCATTGTCATTTCGCCTTTGATTGCCTTGATGCAGGATCAAGTGAGTGCATTGCATCAGGTCGGGGTGAAAGCGGCTTTTCTGAATTCGACGTTGTCGCTGGATCAGGTGCGTAGCATTGAGCAGCAGTTGTTGAACAACGAGTTGGATTTGTTATACATCGCCCCGGAACGCCTTAGCAATAGTCGTACTCAAGCCTTGTTCGCCCGCTGCAAAATTGCCTTGTTTGCCATCGATGAAGCGCATTTCGTGTCGCAATGGGGGCATGACTTCCGCGCCGATTATTTGCTGTTGTCGGTGTTGCATCAGCAGTTTCCGCAGGTGCCGCGCATCGCGCTGACCGCTACCGCCGATGAACGCACCCGGCAGGAAATCATTCAGCGTCTGGCGCTAGAAAACGCACAGGTGTTTGTCAGCGGTTTTGACCGCCCGAATATCCGTTATCGCATCGTCCAGAAAGATAATGCCCGCCAGCAGTTGTTGAGTTTTATTCGTGCCGAACACGTCGGCGATACCGGGATTGTTTATTGTCTGTCCCGCAAAAAAGTCGAAGAAACCGCTGAATGGCTGAATCAAAAAGGCCTGCGGGCTTTGCCCTATCATGCCGGGATGAGCAATGAGCTGCGGCAGAAAAACCAGCATCAGTTTTTGATGGAAGATGGTTTGATTATCGTCGCCACCATTGCGTTTGGCATGGGCATCGATAAGCCTAATGTGCGTTTCGTGGCGCATCTGGATTTGCCCAAAAGTGTCGAGGCGTATTATCAGGAAACCGGGCGGGCAGGGCGAGACGGCTTACCCGCCAATGCCTGGATGGCTTATGGTTTGCAGGATGTGTTGACCTTGCGACAAATGCTGGCTTCATCCAATACTGATGAAGCGCATAAGCGCATCGAATATCACAAGCTGGACGCCATGTTGGCGTTGTGCGAAATGGTCAGTTGCCGTCGGCAGGCTTTGCTAGCTTATTTTGGGGATTTAATGGAGCAGGGCTGCGGCAATTGCGATACTTGTCTGGAGCCAGTTGCGACTTGGGATGGCAGTGTCGCTGCACAACAGGCTTTATCGGCGATATATCGTACCGGTCAGCGGTTTGGGGTGACCTATTTAATTGATGTGTTGTTGGGTAAGGCCGACGAACGTATCAAACAGTTTGGGCATGACAAACAATCGACTTTTGGGATAGGCAAAGCTCTGGATGAAAAGCAGTGGCGCTCTGTGTTTCGGCAACTGGTCGCCAAGTCGTTGGTGGAAATTGATTTTGAAGGTCACGGCAGCTTGAAATTGACCGATGCTTGTCGACCGGTATTGCGTGGCGAACAAACCTTGATGTTGCGTAAGGATGTGCAGGTTGCTAAAACCAAACGCGATAAATACGAAAAACGTCAGCCAGACGGTATCGCCGATAGTGCTTTATGGAACGCATTGCGTGCCAAGCGGCGGGAATTGGCAGACGCGCAGGATGTGCCGCCGTATGTGATATTTCATGATGCCACCTTGATGGCGATGGTCGAAGCGCGACCGCGAAATCACCAGCAGTTGTCTCGAATCTCCGGGGTGGGGGAGCGTAAACTGGATTTATATGGGGATGAGTTTTTAGCCGTGTTGGCGGAATTCGACGAGGTGAGTCATGAAACAGCGGCTGCCGATACCGTTATTGAAACATTGGATTTATTCAGGCTTGGTTATAGTGTTGAGCAAGTGGCAAGCCAACGAGGATTGAAAGAAGACACCATATATACACATCTGGCCAAAGGCCTTGAGGCTGGGTCGGTAAGATTTGAAGATGTGCTGGAGTTGGCTCCGCAAGAAATTGCCGATATTGAAGCCTTGTTACTGTCCATGCCGGAAGCACAGCGTAACGCCTTAAAACCGGTTTATGAGCAGTTGGGTGGGGAATATAGTTACGGTGTGTTGCGCTGCGTGCGGGCGGCGTTGCAGCGGCGGCTTAGATAAGGTAATCGCTGCTGTTGCAAAACCGGTATTCGGTTTTCAAACAATGATCCAGCCATTTTTGTAGAAAATAATTCAAGCGCCATTTGTATTCCTGGATTTCCAAGACTCGGCCAGGATTTTGGTAAACCCTGTCGACAGCCGGGCGGTCATTGTCGCGTATGACTTCGGCCAGTTGGGCATCCAGATAAACCCGTATTTTAACCGCTGGGGCCAGCAGTTCCGATAAAGGTTGGGTAAAGCAGTGGTTTAGTTCGATAGTCAAGGTATAGGGGTTACGTTCCAACACCTCCAGTTGTAAAGCAGGTCTTTGGTTGAGGGTATGGCCGACTGCAGAGTGATCTAAGAGCTTCAGGTTTGGAATCAGTCTGAATAATTTCTGATAATTGGATTCACAGATTTTTTCCAGGCACAGCGAGGTATTGATTGGTCTCAGCTGGCTCATGAAATCAGTCTTCCCGATAGCAAGCGTAGGCGCTGGCTGTCTCCCATAAAACGACCTGATCGACATTCAAGCCTTCCTGTTTTAAATGCTGATAAATCATTTTACTCAACACTTCAGCGGTGGGATGTTCATCGATTGCCAGAAAGCGCTCATTATTGGCCAGTAATGCTGGAATGATGGGGTCGTCTTTGTGTAGCAAGAAATTATGGTCCAGGTGTTGATCAACAAACGATTCCACCGCATCCCGCACATCGGCAAAGTCGCACACCATGCCCTGTTGATTGAGATGGTCACTCTTGATCGAGATACTGGCTTTCACACTGTGACCATGCAGATTTCGACATTTCCCGGGATGATTCATCAACCTGTGACCGTAGCAAAAATAGACTTCTTTGGTGATGATGTGCATGGACTCATTCATCCCTGTGTTGGGCTAAGGTTGTTTAGGTGCCTTTGATGCTTTTGATGACGGCGGCAATTTCATATTGATCCGGTTCACGCTTGCTGCAGCGAACCACCTCAATAAACGCTGTCATCGGTGGGGTGAGGGTGGTCTTAGGAATAATACTGATCTCCATCGCCAAGCCGGGGTCACAAGCTTGGTCTGCAATAAAGGAGACACCCGCACCGCTCAGGGTAATGCATCGACCGGTTTTAGCGTTGTCGGAGTTAGCTAATTTATAAGTCACATCACAGTCAACATCCATGCGGATATAGTCGCGTTTTTCGTCATTGGTCAGCATCAGGTTACTCCGATATCACATCAAGTTGTGGGGCGTAAAACAAACGTCGGCAAGTTTACTATAAAAGCTAAGGGTTGTTTGGCCGCATTTCGTCATGGTTTGTACACGTGCTGACTTTAATGACTGACTGGGGGGGATGAATTGTGTAGAATCAGAGCTTTAAACGTTAAACTTAGGATGTACAGGTAGTAGCATGAGCAAATCCATCGTTCTGACGGGCATAACCACTACGGGAACACCCCATTTAGGAAACTACGCTGGCGCTATCCGGCCAGCGATTAATGCCAGCAAAGATGAAAAAGTCAGACCGTTTTATTTTTTGGCTGATTATCATGCACTGATCAAATGCACCGAACCTGCGCGGGTTAAACAATCCAGTCTGGAAATTGCTGCAACTTGGCTGGCATTGGGGCTGGATACTGAAAACGCGGTTTTTTATCGGCAATCGGATGTGCCGGAAATTTTGGAGTTAACCTGGATGTTGACTTGTGTGACTGCCAAAGGTTTGATGAATCGTGCTCACGCCTATAAGGCCGCCGTCGCTGAAAACGAAGTAGCGGATGGTAGTGACCCGGATAAGGGTATCACCATGGGCTTATTCAGCTATCCGGTACTGATGGCGGCGGATATCCTGATGTTTAACGCCAATAAAGTGCCGGTGGGTAAGGATCAAATTCAGCATATCGAGATGGCGCGTGATATTGCTAGCCGCTTTAACCATATTTATGGTGAACATTTTGTTCTGCCCGAAGCGGTGCTGGACGATAATGCGGCTACCTTGCTGGGGTTGGACGGGCGTAAAATGAGCAAAAGTTACAATAACACCATCCCCTTGTTTGAGCCGGAAAAAAAGCTGCGCAAATTGATCAATAAAATCAAAACCAATTCGTTAGAGCCCGGTGAGCCCAAAGATACCGAAGGTTGCACACTGTTTGGGATTTATCAGGCTTTTGCGAATCAACATGAAGTTGCTGATATTCGTAAGCGTTACGCGGAGGGCATTGCTTGGGGCGAGATGAAACAAGTATTGTTCGAGAAAATCAACGATGAAATCACGCCAGCCCGTGAGCGATATGAAGCCCTGCTGGAAGCGCCTGAGCATATAGAACAACAATTGCAACTGGGGGCGGAAAAAGCTCGGGATATTAGTAAACCTTTTATTCGGACTTTGCGTGAAGCGGTTGGAATAGCGGCCATCAGTCATCCATAGCGCTGACCAATATGGGCAATTATATTCTGCACCGTTTGCCTGCCTGTTTAATGATTTGGAGTTTTGTCAGCTCTACTAGTATGGCTGATGAGTTTAAGTTGCAATTTTCCAAAGATTTTATGGATGCTGAATCGCAGCAACTTGACGGTTTGGAAAAACGCGATTCAGCGCAATCTCGAGATAACAGCCAACCGATTTCCACGCCACCAAAACCAGTTAATCCTGATGTTTTCCATCATGCGGATTCCGATTTCAAACAGCCTAAGCAAAATTGGCCGGATCGATCCTTAACGACGCCCCATTTTCCTAGGAGACAAGCGTCACCTGAGTTTGCTCAGTCACCTGACCAGGCAGGCCAATTGTTTGGCTCTTCTGGCTTGCTGGTTGAGCAGGGCGCTACTCAGCAACTCATTTCTAGCCAAGAGCAAACGGATGCGGAGTCATTTACACAATTGCGTGATGATTTAAGAGAAGTGGTGGGTGACGAGGTTTACAGCAAAATGATCTGGGCTTATCAGGACTTAAAGGCGTTGGACAATTCGATTTATGCGGAATTGAGCCAATATGAAGTAATGGTTCAAGAATGGCTGGTTGAAGTACAGGAAATCTTTGGTTTAAACGATCAACTCAGAGCCGAGCTGATTTTGCCTGACACGCCCGATGCTGAAGCCAGTCGCTTAAGGGTGGCTGCTATCGAAAGTCATCATGAGACCGCTGAAGATAATCTAGCCTCCCGATTAAAGGCTGACCGATTGAATCAAGATCTCGCTAGGGCTGTAGATTTTGAAAATCAGAGCAAGCTGTTTCAAATTGTTAAATACCTGACCATCAAAAATTTTCTGTATTTGTTGTTATCGGTTGTGGGTGTGGTTTATTTCGCCAAGTTTTTTAAATTCCTAGTGCGACAACAATGAGCCTAAAAGGGTTGGCTGCATGTTGTTGACCCCAAGCTATTTTCTAAAAGCTGTTTTATTACCGCCAACTTCCTTGTTGTGGTTAGCGCTAATCGGTTTGTCATTTCGCCGTAGGAATTTTGGAAAAGTTTTATGCGGATTGAGCTTAGCGGTATTGATTTTAACTAGTCTGCCAGTGGTGGTTTGTCTTTGGGCTGATGCGTGGGAACAATACCCCGCTTTGCAAGCCGATCAAATTCGCCATTTCAATCCCCAGGCATTAGTGGTAATTGGTGGCGGTGCTATTCATGATGTAGCGGAATATCAAGCGCCAATGACTGTGAATACGCGTACCCTTCTGCGGTTGCGCTATGCTGCAAAACTTTATCGTGATACAGGTTTGCCGAGCTCTGCAGCATGGATGAACAGCTATTTATTGAGCTATGAAAATCTGGCTTTGAGCTGGTATCGGTTATGGAATTAGCTAGACTGTGAGGCTTATGTGCTTGGCATACCTCTCCTATCGGATTTATTAATGAAAATTTCAAAATTATTCCTTATTCTTTGCATTGGCTTCGCCAGTCAAGCCCAAGCAGACTCCAATTTAGCCAATTTGCCGGATAGGTTGCAGCGGATCAAACCCGCTGTCGTCGCAGTGGGTACATTTATGCCAACCCGCAATCCGCGCGCCGTTTTTTTAGGTACTGGATTTGCTGTGAGTGATGGCAGACATATCATTACCAATGCCCATGTAACGGCTAAAAAACTGGATGCAGATCATATGGAGCGATTTGCGGTGTTTTATCGTCAGGATCAGCAAGAAAAAATGCAATTGGCTGAATTAACTGCGAGTGATGAACAGCATGATCTGGCTTTGCTGACCCTTTCTGAAGGGAAATTGCCAGCGCTGGAAATTGGCGATTCAACCCGGGTCAGGGAAGGTGAATTGTATGCTTTTACCGGTTATCCTATCGGTATGGTGTTGGGCTTATATCCCGTCACGCATCGCAGTATTATTGCCGCCATTTCGCCTGATGCCATTCCTGTCCTGGATTCCAAGCAACTCAATATCAATATGTTGAAGAAATTGGAAACACCTTATGATGTGTTTCAACTGGATGCTACGGCCTATCCGGGTAATAGCGGCAGTCCTTTATACGATGTCGATACCGGCAAGGTCATCGGTATCATCAATAAAGTGTTTGTGCAGGGCACTAAAGAAAACGCTGTCAGCAATCCCAGTGGAATCTCTTATGCCATTCCAGCGGAACACATTAAAAAGCTTTTGACTCAAAATCACGTGAGTCCATAATTTTCTTGAAAATATTAATTTGGAAGTTCCGGCATGATTAGAATTTTTCGGCACTATATCTCCACGGCTTATTTATGGCTAATGATCATCGAATGGATGGTGTTTTATCTCTCCATGCATTGGGGAGCGACTGTCAGATTTCTTTACACGTCCTCCTGGTATAGCAAAGAAGAAATGATTATGGCCTCAGCGGTCTATTCAATCGTTTTTACGTTAAGTTGTTCGGCAATCGGCTTGTATCGCAAAACCCTGGATAGAGAGGAATACAACCTTCTGGAGAGGATCAATTACAGTTTTGCGGTGGCCATTTTTGCGTTGGTGTCCGTTTATTATGTGATTCCGGATTTAATGCTGGCGCGTAGCGTTTTGATTTCAGCCATTCTGTTCTCGTTCATCGGCTTGTTGATGACGCGCTATTTCTTCTACCGATTTGTTAATCTGGACAATTTAAAACGTAAAGTTTTGGTGATTGGTTGTGGCAAACAGGCCGACGAATTGGGCGTAGTGAATTCCACCTTCGTATACCGGGGGTTTGAAATTGTGGGTTATGTGGCTTTGGATGATGAGCCCATTGTTGTGGAGAATCCCATTTTCCTTGGCGATAATTTAACCCTGGCGGATGTGGTAAAGCGCCATTTGGTTGATGAAGTGGTGATTGCGGTGGACGACAGACGCAAAAGATTGCCAGTTGATGATTTGCTGGATATCAAAATGTCCGGGGTCATCGTTATGGACTTACTGACTTTTTATGAAAGAGAACAACGACTGGTTTATCTCAAAGGTTTAAGCCCCAGTTGGTTAGTGTTTTCAGATGGTTTTGTCAATGATGGCTTAAGGCCGTTGGTCAAACGCAGCTTTGATATCGTCGCCAGTGTCCTGCTATTGAGTGTCAGTTGGTGGGTCATGCTGATTACGGCTTTAGCCATCTATCTGGAAAGCGGATTTGGGGCACCCGTGTTATATCGGCAAACCCGGGTCGGATTTCGAGATACGCCTTTCAAAGTCATCAAGTTTCGCAGCATGCGTGTTGATGCCGAAAAAAATGGTGCGCAGTGGGCTAGTCAAACCGACGATAGGGTGACTAAAGTAGGCCATGTCATTCGCAAGTTTCGTATTGATGAATTGCCGCAGTTAATTAATGTTTTTAAAGGTGATATGAGTTTTGTGGGGCCACGCCCTGAACGCCCCGAGTTTGTCGAGGGCTTTGAGCAGCGTATCCCTTATTACAAAGAGCGCCACCGGGTTAAGCCTGGCATTACCGGCTGGGCGCAGCTATGCTATCCCTACGGAGCCAGTGAAGAAGATACCCGCCATAAACTCGAGTACGATCTGTATTACGTCAAAAATTACAGTCTGTTCCTGGATTTGACGATTATGATGAGTACGGTTGAGGTGGTGTTGTGGGGAAAAGGGGCGAGATGATTAACAGCCGATTAAAATATGCTGAATTTTTCATTCAATATTTATAATTAATCAGGGGATACAAGGTTTTTGTAAGATTACGCGCTCGCGAAAATAACGTAAAAACTGCCTGATAACTTGGATCTAATTAAATAGTTATATCCATTAACAAAAAATTAATTAGGAGAAAATTGTGTTAACGGAAACCGGAAAACTGGTAGAAGATTTTGAGCGGTACTTTAACGTGGTTTTCGCTGATACCGAGCAACTTAAACAAGAGGTTTACGGCGTTCGTTATCGGGTTTATTGCGAAGAATTCAACTACGAAGCTACTGATCTATTTCCGGATAAGCAGGAAATAGACGAATACGATGATATTTCGATGCACTGTTTGATCACGCATAAAGCCAGCGGAAAATCGGCTGGGTGTGTGCGTTTGGTGCCAGCACCACAGCCTCAGCCTGATTTTTTATTGCCATTGGAAAAATACTGCGATGACAGCATTGATAAGCAGTTTGTTAAGGACTTGCGCCTGAATAGGCAAAAAGAGTGCGAGCTGTCGCGTTTAGCTGTGGATCAGACTTTTCGACGGCGGCCCGGCGAGCAAATGTCTCGCTTTGGTAGCATAGCCGCCTTGGATGTTACGGAAAATGAGCAGCGCACCTTTCCGTTGATTGCGGTATCAGCATTTGTAGCTGCCATTGCCTTGACGGATTTGTGTGGGCGCAACAGCGTGTTTGCGATGATGGAGCCTTTCTTACCTAGATTATTGACCCGCTCCGGCATCCACTTTGTACGTTCCGGTCGAGATGTCGATTACCACGGGATCAGAGCGCCCTATTTTCTGGATGCCCATGCAGAAGATACTGTCAGCAATGATTTGAAGCCCTTGTATTTCTGGATCAAAAATCAGCTTCAAGCTGGGTTTAATGCTCAAGCCAATTTAGCCTGAATCTTCTTGCGCAGCATCACCAGTCCCAATTGTTGCAATGGATTGCTGTTGCCACCGGGACGCCAAGTGGTGATGAATTTGTTTTTGTAAGCGTCAAAATGCAGGGCTCTTGGTGCCGCGATAATGTCTCCTCGGTTTAACAATATTTTCAGCGCATATGTGCCGACCATGCCTGCACAAAAATCGCAAGCCATGGCGGTAGAAGGGCCTTTGTGCTTGGCAATATCCAAGCGACTATCATCAGCTAAATAAGAGAATTGCAAACCAGTGGGCGATAAGCCCACCAAAAAGCGCAGTAATTGCTCGGTTTCTGATTGTCCTTGCCATTGAAAATAGCCTTCAAAAGTCATTTTTCCAGGCATAAAGCATAAAAACGATGTTCCCATACCCAGCGGAGCGGCGGTAACGGCTGGAATGCCTTTTTCAGCACAGGCGGCGAAAACGCACTGACGGGCGTTAACCGCAAAAAAATCCAGTCCGTCTACATACAAGTCAACCCCATCCAGAAATTGCTCAACATTGTTTTCATTGACGCCTTCAGGAAAAGTGTTGATCTCAAGTTCCGGATTGATATCCAGGGCCATGCTTTTCATGGTATCGACCTTGCTTTGACCGATGTGGCTCATGGATGCCCC
>SXGT01174626.1_pt1 | contig 11176 bp, 8 predicted proteins | sample 3176221 | NCBI WGS metagenome assembly SXGT01 (sample SAMN11356862, study PRJNA531348) | freshwater metagenome | isolation source: freshwater sample F1-120 | place: China: Fuxian Lake, Yuxi | collected 2017-12-25
CTTCCGCGGCCGGGCCGCCGAGCGGTTCTGCGTCCGGAACTCCGGGGCGACCGCGGTCGTCGAAGGGGTGGGAGACCACGGCCTCGAATACATGACCGGCGGTCGAGCGGTGGTGCTCGGCCCGACGGGCCGTAACTTTGCGGCCGGTATGAGCGGCGGAATCGCCTACGTCTACGACCCGCACGCTCAGTTCAAAGCCAACTGCAACCCGGAGATGGTCGAACTCGAAAAGCTCGAAACCGAAGCCGACATCGCCGACCTCAAGCGACTCGTCGCGAATCACGCCAACTACACCGGCAGCAGCGTAGCGAAGCGCATCCTCGCAAACTGGGGCACCGATCTAAAGCATTTCCACAAGGTCATGCCGGTGGACTACAAGCGAGCGTTGGCCGAGATGGCGAAAGAATCTCCGGCCAAAACCGGAAAGGTCATCGCAACGGCGGCGGGACAGGTTTAGTCGAGAGATTGTGAAAGGCGATCGAAACATGTTGAGCCACGAAACACTGGAGCGGTATCGACGGATGACTGGAGCGGAGCGTTTGCAGATCACTTTGCAAATGATTCGCGACAACACGCCCGCGATGTTGGAAGGCTCTCCAGAAATCGTGGTTCGGCGGTTTGAACGATTGCGAAGGGAGAATGACGCTCGAAACAGAAACATGCTGACTGCGATCGCACGGACGCTCAAATCGCCGGCTCTGGAGGCCCCGCATGAGTGATCTGACGAGCGTGCTGGCGGACTTTGTGCGGCTGTTTGATGAACTCGCGATGGACTACGCGGTGATGGGAGGCTTGGCGGTGCGAGTGCATGGAATTCCGCGTCCCACCTTCGATTTGGATTTCACGGTGGCCATCAATCGCCAGGAATTGCCACGTTTTTATGAACGAGTCACCGCCGCGGGTTACACGATCCCGGAGGCGTATTCGACCGGTTGGGTGGATCAAGTGGCTGGACTGCCTCTGATCAAAGTGAAGTTTTTTGTTGCGGGGAACAGCGTCGATCTCGATCTGTTTCTCGCGGAGTCCCCGTTCCAAAGAGAATTGATGAAGCGCCGCCAGCGGCATGTCGTGGATGGTCAGCCGACGTGGGTCGTCAGTCCCGAAGATTTGATCCTGCTCAAGCTGATTGCTCACCGGCCACGCGATTTCGTCGATGTGGCCGATGTGCTGTTCGCTCAGGGCCAACTCGACGAAGCGTATCTTCGACGATGGGCAACGGAATTAGGGGTCTCGCCCGAACTGGAATCAGCCTTAGCCGAACAACAAACAATGTGACTGATTGGATGGCTGACTCCTTCAAGATAGACCGACTGCTTGAGAACGAAAGAAAGTGAGTGAGTGCGATGGGTAAGCCAACGGGCTTTATGGAATTCAATCGGCAGTTGCCGACGGATCGTGATCCGGAGTTGCGGATTTTGGATTGGCGTGAGTTTCATCATCACATGCTGGAGGAGGATCTCCGCAAGCAGGGTGCGCGGTGCATGGATTGTGGCGTGCCGTTCTGCCACACCGGCGGGTTGATGGCCAACATGGCGGCGGGGTGTCCGATCAACAACCTGATCCCGGAATGGAACGACCTCATCTATCGCGGCCACTGGCGCGAGGCGCTTGATCGACTGCACAAAACGAACAACTTTCCGGAGTTCACTGGGCGAGTCTGTCCGGCTCCGTGCGAAGGCTCGTGCGTGCTGGGGATCACGTCGCCGGCGGTGACGATCAAGAACATCGAGTGCTCGATCATCGACAAGGGATTTGATGAAGGCTGGGTGACGGCCGAGCCACCGAAGACTCGGACGGGGAAGAAGGTCGCGGTGATCGGCTCCGGGCCGGCGGGACTGGCGGCGGCAGCGCAGCTCAATCGAGCGGGGCACTCCGTCACGGTCTATGAACGAGCGGATCGGATCGGCGGCTTGCTGATGTACGGCATCCCAAACATGAAGCTCGAAAAGTGGGTCGTGCAGCGACGCGTCAATCTGCTGGCCGACGAAGGGGTGAAATACGTGACGAGCTGCGAAGTCGGCAAGAACATCGACGCCGTGCACCTCCGCGAAGAGAACGACGCGATCGTGCTGGCGACCGGAGCCACCAAGCCGCGCGATCTGCCGGTCCCCGGCCGCGATCTCAAGGGGGTCCATTTCGCGATGGAGTTCCTGCACGCCAACACCAAAAGCCTGCTGGACTCCGACCTGCGCGACGGCAAGTTCCTGAATGCCGAGGGGAAGAAAGTCATCGTCATCGGCGGCGGCGACACCGGCAACGACTGCCTCGGCACGTCAATGCGACAGGGCTGCTCCAGCCTGCTGAATTTCGAGATCGTTCCACAACCGCCCGACGAACGAGCCGGAAATAATCCGTGGCCGCAATGGCCTCGCATCTTCCGTGTCGATTACGGCCACGCCGAAGCGGCCGCAAAATTCGGAGCCGATCCGCGCACGTTCTCGATCGACACCGTGCGGTTCAACGGCGATGCGAACGGCAACTTGAAATCGCTGACGGCGGTCAAAGTCGATTGGGCCAAGCCTGTGAAAGGCGGCGCGCCGTTCAGCCGTGTCGAAGGTTCGGAAGTCGAGTTTGAATGTGACCTCGTGTTCTTGGCTCTGGGCTTTCTCGGCCCGGAGAAGTTGCTGGCCGACCAGCTCGGCATTGAGTTGGACCCGCGGTCCAACTTCAAAGCGGACTACGGCAAGTATTCGACGAGCATTCCCGGCGTGTTCGCTTCAGGCGACTGCCGCCGCGGTCAAAGCTTGATCGTCTGGGCGATCAATGAGGGACGCGAATGTGCTCGCGAGTGCGATCGGTTCCTGATGGGGAATACGCAGTTGCCGTAACGTAGCGGCGTCGCTTCGCGCCGCCGATCCGAGTCGCGGAGCGACTCGGCTACGACGAAAGTCGCTCGAACTTCTGCAAAGTGTGATAGTCGCCCACCGGCGGCTTCACATTGCCGGACGCGGCGCGGACGACCTCGGACACGTACAGATCGCCGCGAGAATCGAACCAGATGTCGTGCGGAGCGAAGAAATCTCCCGGAGCACACGGCTGGTCTCCGCCGCCCCAACGCGCGAGCAACTGTCCTTGCGAATCAAATATGCTGATTCGCCCTCCGGTCACATTCGGATGCGGCGGATGAGTGCCCGGCCACATCCCCGCGCGATAGCCCACCTCGGCGACGAACACTCGGCCGTCGTTGTCGATCGCCACTTCGCAGGGCCGGGCGATGTCCGGCCACTCCTCCAGAAACTCGCCGTCGAGTGAAAAGAGTTGGAGCCGGCTGTTCTCGCGGTCGGCGACATAGACCGTCCCCTGTCGATCGATGGCGATGCCATGTGGAATGTGGAACTGACCAGGACCACTGCCAGGCTCGCCCCACGAGCACAGCAATCGTCCGTCCGACGAGAACCGGTGAATTCGAGCGTTGCCGTAGCCGTCGGAGATGAACAACTCCCCGGACGGAGCCAGCGCCAGGTTGGTCGGAAAATGAAACGGCGGCCCGGCGTGTCGAATCGTGCGATAGTCGATGCTCGTCGCGCCGGTGTCCGAGGGTTGTCCGTGAGTCCCCAGCGTCATCAGCAGCTTGCCGTCGTTTGAGAAATGTCGCACGGTGTGTCCGAAGTCGTCGGTGCAATACACCGTGTCGTCGGGAGCCACCGTGATGCCATGCGGCCGCGCAAATAGGCCCTCGCCCCAAGAACTCAAGAATCGTCCCTCGCGATCAAAGACCGTGACGGGATGCTCGCCGCGGCTGAGCACGAACGCTCGATCCTGAGAATCGGTGGCGACACCGACGACCTCGATCACATTCCAGTTTTCCGGCCAGCATGGCCAATCGAGGACGACTCGATAGCGAAACTCACCCGATCCGAAAACGTGTTGGTCATTCATGGTCGATACGTCCGAGAAGAGTTGAATCTTGGCGAGCGGGGCGGCGTCAGCCCGCCCGGTGAATTCGCTGCGATGAACTCACCGGGCGGGCTGACGCCGCCCCGCTCGCCTGTCTCACGCCAGGATTTCGCGAACAACGCGAGCCGATTGCACGCCGGTCAGCTTTTCCTTCAGGCCGTGCTCGTTCACGAACACGTCTTCGTGGTGCAAGCCGAGCAGGTGCAGAATCGTAGCGTGCCAATCCGGGACGCTGACTCGGTTTTCGACGGCGGCGAAGCCAAAGTCGTCGGTCGAGCCATACGTCGTGCCCCCTTTCACGCCGCCACCAGCGAACCAGCAGCAGGCGGCGTTCTTGTTGTGATCTCGACCGGCTTTGCGCTCGTCTTTGTCTTTCGGAAGTTGAGCGATCGGCAAGCGGCCAAACTCGCCGCCCCAGATGATCAGCGTTTCGTCGAGCAATCCGCGTTGTTTCAGATCGAATAGCAGGCCCGCGATCGGCAGGTCGGTGCGATCACACGCGGCCTTCATGTCGGTGGCGAGTCCCGTGTGGTTGTCCCAAATCTGCGCGTTGATGAAGAGCTGTACGAAGCGGACGCCACGCTCGACCAACCGCCGAGCGATCAAACATCGCCGGCCATACGAATTGGTCGGTTCGCGGCCGATGCCGTAAAGCGTCTGCGTCTCGCGAGTCTCCTCCGAGAGGTCGAGGGCATCGGTCGCCGACATCTGCATTCGCGCGGCTAGTTCGTAACTGGCGATGCGCGCGTCGAGGTTCGGTTGGTTCGGCCGCTGTCGCTGATGCAGTCGGTCGAGCCGATTGAGCAATTCGCGTTGCAGACGCGCGACTTCCGGAGGATCGGCGGTCTCCGGTCGCAAGTTCAAGACTGGCGAACCGTTCGAGCGGAATCGCGTTCCCTGAAAGATCGGAGGCAGAAAGCCGTTGTGCCAATTCTCAACGCCGTTGATCGGCAGTCCCAGCGGATCGTCGAGCACGACATAGGCTGGTAAGTTCTGGCTCTCGCTGCCAAGTCCATACACGACCCACGAGCCCAGCGTCGGATATCCCGACGGCATGTGGCCGCTCTGGATGATGTAAAGCGCCGGCTCGTGCGTGATGTTGGTCGTGTGCAGCGACCGGATGAGTGCGATGTCATCGACGTGCTTCGTCAAATGTGGCAGCGCGTTCGAGACCCACATGCCGCACTCACCGTGCTGCGCGAACTGGAACGGACTGCGCATCAACGCGCCGGCATCGGCGACGTTCTCGACCTCTCCGGCGATCTTGTTGAAGTGCGCCTCGCCGTGATGCCGGTCGAGCTCCGTTTTTGGATCGAATAGGTCCATTTGGCTAGGACCACCATTCATAAAAAGCTGAATCACGGACTTCGCTCGCACCGGAAAGTGCGAAGGTCTTGGTCGCAAGTCCGATGCGATGCGGAGTTCGTTGGCGAATGAATCGCGGCCGAAGAGATGCAACAGAGCGGCACCGTGCAGTCCGGCACCGACGCTGGCGAAGAAGCTCCGGCGAGTGAAGGGGTCGGGAGTCTTTTTCATGCCGCCTTCCTGAGCGTTAAAAGTGGTGTCAGTCATTGGCGGCATGAAAAGGACTCCCGACCCCGTAATCGGCTCACGGCTTTCGGCCTCAATCGACATACAGAAACGCTGCGGAGTTCATGAGAGTGTGACACAGCGTGGCTAACGCTTTTCGTGAGGCTTCAGCGGCTGGAACTTGTTTCGTCCATCGTTCGGTCAGAGATGTCAGCGTCTGCAAACAGACTGTAAGTTCTTCGTCGCTCGGCGGACGAGTCAGCGCGATCCAATAGGCTTTCTGAACTTGGTGTGCGGGATCGTCACCCGCTTCTCGCTGGACTCGGTCGGCAAACTGGCGAGCGAGTTCTCGAACGGCAGCGTCATTCATCAGATGCAGCGCTTGCGGTGCAACCAGAGACTCTGACCGCTGTAAGCAATTCGGATTCATCGCGGGGAGATCAAAACTCTCCAGCAACGAGGCCGGATGTTTGCGAAGCTGTTGCACATAGACGCTGCGCCGCTTGCCGGAGAGCACCAAGCCGTCCGGTCGCACCTGCACTGCGTCGGCGGGACCGAAACGAGTTTCATCGAGTTGCCCTGCGATGAGCAGCAACGAGTCGCGCAGCGGTTCGGCTTCCATGCGCCGCAATGGCATGTGCGAGAGTAGGTGGTTGTCGGGATCGAGTGAGTGCGGAGTGCGGAGTGCGGAGTGTGGAGAGGACGGCGAAGCCAACTCTGCATTCCGCACTCCGAAATCCGCACTCGAAGATGCCTGCCGATAGACGCTCGACGTCATCATCAGCCGGTGCATTTCCTTCAGGCTCCAGCGCTGGCGGACGAACTCTTGAGCCAGCCAGTCGAGCAGTTCGGGATGTGATGGTCGATCGCCAGTCTTTCCGAAATTACCGACGCTCTTCACGAGACCCTGGCCGAAGTGATGTTTCCAAATTCGATTGACCATGACTCGCGCGGTGAGCCCTCCAGCAGGGGAATTGGGCTGCGTCAGCCATCGAGCGAACGCCAAGCGGCGTCCGGTGGACTTCGCACCGGGCCAAGGTGACATGATCTCGAACGGCGTTTGGGGATCGGTCAGCACAGCGGGAGGGCCGGGCGCGACGGGTGTTCCGGAATTCTGATAGTCGCCGCGACGATAGATGTAGGTCGTCGACGGCTCGCCCCGATCCCACAGCGTGAAGAGACGCGTCTCTGGCAATCGCTTCGCTGCGAGTTCATTGATTTGCTTCGCGGCCCCCGGCGATTGAGCTCCCGACTTGAGCGTGTCGATCTCGCGTTGAAGCGCGGCGTTGTGTTCGTCGATACGTTTACGTTCGGTCGAAGTGATGTGAGGCAGATAGCGTTCGCCGAAGCTGGCACTCAGCGCGCCTCCGAAGCCGATCAGTTGCGGTTTGAGCCAATCGTGTTCGTCGTAGGCTCCCTTGAAGATCGCGACCAGGCGGTAGTAATCACGCTGCGGGATCGGATCGAACTTGTGGCTGTGACAGCGAGCACACTTGAACGTCAGCCCGATCACGCCGGAGCCGAGCACGTCCATTGAATCGGCCATAACCTCCAGCCGATCGGGAACGAAGCCGGTGAGATTCGCCCACGTCGGATCGGGAGCCATCCGCAGGAACGCCGTCGCGACGAGATTGTCTTCAATCTCCTGAGTGATCTCCGGCGCGTGTTCGTAATCGGCGAGTTCGTCCCCCGCGAGTTGTTCCTGTAAGAAGCGGTCATACGGCTTGTCGGCGTTGAGCGAGCGGATCACATAATCGCGATACCGCCACACGGACGGCCGAGGCAGATGCTGTTCGCGCCGTCCTTCGCAGTCGGCATAGCCGGCGACATCCAACCAATGCCGGCTCCAGCGCTCGCCATAGCGCGGCGATGCGAGCAAGCGGTCGATCAGTTTTTCGTAGGCACGCGGATCATTGTCAGCCAAGAATGCTTCGGCCTCGGCCGGTTCTGGAGGCAAGCCGGTGAGATCGAAGGTCGCTCTCCGTAACAGCGTGAGACGGTCGGCTTCAGGAGAGAGTGTGAGTACTTTCTCTTCCAGTTTTTGGAGGACGAACGCATCAATCGGATTTCGCACGCGAGCCGCGTGCGCCACATTCGGCACGGGCATCGAATGTGGTTTTTGAAACGACCAGAACTCGCGATCCGCTGCACTCACCAGTGTGTCGGCAGGTGTCCCTGCAACATCGGGTTCGTCGTCAGCTTCCGGTGCGCCGAGCGCGATCCAGCGGGTGAGTTTCTCGATCTCGGCGGCTTCCATCGGCTTGACCATCGCCTCGACCAAGCGCTGACGAGGGGGCATCTCTTCACGTTGGATTCGTTTGAGAATCAGGCTCTCGTCCGGCTTGCCGGGCACGAAGGCCGGCCCCGATTTGCCGCCACGCAGCATCGTCGCGCGAGTTCGCAGATCGAGTTCCCCCTCGCGCTTCTGCCGGCCATGACAGGCTGTGCAACGCAGCAACAAGATCGGCACTATGTCGTGCTGTGTGACTTCTGGCTTGGTTGCCGAGTCGTTCTCGAACTTCGCGCCGCTGTCGATCCAGCGGCGAAGGATTTCCACTTCGGCTTTCGACAACGGATTCTTTTTGTCAGGCGGCATCTCGCCGTCACGGACTAACTCATAAATCCGGCTCTTCGCCGACTTACCCGGCACCAGGATTGGCCCCGACTCACTCCCTTTCCGAATGCCGGCCGCTGTGTGCAGGGCCAACTCTGCTTTGCGAACTTCTTCGCCGTGACACCGCCAACACTTTGCCTGGAGCACCGGCCGAACATCTTTGTCATACGTCGGTTTCTCGTCGGCCTTGGCGTTGTGGATCACGAAGTCGCTGCCACACCAGACGTAGACGCTGAGCACGAGCAAGAGCAGCCAGCGATTCATGGGAACGTCTCAGGAAGAACGCGACTTCTGAAAACGAGAGCACGAGCAGCACCAATCGGAGTTGTAGGCTACCGGCTCCCCTTTTTCTCTGCACGGCAAGGGTTCATGGATGGCTCAAGCGGATCGGCTTTCGGAACGAAACCTATGCCTCGCGGGGGTTCGACGGTCTTGAGCATGCGTGACATCACCTCTTGATTTGTAGTTGTCATCCGCAGGCCGGCTTTGCCATCCGTGGGCAACAATCTTTTCACAGACTCGACTTGCCTACGGATGGCAAAGCCGGTCTGCGGATGAGGCCCGCGAACCCGTGGCGACTTGAGGCAAGGACGAAACAATATTCCGTCGATCACACCTTTGAGCTTCGCTTTGCAGAGTGAGCAAAGTGGGGAGCGACGGGCGATTGTTGCACCAACGCAGGCGGGCCGCCTGCGCTACGGTGGGCGGGACCGTCGATGAGCGTGCGAGTCAGCATCGGGCTGATGAACGAGACGTTCGCAATGAGCATGGCTAATCCGAACGTGGGCATTCCCAGCGCGAAGACGATTCCCAAATGCAGGCCGACCGCGACCAGCAGCACCAGCGGCCGCGTCCAGCGATTCCAGATCAGCACGCAGTACGACAGCTCAAAGGCGACGGTCAAATGCGTCAAGGCGTTGATGACCAGCGGCCAATCGGCCAGCCAAGTCAGGTCGAGCGTTTGATACTCTTGATTGGCGATGCCCCCCCAAAACGCGAAGCCGGTCCACCACGAGAGGCCCTGAAGTTTGGAAAGCCCGGCGAAGAGATAGATCACGCAGAGATGGCACTGCATCAGTCGGATCGCCAGGTTGGCGGTGACATCACTCGGCTCAGAAGGCCGAGCCACGTGGCGTGCTCGCCATGCATCGACTGAGTATCGCGAGCCGCATGGGCCGATCATCAAATACAGCGACAGTAGACTGTTGATCTGATCGAGCCCATACAAGGCTCCCGGAGTGCGCTGGGCATAGGAAACCGTGAAGACGAAGGCGAGGACGGCGACCGCTCGCGTCCACATGCCGATCGTCAGCAAAGCGAAGGTCGTGAGCGCGACGATGTGCATCGCCCACAACGCGGTCGAACTGCGGCACCACGACAAGACGCTCCAAGAGTATCCGTCCTGAGTCGCCTGAGTGATGACTTCGCGTGACAACCAACTCTGTTCGCCGAAGAAGGCTTCCAGGTCGAGCGTCCAGACAGCGTGCGTGTAGAACAGCATCAAACCGGCGAGCACTCGGATCAGGCAGAGCGTGGTTGGGTCGGCGGGGGTGAACCAGAATTGATTCCAGGCATTCGTCGTTGCGGTCGCCGCGTCGCGGACGAATGTGATCGCCAATTCCAACAGCCAGCGTAGTCGAGCAAGCATGACTCACCGCCTCTCCGTACTGTGCGTGCCTAACGGTCGCTCGGCGAACAGCGAGGAATCATTCAGACGTTTGCCCGATAAGACATGTTGAGGGCCAGGGACGTAATGCCTGCGCAATGAGAGCGTGACCTCGGCCGCGTGATGCTCGTACCGCAGGTGGTCGGCATAGGATCGGGTCACGGCGTCGAACACTTTGCGGCGGCTGTCGTCGATCGCGAGATTGTTCAGAAACTCGCTGAGCATGAAGTGGCGGTGATAGCGCAGTCGCGGTTGCTGTTGCGATGCATTCGGAAAGAGTCCCTGTTCGACACGGCCGTCCTCGAAGCGCAATTCGTAGTGGACGAGGTGACTTGGTCCCGGCTCCGGCGCGAAAAAGTGATAGCCGTGATTGAGGTTCATCGCTTCGAGGTACGGCCGAAAGGCCAACCAGGCTCGCTGCCAGAGCGGTGAAGTCGGAGCGGCCGCCAGCGGTGCAATCACCAGTGCGAATAGGTGCAAGAGGAGGCCGACCGACACGGCTCGGCGCAGCCAGGACCAGCGTACCCACACGGTTTCGGTGGGCAGAACGAAGTCCGGAGAATCGGAGGCGGACGCGGGTATCATGGCACATGAGTAATCGACCGGATGGTGGGTGCCACGCCAGCAATGCCCTCCTCACGAGCGCAAACAAAACGCCCGGCGTGATCGGCACAGCCGGGCGATTGAGCGGCATGGCGCTAGTCACCGGTTTCGCTGTGTCGATTTTCCTCGCACGACACCGGCGACTCGCGCCGTGCCGCTCATAAGCTAGGTGAGAACGCGTTATGGATAGTTCAAGTAAACGGTGCGGCTGGGGATGAGTCGCAGGCGGCGGAGTCCCAGGTTGCGGACTTTCTTCTCGACTTCTACCTCAATGAACTTGTCCCCTTTGCGCTCCCGCTTCTTATCCATCCGGACCACTTCAAACTTCACGTCATAGATGTGTGGGATGCCGGTATTCAGCGGCTCCGATTCGAAGTGCCATTTGTCGTCGTCGCCGAAATAACCCTCCAACTCGTCGAAGTGGCCGGCTTCGTCCTCGACGCTGACTTTGATCTCTTCGCCAGCGCCGAGACTGTTGAACAATTCGTCGCTGACGCTGATCTCCAGTAAACCAACGCGCGGGTGTTTGTCCGAATTGACTTGTTTTGAGGGCATCTGGTAGGTCACGCCCAATGATCCCGTCACGCTTTGAACACTTTGGACGCTTTGAATGCCACTCAGCGGCTGCTGTCCGGCGATGTTGGCTCCGGCCGCGGCAGTCATCGGCATCGGGGCCATTGGGAGAGTCATGCCTTGGCCCATCATCGGGGCATAGCCTTGATAGGCACCGGTCGGAATCATGTAGCCATCGGCTAATGGCCCGCTGGCATAGACCATTCCACCGGACCCGCCGTCGCTGCCACCCCATGAGCTCCCGGAACTGCCGCCCGACGAGCCACCGCTGCTGCCCGACGAGCCACCGCTGC
>SXGT01699756.1_pt1 | contig 11176 bp, 8 predicted proteins | sample 3176221 | NCBI WGS metagenome assembly SXGT01 (sample SAMN11356862, study PRJNA531348) | freshwater metagenome | isolation source: freshwater sample F1-120 | place: China: Fuxian Lake, Yuxi | collected 2017-12-25
GCCGACGCGCTGGGCCTGCCGCCGCTGGCGTGGGTCTGGCTGTGCGCCGCGCCGCTCGCGGCGCTCCTCGTCGCTTGGAGCTGGAGCCGCCGGCGCGGTCGCGCCGCGGCGGCCGAGGCGACCTCGCCGCTGGAACAGCTCGCGGCCTTGGAGGTGCGCTGGCGCAAGGATCCCGCCGAGGGACGCGAGTGCCTGCACGCCATGTCGGCGCTGGTGCGTGGCGTGATCGACGCGCGCCTCGCGGCGAACCACGCGGATGTGTCAAGTGAACCTGACAACGCCCCCGCTCCAGCCGCCTTGGGCGGCATGGAATGGGCCGATCGGGCCGAAGCGCGCGGCGAAGCCGCCGCCGCCGGCTTCGTGCGTCGCATCGAACCGCTGCGCTGGTGTTGCGACTCCGTGCCGATGGAGCTCGTGGCGGCGCGCTTCGACGAGGCGCGCGCCTTGTGCGCCAGCGCCAAGGAAGGAGCGCGCGCGTGATCGCTCCGCAGGACCTCGCCAAGAGCGTGGCCGAGGGCGCGTGGGAGTTCGCCCCGGGCTGGTCGTTCGCCGACCCTTGGCTCCTGTTGTTCGCCCCGGTCGCTTGGCTGTGCCTGTGGTGGGGCCGGAGTCGCGCCGGTCGCGCCGAGGCGCGCGCCACGCTGGTCGAGCGCGTGCCGGCGTCGTGGCAGGCGAACACGCGCTTCGTGCCCATCGCGTTGTCGGCGCTGGCGGCCACCTGCGTGGCGTTGGCGCTCGCCCGGCCCTTGCGCGGCGAGGTCCAGTCCGACAGCGAGAGCGAGGGCGTCGACATCGCGCTGGTCGTGGACCGCTCGGGCTCGATGCAGCACAAGGACCTCGACCCCAAGCGCTCGCGCCTCGAGGTCGTGAAGGAGGTCGTGGGCGCCTTCGCGGCGCGACGCATGCAGGACAAGGAGGGCGCGGCGGACCAGTGCGCGTTGATCGTGTTCGCCGCCTATCCGCAGATCTTGTGTCCGTACACGCTGGACGTGGACGCGATCCGCGGCTTCATCGATCGACTGCAGCCCGTGCAGAACCGCCAAGAGGACGGCACGGGCATCGGCGTGGGCCTCGCCAAGGCGGTGCAGACGCTGGCGGGTTCGCAGGCCAAGTCGAAGGTCGCCGTGCTCCTGACCGACGGCGAGAACAACATCGACTCCATCCCGCCGCTCGAGGCGGCCGACCTCGCGGCCAAGTCTGGCGTCAAGGTCTACACCATCTTCGCCGGGCGCTACGCCTACGCGTTCGACGCCTTCGGCCGCGCCGTGCCGACCCAGCGCGAGATCGACACCACCGAGCTGCGGCGCATCGCCGAGCGCACGGGCGGATTGCACTTCCGCGCCCGCGACCAGGCCGAGCTGGAGCGCGCCTATGGCGAGATCGAGGCGCTGGAACGCACCAAGCGCGTCGTCTCGCGCCGCGTGGAGAACTACGACGCGTACAAGACGCTCCTGCTGCCGGCGCTCGTGCTGCAACTCTGCGCGTTCCTCGGCTGGCGCACGCTTTGGAGGACCCTGCCGTGAACGGCGTGCTGGGCTTCGATTGGCAGCGTCCCGAGGCGCTGTGGTGGTTGTGCGTCGCGCCGGCGATCGTCGTCGTGGCATGGTGGTCGTGGCGCGCGGCGGTCGTGGCGCGCGCGCGCATCGCCGCTTCGGGCATGCAGCCGCGGCTCTGGCCGCGCTTCGCGCCGCGTCGCGAGTTCGTCCGGCTCGCAGCGGGCGTGCTGGCGCTCTGCTTCCTCGTGCTGGCCATGGCCGGCCCGGTGCGCGGCTACACGCTGCGTGAAGTGAAGAAGAAGGGCCTCGACCTGGTCGTGTGCCTCGACACGTCCCGCTCGATGCTGGTGCAGGACCTCGCTCCAGACCGGCTGGCGCGCGCCAAGCGCGAGGTGCGCGGCCTGCTCGAGCGCCTGCAGGGTGATCGCGCGGCGCTGCTCGCGTTCTCGGGGGATGTGCGCGAGGTGGCGCCGCTGACCTCGGACATGCGCACCTTGTCGACCTTCCTCGACACCCTCGATCCGCTCGACAACCAGAAGGGCGGCACCGACGTGGGCGCCGTGCTCGAGCGCGCGTTGTCGCTGTTCGATGGCCGCAGCGGGGCCCACGAAGTGGTCGTGCTCCTGACCGATGGCGAGGACCTCGGCGGGCAAGGCGCCGCGGTGGCGCGACGCGCGGCCGAGCGCGGCATCCGCGTGCACGTCTGCGGCATCGGCACCGAGGGCGGCGGCAAGATCCCCGAAGGCCGCGGCTTCGTGCGCGATTCCGAGGGCAAGGAGGTCGTCTCGCGGCTCGACGCGGCGACGCTGCGCGCCATCGCGCAGGTGTCGGGCGGCGACTACGTGGGCACGGAGACTTCGCCCACGCCGCTCGAGGAGCTGTGGACGGCGCGCATCGCCCGCATGGAAGGACGCGAGTACGGCAGCGGCCGCGAGCGCATCCCGCACGACCGCTACCAATGGCCGCTGGTGCTTGCCGCGCTTTGCGTGTGCGTCGAGTCCGGCTTGCGCGGCAGGAGGAGCGCCGCGTGATGCGCTTGTACCTGTTCATGCGGCTCGCGCTGCCGCTCTGCGCGGCCTTGTCGTCGCCCTGCCGCGCGGCCGCGGCGCGGACCCAGTCCGTGCCGCCCACCACCGACACCATCGCGACGAGTGAAGAGGCCGCAGCGCCATCGCTCGAGCCTTGGCCCGGTGGCTTGCCTGGCGGCCTCGATGAACTGGCGCGCCGCATCGCCGCTGGCGACCATGCCGGCGTGCGCGAACTCGTTCGTCGACTCGAGGCGCCGGATGCGCTCGGGCTTCGGCGGGCGGAATGGCTCGCCGCCGGTGGCTGGCGCGCCAGCGCGCTGCGCGTGGTCGATCCGGCCATCGAGCAGCTGCGCCTGCGCCCGCCCAGCGCCGCCCTCGCTGGCGAGTTGGCGCTCGTCGATGGCGTCGCGGCGTTGCGCCTCGAGCAATTCGAAGCCGCGCAAGCCGCGTTCCTCGTGGCGCGCGCCGAGGGCAGGGGAGCCACGCGCCTCGAGGCCATCGACGCCCTCGCGGATCGGGAGCTCGCCATGGCCGAGGCGTTGCGGCCGGGACAGGATGGCGCACCGGCGGCGGCGGCGACACCGCTCGCGCCCCCGCGAAGCGCCACGAACGCGACCACGCCCAAGGCACCTTCCACCGGTTCGGACGCATCCGAAGATCCCATCGCCAAGGCGCGCGCGGCCTACCTGGTGGCGCGCGCGCGGCTCGTCGAACGCCTGCGACTCGAGCGCCACGACGCCGATGCGCGCGCCAACCTCGAACTCGTGCAACGCCGGCTCGAGGAGCTGCGCCGGTTGGAGGACCAGCGTCGCGAGGAAGAACGAAAGCAGCAGGAACAGCAGCAGCAGGAACAGCAGGAGCAAGAGCAGCAGCAGGACCAGCAGCCCGACCAGCGGCAGCAGGAGCAGCAGCAGTCGCCAAAGGACCAGCAGCAGGACCAGCAGCAAGCACCCGAAGGGTCGGACCAAGAGGAAGAGCAGCAGCCCCAACCCGCCGCCGCCATGTCGAAGGAGGAGGCGCAGAAGCTGCTCGACAAGCTGAAGGAACTCGAGGAGAAGGGCGAGGAGCTGCGCGCGACCTTGCTCAAGGACAGGCGCCAGAAGGTGGACAAGGATTGGTGATGCAGACCATGCCTGGAGGATCGACGCAGGACTCCCGCGACGCGGGCGCGCTCGGTGCGTGGCGCTTGGTGTTGTGCGCGCTGTGCGCCTGCCTCGCTTCGTCCTTGGCGCTCGCCCAGGAGGCGCGCGTCGTGGCGCGCATGTCGAGCGGCGTCGTCAAGCTTGGCTCCGAGGCGCGCCTCGTGGTCGAAGTGCGCGACGCGGTCAACGCTCGCCTCGGCGAGCTGCCCAAGGTCGAGGGGCTTTCCATCGGTCCTGCCGGTCCCGTCTCGGTCGTTTCGACCAGCGAGATCTCGGGCGGGCGCATCAAGCGCTCGACGCAGTCGACCTGGTCGATCCCGGTGCGCGCCGCCGGTCCGGGCCGCTACACGATCCCGGCCTTCGAGGTGGCGACCGACGCCGGCCCGCTCGCCACGCGACCCGCCACCTTCGAAGTGGTCAAGGATGTGGAAGGCGAGGACTTCGGGTGGCTGACCATCGACGCGCCGCGCGAGGTGCACGCCGGCGAACCTTTCACGCTCGACATCGTGGTGGGCTTCGACACGGCGCTGGCCTCGACCGTCAACTACGCCAACCTCGACTTGCCGTGGCACGGCGCCGTGGCCGGCATGGTCGAGCTCGCGAGCGCCGATCAGCAAGGTCGCTCGGTGAACCAGATCAGCCTGAACGGCGACCAGATCATCGCCGTGGAGGATGCCGGGACGCGCCAACGCGGCGGCCGCACCTTCCAGACGCTGCGCTGGAGGAAGCGCTACCTCGCCAGCGACGCGGGACTGCTGGAATTGTCGACCAGCCATTTCGAGTTCGGCCAGGTGGCGCGCACGTTCTTCGGTCCCGATCCCTCGCAGAAGAAGACGATGTACAAGCGCCTCGACGGCTTCGCGATCCGCGTGCTGCCGATCCCCGAGGAGGGTCGGCCCCTCGACTGGTCGGGCGCCGTGGGACGCATCGAGGCGCGCGCCGCCGCCGATCGCCGCGTGGTGGACGCCGGCGATTCGATCAAGCTGACCGTCGATTGGAGCGGGCCGGCGAACCTCGACTTCTTCGAGCCGCCCGAGCTGGCGCGGCAGGCGGGGTTCGAGCGCTTTCGCGTGTACGGCAAGACCGACCGGAAGACGGCGGATCGGCGCACGGTCGTCTACGACCTCGCTCCGGTCGACGCGTCGCTCGCCGAGATCCCGCCGGTGGAGCTCGCCTACTACGACACGCTCGAGCGCAAGTGGTCGAAGAGTTCCACGAGGCCGATCCCGATCCAGGTGCGCGCGCTCAAGAACGCCGCGGCGCTGGTCGTGGATGCCCCGCTCGAGATCGAGCGCGAGCGCGATGTCGCCGACATCCTCGCGCAGCCGCGCGCGGGCGACGAACCGTGGGCGCCGTCAGGCGGCTCCATCCTCGCCGGCATGGGGCTGGTGCTGCTGCTCGGCGGGAGGGTGCGCCGCCTGGTCTGGCGCGAGGATGATCCGTGGGCGCCGGTGTCGCGCCGGCGTCGGCGCGCCTTGCGCGAGTTCGAGCGCGCGCTCGGACGCGATGCTTCGCCGCTCGCGAGGCATCGCGCCTTGCGCGTCTTCCTCGCCGCGCGCAGCGACGAACAAGAGACCGCGTGGGCCGGCCGCGATGTGCGCGCCTGGGCCCGCATGCGTCGCGACGCGGATGGTTGGGCGCCCTCGGCCGAGCTCGAGCGCAGCTCCGTGGAACTGCTGGCCGCCTGCGAAGCCGCGGAGTGGTCGCGTCGGCCAGCACCCGAGTCTGGTGCCTTGCTCGAGTTCGCGCGTCGCGCCGCCGCGGAGGGCTGGCGATGAGCCGCGCGCTGGCCTTCTTGCTCGCGTACCTGGCGAGCGTCTCGTGGTGGTCGACTGCGACGCTGGCGCGTCCGCAGGATCCTCCGGCGGCCACGTCCGACGCCGCCGTGCAGCCCGCAGGTGGCGCGCGACTCGAAGGTGACGCGGGATCAGCCGCCTACCGGCGCGCGGATTGGAGCACGGCGCGCGAGCTGTGGCTCGAAGCTTGGCCCGCCGCGGGCTCCGCCGGCGAACGCGCGCGCCTCGCCGCGAACCTCGGCAACTGCGCTTGGCGCGAGGGACGCGTCGCTCAAGCCGGAGCGTGGTACGAGCTCGCCCTCTTGCAGGATCCGCGCCTGCCCGGTCCGCGCGCGAACCTGGAGCTCGTGCGCTCGCGCCTCGGCTTGCCTCCCGCCGAGCGCGGCGATTTGCGCGGCGCCTTCGAACTGCTGCTTGGATCGCTGCGCGCTTCCGAATGGCGCCTCGTCGCCGTGCTGCTGCTCTGCCTGGGCGCGGCGCTGTGGCTGCATGCGAGTCCATCGCGCCGACGCTGGGCGGCGCCTTCGGCCATCCTCGCCTTCCTGGCTTGCTCCGCCAGCTTGCTGGCGGCTTCGAGCCGCGCGCGCGACGCCGAGCCCGACCTCGGGTGGATCGTGCTCGAGCGCGCGGCCGAGCTGCGTTCCGAACCACGCGCCGAAGCGGCCGTGGTGGCCGACGCGCGACCGCTCGAGCGCGTGCTCGTGCTCGATGCATTGCCTGGATGGACGAAGGTGAGCGGCGTCGACCGTCAGGTTGGTTGGCTCTCCGACCAGGGAGTCTTCCGCGCGCCGCGTTGACCCGGACGCCTCGCCCGTGCATCGTGATGGGGAGAGACCCACGACGATGGATGCTCGCCGCTTCGTTCCGCTGTTGCTCTCCTGCCTCGTCGGGCTGGTGCTCTCGTGCGGCCCCAAGCCCGCTGGCGCGGGCACCGGTCGCGGCATCCTCCTCATCGCCATCGACGGCTTGCGCGCCGACCACCTTGGCGTCGGGGGCAACGATCGCCCCGCGACGCCCGTGCTCGACGGCTTGGCGCGCCAAGGCGCGTGGTTCGCCGACGCGCGGGCGGCGACGCCCGATCTCGAAGGCGCGCATGCCGCCTTGTTGACCGGCTGCGATCCGCGCCTCGCGCGGCGGCTCGATCGGGCCGGCGCGGAACGCAGCGCCATCGCTCGTTGGTGGATCCCGCCTGCTTTGCCGTCCCTGCCCGAGGAGCTGCTGCGCGCGGGCTTCGACACTGCCGCCTTCGGCGATCATCCTTCGCTCGACGAGGCGCTGGGCTTCGCGCGCGGCTTCCGTCTGTTTCGTGCCTTGCGCGAAGAGGAGGCGGAGGTGCTCGGCGACGGCTTCGAGGCCGCCACCGCCAAGTTCGAGCGCTGGCTCGGCTCCCACTCGCGCTCGCAGGATTGGTTCGCCTACGTGGAGGCGCATGATCTCGTGCGCTTGTGGACGAAGCGCGAAGTGGACCCGCGGTGGAGCAGCTTGTACGAGCCGCGACCGGAACTCGCCATCGTGCCGCCCACTGGCGCCTTCGCGCGCGGTTTCCACGCCGTGCCCTACGAACGCTGGGGCCGCGGTCCCCTGACGCTCGGGGACTACGACCTGCGCTACGACGGCGAACTGACGAACCTCGATGCGAAGATCGGGCGCTTGTTGCAGCGCCTGCACGCGAGTGGGCGCCTCGCCAACACCACGGTGGTCGTGGTCGGGACCTACGGCACGAGCTTCGGCGAGGGAGGCGTGTACCTGGACGCGGGCACGCTGCTCGATTCCGACTTGCATGTGCCGTTGATCGTGCGCCAGCCGCTCGTCGCGCAGAAGAAGGGGCGCGTCCACGGCTCGATCGTCTCCACTCTCGACGTGGCGCCCACGCTCCTCGAACTCGTCGGCGTCGCGCCGCCTCCCACGATGCATGGTGTGTCGCTGGCGCCGATCCTCTTCGGCTCGGACGAGCCGCAGCGCGCCGTCGCCTACGCCAGCGGTGGATTGCTCGAGGGCAGCTCGGCCTGCGATGGCTTGGCGTGCGTCGGATTCGCCCGGCCCGACTCCGTGCTCGACCGGCAGGTGTGCGAAAGCTGGCTCGGGGCGCGCGGTTCGGCTGGCGGCATGCCGCTGGCATGGACCGACGCGCGCGGGAAAGCGCCGCCCGAGCCCGCGCGCGAGGCGCGCTTGTCGCGAGCGTTGCTGCAATGGGACGCGCATGTCCACGCCGCGCGCGAAGCCCTGCATGGCCCTGGAGGCGACCCCGCGCGCGCCCTGCGTTCGTTGGTCGAACCGGCGCGGACCGCGCGGCTGGGCGAGGTCGCGCGTTGAGCGGCAAGCATCTTGGCGGTCCGCTGCGCGTGCTGCTGGTCTCCAACGGCTTTCCCCCGACCGGGCACTGGGGGACCGAGGTCTACACGCACCAACTCGCCATCGGGCTGCAGCGGCGCGGCCACGAGGTCAAGGTCTTCTGTCCGCGGCGCGACGGCGGCGCGCCGCGCCACACGCTCGAGCAGCGGCGCCACGACGGGATCGACGTGGTCGAGATCCACAATCGCGGTGAACGCTCCAAGCGCTTCGAGGACAGCTACAGGAACGCGCAGGTCGAAGCGGCTTGCGAGCGCTTGTGCGTCCAGTGGCGCCCGCACGTGGTGCACTTCCTGCACATGTTGTGGGGGTTGAGCGCGGGCTTGCCGGAGATCGCGCGGCGCTCAGGCGCGGGCGTGGCGGCCACGCTCGTGGACTACGGCCTCTTGTGCCATCGCGGCCAATTCCGCGACTGGATGGGACGCGCGTGCCGGGGGCCGGCCGAGCCGGCCGCATGCGCGCGGTGCGTGCGCGAACCAGGTCCCTACGACGCGGCGCCTGCTCCGCTGGCGATCAAGCGCGCGGCGGTGCGGACGCTCGCCGCGTGCGGCGGCTTGGGACGCGTCGTCGTGGCGCGCGACCTCGAGCGACGCGTCGCGGCGATCGAGCGCGCGCGGGATTCGGTGCAACGCTGGATCGCGCCGACGAGCGCCTTGGCGCAAGCCTTCCTCGAACGCGGCTGGCGGCGCGAACTGGTCGAGACCTTGCCCTACGGCTTGGACGAGACGCGCTTCCTCGTGCAGCCCAACCCGCCGCGTCCGGGCGCGACCATCGGCTTCATCGGCCAGTTCGCGCCTCACAAGGGCGCGGCCCTCTTGTTCGACGCGGTGCGCGGCTTGCGCGCCGATCCGGCGCTCGAGGCGCGCGAGTGGTGCCTCGAGTTGTGGGGGCACGAGCTGGGTGATCGCCACGCGCGCTACCTCGACGCGCACTTCGCTGCGGATCTCGAGGGGCGCGTGCGCCGCATGGGCCCGTTCGAGCCCAGCACCGCGCCGGAAGTCATGGCGCGCTTCGACGCCTTGGTGGTCCCGTCGCAATGGGACGAGAATGCTCCGCTGGTCGTGCTGCAAGCGCGCGCCGCGGGGTTGCCCATCGTGGCGAGCGACGTGCCCGGCATCCGCGAGGTCCTGCGTGGCCATCCTGCGCGGCTCGTGGCACCCGGCGACGCGCAAGCTTGGGCGCGCGAACTGCGGCGCGTGGTGGAGGAGCGCCCCGCGCGCCTTCCCCCGGCTCCGGTGGTGGAACACGGCGCGCACCTCGACTCGATCGAGCGCCTCTACTTCGACCTGGTGGGAGCCGCCTGAGGGCGGGCGCCGCTCCATGCGCATCGGACAGGTGCTGCACGACGAGCCCTTCGGCGGCGGTGGCGTGCAGGTGCATGTGCGGCGCTTGTGCGACGACCTCGTGGCGCGCGGGCACCACGTCGAGGTCTCGTCCAACGGCGCCGACGCGCGCGAGCTGGGTGGAGACGGTTGGGCGCACAGCTGCATGCGCTTGCCGCGGCCGGGTGCTTGGGACGACGGCGGGCCGACCGCCGCCGCGACCGCGGCTTGGGCGCGCGCGGCTCGGCTCGAAGTGGTGCACGTGCACCACGTGGCCGGACATGGCTCCGCGCTCGTTCCGGCGCTGCGCGCGGCCGGTTGCGCGGTGGTGGCGACCTTGCACGACTACTCGCATGCTTGCGCGCGGGGGCAGATGTGGTCGGACGAAGGGCGCTGCACCATGCTCGAGGCGGAGCGCTGCGCGGCCTGCATCGCGTCGACCTGGCCCCTGTCGCGGCCGCCCGCGGATCCGCCCGCCGCGCTGCGGCGTCGCTGGGCCGCCGTGGCGCGCGTCTTGGCCGCCGCGCATGTGCTCGTGGCGCCCGATCCCGATGGCGCGGCCGTGCTCGCGGCGCGTTGGCCCGACGGCGCCTGCCCGCCGCTCCTCGTGGTCGAGAACGGCATCCGCGCCGAGCAGCTGGCGCGTTCGGTCGCTCTCTGGCGCGCGCGCCGTCCGCGTCGCGATCCGGATCGGTTCGTGTTGGGCGTGGCGGGCTCGTTGCTGCCATCGAAGGGCGTCGTCGAGTTCGCGCGCGCCGTGTCGGCCTGCGTCGATCCCGCGCTGGCGCTCGAGGTGCATGGCGCCGCGAGCGTGGCGCCCGGCTCGGCGCGCTGCTTGGCGGAGTTGCGCGCGCTGGCGGCCCTCGACGAGCGCATCCACCTCGCCGGACCGTACGCGCCCGCCGAGCTGCCGCGCATCCTCGCCCGACTCGACGCGCTGGCCGCTCCGGCCTTGTGGGACGAAGTGCACGGCTTCTCCGTGCGCGAGGGCTTGGCCGCGGGCTTGTGGGCCGTGGCCACGGAGCGCGGCGGACTGGCCGGCGTCGCGCGCCTCGATCCCGAGGCGCTGCTGCTGCCCGCGGACGAGCCAGCCGCGTGGTCCGGGCTCGTCTCCGCGGCCGTGGCCCGCTGGAGGTCGCGCATCAGGGCGCCGCGCGAGGTGCGCGAAGCGCGCGATTGCGCCAAGGATTGCGAGCGAATCTACGCGCGCGCCATCCTCCAGGCCTCGTCCCAAGCTTCGAGCAGCGCTTCGCCTGCGCGGCTCCAGTCGTAGCGTGCCTCGACCACGGCGCGCGCGGCGTGGCAGCGTCGCAGCGCCGGCTCGCGTTGGTCCAGCACCTCCAGCGCCGCCTGCCCGAGTTCGTCGATGCGCTCGACGATGCGCGCCTCGCGTCCATCTTCGAAGGGCAGGCCCTCGGCGGCCACGCGCGTCGCCACGATGGGCGCGCCGAGCGCCGCCGCCTCGAGCAGCTTGAGGCGCGTGCCTCCACCGGTGGCGAGCGGCACCACCAACGCGCCCGCGCGCGCCAGCGCGGGCCGCGGATCCTCGACCTCGCCGAGGAACCGCACGCCCTCGATGCGCAAGTCGCCCAGCAGGTGCGAGGGGCCGCTGCCCACGACCTCGAGCACGAGCGCCGGCCGCGCGGCGCGCAACGCCGGCCAAGACGAGCGCAGGAAGGCCACCAGTCCTTGCACGTTGGGCGGGTAGTCGAGGCTGCCCAGCCACAACAGGCGCCCCACGTCCCGCTCGAGGAAGCTTGGCGGCGCGCCAAGCGCGGCCAGGTCCACGCCATTGGGCACGACGCGCGCGCGCGCCGCGCCGTGGCGCGCCAGCAGGCGCTGCATGTCAAGTTCACTTGACAAAATCTGCAGCGCGCCGCAGGCGATCGAGCGCCGCTCCAGCGCCGCCACGCGCCAGAGGTCGCGCCGCTCCGCGGGGCGCGCGGCGAAGGCGCGCGCATAGTCGAGTTCGAGCTTCGGATGGGCCAGCGCGTGCGTGCGCGCGCCGCGCGGAACGACCCGCAGCACGCCCGGCTCGTCGAC
>SXGT01900558.1_pt1 | contig 11176 bp, 9 predicted proteins | sample 3176221 | NCBI WGS metagenome assembly SXGT01 (sample SAMN11356862, study PRJNA531348) | freshwater metagenome | isolation source: freshwater sample F1-120 | place: China: Fuxian Lake, Yuxi | collected 2017-12-25
GCAGCTTGACCTGCGTGGCCGACGGCATCTCCCCGACTTCGTCGAGGAAGAAGGTGCCGCCCTCGGCGACCTGGAAGAGGCCGGCGGAATCGCGCACCGCGCCGGTGAACGAGCCCTTGACGTGCCCGAACAGCTCCGACTCGACGAGCTCCTTGGGGACCGCCGAACAGTCGAAGATGACGAACGGTGCGCTCTTGCGCGGCGACTCCTGGTGCAGCGCCTCGGCGATGAGCTCCTTGCCGGTGCCGCTCTCGCCCTCGACCAGGACCGTGGCCGGCGTGGGCGCGATGCGGGAGAGGAGCGCGAAGATCTCGCGCATCTCGGCGCTCTCGCCGAGCAGGTTGCCGAAGCGACCCTTGGTGGCCAGCTCCACCTCGACCGACTCGTCGGCGAGCTGGAACTGGATCTCGGTCTCTCCGAGCCGGATGACCGCATCGGCGGGGAGGTAGGCGTCGGTGACGCGGATCCCGTTGACGCGGACGCCGTTCTTGCTCTCCAGGTCGCGGATGCGGTGGCCGTGCTTGTCTGCTTCAATCTTGCAGTGAACGCGCGACACGGTCGGGTCATCGACGACGAGGTGGTTGTCCGGCGCCGTCCCTGCGTAGATCAGGCGCTTGTCGAAGCAGAGGCGCTCGCCGCTCGGCAGCTTCAGCCAGTACTTCCGCAGCGTGAGGCTCTCACGCGCGGGCTCGGCGTGAATGGTCTGCGTATGGTCGTCACTGCTCATGCTCCCCCCTTAGTGATCGCTCATGTCGACGGTGCCGAGCCGATGCGTCTGGCCGGCCACGGCCTGGAAGTCCACCGCTTTGCTCTTCTTGCCGTCTGGCGTCCGGACGTCGACGCGATGCGGGCCCGGCGCGACCTTCTCGCTGATGAAGTTCCCGGAGTGGGCGAGCGGTCGCCCGTCGAGCAGTACCGTCGCGGTCGCAGGGAAGACCCGAATCTCGAACCGCGCGGTCGCCTTGGCCTTGAGCACGACGCTGAGCGTGCTCGGCCCCTGGTACTTCACCGTGAAGTCGGCGTCGTGGTAGCCCTCGAGCCGCGCGAGGCCCTTGACCGGCGCGTCGGGACCCACCGGAATGCGCGCCGAGCCCTTGCCGAGCACGTGACCGCCGACGACCAGCTCGGCCGACTTAGGGTCGGTGTCCACGCGCACCGTGCGCCGTATGGGGGCAGCCTTCACGGCGATGGTGACCTGCTCTCCCGGCGCGCGCTGCACGGTCGTCTCGAAGCGTTGGCGCTGTGGCGCGGTGACGGCGACGACGACGCTGCCCTCGGCGCCGCTGAGCTGCACTCGCCCGCTCGCGTCGGGCGTCACCAGCGCTCCGTCGAGCGTGACCTCGGCGCCATCGGGGAGATCGACCAGGACGAGGATGGTCAGCGCGGAACCTGCGTCGTCCGCGTCGCTGTGGGTCCCCGGGTCCGGAGCGCCGAGGTCTGGCGTCGCGAGGCTCGCATCCACGAACAGCGCCGCGCTGGCTGTGCCCGCCGTGTCCATCGATGCAGGCACCGCCGCAGCGACACCCGAATCCGGTGTCGTCGTCGGCGCGGTCGTTGGCACCTTGGCCTCGACGACGTGACCGGTCGCCGGCGGGCTCGGCGTCGTCGGCGCGGTCGCCAGCACTGGACCGTCCTGGGGCGCTCCTGGCTCCTTGTCGCGCAGCTGCGCCAGCGTGACCAGATTGAGCGCGACGAGCACGAGCACCAACAGCACGGAGGCGGCGATGAGCACACGCGTGCGCGACGAGGTCGGAGGCGGGGCGCTCTCCGGCACCATCACGGCGTCAGTGGTTGGTGCGATCGGCGTCGCCGCCCGACCGGTCGTCTCGAAGCCCAGCACGGGCGCAATGGGTGTCGGCGTGCGCGGCGCGATGCGCATGCCCGGCGTCTCGGCGCCTTTGGCCGCCACGCGGGTGCCGGGGGTGCCGGGCCCACCGCCCAACAGCGCGTCGATCTCCTGATTGAGCGCGGCGTCGAGATCCAGGGCGGGCGTCGTGCGCTTTTGCGCGCTGAGGTACGGCTCGACCATGAGCGCCAGGTCGGTCGTCGTGACCAGAGCCCGCGACTCCATCTGCCAGGCGAGCAGCGCTCGGTGGAGCTCGGCAGCGGAGCCGAAGCGGCCCTCGGGCTTGAGCCGCAGACAGCCGGCGATGATCTCGGCGACCTCCGGGGGCACCTCGGCACGACGATCGCGCACGGCCACGTACTCGCCCTTGCGAATCAGCTCGAGCGTCTCGAGCTCCGTGCGTCCTTGAAACGGGCGCGCACCGGTGAGCAGCTCATAGCCGCAGGTGCCGAGGGAGAACAGATCGCTCCGCGGATCGAGCGGCTGCCCGGCCGCCTGCTCCGGCGACATGTACAGGAACTTGCCGTGCAGCGACCCCGAGATGGACTGCGACATCCGGCCGGCGGCCTTCGCGATGCCAAAGTCGAGCAGCTTGACCTCGCCCGACCGGCTTACCATCACGTTCGAGGGCGACACGTCCCGATGGACGATGTCCAGAGCGTGGCCCTCGTCGTCGCGGCGTTCGTGTGCGTAGGCCAGTCCGCGCGAGACCTCCGACAGGATGTGCACCACCAGCGGGACGGGCAGGGCGTCGGCGCCCGCCTCTCGGACCCGCTGGAGGAGCGTGCGCAGGTCCAAGCCGTCGACGTACTCCATGGCGAGGTACGGCTGGCCGTCCGCGAGGCCCATGTCGAGCACCTGTACGATGTTCTGGTGCGTGAGCTTCTCGACGATGCGCCCCTCGTCCAGGAAGCGCTCGACGAACTCGTCGGACTCGGCGAGGTGCGGCAGGATGCGCTTGATGACGACCTTCTTCTCGAAGCCCGCCGCACCCTGCATTCGCGCAAGGTAGACCTCTCCCATGCCGCCGGACGCGAGGCGCGCTTCCAGGCGGTAGCGGCCGAGCATCACAGGCTCGGCGCTCGACGGGCGGGGCTCCACCACGCGGCGCAGACTAGCCTACGTCGCGCGTCGCGTCGATCGGTCCCGCAGGAGTAAAGCCCGCGGTTTCTTGCTCACGCGACGCGTTGACGGTCTACTGCTTCCGTGACGCGTCTCGCCGTGGCTCTCGTCCTGCTCGTCCTCGCTCTTCCTGAGGACGTCCACGGCGCCGATCGGTGGACAGAACGCCTCGCGCACGACGCGTCGGGCAAGCGCTGGGCTCCTGTGGTCCGACAGGCGGTCGTCATTCCACGCTGCGGCGCCACGCGTGTCGCCGTGGAGGGGCCGCGCGCGCAGGTCGTCCGACTGGATGTGGTCTTGGGGTCCCGCAGCGATCTGCGGCTCGCGGTGGATGAGCCCGGTGGCACGCGCGTCGTCGTCTTCGACGACCGAGGACGTCGGCTGGCGATGGCTGCGCGGCTGCGAACCGCCCTGACCGTCACCTCGGCGCGTTCGCGGGCGCTTCGGCTCTACCTCCCGCGGCCGCGAGGAGCCCCGCGCGTCACCGTCCACCTCGCCGAGCGCTGCGTGCCGATCGCCTCGGCGCTCGACCTGAACGCGGGCATCGATCGCGGCGGCCTGGCTCTGCCCCGCGCAGGCGTCGAGAACGACACGCTCCGGCGGACCCTCGGTCACGACGAGGAGCCGTTCGGGAAGATCGAGACGCTCGGAGGCAAGACTTTCGTCAGTGGCAAGGTCAGCTGGTTTGGCGGACCCGAGGACAAGAGCATCGGCCCCAAGGAGACCGGCGCGCTGGCGGGTGAGCGCCTGCGCGAGATGGCGCACGGCGACGACGCGCGCGAGCGGCCCCACTGGTTCTGGTATGCCGCGATGCGGTTCGACTCGCGCGGACACCGCAAGGCGTGGGCCAACGCGCGGCTGCTGGTCGTCAACCCAAAGAACGGGCGTGCCGTGGTCGTGCGGCCGAACGACTGGGGCCCGCATACGCGTACTGGCCGGATTTTGGATCTCTCCCGCCCGGCGCTCGGCGCGCTGCTCGCCAAGACCGACGACACGGTCCTCGTGTCCTTTGCGCCGGAAGACACGCCGCTGGGCCCGGTCCGCACCCGCCGCCATCGCGCCTCGGCCGAGCAGCGCGACGAGCGCGGTCTGGAGACTCAACATCGGCGTAGTCGATCGAGACGTTGACGAGCCCTGCTATCGTCCATTACCACCATGCTACAGCCCTGCTAATGTAGCTCAATGGACGCGGATATCACGGATATCATTCGGCTTGAAAATCCTTGGATCGAGGATCCAGCGGCGTGGGAGCGCGAGCGCTCGCGCCGGCTACCCCCGAGGCCCCTCGTTCGACGCCAAGCGGGGCTCGGTGACGCGCCGTTTGAGACCGACACCGCGACGCTGCTCATCGGGCCACGTCAGGCGGGCAAGTCGACGTGGGTATGGACACGGCTCTTCGACGACGCGGCGCGGGTCCTTTACCTCGACTGCGAGCAACCGGCCATTCGCCGCTGGTGCGCTGACGTTGTGCGCTTCTCGGTGGACGTGCGCTCGCTTGGGCCCGGCATCAGCCACGTCTTCCTCAATGAGGTCCAGGCCCTCGACGAAGCTGGGCTCTTCCTCAAGGGCGTCGTGGAGCGCCGTCCTGGGGTGCGCATCATCGCCACGGGAAGCTCGGCCTTTCACCTCCTCGCGCGGACTCGCGAGTCTCTGGCGGGTCGCGCTCGCCGGCTGCGGCTGCTGCCCCTGACGCTCGAGGAGGTCACGTCTGACCTTGACGCCGTCAGCCCGCTCATACGACCGGCCGCGCTGCGTGACCGACTGCTCCGCCACCTGACCGTCGGCGGGTATCCTCGCGTGTGGCAATCGTCGGACGCGAGCGCCGAGCTCACGTCTCTCATCGAGGCGTTCGTCATCCGCGATGCAAGTGATCGATTCCGCATCGAGCGGCCCGACGCCTTTCGAACGCTCCTTCGCCTCGCGGCGCTCCAGTGCGGCAGCCTCGCCAACGCCTCCGAGTGGGCGAGCATCGCAGGCGTCAGCGTCTCGACGGTCTCGAGCTACCTGAACGTCATGGAGGAGAGCCTGCTCATTCGCCAGGTACCGGTCTTCGCGGGCGGCAAGCGCGCCGAGGTCACGAGCGCCAGGAAGGTGTTCTTTCTCGACGTTGGCTTACGCAATCGCCTCGTCGGCGAGCTGCGCCCCTTCGAGGAACGTGGCGACCGCGGCGCCGTGCTGGAGACCTGGGTCTTCTCGGAGCTCGCGAAGGGGCTGCCGTTTGACGCCACGATCGCCTATTGGCGCACCCGGTCCGGAGCGGAGGTCGACTTCATCGTCCGGGACGAGAGCCGCTTCATGGGCATCGAGGTCAAGGCCAGCGCGCTGGGTCGTCCCACCCTGTCCCGAAGCGCCAGGAGCTTCATCGAGGCCTACGCGCCCGCCACGTTCTTCGTCGTGAACCTCGCGTTGGAGCACGCCGAACGCATTGGCGATACCGCTGTGCGGTGGCTCCCCCCGTGGCAGCTGCCGTCGGCTATCGCTGCACGCGCCCGGTAACCAACACCGGACTCATCCGGCGAGAGCCAGCGACAGATCGGCCTCGAGGTCGTCGGGGTCCTCGATTCCTACCGCCAGACGGACAAGGTTGTCGCGGATGCCGATGGCCAGTCGCTCCTCGGGGAGGAGCTCGTAGAAGGACATGTACGACGGCTGCTCGATGAGCGTCTCGACGCCACCCAGTGACGGCGCGATGCGCGCGATGCGGCACCGATCCAGCACGCGACCGACGGAATCCAGGTCGCCATCGCGCACGAGGAAGCTCACGACGCCGCCAAAGCCGGTCATCTGGGCGCGCGCAACGGTGAAGTCCGGGTGGCTCTCGAGCCCGGGATAATAGACCCGCTCGATGCGCGGGTGCGCCTCTAGCCAGCGGGCCAGGCGCAGCGCCGTGGCGTTCTGCCGCTCGACGCGCAGCGCCAGCGTCTTGAGCCCGCGGATCAAGAGGTACGCCGCGTGCGGATCGAGCACGCCGCCGAGGACCCCGCGCAGGTCCCGCACCGCCGAGACGAGCGTTTCCGAGCCCGTGACTGCGCCCGCGAGCAGGTCATTGTGCCCGCCGAGGTACTTGGTCGCCGAGTGCACGACGAGGTCGACGCCCAGCGTGAGCGGCCGTTGATTGACCGGGGTGGCGAAGGTGCTGTCGACGAGCAGCTTGAGCCCACGATACTGGCGTTTGATGTGGACGAGGCGCTCCAGGTCCGCCACGCGGAGGTACGGGTTGGTCGGCGACTCGGCGACCACGAGGCGCGTCCGGTCGGGCTGAATCGCGGCCTCGAGCGCAGCGTAGTCCCCCGGCTCGACCAGCGTGGCCTCAACGCCGAAGCGTCCGAGCGTCGTGGCCACGAACTGGCGCGTGCGGCGATAGCAGTCGCTCGTCATGACCACGTGCTGCCCGTGACGCAGGATCGCGAGCAGCGTGGTCGTCACGGCCGCCATGCCGCTCCCGAACAGGGCGCAGGCCTCGGCCTCGTCGAGCGCGGCGATCTTGCGCTCGGCGGTCTCCACCGTCGCATTGCCATACCGGCCGTACTCGCCGCGGTGCGAGCCGCCCTCGAAGTAGGCGACGAGCTCGGCGGTGGAGTCGAAGGCGTAGGTCGCCGTCGCCTCGATGGGCGCCGTGAGCGCGCCGTGGGGCGATTGCTGGCGCGCCTCACCGGCGTGAACGGCGCGAGTTCCAAGGCGAGTCGGGGAGGTGGAGTCGTCGCTCATAGGATGATCCTCGCACGATCCGGGCACGACTTCGCGCGAGTTTCTTGACCCGCCCGAGACTCGGCCGGACGATGGGGCGTGGAGGACCACGGTATGGTTGCAGGCACGTCGATTTCGTCATCGCTCTCTTCGGTCACTGAGCTCTCCCCGGCGACGGGAGCGCCCGAGCCCACGGAGCACGTGCTCACCATTGGTGGGCGCGAGGTGTCCGTGGCGAGCGACGCCAGCCGCGAGCACATGCGCATCGTCGAGGCGCTCGTCAACGAGCGTGTCCTCGCCTCGGGGCTCGACGAGGGCGTACCGCTCACGACGGCGCTGCTGCTCGCCACGCTGAACCTGGCCGACGAGCTCATCCGGGAGCGCACGCGCCATCAGGCGCTCAAGGAGAAGATCCGCTCGCGCTCGACGGTGCTCCTCGAGCGGCTCGAGGCCGTCGCTGGCCCGCGCAGCATCGCCGCGTGATCGTGGCAAGGTAGACACGTTCTGGTGCCCGAAGAGCAGAAATCGGAGCTGCGCGCGCGGCTACGGGACGCCCGGACTCGCCGCACGGACGCCGACCGCGTCGAAGCGGGCCGCCGTATCGCGTTCTCTGTCGAGCCTTATGTCGCCCAGGCCCAGGTTATTGCCGCGTTTGCCGCCTCGCCCCGCCTCGGGGAGCCGGATCTCGACGCGCTGATCGCGACCCTGCTCGAGCGTGGCAAGATCGTGGCCCTGCCACGCACGACCTCGGGCGGCCTCGTGCTCCACCGCATCGACCGATTGACGCAGCTTGCGCCCATGCGCCTGCGGTTTCGGGAGCCGGATCCGAGCCGCCCGGTCGTGGCCGTCGAGGACCTCGATCTCGTCCTCGTGCCAGGCCTGGCCTTCACCGCACGCGGCGAGCGCCTCGGCCATGGCGGCGGCTACTACGATCGGCTGTTGGCCGCGCCGGGACTGCGGGCGAAGACCGTGGGCATCTGCTTCGCCGACGAGGTGCTGCCCAGTCTGCCGCTCGTGCCCCACGATCGGCCCGTCATGCACGTCGTCTCTGACTAGGAGCGTGCTGCGTCTTGCCGGCGCGAAGCCATTGGTTGGATCACGCGGAGCGTCTCGCGAAGCGCGCAGCGCTGGTCAAACGGTGAAGCGCGGGCTGGATGCCCGTCCGAACCGTTTGGCGCGAGAGGCGCCCGTGAGCCGACCAAGGGCGAGTGACGGTCAATCCGCAACACGCTCCTAGACGTAGGCCGGGTCGCGGTAGACGCCGAACTCGGCGCGAAAGACGTCGCAGATCTCGCCCAGCGTGACGTCGACCTTCACCGCGTCGAGGATCACCTCGACCAGGTTGGCGTCCCCGCGACAGGCGGCGTGGACGGCGTCGATGGCCGCGCGTGCGCGACCGGCATCGCGTTCGGCCTTGGTCGCCTTGACGCGGGCGATCTGGCGGCGCTCGACCTCGGGATCGATCCGCAACAGCGGAATCTCGGGCGCCTTCTCCTCCGCGTAGCAGTTGACGCCCACGATGCCGTAGTCCTTGGCGTCCACCTTGCGCTGAAAGCGAAAGGCCGAATCTGCGATCTCGTGCTGTGGAAAACCCAGCTCGATGGCGCGCACGATGCCGCCCAGGTCGTCGATCTTTTGAATGGTGCGCAGCGCGTCAGCCTCGATGCGGTCGGTGAGGCTCTCCACGTACCACGAGCCCCCCAGCGGGTCGACGACCGACGCGACGCCCGACTCCTCGGCCAGGATCTGCTGCGTGCGCAGCGCGACGGTGACCGAGGCCTCCGTGGGCAGCGCGTAGGTCTCGTCGAGCGAGTTCGTGTGCAGGCTTTGCGTCCCGCCGAGCACCGCGGCCAGCGCCTGAACGGTCGTGCGGACGACGTTGTTGAGCGGCTGCTGCGCGGTGAGCGACACGCCGGCTGTCTGGCAGTGCGTCCGCAGCATCCACGAGCGCGGGTTCTTGGCCCCAAAGCGCTCGTGCATCACCCGAGCCCAGATGCGGCGCGCGGCACGGAGCTTGGCGATCTCCTCGAAGAAGTCGTTGTGGACGTCGAAGAAGAACGACAGGCGCGGCGCGAAGTCGTCCACGTCGAGGCCAGCCTCGATCCCCGCTTGGACGTAGCCGATCCCATCGGCGAGCGTAAACGCCAGCTCTTGTACGGCCGTCGCGCCGGCCTCCCGGATGTGGTAGCCCGAGATGGAGATGCTGTTCCACTTCGGGAGCTTCTTCGAGCAGAAGACCAGCATGTCCCGGATGATGCGCATGCTCGGCCGGGGTGGCGAGATCCACTCCTTCTGCGCGATGAACTCCTTCAGGATGTCGTTCTGCAGCGTCCCGCCGATGCGCTCGTACGGCACGCCCTGCTCTTCGGCCACGGCGACGTAGAGCGCCAGGAGCACGATCGCCGGCGCGTTGATGGTCATCGACGTGGTGACCTCGCCGAGCGGGATGCCGTCGAAGAGCCGCCGCATGTCGGCGATCGTCGCGACCGAGGTCCCCTCGCGCCCGACCTCGCCCGCAGACAGCGCGTGGTCCGGGTCGTAACCCATGAGCGTGGGCATGTCGAAGGCGGTCGACAGACCCGTCTGGCCCTGACCGAGCAGGTACTTGAAGCGCCGGTTTGTGTCCTCCGGCGTGCCGAAGCCCGCGAACATGCGCATCGTCCACAGCTTGCCGCGATACAGATTGGGGTGGACGCCGCGCGTGTAGGGGTACTCGCCTGGCAAGCCCAGCTCGCGATCGTGGTGCGCGTCCGGCGCCGCGGGGAAGTAACAGGGGTCGAGCTCGAGCTCCGACAGCGTCTCGAAGCGCGTGCGCCGCTCGCGGAGGCGGCGCACCGAGTCGCGCCAGGCCGAGAGCTTCGTTGTCGGGTCGGTGGAGTCGATGGTCATGGGGTCCTCACTCGGGCTAGCAGCGCGTCAGTTCCTTGGCGCGGACCAGCACTGCGACCGCCTCGACGAAGGCGTCGGTGTCGAGCGCGCCGTAGCCGTCGTCCGCTCGAAGGACGCGCAGGCCGTGCTGCCACTTGGGTTGCACCGCGAGGCGCGGTCCGTCGGTGCTCATGACCCACGTGCCGAGACCGAAGGCGAACGCGGCGTGGGCGAGGACGGGGATGAGGTAGCGCCGCGGCACGTACACGGCGCGCTTGCCGCTCTGGAAGTGGAACTCGAACGGGCGCGTCGTGTCGAACTCCAAGGGCACGTGCTCCCACACGGCCCACCAGCCGATGCCGTTGAGGCCCTCGGTGAGGTGGCGCGCCAGCTCCGGGCTGCCCGTCTGTTCGCGGATGGCCTCGCTCATGGCGCCCGTCGCGCGATCCCGGAGACTCGACAGCGAGGCCACCTCGGCGCGCTGACCGGTCTTGGCGCGGACCTGCGCTTCGCCGTCGGCGATCGCATCGAAGAGTTCCAGGCCGTCGTCGGGCCAGTTCGAGCCGAGCGGATTGCGGCCACGCATCGCCTCCATGAGCGCTTCGTCGAGGCGGTCGAAGTCCTCGAGGCGCGGCGCACGCTCGATGCCCTGAAGCGCGCGCGCCCAGCCGGTCGTAATCCCGCGACACAGCGGCTCGAGCGGCATGACGAAGGGTCGGCCCAGCGCGCGCGGCGCGAGCTGCATGCCGCCACCTTGGTAGATGAGCGTGGCGAGGCCCTTGGCCTGAGCCAGGTAGAACGCGGCGTCGATGAGGACCGGCAGCGGCAGGCCGTCGGGCAGCGGCGTCTCAGGCGAGGCGGTCGCCGCCGCCGCGAGCGCCGCGTCCCACACCGCGACTGCGGCCCCTTGAACAGTGATCTTGAAGTCCTGCCGTCGCACGCCGCGAGCGTAGCGCTGCCCGAGGCGCGACGCTACTGCTCCGAGGTCGCCAGGCGTCGCTTGGGCTCGATGAACTGGTAGAGCGTCTCTCCGCGGCGGATCATCCCGAACTCGTCGCGTGCGACCCGCTCCAGGTAGCGGTCGTCGGTCTTGACCGCCACGACCTCCATCCGAAGGCGGGCCACGTCTTGCGCGAGATCGTGGTTGGTGTGTCGCATGCGGTCCAGGTCGTCGCGCAGCACGGCGCGGTGCGCGCGATCGCGCTGCGAGAGCACGTGCTGCGCAGTCGCGACCACGACGACGACGCCTGCGCCGCGGACGATCATCGTCTTCGACAGGTCCTTGAAGCGAGTCCAGCGCGAGGTCACGCGTGGAGCCTAGGACGTGCAGCGAGTGCTGGCAAAGAAACGCATCTCCCTTTTTTCGAGGGGCGTCTTGTGGTACCCCACGCGCGCCGATCGTGGGAGGCAACATGGCGACGAGTACCGCAGGCGAATCTGGCTCCGACAAGCCCTCCGACCCAGCCACGGCCGCCAAGCCGGAGCGGCGTGTGCCCAAGTACATGCCGCGGATCCGCAACCTCGGCATCATGGCGCACATCGACGCGGGAAAGACGACCGTTACCGAGCGCATGCTGTTTGTGACCAAGAAGATCCACAAGATGGGCGAGGTCCACGACGGCCAGGCCACGATGGACTACATGGTCCAGGAGC